>CAJIAT010000524.1_pt1 | contig 9618 bp, 7 predicted proteins | sample 9199161 | NCBI WGS metagenome assembly CAJIAT01 (sample SAMEA7708281, study PRJEB35096) | sediment metagenome | biome: marine neritic benthic zone biome [ENVO:01000025]; feature: sediment [ENVO:00002007]; material: shallow marine sediment [ENVO:03000034] sea grass bed [ENVO_01000059] ... | reverse complement strand
GGTCGCCGCCGTGGCACCGGCCCTCGCGGGGATGGTGCTCGGCCGGCGCCTTCGCCGCCGGCTCTCCGAGGAGGGCTTTCGCCGCGCGTTCTTCACGAGCGTGGTGTTGATCGGCGCCTACATCGTGGCGCGCGCCAGCTAAATACCTGTTCCGAGCCGTGAGACACTGGTGCGGCCGGCCATGACTCGGTCGGCCATCTCGCGACACGCCGTAAACACATCCCTGTGGGCTCGGGCGCAGCATCCATGCTGCGCACGGTCGCGAGACGGCCGACCGAGTCACGACCTCGAGCGTGTTCTGCGGCTCGGAACAGGTATCTAGCCCGGATATTGCACCAGGCCGGCACCGAGCCCGCTGCAACAGACTGAACGGGCGGGCGAAAGGCGGTCTTGGCCGCCAGCGCATGCGAGGGCATCGTGCACTGGGCTCGCTGCCTATCGCGGCCCTGGCTGGTCCATGCACGCGCGGACTTGCTCTTCACTCGAGTGATAGCTACGGCTATCACTTTCGCTCCACAGCGGCGTCCGCGCGCGCCTGTCCTGCGCCAGGATCCACGATGCCTGATGCAACATCCGGCCAGCCCGGATATCGCACCAGCGCTCGTCTCGACGACCTCGCGGCGAGCGCTGGTACGACATCCGCGCCGGCCCGCTGGTCTCGCCATCCGCGTGCGCGCCGCGGGCGATCGCGCGGCGATGATCGCGATCACTCCCGCGTCCGGCGGGCCTCGTATGTTCTTGGCACCGTCACCAGGAACGCGACGAGGAGGTGCCCGTGCGCTGGCCGTCGGCGCAGCTCGGGTTGGGCGCCGGTCCCGCCCGGCGCCCGTTCGCGCGGGCGCCCTTGACGCGCCGGCGCGCCGGCGATCGCTTGCGCCCCGCGCGACGCGCGTGGGGGCGGCGCGTGTGGCTCGTCCTCGCCGCATTGCTCGTCGCGCTCGTCGCGACGGGCGCCAGGGCAGCGACGGATGCGCCCGGGGCCACGGCGGAGCCGATCGAGCTCCACTTCTTCTGGTCCCAGAGCTGCCCGCACTGCCGCCGGGCCCGGCCCTTCGTAGAGGCCTTGCCCGATACGCACCCGTGGCTCGTCGTGCACTCGCTCGACGTCGCGGACGACCCCGCCAACGTTGCGCTGTACGTGGAGATGGCCGCGGCGCTCGGCGAGCAGGCGCGGTCGGTCCCCGCCTTCCTGTTCTGCGGCCGGATGTTCACCGGCTACGACAGCGCGCAGACGACCGGCCGCGCGCTCGAGTCGCTGCTGATGGAGTGCCGCGCCCGGCGGCTCGGCGCGGATGGCGACCCGGCGGCCGCCGCCGCGCCACCACTCGTCGTTCCCCTGCTCGGGCCGGTGGATCTCGAGCGCTACTCCCTGCCGGCGCTGACGCTCGTGCTCGCCGGGCTCGACTCGTTCAACCCGTGCGCCTTCTTCGTGCTGCTGTTCCTTCTCAGCCTGCTGGTGCACGCGCGCAGCCGAAGCCGGATCCTTCTCGTCGGCGGGATCTTCGTCGCGTTCTCAGGGATCGTGTACTTCGTCTTCATGGCCGCGTGGCTGAACCTGTTCCTGGTCGTGGGCCGGCTGAGCCTCGCGACCACCCTCGCCGGCGCCCTCGCGCTCGTCATCGGCGCGCTGAACGTCAAGGACTACGTGTGGATGAAGCGCGGGCCGACGCTGTCGATCCCCGAGGGCGCGAAGCCGGGCCTGTTCCAGCGCATGCGCGCCCTGGTGGCCGGCGAGAGCACGCCGGCCCTGGTGGGCGGCGCGATGGTGCTCGCGCTCGCGGCCAACACCTACGAGCTCCTGTGCACCGCCGGCTTCCCGATGGTGTTCACGCGGGCGCTGACCCTGAACGAGCTCTCGAGCGCCGAGCACTACCTGTACCTCGCGCTCTACAACGCGATCTACGTCGTCCCGCTCGCGCTCGTCGTCGTGGTGTTCGCCGTCACCCTCGGCGCGCGCAAGCTGGGCGAGCGCGAGGGCCGGATCCTCAAGCTCGTCTCGGGGCTGATGATGGCCGGTCTCGGGCTCGTGTTGCTCATCGAGCCCGAGCTGCTGAACAACGCGCTGATCGCCGCCGCGCTGCTGCTCGGCGCCGTCGCCCTCACCGCGCTCGTCGAGCTCGCGCGCCGCGCCGTGGCGCACGACCGGCCACGAGCGTTACGGTAGGCGCGGTGGCCGCCGGCGCGCCGCGGCGCCTGCTTGCGAACGGTGCGGCGCCGGACGCGCGAGCGGAGCAATCGGGAGGACGACCGGAGATGTCCGTCAAGGACGCCGAACCGTTCCGCAACGTCGCCATCGACGCCTGCTGGATGCACCGCACGGCGAAGGAGGCGAGCGCTCCGCAGGTGCTCGCCGAGCGCTATCCCGAGCTCTCGGGCGCCGAGATCGCCGAGGCCATCGAGACGGGCGGCCGGCTCAACATGGCGCTGTGGGAGCTCTCCGAGAAGCACTGGGCCAAGGAGATCGACCCGGCCGCGTTCGAGCGCGGCGTGCGCGCGATCTGCCCCGATCTCACCGCGCCCGAGTTCGAGCACCTGTTCCAGCAGGCGATGTTCGACTCGCGGTAGCCGAGCCTGCCGGGCGCGACCGCGCCGCGAAGGACGATCACGCCGCGTCCGCGTAGAACGTCCTGCGCTCGACCCCGGCGAAGCCTGCCGCGCGCACCTCGCCGAGGATCACCGGCACGAGCTCGTCGAGGCCCTGGCGCCGCGCCGAGTCGATCAGGATCTGGGTGAACACGTCGCGCTGCGCGTGGCTGCCGCCCATCTGCCAGAGGCTGCGTCGCGCCGGCAGCAGCGCGCCGACCACCGCCTCGTGATCCCCGCGCCGGTGCGCGATGGCGGCGAGCGCGGCGGGAATGGCGGCGGCGCGATAGCGCGGCCCGAGATCGCCCGTGTCCTCGGCGGCGAACGCTTGCATCGAGTCGACCAGCGCCTCGGCGCGCTCCATGCGATCGGCGGCAGCGAGGATCATCGCCGCGTGCGCATCGGTGAACGGGCTGGCGTGATTGTCGATACGGCCCTCGGCGACGTCCGCCATCGACGCCCAGCGCTCGCCGGCGTCGACCCCGCGAAGCTCGAGGCGCAGCAGCAGCGAGGCGAAGTTCTGGATGTCGATGTACGCATCCGGGACCGCCTGCACGAGCGGCGAGTCCGGGTTGCGCACCTCGCGCTCGAGCAGCTCGACGATGCGCGCGTGCTCGCCGCGCTCGAGCAGGAACAGGCACAGGTGCCACCACAGGTGGTGCACGATCTGGATCTTGCCGCCCCAGTTGCCCGAGAGGCGCTCGAGCCAGGCGACCCCCTCGTCCACCCGGCGCTGCATCTCGAGGACGTGGGCGCAGGCGTGGGCACCCCAGACGTCCCCCGGATCGCGCTCGACCGCCTCGCGCGCGAGCGCCTCGGCGCGATCGAGCTCGCCGTGCTCCTCGAGGCTGAAGGCGCGCACCGAGAGGAACGCCCCGTAGTCCGGCGTCTCCGAGGACCAGGCCGGCGCCGCGCGCTCGGCGATGTCCGCCATCCAGCGCGCCTCGCCCATCCAGAACGCCTCCTGCTGGGCGAGCCGATGCGCGAGCAGATCGGTCGGATGCGCCGCAAGGATCCTCTCGTAGGCGACGAGCGCCGAGCACGGCCGCCCCGCAGCCATCGCCGAGAGCGCGTCGACGTAGAGGCGCTCGCGCCGCGTCACGCCAACGGCCCCGGCCCGGGCCGCTTCCAGCGCAGCCTCGATGACCGGCCGATAGGCGCGGTTGCGCCCCGTCACGAGCGCCAGCCCCTTGACCGCGTGCGCCAGAGCGCACCCCGGATCCGCGGCGATGGCGGCATCGATGTGCTGCATCGCGTCGACGCGCCAGTGCGACCAGGCGCGCATCCCCTCCTCGAGCGCCGCGGCCGCGGCGGGGCTGGACGTGGTGGTCTCCAATGTGGCGCCCTTTCCGATCGGGGACCCTAGCCTAACTGACCCACGGCACCGGCTGGTGACCGAGACCTGGCTTGCTCCACCGACGCGCAGGCCTGCCGGTCTCGTCCGGGTCCCTGCCACCACGGGCATTACTCCCGAAGGCGTAACGAATCGATGCCGTTGACGGGGAATCGGCTGTCGGCAGATGCTCTGGCCTTCGCATCGATGCTCCGCCGGTGATCGAACATGAGCCATCGCGAACGTCGCGTTCGCCTGTTCCGCAACGGCCGCGACCAGGCACTTCGAATTCCGCGGGAATTCGAGCTCGAGGGAGACGAGGCGCTCATCCGCAAGGAGGGTGAGCGCCTGATCGTGGAGCCGGTCAGGAAGGGACGCCTGCTGACACTGCTGAGCACGCTGGAGCCGGTCGACGAGGCGCCGCCCGACGTGGACGAGGATCTCTCGCAACTCGACGACGTGGCGCTGTAGAGGTTGGCGCTGCGCTACCTGCTGGATACGAACGTCCTCTCGGAGCTCGTTCGCCACCCGCAGGGCCCGGCTGTGGAGAGCTGGCCCGATTGAACCGCGAAGAGCCCCTGGACGGACCCATGGCGACGCGAACGAAGCTGGCCGTCATCCTGCACGCCGACGTCGTCAGCTCGACGAGGCTCGTTCAGCTCGACGAGCAAGTCGCGCACGAGCGCATCCGGGCAGCGTTCCGACGGCTCTCCGAGCTGATTGCGGCCCGCGGCGGGACCACCCACGAGATCCGTGGCGCCGATGAGACGCTCGCCAAGGCCATCGCCATCAATCCCAGGCTGAGCGTCGACTGGGTGCGCGAGCACGTGCATTCGCCAGAGAGTCGCGCGGGGCGCCACCTGATCGACGGCCTTCGCGCTCTGGATCTGCGTGCCAGGTCCGAGTGAGCGCCACCTCCGCGGCCAATCCCTCGCCGTGGATTCGTCGTCGAGCAACGCCGCGTCGCGGCGATCGCTCGAGGCCGGCCGCGCGTGAGGTCAGGAGAGAGCGGGGCCGACAGGTCCGATGCCTGTCGGCCCCGAAATTCAAGGTGACGGCGGTGTCACCAGGCGACGATCGGATTGCCCGGCGAGCCCGTCGCGCCCACCAGCTTCAGCGGCGCCCAGGAGAACAGGAACTCCGAGGGCCCGCGCTCGCCGAGATCCTTCAGGTCCAGGTTCTCGAACAGGTAGATCCCACGGCGAACCGTGAGGTTCATGTGACAGTACGCCCAGTCCTGGACCTTGGCGAAGGGCGTCGGCCACTCGCCCTCGCCGGTGAAGTCGTAGGGCTCGATCCCCCAGTTGTCCGCGCCCAGCATCGCGATCTTCCGGCTCGCCAGATGGTCGCAGACCTCCGGTGAGACGCCGGGGCCGCCGGAGTTGAACTGCGCGTTGTCCTCCAGCGCCTCCTGCGGGGTCTTGTCCAGGTTGCCGCGCCACAGATCGTTCCAGCCGGTGCGGAACAGCACGACGTCACCCTGCCCGGCGTCCTCGATGCCGGCCTGCGCGAGCGCCGCGCGGTAGTCCTCCATCGTGATCGGATAGCCGATCGGCAGCGGCCCGCCCTTCAGCTTGACCAGATCGATGATGATCCCGCGGGTGAAGAACGAGCCCACGTTCTCCGTGCCGAGGCGCTTCATGCCGTTGGCGCTGCCGATGTCCTGGAGCCGGTTGCCGTTGTAGAAGTAGTCGCCGTCCTGCCAGCCGTCCTTCCCCCGGATCTGGATCATCGGATGCGCGAGGGAATCGAACTGGGTGCCGACCTGGCCGATCTGCGCGGTCACCAGCTCGTCCATGAACGTCTGCCGATAGCCTTCTCCGCTCCAGGCGAGGTCGTGCGTGGGATTGCCGCCGCCCGGGATGGTGATGGAGTAGAGCCGCCCGGGGAAAACGGGCGTGCGCAGGTGGTACGGCATGCCCAGGGTGGCGACCTCCCCCTTCTTCACGAGCGCGGCTGCGGCCGCGCGCTTCTGCGGCGTGATGTAGTTGGTCGCGCCCGCCTGGTCGTCGGCGCCGAACTCGCTCGGCCACCACTTCTCGTCCACCGGGTTGTTGCCGGCAACGACCGGCAGGCTGATGGCCGCGGTCAGCGCCGCGGCGGCGATCTTCCTGGAAGCATGAACTCGCATTGCCTTCATCCCCACATCCTCCTTGGTGGTCGTTCTTCTCGATTTACGGGTGAATCCGAACGGGGGCCGCAGGAGCGCCGAGGCCCGTTCCGCTCGCCTCCGACGGGTCGCCGCGAGCGCGGAGACCGGGAAGAATTACCATCCTAGGGAACGAGGGCCGCTCTGACAATCGGGGCCGCAATCTCGACCCCGATGGGTGGGGGCGTGCACTCGCGATCCCGTCGAGCCGGCGCAGGATCATCAGCCGGCTCGCTCGACCGTGCGGAGGTCGCGACGCGGCTGGCGCTAGCGCCAGCGTCTGGCCGATGATTGCCCGATGACGATCCGGAGCCGTCCGCGCTCGAGCTTCAACAGGAGCTTCATGTAGAGGGAACCGGTGATGAGCCGACGAAAACGCCAGCGAAGCAGGCGGCGCACCGCCCCGGCTGCGCGCCGGGTGCGGCGCGAGTGGCTCGGCGGGCGGCTCCTGTTCCCCGGCGTCGTCATGGAGCCCGAGCCCTTCCGGCCCGAGGTCGTGCTCTGGCTCGAGCTGCCGGACGACCTGATTCTCGGCGCCACCTTCGCCGAGCCGGGCGGCCCGCCGCTGTCCTTCGCCGACACCCTCCTCGACGCGATGGCTGCGCCCGCCGCCGGCCCGCCGCGGCGACCGGACCGGGTGCGGGTCGCGAGCCCGGATCTCGCCAACGAGGTGCGCCGGGCGGTGCCCGGGGTCGAGGTGGTGGTCGCGCCGACACCGGAGCTCGATCGGGTGCTCGCGATGATGGCCGAGCACGGTCCTGGCGGGACGGAGGCGGAGCCGAGCTACCTCGAGCGCGGGCGCATCGAGCCCGAGCGGGTGGCCGAGATGTTCCGCGCCGCCGCTGCCCTGTTCGGGATCGCGCCCTGGCGCACCGCCGACGGCGATCAGGTGCTGCGGGTGGACATCCCAGCGCTCGGAGTCGAGGGCGCGTGCCTCTCGATCATCGGTGGGCTCGGAGAGAGCCACGGGCTCATCCTGTTCCCGTCCCACGCCGCCTACGAGAGCTTCCTCGCGGCGACGGAGACGATGGAAGGCCCGCCCGGCGCCGGGGAGACGCTGGATCTCGGCACGCCCACTCTCGCTCTCCACTTCGACCCGGCGAGCGCGCTGCCGGACTCGATGCGACGCGAGGCGATGGAGCATGGCTGGCCCGTCGCCGGGCCCGAAGCCTATCCGACGGTGCAACACCGGGACCGCGACGGCGTGCTCCTGCCGGGCGAGGAGCGCGATCTGCAGGTGATGGCCGCCTGCGCGTGGGCGATCACCGCGTTCTGGGTCAAGCACGGGCCGCTGTTCGAGCGCGAGCGCTTCGAGCCCGTGTGCGAGTCGTGGCTCGACGAGGACGATCTCGAGGTGCGTCTGACCGCGCCGTACGAGGCCGCCGAGCTGTTCGAGGTGAACGTGCCGGGGCCGGCCCCGCGCCCGCCGCTTCGCCCGGACCCCAGACCGCGCGCCGCGGGGCCGGGGCCCAAGGTCGGGCGCAACGATCCGTGCCCCTGCGGCAGCGGCAGGAAGTACAAGAAGTGCTGCATGCACAAGGACCAGGCCGCCGCCCGCGACGGACGCAAGCCCGCCAGGCTGCACGATGTCGACGGGCGGCTCCTGGAGCGGATGATGGACTTCGCCGAGCGCCGCTTCGGCGAGACCTGGCTCGACGCCGTCGACAAGGTCGACCCCGCGGGCTGCATCAACCTCTTCGGGCCCTGGTGCGTCTATCACGTCGAGATCGACGGGCGGCCCGTCGCCGAATGGTTCCTCGAGGCCAACCGATCGCGGCTCTCCCGGGGCGAGGCCGCCTGGATCGAGGCGCAGCGAGCCGCGTGGCTCTCCGTTTGGCAGGTGCAGGACGCCGAGCCCGGGCGCAGCGTCACCCTCGAGGACCTGCTGACGGGCGAGGAGCGGACGGTCACCGAGTCGAGCGCGTCACACACGCTGGTGACCCGCGACGCCATCCTCGCGCGGATCGTCGATCACGAAGGGCTCTCGCTCCTCTGCGGTGTGCACAGCGCTCCGCTACCGCCCCGGGACGCTGCGGAGGTGGTGCGCCGAACCCGCGGCCGGCTCCGTCGCAAGCGCCAGGTGCCGCCCGAGCGCCTGCGCGGCGGCGACATCACCGGCTACCTGATCAGGCGCTGGGAGGAGGCCATCGACGCGATGGACGCCCGCGCCGCCGAGCCTCCCCGGCTCCGCAATACCGATGACGAGGAGCTGCTCATCACGGTGGACCACTTCCGCTTCGACCCGGCGGCCGGGCGCGAGGTCGAGACCCGCCTCGCCGAGATGGACGGGGTGGAGACGCCCGAGCAGGATGCCAAGGAGCGGGACTACGTGTTCACACGGCCCGGCAATCCCATGAACCCGAGCTGGCAGAACACGGTGCTCGGCCACGCGACCGTCGAGCCCGGGGTGCTGCGCGTGGAGAGCAACTCCGCCGAGCGCGCGGACCGCCTGCGCGAGCGGATTGAGGCCGCCTGCGGCGACACCATCCGGCACCTCGTCCGCGAGCACGCCGACCCGGTGGCGAGCCTCGGCCAGGGATCGGGCGCCTCGCTCGCCGCAGGGGAAGAGCCCGACCTGCCGCCCGAGATCGCCGACGAGCTCCTGCGCGACTTCAAGCGCAAGCACTACGCCGAATGGCTCGACTCCGAGATCCCCGCCCTCGACGGCAAGTCCCCGCGGGAAGCGGTCCGCACGAAGGCCGGCCGGGCGGCCGTCGAACTGCTCATCGAGGAATGCGAGCACCACGAGGCGCGCGTCCCACCGGGGCAGCGCTTCGACTTCTCGAAGGTGCGTGCGGCCTTGGGGCTCGAGGAATGAGAGGGCGAGTCGGCTCTGGCGCGGGCCCGGCGGGTCTGCCGAGGTGCTGGCCGCGCGCGCCGTCCGGTATCATTTATATGTTGCGCCGGGCACCGCAGGCCCGAGCGCAGCGCCGAATACGGGCCGTTAGCTCAGTTGGTAGAGCATCTGACTTTTAATCAGGTGGTCGCAGGTTCGATCCCTGCACGGCCCACCAATAAAAACAAGTAGTTACGAGGATTTCGGCCCCACGAAAAATCCCGAAATAGCCCCCGAGGTACAGTTGAGGTACAGTTGCGGAGCGCGAGAGGGGGCGTTCCGCGGCATGGCGACACTGGTCAAGACCAAGAAAGGGCACTGGAAGGCGATCATCCGCAAGGTCGGCTGGCCGGCCTCCTCGAAGACCTTCCGCACCAAGCGCGACGCCGAGGACTGGGCCCGCAACACCGAGGACGAGATGGTCCGCGGGGTGCACCTGAAGCGCGGCTCCTCGTCCCGGATCACCCTCGCCGACGCCTTCGACCGCTACGAGCGCGAGATCTCCCCCACCAAGGCCGAGGGCACCCGCTACCGCGAGCGCTGGCGCATCACGCCGCTCAAGGACAAGCTCGGCGACTACTCGCTCGCCGCGATCACCCCCGACCTGGTCGCCGCCTACCGCGACGAGCGCCTCGAGGCCGGCAAGTCGAGCAGCACCGTGCGCCTCGAGATCGTGCTGCTCGGCCACCTCTTCAGCGTCGCCATCCGCGAGTGGGG
>CAJIAT010000133.1_pt1 | contig 9672 bp, 8 predicted proteins | sample 9199161 | NCBI WGS metagenome assembly CAJIAT01 (sample SAMEA7708281, study PRJEB35096) | sediment metagenome | biome: marine neritic benthic zone biome [ENVO:01000025]; feature: sediment [ENVO:00002007]; material: shallow marine sediment [ENVO:03000034] sea grass bed [ENVO_01000059] ... | reverse complement strand
TCTCTACACCGACTGGCACGCGGGCCACCCGCTCGCACGCATCACCGCGGTGCACGCACCGCGCAGCGCCCTGCTCCGGCGCGGACAGGCCCGGCAGCTCCCGGCGGAGATCCCGGCCGACCGCGTGCGCGCCTTCCCGACGCTGAACCTCCTGCAGTCCATCGCCCACCGGCGCGACCCGCGCACGCGCTGGCAGGCGCGCCTGGCGCGGGCCCGCGGTATCGGCAGTCACGGGCTCGGGCGCCGCCTCGTGGAGGCTGGCTTCGAGGGCGCGAGCGGCCTGTTCGTCCACGCTTGCGCCGCCACCGACGCGGTGGAGAGCGCGGCGCGCTCGGGGCTCTTCGTCGCGATCTCGACGCTCTCGCATCCGGACAGCAAGCTCATCGAGCACGAGGAGTGCCTGCGCTTCGGACACCCCCCACCGTGGGACCGGGCCCTGCTCGAGGACAACGTGGCTTTCTTCCGCGCCGAGCTCGCCCACGCCGATCTCGTGCTCGCCGCGTCCCACCACGTCGCCGATGGCCTGGCGGCCCACGGCGTCCCCGCGGATCGCGTCGCGGTCGTGCCCTACGGCCTCGACCCGGGGAAGCGCCGCGCGCCGCGCACCGAGCCCGGACGCGTGCTCTACCTCGGCAAGGTGGGCTACCTGAAGGGCGTGCCTTACCTCGCCGAGGCCGCGCGCGAGCTCGCGCGCCGGCGGGTGCCGTGTCGCGTCCACGCGATCGGCGCCTGCGAGGAGGCCCTGGTCACGCGCCCCGAGTTCGCCGGCATCGAGTACCAGGGCCCGCTCCCGCGCGACCGCATCCCGAACGAGCTCGCGCGCGCCGATCTGCTCGTGCTGCCCACCCTCTCGGACGGATTCGGCATGGTGGTCCTCGAGGCCTTCGCCCAGGGCGTGCCGGTGGTGTGCACCACCGAGTGCACGGAGCTCGTCGTCGACGGCGAGCACGGCGCCGTCGTCGCGCCGCGCGACGCGACCGCCCTCGCCGAACGCATCGAGGCGATCGTGTGCGATCGTGCCCTGCGCGAGCGGCTGGCGGCGGCGGCGCTTCGCCGCGCGGCGCGATATGGCATCGACGCCTACGCGCGGGAGCTTCGCGCAGCGATCGCGCAGCGCGCTGCGCCAGCCGAGCGCAAGGGGGCGAGCCCCGGCGCGCTCGGAGCCGCCTAGATGTTCGACCTGCTCACCGCCACGATCGCCGCGGTCTGCGTGCTCGTGCCGGCGCTCGCGCTGCACCACACCCGAGACGTCTTCCATCCGGCCGTGCTGCTCGCCCCGATGGCGCTGTTCATGTACGTGTTCTACCCGCTGCTGCTCATGGACACGGGGAGCCTCGAGCGCTGGTTCACCGCTCCGCAGCTCGAGTACGTCCAGACGCTGAACCTGGCGACGGTGACGGCACTCCTCGTCGGCTGCGTCGCCGGGGGCCGCCAGACCGTGCGCGCGAGCTCGAGCAGCGGGCTCGCCGCCGATCCGCACGACACGGCCACGGCGCTCCGGCGCCTCGGCATCACCTTCGGGCTCGTCTCGCTGCTCACCTGGTTCTACAACCTCGGCAACGTGGGCGGCTTCGAAGCGGCTTACAGCGTCGTCAAGGGCGGTGGCACCGCCGAGTCGGGCTACCTGCGCGACTTCTTCATGCTCGGGATCCCGGCGATCGCGCTGCTCCTCGAGGCGCGAGTCCGGGGCCGCACGGAGACCTGGACCGCGCTCCTCCTCCTCGCGGTGGTCCTGGCCTTTCTCAGCCACGGTCTGCTCGCGACGCGGCGCGGACCGACCTTCAACATCATGCTCGCGCTCATCTTCTCCTGGTACCTCGTCCAGCAGCGCCGGCCGAGCCTGGGCCTGGTGACGGTCGGCGGCTTCCTCGGTGGCACGCTGCTGCTGTTCCTCGTCACCTTCCGTGGCCACATCTACCTCGGCTCCGATTTCTTCTCGAGCCAGCGCTTCGAGCGCGTGGACGTGTCCGAGGCGATCCGCGATCAGCTGGTGGGCAGCGAGCACGCCAACGAGTACGTCTACGGCACCAGCGCCATCCTGCGGGCGCGCGGGCTCGACCGCTTCTACTACGGGCGGCGCTACCTCGCGGTCGCCCTCGTGCGGCCCATCCCCAGCCAGCTCTGGCCGACGAAGTACGAGGACGTCGGCATGAGCGAGATGCTGCTCAACTCCGGCGTGCTCATCGGCACCCAGCGCACGCTCGCGCCCAACCTCCTCGGCGCGGCGCCGGGCTTCGTCGCCGATCTCTACGTCGAGTTCGCCTGGGGCTGCCTGGTCGCCGCCTTCGCGGTCGGCTGGCTCTTCGGCCACGCCTGGCGGATCGCCATCACGCGCAGAGGGATCTGGACGGCGGTCTACGTCTCCCTCGCCGCGATGTCGGTGCATCTCGTCACCCAGACCGGCGTGCAGTTCATCTACAAGACCTTGCTGGTGCTGGTGCCGACCGCGCTCGGATGGTGGTTCTTCGCCCGTTTCGCGCAGCAGCCCCAGCAGCGCCGCGAGCCGTCTCCCCTCGAGCGCAGGCGCTACGACGGATGAGCGCGCCCGGCCACGCGAAGCGCCTCGCCGTCGTCTTCTCGCGCCTCGGCCCGTATCACCTCGCGCGCCTCGCGGCCGCCTCGCGGCGCGCGAGCGCGCAGGGCCGTGAGCTCGTCGCCGTCGAGATCGCCCGGCGCAACGCGAGCCACTTCTGGGAGCAGCGTGCGGCGCCGCCGGAGCTCCTCGTCGAGACCCTGCTCGAGGGCGACTACGCCGGGGCGGACGCGGGAACCCTGTGGCGCGAGACCGAGCGTACCCTCGAGCGCCACTGCCCGGACGCGGTCGCGGTGAACGGGTGGTCGGCGCCGGAGGCCCACGCGGCCCTGTGCTGGTGCCGGCGCCGCGGCCGCGGGGCGATCCTGATGTCGACCGCCCAGCGCTCTGCGAGCCAGGGCTCGGGGGCGCGCGAGCGGCTCAAGGCGGCGCTCGTTCGCCGCTTCGATGCGGCCCTGGTCGGCGGCGCGCGTCACCGCAGCTACCTCGAGTCCCTCGGCATGGCGGGCGAGCGCATCACGACCGGCTACAACGTCGTGGACAATGCGCACTTCGCGCGCGGCGCCGCGGAGGCGATGCGCGGCGCCGATGCGCGGCGAGAGGCCCTCGGGCTGCCCGAGCGCTACTTCCTCACACCGTGCAGGTTCATCCCCGAGAAGAACCTGCCGGTCCTTCTCGACGCCTACGAGCGCTATGCCCGCGCCGCGCCCTCGGGCGTGCGCTGGCCCCTCGTCATCGTCGGTGAGGGTCCGGGCCGCGAGGCGCTCGAGCGCCGCATCGCCGCTCTCGAGTGCGCGCGCGAGATCCACCTCATGGGTTTTCAGAGCTACGAGCGGATGCCCGCGCTCTACGCGCTGGCCGGAGCGCTCGTGCTGCCGAGCATCAGCGAGACCTGGGGTCTGGTCATCAACGAGGCGTTCGCCTGCGGCCTGCCCGCCATCGTCTCCGAGCGCTGCGGCGCGGTGGACGATCTCGTCGAGCCGGGCGTGAACGGCGATCGCTTCGACCCGCGGGATCCGGGCGCCCTCGCCGCGCGCCTCGCCGCGCACGCCGGGGCGAGCGACGCCGCGCGCGCGAGGATGTCGCTCGCCGCGCGTGAGCGGATCGGCGAGTGGCCCGTCGAGCGCTTCGCCGACGGGCTGCTCGCGGCCGCGGACCACGCCGTCGCCGCCGCGCAGGGGCCGCGCGCGATCGGCGCCGGGCTCATGGCGCTCGCCCTTCGCGCGCTCCCGCGCAGCACCGTCGCGCGGAGCGCGGCGCAGGCCGCCGGGGCACCCCCAGGAGGCACGGGCCCGTGCGCGTCGCGCTCCTGAGCGCGAGCATCTCCCGGCGCGCCGGGGGGCTGTTCACGAGCGCCCGGCGCCTCGCCCAGGGTCTCGCTGCGCGCAGCGACACCGAGGTCGAGGTCGTCGCCTGCCGCGACCCGGAGGCGGCCGAGGACAGCCTCGCCTGGCTGCCCCTCGCGCCGAGCCTGCACGAGGTGCGCGGCCCGCGCGGATTCGGCTACGCGCCGGGGCTCGCGCGCGCCCTCCTCGCCGGTGGCGCCGATCTCGTCCACGTGCAGCACCTTTGGATGTATCCCTCGATCGCCTGCACGCGCTGGCATCGCGCGACAGGACGCCCCTTCATGGTCTCCCCCCGCGGCATGCTCGATCCGGTGGCGCTCGGAACGTCCCGGCTCAAGAAGGTGCTCGCCGCGGCGGCCTACGAGTCGCGCCACCTGCGCCTCGCGCGCTGCGTCCACGCGCTGTCCGAGCACGAGCTGCGAGCCGTGCGCGACTTTGGCTACGAGGGCCCCGTGTGCGTGGTGCCCAACGGCGTCGACCTGCCGGTGTCGGGCGCGGCGCAGCGCCCGGCGCCCTGGGCCGACCGCGTCGATGCCGGCGCCGAGGTGCTGCTCTTCCTCGGTCGCATCCATCCGAAGAAGGGACTCGACGTCCTCGTCACGGCGCTCGAGCGCATCGCGCGCGACGGCCCGGCGGCGCTCGATCCCTGGCACCTCGTGATCGCAGGCTGGGGCGCTCTCACGCACGTGCGCGCGCTCGAGCAACGCCTTGCGGCGAGCCCGCTCGCACCCCGCGCGCACTTCGTCGGCGCCCTGTACGACGAGGCCAAGACCGCGGCTCTCAGCCACGCGAGCGCTTTCGCCCTCACCTCGCGCAGCGAGGGCATGCCGATGTCGGTGCTCGAGGCGGGCGCCCACGCCCTGCCGCTGCTGATCACACCCGAGTGCGGGCTCGAGCGGTTCGCCGCCCGCGGTGGCGCCCTGGAGGTGGGCTCGACGCCGGACGCCGTGGAGCGCGGGCTGCGTGCCCTCTTCGCGATGCGGGCCGAGGAGCGTCGAGCCATGGGCGTGCGGGCTCGCGAGGAGATCGAAGAGCACCACCACTGGCCGCGCATCGTCGCGCGCATGCACGCGGCCTACGCGTGGATGCTCGGTGCCGCGCAGCGCCCGGACTGGGTCGACGCCTGAACGCGGTCCGAGACGCGCTTCGATCTCGCGCGGGCTCCTCTCCAGTGCACGACCTGCACGCCCGCGGGCTTCACGGATCGGGGCCGGGTGACGCCCTCAGTCGAGACGGCTCACCATCGCGGCGCTGGTCGTCAGCTCCTCGAGCAGCGCGAGCGCGCCCCGCCCCGTCATCGTGTACGGGTCGATGGTCGGCTTCTCCGAGTAGCGCAGCACGGTGCTGAGGTTGACCTTGTTCATGTCCACCCGCCCCATTTGCCAGCGCGCGAAGCGCCGCTCCTCGATCTCGGCGTACTCGAGCAGCATCACGTCGTGGTGGCGGGAGTCGCGGACGATGTTGCCATAGAGCCGGTTCACCGCCTCGCGGGCGCCCTCGAGCGCCTGGAGGTACACCTGGACGTTCTGGCACATGCACAGCACGCCGGTGATTCCGTGCTCGACGTTGTGCGTCCTCGATCGCTCGAGGATCGCGTCGACGGTCCTGGTGTCGGTTCCAGCGGCCGCGCGGCTTGCGTAGATCAGTCTCACCAGCATCGCTCGCCCCTCATCCGCTCTGGTTGCCGAGCAGCGCCAGGAACTCGCGGCGCAGGTCCGGATCCCTGAGAAAGGAGCCGCGCATGATGCTGTTCGTCATCTTCGAGTTCATGTCGCGCACGCCGCGCCACTGCATGCAGAAGTGGTCCGCCTCCATGACGATCGCGAGCCCGTCGGGCTGCATCTTGTCCTGGAGCAGATCCGCCACCTGGGCGATCGCCTCCTCCTGGATCTGCGGCCGGGTCATGACCCACTCGACGAGGCGCGCGTACTTCGACAGGCCGATGAGCGCCGAGTGCTCGTTCGGCATGACGCCGACCCACACGCGGCCGATGACCGGGCACAGGTGGTGCGAGCAGGCGCTGCGCACCGTCACCGGGCCGATGATCATCAGCTCGTTGAGGCGCGAGACGTTCGGGAACTCGGTGAGCGGCGGCATCGCGACGTAGCGGCCCCCGAACACCTCCTTGAGGAACATCTTGGCCACGCGCCGGGCGGTGTCCTGGGTGTTGTGGTCGCTCTCGGTGTCGATGACCATGGCATCGAGCACCTCGCTCATCTTGTCGGCGACCTCCTCGAGCAGCGCATCGAGCTCGCCGGGCTCGACGAAAGCGCTGATGTTGTCGTTGGCGTGGAAACGCGCATCGGCGGCGCGCAGCCTCGCGCGGATCCGCCCCGCCACGGAGTCGCCGCCCGGTAGCTCGGCGGGCTCGCCGTCGCCCGCCAGGGCCTTGCCTGTGTCTCCCATCGGATCGTTCCTGGTCCTGAGCTCGTTGGCGAATCGTACTTGCCAGCGAGCACACGTGGCGAGCCGTCCTCGTGGCCCCGCACGCTCATCGGTCACGCGCCCACCGCGGCCGTGCGGTGCGTAGCGCGCCGGCCGGGTGTCGCCACCCCGGGGCGAGCCCCTCGATCGCGAGCGGGAAACGGATGCGCCTTGCCGGACCCCCGGGCCACCGCACTCGTGATCGGTTGAGCGGCACCCGGGCGTCGGCGGGCCCGGTACGGGCTGCGGGGACACGCCGTGAATACGTCCATGTAGGCTCGACGGCCCCATCCCTGCGGCCGACGGTCCCCGCAACCCGCACCGGACCGGCCTTATCCAATGGGATGGACTCCTCCTCACCCATCTTTTCGGCGTCGTCGCGCCAGAATGGAGAGTGCAAACCGACCATTCAGGGGATGAGGAGAAGTCCGAGATGAAGATTAGCCGAGCGGGTGTCGACATTGCGAAGTCTGTATTCCACGTTCACGCGGCCGATCGCGGCGGGCGGGTTCGGTGGCAAAGAAAACTCAAGCGAAATGAATGGCTTGACGCCCTGTGCGAGCAGCTGCCCGCGAATGCCGAGGTCGCCATGGAAGCGTGTGGGTCGGCGCATCACTGGGGGCGGGAGCTCGAGCGGCGGGGATTGCGCGTGAAGCTGATCGCCGCGCAGTTCATCAAGCCCTACGTGAAGAGCAACAAGAACGACCAGGTGGATGCCGAGGCGATCTGTGAGGCCATGAGTCGGCCGGGTATGCGCTTCGTGTCGCTGAAGAGCGTTGCGCAACAGGACATCCAGGCGATGCACCGCATCCGAGCGGAGCTGGTCGGGCAGCGCACCGCGAAGGCGAACCAGATCCGCGGCCTGGTGGGCGAATATGGGGTCGTGGCTCCACGCGGACTGCATCAGCTGCGGCGCGCTGTGCCGTGCTGGCTCGAGGACGCGCAGAACGGCTTGAGTGACTTGTTCCGCAGCCTGCTTGCCGAGCTCGACCGCGACCTTCGGTATCTCGACGAGCGGGTGGAGGCGCTGGACACCCGGATCGCGCGCTCGGTGCAGGAGGATCCGCTCGCGCGCCGGCTTCTCGCGGTGCGCGGAGTCGGGCCGCTCACGGCGAGCGCGTTGGCAGGCGCTCTGGGCGATGGGTCAGGCTTTCGAAAGGGGCGCGAGTTCGCCACCTCTCTCGGCTTGACCCCCCGTCAGCACAGCACCGGAGGGCGCGACCGTTTTCTTGGCATCAGCAAGCGTGGTGACCCGTATCTGAGGACGCTGCTGGTGCACGGAGCGCGCTCGGTATTGCACCGCGCGAAGGGGCGCGACGATTGGTTGAGCCAGTGGCTGAACGGGCTCGCGGCCCGCAAGCACGCGAATGTTGCCGCCGTCGCGCTGGCCAACAAGACCGCGCGCATCGCCTGGGCGATTGCGGCGGGCGAGGCCGGCTACGAGTCGGCGCGAGCGGCCCGCGCACAACCGCCAAGCCCCTGACATGAGGTAAGAACTTCTCACGACGAGGAGATCCTCCCACAGCGATTGCAGAGCACCTCGATTGATGGCGAACAGGTCAGACCGACGTCGGCAAAACCCGCAGTGTTCGATGGACCTCAGAGTCCGCTTATCCGATCGGGAGCCGCCGTGCGCATAGCCCATCAGGGTCCGATGCCGCCCAGCCGCGGCATCCTCGAAGAGACCGGATACACGTTGGCAGTCGTGCCTGAGACCTTCAACCGCGGAGCTTGCAAACGAGGAGGAGATGGTATGGGCGCCTCCTCCTCTCAGCCCTATTGCGGTCTCGAGGTGTGGGAAAGCCTGAGTATGTCAGAGTAGCCTTCAGAATCGTGGTGGAAGGAGAAGGGTGGCGAACATGCCTGCGACGACGTACGGATTGGACCTTGCGAAGCGCGTGTTTCAAGTTTACTGGGTGGAGCCCGACACGGGTGAAGTCGTCAATCGGCGATTTAGTCGGAACGCCTTGATCGAGTTCTTCTCCAATCGCCCGGCTGGCACGGTAGCCCTCGAGGCGTGCGGAAGCGCACATTGGTGGGCGCGAAAGCTGCGTGCCTGGGGTCACGAAGTGAAGCTACTGCATGCACGTTATATCCGCCCGTTTGTGCAGAACAACAAGACCGATGCCGCCGATGCCAGGGCTATTTGGACAGCGGTTCAGCAACCGGAAGTGCGCATGGTGGCAGTGAAGACCGAAGAGCAGCAGGCGATCCTCGCCCTGCACCGTATGCGCTCGAATCTCGTGAAATCACGCACCGCGCAAGTTAATCAACTGCGGGGGCTACTGTACGAATTCGGCGTCACGCTGCGAGGTGGTCGCCAAGCGGGATTGCAGCAGATTCGCGAACGTATGGCAGAGCTCGAGTGCCTCGTGCCTGCGCTGTTGTTCGGGGCCGTCCAGGAGCAGCTCGAGCGGATTGAGCAACTCGATGCCGACATAGAGCGGGTCGAAAGACGCCTGGCGTCATGGCGCAAACACGATCAAGACTGCCGGGCGATCGCGGCTATCCCTGGTGTTGGATTGCTGACCGCGACCGCTCTCGTGGCGACACTCGGCGATGCGCGTACGTTCAAGTCGGGGCGTGAGTTCGCTGCATTCATTGGTCTCGTGCCCAGGCAGAGTGGAACGGGTGGAACGGTCAAGCTGGGGGCCATTTCCAAACGCGGTGATCCGTATTTGCGCACCCTGCTCATCCATGGTGCTCGAGCGGTGGTGTTCACTGCGAAAGACAAAGGCCCGTGGGTCGAAGCGATTGTGCAGAGACGGCCGATCAACGTGGCCGTGGTTGCACTGGCGAACAAGATGGCGCGTACAGCGTGGGCCATCCTAGCCCACGGCCGAACGTATGACCGCGGTTATCGGAGCGTCCCCGCATAGTGGGTTCATCGAATCGGATGATCTGACGCTCTGCGTCAAATGGTTGCGCAAGTCGATAAACGAGTGATGGCACAACAGGTCGGACCGCAAGAACGTAAACCTGATGTATGGACTGCGCCTGCAGCGCGAGGTAGGAGATGAGGTCGTTCTTGGCGAATTCCATCAGGGCCGCAGAGGGGAACCTCTGCAACTTCAGGCCGGATATAAGTGTGCAACCAGCACCCCGTTGTCTATCACCCAGATGTCACTTGCCAAACCGGAGGCGCCCATATAAGTCCATACACGAACACCGATGCGCTCCCCGGTACCGTCCCGCGCTGCAGGGCAGTGCGGTGCGGAGCGCACGATTGCACTCTCGCTCCTCGCTGTGCGATTTCGCATTTCGTCGACTCGACCAGGGCGCGACCATGCGCCGAAATCGGCAGTCGAAGAGGGAAAGGCCGATGGTCGGAACACGGAAACGAACGAAACGCCTACCGGTCGTGCACGC
>CAJIAT010000577.1_pt1 | contig 9684 bp, 7 predicted proteins | sample 9199161 | NCBI WGS metagenome assembly CAJIAT01 (sample SAMEA7708281, study PRJEB35096) | sediment metagenome | biome: marine neritic benthic zone biome [ENVO:01000025]; feature: sediment [ENVO:00002007]; material: shallow marine sediment [ENVO:03000034] sea grass bed [ENVO_01000059] ... | reverse complement strand
CCAAGGGCGGCAACGCGCACGCGCAGGGCGTTCTCGAGGCGTGGGCCGAGGCGAAGTGGTTCACCGACCGGGCGAAGGTCCCCGAGAGCATCAAGCTCACCGTGTTCAAGGTGCCGGGCGAGACCAACACCGACGATCTTTCCCCGGCGCAGGATGCCTGGTCGCGGCCGGACATCCCGCTGCACGCGCTGGCGATGCTGAAGAACCCGCGCGAGGGCGTCGACAACGCGATCGAGACCATCCAGCAGCTCAAGAACAAGGGCCACGGCGTCGCCTACGTCGGCGACGTCGTGGGCACCGGCTCCTCGCGCAAGAGCGCGGCGAACTCGGTGATCTGGCACATGGGCGACGACATCCCCTACGTGCCGAACAAGCGCCAGGGCGGGGTGGTCATCGGCTCGAAGATCGCGCCGATCTTCTTCAACACCGTCGAGGACTCCGGCGCGCTGCCGATCGAGTGCGACGTGCAGGGCATGAGCACCGGCGACGTGATCACCGTGCGGCCCTATGACGGCAAGGTGCTCGACGAGTCGGGCAAGACCATCGCCGAGTTCGAGCTCAAGCACGACGTGCTCCTCGACGAGGTGCGCGCCGGCGGGCGCATCCCGCTCATCATCGGCCGCAGCCTCACCGCCCGGGCGCGCGAAGCGCTCGGCAAGGGTCCGAGCGAGGCGTTCCGCGCGCCCGCGCCGGCCGAGGAGAGCGCGAAGGGCCTGACCCTCGCCCAGAAGATCGTGGGCCGCGCCTGCGGCGTCGAGGGAGTCAGGCCGGGCACGTACTGTGAGCCGCGCATGAGCACCGTCGGCAGCCAGGACACCACCGGCCCGATGACCCGCGACGAGCTCAAGGAGCTCGCCTGCCTCGGCTTCTCCGCAGACCTCGTGCTCCAGACCTTCTGCCACACCGCCGCCTACCCGAAGCCCGTCGACATCGACACCCAGCACTCGCTTCCGGACTTCATGGTCAATCGCGGCGGGGTGTCGCTGCGCCCGGGCGACGGCATCATCCACAGCTGGATGAACCGCATGCTGCTGCCCGATCAGGTCGGCACGGGCGCGGACTCACACACCCGCTTCCCGCTCGGGATCTCCTTCCCGGGCGGCTCCGGTCTCGTCGCCTTCGGCGCGGCGCTCGGGGTGATTCCCCTCGACATGCCCGAGTCGGTGCTGGTGCGCTTCACCGGCGAGATGCAATCCGGGATCACGCTGCGCGATCTCGTCAACGCGATCCCCTACGCGGCGCTCCAGAAGGGCTCGCTCACCCTCGACAAGAAGGGCAAGAAGAACGTTTTCAACGGCCGCATCCTCGAGATCGAGGGGCTGCCGAACCTCACCGTCGAGCAGGCCTTCGAGCTCTCGGACGCGACCGCCGAGCGCTCCGCGGGCGGGTGCACGATCGACTTGAGCGAGGAGTCGGTGGCCGAGTACCTGCGCTCGAACGTGACCATGCTGCGCTGGATGCGTGACAACGGCTACGAGGATGCACGCACCCTCGAGCGGCGCGCCCGGGCGATGGAGGAGTGGCTCGAGAACCCAACGCTGATGCGCGCGGATCCGGACGCCGAGTACTTCGAGGTGATCGAGATCGACATGAGCACGATCACCGAGCCGCTCCTCGCGTGCCCGAACGATCCGGACGACGTCCGCCCCCTGAGCGAGGTCGCGGGCCGCCAGATCGACGAGGTCTTCATCGGCTCGTGCATGACCAACATCGGCCACTTCCGTGCCGCCGGCAAGCTGCTCCAGGCGGCGGGCCAGGTCATCCCGACGCGGCTGTGGATCGCGCCGCCGACCAAGATGGACGAGCACCAGCTCAAGGAGGAGGGCTACTACAGCCTGTTCGCCGCCGCCGGCGCGCGCACGGAGATGCCCGGATGCTCGCTGTGCATGGGCAACCAGGCGCGGGTGGCGCCGAACTCCACGGTGGTCTCGACGTCGACGCGCAACTTCCCGAACCGCCTCGGCCAGGGCGCTGACGTCTTCCTCGCGTCCGCCGAGCTCGCCGCTGTCGCCTCGGTGCTCGGCAAGCTGCCGACGGTCGAGGAGTACATGGAGTACGCGCGTCAGATCGACTCCATGTCACCGGAGATCTACCGCTACCTGAACTTCGACCGGATGGAGGACTTCACCGCCGCCGCCGAGCGGGCGCGGCAGGTCGAGGTGACCTTCGCCTGAGGGCGGCCGAAGACACCATCCCGGGGACCGCCTGAGGTCGAGCGCGCGGTCGGCTCTTCGAGCCGACCGCCGTGCCGTCACGAGGTCGTCGACTCCGCCTCTGGCAGCTGCCTGCCGCGCAGCAGATCCCTGTAGAGCCCGTCGTATTCGCGGACCGCTCGGGCGAGCGGGTAGTCGCGCGCGATCTTCTCGCGGGCCTCGCGCCCGAGCACCCGGCGCGCCTCGGGACCGCGGTCGATGAGCGCCTCCCATGCGTGCGCCAGCGCCTCGGGCTCGCTCGGTGGGACGACGAGCCCCTTGTCCCCGACGATCCTCGCGGCGTCGCCGACATCGGTCGCCACGCAGGGCGTGGCGCAGGCCATCGCCTCGGCGAGCACGTTCGGGAATCCCTCCCCGAAGGCGCTGGAGCTGGTCACGATGTCGAGCCCGGCGAGCAGCTCCGGCATGTCGTCGCACGGACCGAGCAGCGCGACGCGCTCGCGCAGCCGGTGCGCGTCGAGCATGCGCACGAGCGCATCGTTGCGTGCGTTCACGTTCTTCCCCGCCAGTGCGAACCGGGTTGCTGGCCGGCGGCGGAGCAGCATCGCCGCGGCATCGAGAAAGCCGGCGTGGTCCTTCATCGGGTCGAAGCGTGCGGCCATGCCGATGAGCACCTCGTCCGGCGCGGCGCCGAGGCGAGCGCGAAGCCGCTCGGACGCCGGCCGGGGGCTGAACCTCTCGAGATCGATCCCGTTCGGGATCAGGGCCCAGCGCCTGGGCCGGTAGCCCGCGCGCTCGTGCACGAGGCGCCCGGTCTGCGAGTTCACGACGACGGCATCGGGCCGGGCGGATGCGGCGGCGAGGATCGATCGGACCAGGCGCGTGGTCCAGCGGTACTTGCCGAGATCCATGTCCGAGCAGCGGATGTTCCACACGAGCCTCGGGGCGGCGCCGAGCCGCGCGCACAGCAGACCCAGCAGGTCCGCGTGGTACAGCCAGGTCTGCAGGACGTGAGGCCCGAACCGGCGCACGATGCTGGCGAGGCGCCACAGGCCGCGGGGGTCCGGGCTCCCGGGCCGCATGCCCAGCGTCTCGACCCGGATCCCGGCCTCGCGCATCGGCTCGAGGAGCGCGCCACGGTCGATCATCGACACCACGAGGACGTCGTGCAGCCGACCATCGGTCGCCTGCGCGAGACGCATGAGCATGGTCTCCGCGCCACCGACCTCGAGGCTCGAGATCACGTGGAGCACTCGCGGCATCGTGCTGGTTTCGCGTATCGCCACCGGTGCCGGGTCTCGGGAAACGACGCGGATCTCAGCTCGTGGAACGACCAGTCGGGTCGCAGGCAGACGTGAGCTCGATGACGTGGGGCCACACCGCACTTCACAGCGACCGACGGTCGCGCGCTCGCAATATTCTACGCCAGCGCGCGTGGGACAGGCCAGGCTCGCCGGCCCGACCTCGGGCATTGCGCCCCGTCTGGCGCGGCGAGCGCCCACGGTGGCGCGCCTGGACGACGCGCCGAGCGCTGGGCCGGACGCGCGTCCGCAGAGGTCCTACACGCCCATCGCGTGAATCGGTGACATCACAGCCAGCCCGCGCTCACGGCAGCTCGCGCCAGAGCCGGAGCGGGTGGAGCCTGCTCATCGCGTCCGCCTCGATGGTGCGAAATCCACGCGCATGGAAGAACGGCTCGGACTCGCGCCACGCCCGCACCAGCAGTCCGTCATAACCTCTCGCGCTCGCCCAGTGCCCGACGAGCTCGAGCAGACCGGTCCCGATGCCCCGATGTTGCCAGGCGGGCGCCACGTAGAGCCCGTGGAGGAGCAGGCCGCGCGCGCTTTGCGGCACGTCGTGACGCGCTGCGCTCTCCCACGCCGCCACGGCGATGCCGCCGACCTCCGGCTCGTCGAGTAGCAGGAAGCACATGTGCTCTAGATCGGCCTCCGAGTACAGCAGCGAGGGCAGTGCCAGGCGCTCCACCCGGGTGGGTAGCCCCCAGGTCTCGATGGACGCGGCGACGATGTCGTTCACCATGTCCAGCTCCCCGGCGTCGAGGGTGTGCTCGGCGGCGCCAGTCGAGGGTGTCGCGGGGGCGCTCCGAGCTGCCCCGCTCAGCATGTCCGCTGGGACCCCGTCACGGCCCGCCAGCGGGGTCGAATACGCCTGGCTCATCCTCGATCCTCCTGCGTGTCCAACTGTTTGTCCGGGTTTCGTCTAGTTCGTACACAGTGATACCTCGACAGATCCAGGCTGTGTCAAGGGATCTGTCGATGTTGCGTCTAGATTTCTCGGACCGGCGCGTCAGTGCCGCGCGAGGGCAGGACCGTGAGCTCACGGCCGGGACGGATCGTCGAGCGCGGGTGCGGGACCCGAGGAGCCAGCTCAGCGGTAGAGCCACCAGGCGGCGAGGAAGAGGCCCACCGCGCAGACCAGGGCGCCGCAGACCTCGAACATCAGGACGAAGTGCCGGTCGCGGCGCGCGTCGACCCGCTCGAGCATGGCCTCGCGGTCCTGCTCGGAGAACGGCTGGCGGCAGCGGGTGCAGGCGGGCGGCCCGATCGAGGGGCGTGGGGGGAGCAGGCAGTTCGGGCACGGCCCCGCTGCCGCACCCATCTGGACCGCCTCGCGGCGGAACGTCGCCACGGTGGTGATGGTCCCCCATCGCAGCGTGCGCGAAAACAGGCCGCTGGCGTCAGCGACACGTGGAGGCAATCGGGATTGGCGCTCCCTAGGGGACTCGAACCCCTGTCCCCGCCGTGAGAGGGCGGTATCCTGGACCGCTAGACGAAGGGAGCGTGTGAACTGGGGGCGCCGAGGTGTGCGCCGGGCCAAGCGCTGGTATTATACGCGTGGGGTCACTCCATACAAGCAAGGACGTACGAGCTCGCGCCAGGCGAGCGCCCAGCGGGCCCAGGAACACGCCATCACCGCCCCCCTCATCATCCCCAGAGCCGAGCACACCCTCTCGCGCGCCGACATCAGCAAGGGCGCGCTGAAGGTCCTGTACGGGCTCAGCAAGGCCGGCTACGAGGCGTACCTCGTCGGTGGTGGCGTGCGCGACGTGCTGGTCGGGATGCACCCGAAGGACTTCGACGTCGTGACGGACGCGCAGCCCGAGGAGATCCGGGCGGTGTTCCGCAGCTCACGGCTGATCGGTCGTCGCTTTCGCCTCGCCCACGTGCGCGTCGGGCGCGAGATCATCGAGGTCGCCACCTTCCGCGCGAGCCCGGAGGAGGAGGACGAGCACCCGGATCGGGAGAGCGTCGACGGGCGCATCGTCCGCGACAACGTCTACGGCACCCTCGAGGAGGACGCCTGGCGGCGCGACTTCACGGTCAACGCCCTGTACTACGACATCCGCGACTTCACGCTGGTCGACTACACCGGCGGGATGTCCGACCTGGCGGCACGGCGCATCAGCCTCATCGGCGATCCCCGAAAGCGCTACCGGGAAGACCCGGTTCGCACGCTACGCGCCGTGCGCTTCGCGGCCAAGCTCGACTTCGAGATCGCTCCGGAGACCGCTCGGCTCATCCCCGAGTTCGCGACCGAGCTCGAGGCGATCCCGCCTGCCCGGCTCTTCGAGGAGGTGCTCAAGCTCTATCTGTCCGGGCACGCGGTGAGGGTCCATGCGCTACTGCGCGAGCACGCGGTGTTCGAGCATCTGTTCCCTGCGACCGCCCGCCTCCTCGACGAGGCACCGGACGGGCCCGCCGCGCGCCTGCTCGAGCGCGCCCTCGCCAATACCGACGCGCGCATCGCCGAGGGCAAGCCGGTGACCCCGGCCTTCGCCTTCGCTGCGCTGCTCTGGCCGCCTGCGCTCGAGCGCTTCGAGGCGCTGCGGGCCGGCGAGCGCTCGGATCTGCAGGCGATGGAGGCAGCCGGCGCCGACGCCTTCGCCGAGCAGGCCGAGCGGGTCGCGGTGCCCAAGCGCTTCGCCTTCGCCGCCCGCGAGATCTGGGAGATGCAGCCACGTCTCGCGCGCTATCGCGGCAAGCGCGGCCGGCAGCTCCTCGGCTGGCCGCGGTTCCGCGCCGCCTACGACTTCCTGCTGCTGCGCGCCGAGGCGGGCGAGGACGTCGCCCAGATCGCCGAGTACTGGACCCGCGCCCAGTCTGACGACGCTTCCGGGGAGTCGGCGGAGCCCGCCGAGGGTGGGGACGGCGCTCGCCCGGGCGCCGGGCGGCGCAGGCGCCGGCGCAGGCGCCGGGGTCCGCGCGAGAGCGGCACCACCGCGACCTCGTGAGCGGCGCCGCCCCGTCCGGCGTCGAGCGCATCCACGTCGGCATCGGCAGCAACCTCGAGGGACCTCGGGAGCAGGTGCGACGGGCCGTCGCGGCGCTTGCCGCGCATCCGGCCCTGCGTCTCGCCGGCTGCTCGCGGCTCTACGCCAACCCGCCGGTCGGACCGGTGGCGCAGCCCGACTTCGTCAACGCCGTCGCAGCCCTCGACACGGTCCTGGGTCCGCGCGAGACGCTCGACGCGCTCCTCGGCATCGAATCGTCCCTCGGGCGGGTCCGCGGGACGTTAAGATGGGGGCCGCGCGTCATCGACCTCGACCTGCTGCTGCACGGCGAGCGGATCGTCGACGAGCCCGGGCTCCAGGTCCCCCACCCACGAATCGCGGAGCGGGCGTTCGTGCTGGTGCCGCTGGTCGAGCTGGCTCCGTCGCTCGTGGTGCCGGGGCTCGGTCCCGCCCGGGCCCTGCTGGCGTGCGTCGACGAACGAGCCCTCGAGCCCCTCGGGGACGTCGCGCCGGCCGGGGTGCCGGACGATACGAAGGTCGCGGCGGGGAGGGCTGAGCGGTGAGGAGGCGAACCGGGGGCGATGGCGCGGAGCGAGTTCAGCTACATCGTGGTCGAGGGCCCGATAGGCGTCGGCAAGACGACCCTCGCCGACCGCCTCGCCGATAGCTTCGACGCGGAGCGGATCTTCGAGGCTCCCGAAGAGAACCCCTTCCTGCCGCGCTTCTACGAGAGTCCCCGCGCCCACGCGCTGCCGACGCAGCTCTACTTCCTCCTCCAGCGCGTACGACAGCTCCAGGGGCTGCGCCAGGCGGACATGTTCGCGCGGACCCGGGTCGGCGACTACCTCATCGACAAGGACCGCATCTTCGCCGAGCTGACCCTCGACGCTGAGGAGCTCGCGCTCTACCGCCAGGTCTACGCGCACGTGGTCGGCGAGCCGCTGCGACCAGACCTCGTGATCTACCTGCAGGCGCCGGTCGATGTCCTCCTCGAGCGCATCGCGAGCCGCGCGATCCCCTACGAGGCGGTGCTCGACGAGGACTACCTGCATCGGCTGACGACGGCCTATACGCGGTTCTTCTACCACTACGAGGACGCGCCGCTGGTCATCGTCAACGCGGCGGAGATCGATCTCGCCAGCGGCGACGCCGACTACCGGGAGCTGTTCGAGCAGCTGGGCAGCATCCGCAAGGGTCGCCACTACATCAATCCGCTCCCGTTCTAGCCCGGATATTGCACCAATTCGCGAAGGGATCACGCAGGACCCTGCATCTCCAGCGGATTCGCCGACGCGACGGACTTACAGGTCGTACTTCCAAGCTCGACGAATCCGCTCGACTCGGGCTCCTGCTTCGTCCTGCGACGAGCGCCGGTGCAACCGATCAGGGGCAGGGCGTGGTCGAGAACGTGCCCTCGGGGCTCTCGTAGAGGGTGGACGCGCCGTAGAACCAGCCGGCGAGATCCCCCGTGCCGACGGCGCACACGGAGAACCAGCCGCACAGGGCGACGCGCCCGGCGCGCCAGTGGACCCAGTTCGAGCCCTGGTACGCCTCGCAGTAGCCTTCCGGCGGCCCGCCCGTCCCGTCGTCGCCGTCGAAGGGTACGCCCAGCTGCGCCGCCATCGCGGCGATCGCCGCGATCTGCCGCCCTCGCCTGGTGTGGTAGCGGGGGTCGTCGTAGCCCCACCAGTCCCAGCATCCGTTCGGGTTGCCCGGCGAGGCGCTCGACTGAGGGTAGAGGACGACGATCCGGTTGCTCTCGGCCCAGTCGTTGTAGCCGGTCTCGCGCGCGTAGCGATCGCCGATGTCATCGGGCGTCTGACGGCAGCCGGCGAGTGCGACGTGCAGCCGACACGGCGCCTCCGAGGTGGCCGCGGCGCAGGGCTCGGGGACGTAGACGAACCCGCGCATCGCCATGCCGTGGCTCGGCGGGTCGGCGAGGAACTCGGCCTGGTCGAAGGCGAGCAGGCGGTCCGGGTCCGCGACGCCCCTCGCCGCCAGGGGTCCGTAGAGGTGGGCCAGGATCGCGCCGGCCTGGTCGTAGTCGCAGTCGTTGATGAACGGCGTGCCGGTCGCTCCGCAGGCGATACCACCGTCCTCGACCACGAATCCGTGACCGGCGCCGATGTCGTCCACGTACGCGATGCCGGCCTCCTCGACGCCGGCGGCACGGTAGAAGTCGCGAGCGCGGTCCATCACCGTGCGCGTCACGGTCTCGTCTCGGGTGCCGCTGAACAGGTACACGCGGTCGTCGGTGAGCTCCGTGAGGGGGTCGACGAGGCCCTCGCCGGCGAGGGCTCGCGCCCGCTCGACGAGCGCGACCGCGTCAGGCGCGCCGAGGGTGGTCGCCATGCATCGGTTGAGGGCGGTCGACAGGCTGCCCTCGGCGCAGAAGTACGGCCCGCCGGCGATTACCCCGGCGCCGGTCACGCTCCGCGAGTGCACGACGTGGAGCTGGCCCGCCATGTAGGCGCCGCTCGAGAGTCCGGAGACCGTGGTCGCGCGAGGGTCGAGGGCGAGCTCGGGCAGCGCCTGGCCGAGGGCCGGAGGCGCGCCGATCGCGAGGAGCGCCGTGGCGGCCATCACCCAGGCCAACACCCGGGCCAACACCCGGGCCATCACCTGGGCGCTCGCCCGGGCCACCGAGCGACCGATCGTACGGATGAGAGCGAACATCGGCAGCCTCCCTGCTCGTCGGTCCCCGCGACTGCGGCCGGATAAGGCTAGCCCGGAGATTGCACCAATTCTCTGCTGCGGCCGCCGACGAGTCCATCCATGGACTCGTCGGCACCCTCGCGACGAGAACTGATGCAATATCCGGGCTAGCGCGCGCGGATGAACGCGCGGTCGCGCTGGCCGGTGCTCAGTCGAGGCTCGCCGCCCAGCGCTCGCGCACGGCGCCGAGGCGCTCGGCGGGCGCCCCGAGCATGGCCCGCGCAGCCCCGCGCACCGGTGTCCGCGCCGCCTCGCTGTCGAGGTACTCCACCGGGGACTTGCCGTCCACCCGCGCGAGCAGGAGACCCGGCAGCAGCGTCGCGACCCGGGCCTCGAGGGCCTCGACGCTCTCCCAGGTGACCCGTGTGAGGTAGGCGCCGGCGAGCGCGTCGAAGCTCTCGAGGAGCGCGTCACGCGAGCCGGGCACCCACCGGCACTTCAGCAGCAGGTGGTTGAGGCAGAAGGCGAGGTCGAATGCCGGGTCACCGAACCACGCGCACTCGGCGTCGATCAGCACCGGGCCGGCCGGGCCGAGGAGCACGTTCTTCGGGCTGACGTCGCCGT
>CAJIAT010000673.1_pt1 | contig 9697 bp, 9 predicted proteins | sample 9199161 | NCBI WGS metagenome assembly CAJIAT01 (sample SAMEA7708281, study PRJEB35096) | sediment metagenome | biome: marine neritic benthic zone biome [ENVO:01000025]; feature: sediment [ENVO:00002007]; material: shallow marine sediment [ENVO:03000034] sea grass bed [ENVO_01000059] ... | reverse complement strand
GCCTTCGCGGGCCTGCTCCGGCGCGACCTGCTGCTCGCCCTGCGCAACCGGGGAGAGGTGCTCACGGCGCTGCTCTTCTTCGTGATCGTGGTGACGCTCTTCCCGCTCGGGGTCACCCCGGAGCTCGACACCCTTCGCCGCGTCGCGGCGGGCGTCATCTGGGTCGCCGCCCTGCTGGCGAGCCTGCTCTCGCTCGACGGTCTGTTCCGCTCGGACTTCGAGGACGGGGCCCTCGAGCTGCTGCTGGTGAGCCCGCAGCCGCTGCCCGTGCTGGTCGCGGCCAAGGTGGCGGCCCACTGGCTCGTGACCGGCCTGCCGCTGATCCTCGTCTCTCCGCTGCTCGCCGTCCTGATGGCTCTGCCCGCGAAGGCGGTGCCGGCGCTCGTCGCGACGCTGGCCCTCGGCACTCCCTCCCTGAGTCTCGTCGGCGCCATCGGCGCGTCGTTGACCGTCGGCGTGCGGCGCGGCGGCGGGCTGCTCTCGCTCCTCGTGCTGCCGCTCTACGTGCCCGTGCTCGTCTTCGGCGCGAGCGCCGTGGCCGCGGCGAGCGCCGGGATGCCGGTGACCGGACAGCTCTATGTCCTCGGTGCGCTCCTCGCCCTCGCGCTGAGCCTCGCACCGCTCGCGGCGGCGGCGGGCCTGCGGGTGTCGATGAGTTGAACGATCCCGGCGAGGCGCGGTCCCAAACGCCGTCGCGACGACCGCAGGGCACTGGCCGACGCCGGTGCCGTGCTGCATCATTGAGGGCGGGTCTTGATCCACGACAACGCCGGCGGGCCCCGCGCTCCCTACACTGCCGCCCGCCGCCCGGTCGCGAGGGCGGGGCGACACCGGAGGAACGGCGAGCCGCCCGCGGAGGCGGACTCGGACAGCACGATGTGGAAGTTCCTGCACAGGATGGGCTCGCCGCGGCACTTCTACGGCCTCGCCGGCCGCTTCGTGCCATGGCTCGGCTGCTCGGCGCTGGCGCTGATGCTGGCCGGGCTGTACGGCGGCCTGGTGCTCGCCCCGCCGGACTACCAGCAGGGCGAGAGCTACCGGATCATCTTCATCCACGTGCCGAGCGCCTGGATGTCGCTCTTCGTGTACGTGGTGATGGCCGTGGCCGGGACCATCAGTCTCATCTGGCGCATCAAGCTCGCCGACGTGATGCTCGCGAGCAGCGCCCCGATCGGCGCCTCCTTCACCTTCCTCGCGCTGGCCACGGGCTCGCTGTGGGGCAAGCCGATGTGGGGCACCTACTGGGTCTGGGACGCGCGCCTGACCTCCGAGCTCGTGCTGCTGTTCCTGTATCTGGGGATCATCGGCCTCGGCAACGCGATCGAGGACCGCCGTGCCGCGGGGCGCGCCTGCGCGGTGCTGGCGTTGGTGGGCGTGGTGAACATCCCGATCATCCACTACTCGGTCGAGTGGTGGAGCACGCTTCACCAGGGCCCGACCGTGACCAAGTTCGACAAGCCGTCGATCCACCTGAGCATGCTCGTGCCGCTGCTCGCCATGGCGGTGGCCTTCAAGCTCTACTACCTGGCGGTCGTTCTCGTGCGCGCGAGGGCCGAGGTGCTCGAGCGCGAGCACGCGAGCGCGTGGGTGCGCGACCTCCTCACGAGCGCGCCGGCAGCGGCCGGAGCACCGGCGCGGTGATCGTGGACGCGCTCGCCGACTTCGTCGCCATGGGCGGGTACGCCCGCTACGTGTGGGGCTCCTACGGCCTGTTCGCGATCGTCATGGTGGCGAACGTGGTGGTGCCGCTGCGCCGGGCCCGGCGCATCCGCGCACGGCTCGAGCGCGAGCTGCGCTTCGGCGGGCCGGTCTCGTGACCCCGCGTCGCCAGCGCATGATCTTCGTCACCGTGGTCCTCGCCGGCGTGTCCGCGGCCGCGGTGCTCGCGTTCCTCGCCATCGGCGAGAACATGCTGTACTTCTTCAGCCCCAGCCAGATCCGCGCCGGAGAGGCGCCGACGGGCCAGACGCTGCGTGTCGGCGGGCTCGTCGTGGAGGGCAGCGTCGAGCGCGGCGAGGGCCTGGCCATCCGCTTCGACCTCACCGACGGTGCGAAGGCGGTGTCCGTCACCTACGAGGGTATCCTTCCCGATCTGTTCCGCGAGGGTCAGGGCATCGTCGCGATGGGCCGGCTCGGCGCGGACGGTGTCTTCAGCGCCGAGGAGGTGCTCGCCAAGCACGACGAGAACTACATGCCGCCGGAGGTGGCCGAGGCGCTGAAGCTCGCCGAGGAGGGCGGCACGATCCCCAACCCCCACGCCGGGCAATAGCAGCCCGGCGACACGAGCGGAGGTAGTTCCATGGTGCCCGAGATCGGACACTACGCGTTGATCCTGGCGCTCGGCCTGGGCGTCGTCCAGGCAACGGTGCCGATCGTCGGCGCGGCCCTGCGCGTGCCCGGCTGGATGGGGGTCGCCGCGCCCGCGGCGCGGGCCCAGGCGCTCTGCGTATTGGTCGCCTACGCCTGCCTCACCTACGCCTTCGTGGTGAAGGACTTCTCGGTCCTGTACGTGCAGCAGAACTCCAACGCGGAGCTGCCGGTGATGTATCGGATCTCCGCGGTGTGGGGCGCGCACGAGGGGTCGATCCTGCTGTGGGCGGCGATCCTCTCGCTGTGGTCGGTGGCGGTGAGCGCCCGCGGCCAGGCGCTGCCGCTCGAGTTCCGGGCCCGCGTGCTCGCGGTGATGGGGCTGGTGAGCGTGGGATTCCTGCTCTTCATGCTCGCGACCTCCAACCCCTTCGACCGGCTGCTCCCGGCCCCGCCGCACGGGCGGGACCTCAATCCCCTGCTCCAGGACCCGGGGATGGCGATCCATCCGCCCCTGCTCTACATGGGCTATGTCGGTCTGGTGGTGCCGTTCAGCTTCGCCGTGGCGGCGCTGCTCGGCGGACGCATCGACGCGGCCTGGATCCGCTGGACCCGCCCGTGGACCACGGTGGCCTGGACCTTCCTCACGCTCGGCATCGCCCTCGGCAGCTGGTGGGCCTACAACGAGCTCGGCTGGGGCGGCTGGTGGTTCTGGGACCCGGTGGAGAACGCCTCGTTCATGCCCTGGCTGATCGCGACCGCCCTGATCCACTCGCTCGCGGTCACCGAGCAGCGGGCGGCCTTCAAGGCCTGGACCGTGCTCCTGGCGATCTTCGGCTTCTCGCTCAGCCTCCTCGGCACCTTCCTGGTGCGCTCCGGGGTCCTGGTCTCGGTCCACGCCTTCGCCACCGATCCGGCGCGGGGCGCCTTCATCCTCACCTTCCTCGCCCTCGTAGTCGGCGGGGCGCTCGCGCTCTACGCCTGGCGTGCCGCGGCGGTGAGCGGCGGCGGGCGCTTCACCGCCTGGTCGCGCGAGACGCTGCTGCTCGTCAACAACGTGCTGCTGGTGGTCGCCTCGGCGAGCATCCTGCTCGGGACGCTCTACCCCCTCATCATCGACGCCCTGGGCCTGCCGAAGATGTCCGTGGGCCCGCCCTACTTCGACCTGGTCTTCACCTGGCTCATGCTGCCCCTGCTCCTCGCCCTCGGGATCGGGCCGCTGCTGCGCTGGAAGCGCGACGCCCCGGCGCGCACCTTCCGCCTCCTCGGGCCCGTGCTCGTCGCGAGCGTCGCGCTCGGCGCCGGGCTCTGGCTCAGCGCCTGGCGCGGGTCGCTGATGGTCGCCGTCGCCCTGTTCTTCGCCGCCTGGGTCGCGCTGTCGACCGCGCAGGCCGTCGCCACGCGGCTGCGCAACCGCTCCGGTCTGCTCCGCGCGCTCGCGGGGCTCCCGCGCGGGTTCGTCGGCATGGTGACGGCGCACGTGGGCGTGTCGGTCTTCATCGTCGGCGTGACCCTGACCAGCGCCTTCGACGTCGAGCGCGACGTGCGCCTCGCGCCCGGCGACACCGCGACGCTGGCCGGATACGGCTTCACCTTCGAGGGCGTGAGCCGGCACCGGGGCCCGAACTACGTCGCCGAGCGCGGCCGGGTGCGCCTGTCTCGCGACGGCGAGGAGCTGGCGGTGCTCGGGCCGGAGAAGCGCCGCTATCCGACCCAGGAGCAGCCGATGACGGAGGCGGCGATCGATGTCGGCTTCACCCGCGATCTCTACGTCGCTCTCGGCGAGCCGATCGGTGAGGAAGGCGCATGGTCCCTGCGCCTGTATCACAAGCCCTTCGTGCGCTGGATCTGGCTCGGCGCGCTCCTGATGTCGCTCGGCGGGCTCATCGCCGCGAGCGACCGGCGCTACCGCGTCATCGGCCGCGCACGCAGCCCCGAGCGCGGCGCCGCGGCGCCCCTCGCCGGGCAGGCGGCCGCGTGATCAGGCGCTTCCTCCCGCTCGCCGTCTTCGGCGCCCTCGCGGTGCTGCTGCTCGTCGGCCTCGGTCTCAATCCGCGCGAGGTGCCCTCGCCGCTCATCGGCAAGCCCGTGCCGCCCTTCGACGTCGAGCGGCTGCGCCACCCGGGCGAGCGACTGAGCGCGGCCGACCTCAACGGGCGGGTGTCGCTCCTCAACGTATGGGCCACCTGGTGCGTCGGCTGTCGCCAGGAGCACCCGCTGCTGCTCGACATCGCGGCGAGCGGCGAGGCGCCGCTCATCGGCCTGAACTACAAGGACAACCGACCGCTGGCCGTGGAGTGGCTGCAACGCCTCGGCGATCCCTACGAGGCGAGCGCCTTCGATCCGGAGGGCCGGGTCGGGCTGGATCTCGGCGTCTACGGGCTGCCGGAGACCTTCGTGGTCGGCCCGGATGGTCAGATCCACCACAAGCACATCGGACCGCTCACCCGCGAGGCCTGGGAGCAGGAGATCCTCCCGGTGGTGCGCCGGCTCAACGCCGACGCGGGCGGCGCCGGATGATGCGCACGGCCGCCGCCGCCGCGCTCCTCGCCCTGGCGCTCTGCGCGAGCGGCGCACCCTTCGAGCCCCGGGAGTTCGCCAGCGCCGAGCACGAGCGCGTGTATCGCAAGCTCGTCGCGGAGCTGCGCTGCCTCGTGTGCCAGAACCAGAACATCGCCGACTCGGACGCGGACCTCGCTGCGGACCTGCGCCGGGAGGTCTACGAGCAGCTCTCCGCCGGCGCCAGCGAGGCCGAGATCATCGAGTTCATGACCGCGCGATACGGCGACTTCGTCCTGTACCGACCGCCGATGAGCGCCAGGACGGTCGCCCTGTGGGGCGGGCCCGCGGCCCTGCTGCTGCTCGGCGGCCTCATCCTGCTGGTGCGCCTGCGCCGACGCCCGGAGCGGGCGCAGCCCGAGCACGCCCTGGACGCCGAGGCGCGCCGCCGGCTCGCGGCGCTGACGGGTGAGAGCCCGCCGCCGGAACGCTGAGCCGACGCAATCCGGTCCGAGAGCCTGCCCGAGATGCGCTCGAGTTCGTGACTCGATCGGCCATCTCGAGACTCGGAATACCTTGGATCAGCCGACCGAGCGGGCCACGGACGTCGACGAGGCTGTACCGGTCTCGGGCTCCGGCGACAGCAGCGGTGCGCGCTGGCGGACGATCGCATCGGCGTCGGCGCCCGGCATCGGACGGCCCAGGAAATAGCCCTGCACGAGGTCGCAGCCGACCTCTCTGAGGAACTCCACCTGGGTCGCCGTCTCGACACCCTCGGCGACCACCCCGAGCCGCAGCGAGTGCGCCATCGCGACGATCGCCTGCACGATCGCCGTGTCGTCGGCGTCCCCGGGCACGTGTCCGACGAACGAGCGGTCGATCTTGAGCGTGTCCAGAGGCAGGCGCTTGAGATAGCTGAGCGAGGAGTAGCCGGTTCCGAAATCGTCGACCGAGAGATGGATGCCTAGACGCTTGAGCTCGAGCAGCATCGCGATCGACGTGTCGGTGTTGTGCATCACCGTGTTCTCGGTGATCTCGAGCTCGAGCTGACTCGGGGCGAGCGCGGCATCCTCGAGCACCCCGGCGATGTGGCCGACCAGGTCGCGGTCGGAGAACTGCTTGCCCGAGAGGTTCACCGCCACCCGCACCGGGCGCCCGGCCAGCGTCTGCCAGCGCCGCGCACGGGAGCATGCCTCGCGCAGCACCCAGCGCCCGAGCTGCTTGATGAGGCCGGTCTCCTCTGCGAGGGGGACGAACTCGGCCGGTGACACCAGCCCGAGCTCGGGATGCTCCCAGCGCACCAGCGCCTCGAAGGAGACGAGGGTGCCGGTCGCCAGCTCGACGAGCGGCTGGTAGTGGACGACGAACTCCTCCCGGTCCAGGGCCCGGCGGATGCTGCTCTCGAGCGACATCCGGACCTGGACCTCGGTGCTCATCTCCGGGGTGTAGAACTCGTAGGTGTTGCGCCCGTGATCCTTGGCCCGGTACATCGCCGTGTCGGCGTTCTTCAGCAGCGTCACCGAGTCGTCGCCGTCGCGCGGGTACATGGCGATGCCGATGCTCGCGCCGACGAAGATCTCGCGGTCCATGATCTGCACCGGGTGGGCCAGCGCCTCGAGCACGCGATGGGCGGCGCTGCGCGCCTGCGACATCGCCTCCAGATCGCGCAGCAGGACGGTGAACTCGTCGCCGCCGAGCCGCGCGACCATGTCCTCCCCGCGCACGCACGAGACCAGGCGCGCCGAGACGGTGCCGAGGAGCAGATCACCCGCATCGTGTCCGAGGGTGTCGTTGACCAGCTTGAACCCGTCGAGGTCGAGAAACAGCAGCGCGACCTGACCTCCACCGCGGCGCGCGCCGACGATCGCGCTGTCGAGCCGGTCGAGGAACAGGCGCCGGTTGGCCAGTCCCGTCAGCGAGTCGTGGAACGCGAGGAAGTTGATCCGCTTCTCCGCGCGCCGCTCTCCGACCACCCGGCGCACGCGCTGGCGCAGGATGGTCCAGTTCACAGGCTTGGTGATGTAGTCCGTGGCGCCCGCGGCGAAGGCCCGCTCCATCGAGTCGTCGTCCTCGAGCGCGGTGATCATGAGCACCGGCGCGACGTCTACCCCGGACAGACGCCGCAGCTCCGAGCACGCCTGGAAACCGTCCATGCCCGGCATGGCCGCATCCATCAGCACGATGTCCGGGATCTGCTCCTGGTACGCGTCGAGCGCGGTGGTGCCGTCGGTCGCCTCGGTGACGTGGTAGCCGTCGGTCTCCAGGGCCCGACGCAGCATGGCGCGCATGGTGCGGTCGTCGTCCACCACGAGGATGCGCGAGGGCCCTCCGGAGATCGTGACGTCGGCGATGGTCGAGGTCATGGCGAGTCGAAAGGGCCAGATCTGCTGGTTGTCCGGGCGAAGGCCCGTCGGGCACGCGCGTGCCTGAGAGGGGCGCTCTCGCAGCCTGTGTCGGCCCGGGCGAGGGGAAACTTGAGTCGTGTCCGGGCGGCGGCGGCGCCGGCGAGGGCTGGCCAGGGGCGCGGGCCTGCTCCCGTCGCGGCCCGGGCACGGCAGTGACCGCATGGAGCAAATCGAGGAGAATGCCGCCCGGTTCCTGCCGCCGGCCGCATCGATGGATCTGCGATTCGACGCACAGAAACGCCTGTCGCGGCTCGTCGCGGCGAGCGACGGGCCGATCCTGGCCGGCGCCCGCAAGGGGCTCGAGAAGGAGAGCCTGCGGGTCAGGCAGGACGGCTACGTCGCCGAGACGCCGCATCCGCGCGCGCTCGGCTCGGCGCTCACCCACCCCTTCGTCACCACCGACTACTCGGAGGCGTTGATCGAGCTGATCACGCCGCCCTTCGAGGACGTCCGCGACACGCTGGCCTTCCTCGGCGATCTGCACAGCTTCGTGTGGAGCCACCTCGGCGACGAGCTCCTGTGGGCGACCAGCATGCCGTGCATGGTCGACGGCGACGAGAGCGTTCCGATCGCGGAGTACGGCACGTCGAACGCCGGCAAGATGAAGCGGATCTACAGGGTCGGCCTCGGTCACCGTTACGGGCGCGTCATGCAGGCGATCGCCGGCGTGCACTTCAACTACTCGCTGCCGATGACGTTCTGGCACGCGCTGCGGGCGGTTGCCGGGGACACGCGGCCGATAGACGAGACGGTATCCGAAGGCTACTTCGCGCTGCTGCGCAACTTCCACCGCCACGGCTGGGTGATACCTCTGCTCTTCGGCAGCTCACCGGCGGTGTGCAAGACCTACCTCGGCTCCGATCCCGGCGCCTTCGAGCTGCTCGGCAAGGGCACCTGGTACCTCCCGTACGCGACCTCGCTGCGCATGAGCGACATCGGCTACAAGAACGAGAACCAGGCCGAGCTGGAGGTGTCCTACGACGATCTCGAGAGCTACGTTCGCTCGCTGACCCACGCCATCGAGACGCCCTACCCGGCCTACGAGGCGATCGGCGTCGTGGTCGACGGCGAGTACCGGCAGCTCAACGCGAACATCCTGCAGATCGAGAACGAGTACTACAGCTTCATCCGGCCCAAGCAGGTGGCGCGCTCGGGTGAGAAGCCGACCCTCGCGCTCATGCGTCGCGGCGTGCAGTACGTCGAGGTGCGCGCCCTCGACCTCGACCCCTACTCGCCGCTCGGCGTCAGCGAGAACGCGTTGCGCTTCGTCGAGGCCCTGCTCGTGCTCTGCGTGCTCGGCGACAGCCCGTCGATCGGCGCGCGCGAGCGCGCCGAGATCGCCCGCAACCAGATCGTCGTCGCACGCGAGGGCCGCGCGCCTGGACTGGCCCTGTCGCGCGGCGGCGTCGAGGAGCCCGTGCGCACGTGGTTCATGGCGCTCACCGACGCGCTCGAGCCGGTCGGCGAGCTGCTCGACGCCGAGCAGGGCGGCGACGACTACCGTGGCGCCCTCGCAGCGCAGGTCGCGGCCTTCGAGACGCCTGGGCAGCTTCCAGCGGCCCGCATGCTCGAAACGCTGCGCGCCGAGGACAAGGCGTTCTTCACCCTCGCCATGGAGCTCTCGCGCGAGCACGAACGGCACTTCGCGGCGCGCGAGCTGCCGCCGGCGTCGCGGCGCCGCTTCGGCGCCGAGGCGTTGCGGTCCCACGCCGAGCAGAAGCGCGTCGAGGCCTCGGATCGGATCAGCTTCGAGCGCTACCTCGAGCGCTACTTCAACCAGGCGCGTGCCGAGCGCCAGCGCCTGCTCGGATGATCGCCCCGGCCGCTCGTCCCCGCCGTGGCCCGCCGCGGGGCCAGCGCAGCGCCGGGGCTCGCCGGTGAGCGAGGACCATCTCACCGTGCGCGTCTATCGCGGCTCCGCCCGCGACGGCGTCTACCTCTTCGTCCCGACCGAGGCCGAGCTGGACGACCTGCCGGCGCCGCTCCTGCGAGCCATGGGTCGGCTCGAGCTCGTGATGGAGCTCGAGCTCCATCCTGGCCGAGCGCTGGCACGGGAGAGCGCCGAGGCCGTGATGCGCAACGTGCGCCGAGACGGCTACCACCTGCAGCTGCCCCCGACCGAGTCGGAGGATTCGATCCGACACTGATTCGCGCGTTCCCACGCCGCAGGCATCCGCGGGCGGCCGACCGGAGAGAGCCGACGGGCGAGCAGGGGAAGCGCCGCCGGTGAGCGGACGTCGGGGGCGTCCGCTGTCTGGACAGGCCAGGAAGCAGCCGCTTACAGTAGGTGTCTCAATAGGCCTGTCTGATCCGGGACGTGTCCATGGCATTGCCAGGGGAGGAGGCGACGCGCGGGCACGCGCTCGCTCGCTACTTCGAACACTGCCAGACCCGCGAGTATGGCCCGCGCTCGACGATCATCAGCGCGGGGGAGCATTCCAATACGCTGTACTTCATCGTCTCCGGGTCGGTGTCGGTCATGATGG
>CAJIAT010000090.1_pt1 | contig 9796 bp, 7 predicted proteins | sample 9199161 | NCBI WGS metagenome assembly CAJIAT01 (sample SAMEA7708281, study PRJEB35096) | sediment metagenome | biome: marine neritic benthic zone biome [ENVO:01000025]; feature: sediment [ENVO:00002007]; material: shallow marine sediment [ENVO:03000034] sea grass bed [ENVO_01000059] ... | reverse complement strand
TCAGCAGTGCCCCTTGGGAGGCGCGGCACCGCGAGTTCCACCGCAGCCTGATCGCCGCCTGCGGGTCGCGCTGGCTGCTCCTGTTCTGCGAGCAGCTCCACGACCAGGCGTCGCGCTACCGCAACCTCGCCCATGCGATCAGCTACCCGCAGCGCAACGCGCTCACCGAGCACGAGGCGATCATGCGCGCGAGCATCGACCGGCGCGCCGACGAGGCGGTCGCGCTGCTCGAGAAGCACTACGCCCGCACCACCGGGCTGATCCTCGACGCGGACCCGACCGTGCTCGAGTGATTCACCTTGCCTCGAGCAGCCGCAGCCCCGTCACCACCGCAGCGATGCTCACCAGGGTCACCGCCGTCACCGGCTCGCCGAGGGTCGCGAGAGCGAGCACGGCGACGAGAACGGGCACGGTGCAGTAGACGACGCTGGAGGTGCGCGTCGGGCCGATGGCGTCGACGCTGAAGGTGTAGAGCAGGTAGCCGAGGCCGGAGGCGGCGAGCCCCATGTAGAGGATCGCCGCGAGGGTCGTTCCGGACATCGCCGCGAGGGCCCGGAACGTCGCCGCGTCGAGGCAGGCGACGGCGAGGACGAGCACCCCTGCGAGCGTCGCGTGCAGCGTGAGCACGAAGCCGTCGTGGCGATCGAGCAGGCGCCTGAGCAGCAGCGAGTAGGCCACCCAGCAGCACACCGCCCCGAGCATCAGCAGGTCCCCGCGATTGAGATCGAGCGCCGCCAGGCGCCGGGGCTCGCCGCCGGCGAGGAGCACGATCGCCCCGGCGCAGGCGATCCCGACGCCTGCATAGCGGCGTGCGCCGAGGCGCTCGCCGAGCAGCGCCGCCGCGGCCAGCGCGGTCAGGACCGGCGCCAGGCCGTTGATGATCGCCGTGTTGCCGGCGCTGGTGTGGCGCAGGCTCGCGAAGAACAGCCCGTGGTAGCCGACGATCCCGGTGAGTCCGAGGGCGACGACGGCGGGCACGTCGCGCCAGGGCAGGGCGACGCCTGCGCGCCCGAAGCGTGGGATCAGCGCGGCGAGGAAGGCCAGGGCGACGACGTAGCGGGCGAGGGTCGCGTCGAGCGGGTCCAGGGTCGCCGCGACCACCTTGCCGGCCACGTAGCTGCCGGAGAAGAGCGCGCTCGTCACCAGCGGCAGCGCCAGCGACGCCGCGCCGACGGCCGGCGCGGTCACGAATCGATCTCGTCCTGCCCCACCCAGCTCCCGTGGAAGCCGTAGGGGACTCGCACCGGGAGGTGCACGGTGGCGACGGGTCCCGCCTCGAGCGCGGCGGCGTCGAGGATCACGAGATCGCTCGCGCCGCGGCCGGCGTCGAAGACGTAGCTGAGCACCCAGCCCTCGTCCTCGGCGGCGTCCGTCCCCGCAGGCACGAAGACCGGCTCGCCCGGCACGCGTCCGGTGCCGAGATCGCAGCTCGCGGTCTCCCGGCGCTCGAGGTCGTAGCGGTGGATGTGCGTCGGCAGGCGTCCGCTGCCGGGGGGCGCCGTCTCGGCGGCGTAGCCGAAGCGGTAGTCGAGGCTCTCCCGGCGCGGGTCGATGCGCGGGAACTCGACGGGCCGGTCGTCCAGGGGAGTCTCACCGACGGTGCCCGAGCCGAGATCGATCCGCCAGCGGTGCAGACGCGCGGGCGGGAAGTCGTGGGGCCCGTCGCGCCACAGGCTCTCGTAGCGCACCGCGTCGAGGAAGATGGCATCGCCGGACTCGAAGGCGTTGAGCACGTGGAAGACGTAGCAGGGAGGGATGGTGAGCCAGCGCACGGTCTCCGGGTCCGCGCCCCGGGCGAGGACGCCGAGCCGCGCCTCGTGGCGCTCGCTCCAGGCGAAGGGGAAGCGCCTGCCGAGGAGCGCCGCCGAGACGTCCAGCACGACGGGCAGGTCGAGGAACACGACGTGCCGCTCGGTCAGGGCGAAGTCGTGCATCATCGCCGCGCGTCGGAGCGCGACCGGCACCGAGCGCACGAGCCGGCCTGCGGCGTCGACGACGTGGTAGGTGAGGAAGGGCGGGCGGAAGCCGTAGCCGAATGCGTGCAGCTCCCCGGTGCGCGGACAGCGCTTCGGATGCGCGGTGAAGGCGGCGCGGAGCGCGCCGTCGAAGTCGACGACCCCGCGCGTCTCGAGCATGGCGTCGACCTCGGTCGGGAAGGAGCTCTCCACCAGCGCGAGCAGCCGCCCGCCATGGGCGATGACGTGGGTGTTGGCCTTCGCCACCGTGTGGTCGACCCGGCCGGTGCGGCTGACGAGCTTCGCGCCCGGGTCCTCGAGGTAGCGCGTGCGCACCCAGCGGCTCCGATACCACTCGGCGCGTCCGCCGGCGAGGCGCACGCCGTGGAGCATGCCGTCGCCGAGGAACCAGTGCCCGGGGTCGCCCCCGCGCGGGTTGGGCCCGTTGCGCACGAACAGCCCATCGAGCGCCTCGGGCAGCGCGCCGCTCACCTCGAGCCGCGTCTCGGTGGTCTCGGCGTCGACCGGGGCGAAGTTCTCGCACATGTAGAACGGCGTGCGGGCCTGGGTTGGGCGCATCTCGAGTCGACCCGTCGTGGAGCTGGCCGGCGAGGGTAACAGGTCGCCGCGGGCCGTCCGCCCGACCGCCGCACGCCCGGCGCCAGGCGCGGCGGGACCGTCGCCGCGGGGACGGCCCCGTATACTGTCGCGCGGATTGGTCGGGAGCAGTCGGCGATGCGGGTGGTGGCGATTCGCGAGGCCCTCTCCGGGGTGGTGGCGCCGGGCGAGGAGGTCGAGATCCGCGGCTGGGTCCGCACGCGCCGGGACTCCAAGGCCGGCCTGTCCTTCGTCCAGCTCCACGACGGCTCGTCCTTCGATCCGATCCAGGTCGTGGTCGACGCCGAAATCGCCAACTACCAGAGCGAGGTCGTCCACCTCACCGCCGGCTGCTCGGCGATCGCCCGCGGCGAGCTGGTCGAGTCCCAGGGCCGCGGCCAGCGCTTCGAGATCAGGGCCTGGGCGATCGAGCCCGTCGGCTGGGTCGAGGAGCCGGACAGCTACCCCATGGCTGCCAAGCGCCACAGCTTCGAGCACCTGCGCGAGGTGGCGCACCTGCGCCCTCGGACCAACACCATCGGCGCCATCACCCGCGTTCGACACGCCCTCGCCCGGGCAGTGCACGGCTACTTCGACCGTCACGGCTACTACTGGGTCAACACCCCCATCATCACGGCGAGCGACTGCGAGGGCGCCGGGGAGCTGTTCCGCGTCAGCACCCTGGATCTCGCCAACCTGCGCCGCGGCGACGACGGGGCCGTCGACTTCGACGAGGACTTCTTCGGGCGCGAGGCGTTCCTGACCGTCTCCGGGCAGCTCAACGTCGAGTGCTACTGCCTGGCGTTGTCGAAGGTCTACACCTTCGGTCCCACCTTCCGCGCGGAGAACTCCAACACGAGCAGGCATCTCGCCGAGTTCTGGATGATCGAGCCCGAGGTCGCCTTCGCGGACCTCGCCGATCTGGCCGATCTCGCCGAGTCGTTCCTCAAGGGTGTCGTCGCGGAGATCCTCGAGCGCTGCGAGGAGGACATGGCCTTCTTCGACAAGCGCGTCGACGACACGGTGCTCTCGCGGCTCGGCGCGCTCGTGGACTCGAGCTTCGAGAGGCTCGACTACGCCGAGGCGATCGAGATCCTGGAGCGCTCGGGCCGCAGCTTCGAGTTCCCGGTCGCCTGGGGCAACGACCTGCAGTCCGAGCACGAGCGCTATCTCACCGAGGAGCACGTCGGACGGCCTGTCGTGGTCATGAACTACCCGAAGGACATCAAGGCGTTCTACATGCGCCTGAACGACGACGAGCGTACGGTGGCGGCGATGGACGTGCTGGCTCCGGGGATCGGCGAGGTGATCGGCGGCAGCCAGCGCGAGGAGCGTCTCGAGGTGCTCGACGCGCGTATCGGCGATGCGGCCCTCGCGAACGAGCTCTGGTGGTACCGCGATCTGCGCCGTTACGGCACCGTGCCGCACTCGGGATTCGGGCTCGGCTTCGAGCGCCTGATCAGCTACGTGACGGGAATGGCCAACGTGCGGGACGTGATCCCTTTCCCGAGGACGCCCCGCAACGCCGCGTTCTAAATGGGTGTTCGGAACGATGGGACACGCCGTCGCCTTCGACCAGCGGTGTATCGTCCGATCCCCCCACCCTGTCCCGCCCCCCAAAGGGGGGCGGGCACCTTTGCCTGGCCACCGTGTCCTGGAGTTTGGAACAGCTTTTGGTTTCCGGGTCGAAAGGGCCTCCCTGACCGCTTTCGACTCGCAACCGCGACACGGCCGTATGCGGTTGCTGCGTCGCCGGGGGTGACGCCGGCACATCCCTGCTGTGTCGGGGAGGCCTTGGCGAGGCCGTGGCGGTGTGTCGGGCGGGAGCAGTGCGCGGCGCGCGCGGCTACTGGATGGGCTGCTCCGGGAACGAGAGCTCGTGAGTCGAGCGCCACTCGTCCTTGACGTAGTTCACCATCAGGCTCCGCCGCACGCCGTCGATGGGCCGCTCCTGGAAGCTGTGCCAGGTGTTCTCGCCGGGGATGAAGATCATGCCGACGTTGAAGCCGCAGGGCGCGCGGGCGACGAGCCGGTGCTCGGCGTCGAGGACGTCGGTGCCCCAGTTCTCGGCGCCCTCGCCCTCGCACAGGAAGATCATCATCGTGAACAGCTTCGCGCCGATGTCCGTATGCGGTTGGAGCCAGAACCCGGTCTTGTCCTGGCAGTACTCGATGCGCAGGAACGAGCCGCGCAGGTCGACGCCGCAGGTCTGCTCGAGCTTGCTTACGACCGCGGGGTCCTGGAAGGCCTCGGCGATCGATCTCACGAGCGGGTAGCGGCCCTGTATCGCCGGGGAGAAGTGGACCCGCGTGGCGTTGTTCGTCTCGCGCTTGCCCGCAGTGTCGTCGATGTCCGCCGCGTCGATGGGGAGCGCGATCACGGACTCACCGGCCCCGTCGGGCAGCGGATTGCGCAGCACCCAGTAGTCGTAGGGGTAGTGCTCGATCTCCGACCGGTCCATCGAGGCGTTGAAGGCCTGGCCGATCGTTGCAGCGTCGATCATCTCCGGAGCACCGTCGTGTCTGGTCAATCGATAACGATAGCATGCGGACTGCCCTCACGGGCAGGTCCGCGGGCGCCTCGATCCCGTCCCGCGGCGACCGCGCGGGACGGCGCCCGTCGGCGACGACCGGAGCGCGGATGAGCGTGGACCCATTTCGTGACATGCTCGCGTGCGCCGGCGCGGACCCCTGGCCACGCCCTGGCCCGAGGAGGGACCTTGTCAGCGCCCGCAGCCGTGTCCCGCTGGCGGTTCCAGCGCTTGCGCGCGCTACGGCGGACGTCGAGCGCGGGGCCAGGGGCGCATCGGCGCACCGCGCCGCGAGCTTCGTGCGGGGCGACCCGCTGCTCGGAGGCCCGATGACGGTCGTATGCCTCGGCATCGCGGTCCAGGATCTGATCCTGTCCGTAGACGCTCTGCCGACCGGGGCCGGCAAGGTCCGGGCGCGGGCGATGACGGTCGAAGGCGGCGGCATGGCGGCGAGCGCCGCCGCGGCGATCGCGCGCCTCGGGGGCAGCGCCGAGCTCTGGAGCCGCCTCGGCGACGACGAGGTCGGCGACGCGATCGTGCGCGAGCTCGAGGAGCACGGCGTGGACGCCGGCCGCTGCGCGCGCCTGGCCGATCGCACCTCGCCGGTGTCCGCAGTGCTCGTCGACGCCGACGGTGAGCGGCTGATCGTGAACCACACCGACCCGGAGATGCCGGACGATCCGGGCTGGCTGCCCCTCGAACGGCTGGCGCACGCGCAGGCGGCGCTCGTCGACACGCGCTGGAGCAACGGTGCGCTGGCGGTGCTCGAGGCGGCGCGGTCGCGCGGGCTGCCGGCGGTGCTGGACGCGGACACGGCGCCGGAGGATCCGAGGCTCGTCGAGGCCGCGAGCCACGCGGTGTTCTCCGAGCCGGCGCTGCGCGCGTTCACCGGCTGCGCCGATCCGGCGGCGGGGCTCGCGAGCCTGGCCGCGGCTCCCGGCTCGGTGGTCGCGGTGACCTGCGGCGGGGACGGGGTGCACTGGCGAGGCGAGGGTGGGGCGTATCATCTCGGCGCCTTCGATGTCGAGGTGGTCGACACCCTGGGCGCGGGGGACGTGTTCCACGGTGCCCTGGCGCTCGCCCTCGCCGAGCGCATGCCCCTCGAGCAGGCGATGCGCTTCGCCGGGGCAGCCGCGGCGCTGAAGTGCACCCGCTTCGGCGGTCGCGCCGGCACGCCGCGCCGGGAGGAGGTCGAGGCCCTGCTCGCCGCCCAGGGCTGAGGCGGATTGCCGTTGCCGATTGCGCGCAGGGGCGCCGGTGCAGGATCCTTGGCGGCCCACGACTCCCGCGCGCGCCCGGCGCACGCACCGGGCGCGTGCCGGCAGACGAGGCGAAGCGATGAACGAAGTGTCCCAGACCATGTCCCAGACCAGGCGCCGGGTCGGCGTGGTCGCCCTCGCGCGGCCCACCTTCGACGTGCCCTTCGCCGAGGCCACCGCGGCGGCGGCCTGGGGCGCCCTCGAGGGTGCGGGGGTCGAGCTGCTCGGCGGGCCCGAGCTGCTCTTCGACGCCGAGGCGGCGGGCGCGGCGGTGGGGGCGCTGCGAGAGGCGGATCTCGATCTCCTGCTCGTGATGCAGGTGACCTTCACCGACGCGACGATGACGGTGCGCCTCGCCGAGGCGATCGGGGCGCCGCTGCTGCTGTGGTCGTTCCCCGAGCCGCGCGACGGTGACCGGCTGCGGCTGAACTCCCTGTGCGGGATCAACCTCGCCGCCCACGCGCTCGGCATAGCCGGGCGCCGCTACGCCTACCAGCACCTCGCGCCGGACGACGCCCAGGCGGTCGAGACGGTGCGCGCGATGGCCGCCGTCGGCGACGTGGTCAAGCGGCTCGCCGGGACCCGTCTCGGCGTCGTCGGCCGGCACCCGGACGGCTTCGACACCTGCAGCTATGACCCGGAGCGGCTCCGCGCCCTCGCCGGCGTCGAGGTCGAGCCGGTGGCCCTCGACGGGTTCCTCGAGCGCGCCGCCACGGTCGAGGACGCGCGCATCGCGCCGGTGCGCGAGCGGCTCGAGCGCGATCTGGGCGATCTCAGCGAGATGGAGGCGGAGCCGCTCGCGAAGAGCATGAAGGCGTACCTGACGCTGCGCGACGTCGCCGCCGAGGGCGGCTACCAGGCGATGGCGGTGCGCTGCTGGCCCGAGTTCTTCACCGACTACGGCTGCGCCGCCTGCGGCGCCATGGCGATGATGAACGAGGACCGCGTGCCCTGCGGCTGCGAGGCCGACGTGCACGGCACGCTGACGACGCTGATCCTCCAGTGGCTCGTCGACGCGCCGACCTTCATGGCCGATCTCGTCAACGTCGACGCGGCGGACGACAGCGCGGTGTTCTGGCACTGCGGTCTCGCGCCGACCTCCTTCGCCGACGAGGCCGGCGAGCGCCGCGCGACGATCCACACCAATCGCAAGAAGCCGCTGCTCAACGAGTTCACGCTCAAGCCGGGGCGGATCACCGTCGCGCGGCTGAGCCAGTCTCGCAACATGCTCAGGCTGGTGACCGGTCGCGGGGAGATGCTGCGCGCGCCGATGAGCTACACCGGCACCTCCGGCGTCGTGCGCTTCGATCGGCCCGCGGGCGAGGTGCTCGACACGGTGATGGCCGAGGGGCTCGAGCACCACTACTCGATCGCCTATGGTGACGTCGTGCCGCAGCTCGAGCACCTGGCGCGCTTCCTCGACATACCGGTCGTCTCCCTGACGTGACGGCGCCGAGGTGAGCGACCTCGGCGTGACGGGCGGGCTCGCGCCCGCGCGCCTCGGGGCCGTGCGCGCAGGCTGCGCCGAGGTCTCGCTAGGCGACGCGACGCTGCGCCTGGAGATCCTCGGCGAGGATCTGCTGCGCCTGCGCCTCGGGCCGGACCCGGCGACGGACTACGGGATCCTGGTCGAGCGTCCCGCCGCCGTCGACGCCGCGCCGAGCGAGGACGCCGAGGCGATCCGCTGGGCCCACGGCCGCCTCGCCGCCTCCCTCGAGCGCGCGACGGGCCACCTCGCGATCGCCCTGGACGGATGCACGGTGCTCGAGTCGTGCACCGACGCGCACTTCGTGCGCCGACATCGCTTTGCACCCTTTTCGCGTCTCGGCGCCGGCTGGCAGGTCGCCCTCGCGCTCCCCAGCGGGGCGCCGATCTACGGCCTCGGCGAGCAGTGGGGTCGGCTCGACCGTCGCGGCTCGACCGTCGTCAGCCGCAACGAGGACGCCCTCGGCGTGAACACCGGGCGCGCGTACAAGAACACGCCCTTCGCCTGGAGCCCCGGCGAGCCGGGAGCGTCCGCCTGGGGCCTGTTCGTGCACACGCCAGCCGACGTGCGCCACGCGGTGGGCGATCCGTCCCTCTCGCACCGCACCTACCTCCTCGGCGTCGACGATCCCGCCCTCGACCTGTTCCTCTTCGTCGGCGCCGACGGTGCCGCGATCCTCGAGCGCTACACGCAGCTCACCGGCCGCGCCCCCGAGCCGCCGGCTTGGAGCTACGGCGTGTGGCTGAGCCGGGCCTACTACGAGACCGCCGAGGATCTCCTGGCCGAGGCGCGCGCCAGCCACGAGCACGGGATCGACGCCGCCGTGATCACATTGGACGGGCGCGCCTGGCTCGTGCGCGACACGCGCTTCGCCTTCGAGTGGGACGCCGAGCGCTACCCGGACCCGGCGGCATTCTGCCGGGAGGTGCACGCCCTCGGGCTCAGGATCTGCGCCTGGGAGTACCCACTGGTCTCCACGCGCAGCCCTCGCTTCGCCTGGCTCGCCGAGCGCGGCTGGCTGCTCGAGACCGATGCCGGCGACCCCTACGTCTACCGCTTCGACCCCGAGCCCTTCGGCGATGTGCTCACCCCGCTCCCGGACAGCGGTCTCGTCGACTTCACCCATCCGGACGCTTACGCCTGGTACCGGGACCAGCACCGGGCGCTCTTCGAGGCCGGGATCGACGTGATGAAGTCGGACTTCGGCGAGCAGGTCCCAGACGACGCGGTGGCCCACAACGGAGACACCGGCGCGCGGTTGCACAACGTCTACGCGCTGCTCTACAACCGCTGCGTGTACGAGGCGACGGTCGCCCACTTCGGCGCGGAGGACGCGCTCGTCTGGGCGCGCTCGTCCTGGGCCGGCGGCCAGCGCTACCCGGTGCACTGGGGCGGGGACCCGCAGAGCGACTGGGAGGGCCTCGCCGCGAGCATCCGAGGCGGCCTGTCCTGGGGCATGAGCGGCGGCGCATATCACTCGAGCGACGTCGGAGGCTTCTACGGGGCGCAGCCCGACCCCGAGCTCCTGGTGCGCTGGACCCAGGCGGGCGTGTTCTCGTCGCATCTGCGCTTCCACGGCGTCGGGCGGCGCGAGCCATGGCACTTCGGCGACGCCGCGCTCGCCGTCGTCCGCGAGTCGCTGGCGTTGCGCCGGCGGCTGGTCCCGTACCTCCGTGCCTGCGCCGGGGAGGCCGCGCGCACGGGGCTCCCGGTGATGCGCGCGATGCCGCTCGCATTGCCCGGCGAGCCCGAGGCCTGGGGGTTCGAGGAGCAGTACCTGCTCGGCCCCGATCTGCTCGTCGCCCCGGTCGTGCGGCCGGGCGGGCGCTGCCGGCACTACCTGCCGCGCGGGAAGTGGACCCGCTGGCCGGATGGCGAGCAGCTCGCCGGCGGGTGCGTCGTCGAGGGCACCTGCGACCTCGACGAGATCCCGGTCTACCTGCGCGCCGGGGCGAGGCTGCCCTAGCCC
>CAJIAT010000121.1_pt1 | contig 9823 bp, 7 predicted proteins | sample 9199161 | NCBI WGS metagenome assembly CAJIAT01 (sample SAMEA7708281, study PRJEB35096) | sediment metagenome | biome: marine neritic benthic zone biome [ENVO:01000025]; feature: sediment [ENVO:00002007]; material: shallow marine sediment [ENVO:03000034] sea grass bed [ENVO_01000059] ... | reverse complement strand
TGCAGTGGGAGTGCCGGGAGCACTCCCTGTCCTGGACTCGTGTGGATTCAAGGAACAAGCGAGGATTCGTGAACTTGGTGCAATATCCGGGCTAGCCCGGATATCTCACCGGTCGCACGCGCGCTCCCCTGTCCCTCGAATCCGCACCAGTCCAGGGGAGGGAGTGCTTCCGGCACTCCCACTGCGTTCCCGCCATCCGTGGCAGTCAGTGGACGAGTCAGGACGAGATAGGGCCGAGTCCATCACGAGCAGCTGAGCGACGGCCGTGACCCGATCGGCCATCTCGCGACGCTCCTTGAACACGTCCATATGGGCTCGGGCGCAGCATCCATGCTGCGCACGGTCGCGAGAGGGCCGATCGGGTCACGACCTCTGGCGTGTTCCGGAACAGGCTCGCCGGATTCCTCGGAACGCAGGTACCCGGCGTGGTGTCCCGCAGATATCGTGAGCTCGGTGACGGGCGGGACCCACGTCAGCGCCAGGGGCGCCACCGGGCCTCGCGCCAGCAGCGCGTGGAGACGGGCTCGCCCGGCGCTATCAGGTACTCGATGGCGCCGCAGCGTCCGGTCGTCTGCACCGTGGCCCCGACCGCGTCGAGGCGCGCGAGGACCTTCGGGTCGGGGAAGCCGAAGCGGTTTCGATGCCCGGCCGAGACCGCGACGTGTCGCGGCCTGAGGGCCTCGAGGAAACCGCGCGTGCTCGAGGTGGCGCTCCCGTGATGCGGGGCGACCAGCAGCGCGAGGGGCGCGGCGCCGTCGAGGTGCGCCACGAGCTCGCCCTCGGCCGGCGCCTCGATGTCGCCGGGCAGCACCACCGTCCCGCCGGGCGTGTCGATGCGCAGGACGCAGGAGCGATCGTTGTCGGTGCCCGCTCCCTCGACGCGCAGGAGCGTGTAGCGCAGACCGTCGCGCCGCCAGCGCCGTCCGTGGACGCACGGGCTGCGCGGCGGCGCGAGCCCCGCGTCGCCGATCGCCTCACCGACGTCGAGCGCGGCGCGCAGTCCGGCCGCACCGCCGGCGTGGTCCACGTCCCCATGGCTGACCACCAGCTCCGCCAGCCGCCGCACACCGCGGCTCTCGAGGTGACGCGCGACGACGTCCCGGCCCGCGTCGAGGCCGCCGCGCCAGCGCGCACCTGCGTCGTAGACCAGCACCGCGCTCGCGCTGCGTACGACGACCGAGAGCCCCTGCCCCACGTCCAGCACGGTCACCGCGAGGGCGCCCGGCGCGAGCGCCGGCGCTGCGGCGAGAACGAGAGGCGCGAGGCAGCACACGCCGAGCCATCGCGCCCGCGTCGGGGCCGGGAGCGCGACGAGCGCGAAGCCCAATGCCGCGAGACCGAGCGCCCACGCGCCCGGGCGCGGCGGCGCCGGGCCCGGCGCGAGGGCTGCGAGGAGCTCCAGCGTCGGCCACAGCAGATCGAGGGCCGCGCTCGCGAGGGCCACCAGCGCTGCGGCCGCGGCGGGCCACACGCTCACGACGAGCGCCGCGAGGATCGAGGGCGGCACCACCAGCATCGATACCCAGGGCACGGCGAGCGCGTTCGCGAGCGGCGCGAGGGGCGCGGCGTCACCGATCAGGAGCAGGCTCGCGGGCGCCACCCCGAGCGCGACCAGCGGGTGCACCCGCCCCCAGCGCCACCACAGCACCGCGCCCCGGCCGTCGCCGGAGCGCGGACCGAGCCGTGCCGCGCAGCCGAAGGCGATCGCGGCCACCGCGCAGAACGAGAGCCAGAAGCCCGTCGAGGCGACCGCGAGCGGGTCGAGGAGCATCACGGCGAGACAGGCGAGCGCGAGCACCGAGGATGTCGCCACCCGGCGGCCCATGAGCCGCGCCGCGGCGAGCACCGCGAGCATCACCAGGGCGCGGCGGGTCGGCACCGAGAAGCCCGCGAGCGCCGCATAGCCGGTCGCCGCGACGAGGGCAACGCCCACCGCGGCTCGCGGCGCGGGCAGCCAGGTGGCGAGCCGCGCCGAGCAGGCCCACAGCCGCGCGCTGGCGACGCCGGCGAGCCAGGCGACGAGACCGACGTGCAGACCGGAGATGGCGATCAGGTGCGCGGTGCCGGTCGCGCGCAGCACGGCCCATTGCTCGGAAGACAGATCCTCGCGCACGCCCAGCGCGAGCGCCTTGACCACCGCATTCGCGGGCCCCGGCTCGCCCACCGCCTCCAGGCGCTCGGCCAGCGCCTGGCGTCGTGCGCCGAGCGACCACCAAGGGGCCGCGTCCACGCGGGTGTTGCGTGCGTCCGTGCGCACGTAGCCCACTGCCGCGAGTCCCCGGGCGAGCGCGTAGGCCTCGAAGTCGAAGCCACCGGGATTGGCGAAGCCACGGGCGCGGCGCAGTCGAACGGCGAGCCGCCAGCGCTCGCCAGCCCGCGGGCGCGTCGGCGCGCTGTACCAGGAGAGCCGCACGGCGGCCCCGACGAGCGCCCGGGCCGCCGGCGGCCCGCCCTCGACGCGCTCGATCCCGAGTCGCAGGCGCAGGCGCGGACCGCGCACGGCGGGCACGTCCTCGATGCGCCCGACCAGCACGAGATCCTCGCCCTCGAGCGCCTCCGGGAGTGCACCGGCCGCCGCGGCCCCGGCGGCGAGCCCGGTCCACAGCGCCCCGACCGCGGCGAACGCGGGCACCCGCAGGCGCGGCCAGCGCACGGCTGCGCCGAGGGCGGCGAGCAGCGCGAGGGTGCCCAGCACCGGCGGCGGCGCGGGAAGGTTGAGCGCGAGCACAGATCCGGCCAGAAAGGCCAGGGTTGCGGTGCGCATTCGTTCTCCGAATCCCTGGAGATGAGACATAATTCGGGCGTCCGGCCCGAACGCGCGCACCATGGCGCGGCGCGGCCGAGTCTATCAGCCGCAGGGGCGGCCGCGGTCCGGCCGCCTCGACGTGCTCCCCTCGAGCGACGTGTCCATCCCCGAGGGCGAGCACTGCGACGATGGCGAGACGGGTCTTCAGGCGCTTGCTCCCGATCGCGCAGGATTTCCTGCGCGATCGCAGCGTTCGCCGGCTCTTCGGTGAGCTCCTCCTCCAGCCCAACCTCTGGCACCTGAACCGCGCCTCGGTCTCGAGCGCGGTCTCGCTCGGCCTGTTCGTCGCCTTCTTCCCGGTCCCGGGGCAGATGCTGATCGCCGCCGCAGGGGCCATCCTGCTCGTGTGCAACCTCCCGATCTCGGTGGTCTTCGTCTGGGTGAGCAACCCGATCACCCTGCCGCCGATGCTCTACGCCGCCTACAGGCTCGGCGCGTGGCTCCTCGACGAGCCCATAGGCTTCGAGCTCTCGGTCGAGTGGCTGCTGAGGAGCTTAGGGGAGATCTGGCAGCCGCTGCTGCTGGGCTGCTTCGTGCTGGGCGCGGCGAGCGCCGTGGTCGGCAACGTCGTGGTGCGCCTCATCTGGCGGATCCACGTCATCACCTCGTGGCGCGAGCGTCGGCGCAGGCGGATGAGCGGCACGGTGATGCTCCGCGAGAGCCAGCTCACCCGCGAGCGTGGCGACGGCGGCGACGACGACTGAGCCCGTGAATCAATCGCGCGCTGCGGGTGGCAGCGCCCGCGAGGTCACGTTCGCCCGTGTCCCTCAGCACGTCCGGGTGTCGCCGCGTGCATGAATCCCGACGGCCAGCCCGGTCCGTCAGCCCATCAGCACGCCATCGACGAGGGTGACGCTCCGGCCCATGCGTCCGGCGATCTCCGGATCGTGGGTGACCACCACCAGCGCGGTGCCGAGCTCCTCGTTCAGCTCGAGCATCAGCTCGAAGACCCGGGCCGCGGTCCGGCTGTCGAGGTTCCCCGTCGGCTCGTCGGCGAGCAGGCAGCGCGGCTCGGTGACCAGCGCGCGGGCGACCGCCGCCCGCTGGCGCTCCCCGCCGGAGAGCTCGCCCGGCTTGTGCCGCAGGCGCTCGGCGAGGCCCACGCGCTCGAGGATCGAGGCCGCGGCGCGGCGCGCCTCCGCGATCGCGGTGCCGCGTATGAGCAGGGGCATCGCGACGTTCTCGAGCGCGGTGAACTCCGGCAGCAGGTGGTGGAACTGGTACACGAAGCCGAGCTGGGCGTTGCGCATGCGACCGCGAGTCGTCTCGTCGAGACGCGCGAAGGACTGGCCTGCGAGCTGCACCTCGCCGGCGCTCGGGCGGTCGAGGCCGCCCAGCAGGTGCAGCAGCGTGCTCTTGCCCGAGCCCGATGCGCCGACGATGGCGATCCGCTCCGCGCGCGCGATCTCCAGGTCGACGCCCCGCAGCACCTCGACGCTGGCCGGACCCTCGTCGAAGGTCCGGCACAGAGCACGGCACGCCAGCACCGGTCCGTCACTCATAGCGCAGCGCCTCCGCCGGCTGGGTGCGCGATGCGCGCCAGGCCGGGTAGATCGTCGCCAGCACCGACATCGCGAAGGCCACCGCGGTGATGGTGACGACGTCCGGCCAGCGCATGTCCGACGGGACGTCGCTGATGTAGTAGATGTCGTCGGAGAGGAACTTCGTGCCGAAGAACGCCTCGATGGAGGCGACCACGGTCTCCACGTTGGTCGCGAGCGCCACGCCGCCGGCCATCCCGACCAGCGTCCCGAGCACGCCTATCAGGGTCCCCTGGACGATGAAGATGCGCATGATGAGGCCGGGCGACGCCCCGAGCGTTCGCAGGATGGCGATGTCCGCCTCCTTGTCGGTGACGACCATGATCAGCGTCGAGACGATGTTGAAGGCAGCGACCGCGACGATCAGCGTCAGGATCACGAACATCACGGTCTTCTCGGTCTTCAGAGCCCGGAAGAAGTTGGCGTGGTGCTGGGTCCAGTCGCGGATCCAGAACCCGCCGCCGAGGCTCCGCGCGAGATCGCGGGCGATGCGCGGCGCCTCGTAGATCTCGCCGACCCGGAGCCGGAGCCCGCTCACCGCCGCGCCCAGCCGGAACAGCCGCGCCGCGTCCTCGAGGTGCACGATGGCGAGCGCGGTGTCGTACTGGGCGTGATCGACCTCGAAGATCCCGGTCACCGTGAAACGGCGAAGCCGCGGCACGATCCCCGCCGGCGACACCGTCGCCTGGGGCGCGACGACGGTGACCTTGTCCCCGACCCGGGCGCCGAGGGCCCGGGCGAGCCCCGAGCCCAGCAGGACGTTGAATGCACCGGGCGCCAGGCTGTCGAGCCCGCCCATCTTCATGTAGTCGCCGACCCTCGAGACCGTGGGCTCGCGGCCCGGGAGCACGCCACGGACGAGGGAACCGCGCACCAGGCTGCCCCGGGTGAGCATCGCCTCGGCGCGCACGTAGGGCGCCACACCGAGCACCTCCGGCTCGGCGAGCGCGCGGTCGGCGAGGGGCTCCCAGCTCGTGAGCGTGCCGCGGAAGCCCGAGATCGTTGCGTGGGCCGCCATGCCGAGAATCCGCTCGCGGAGCTCGCGCTCGAAGCCGTTCATCACCGAGAGCACGGTGATGAGCGTGGTCACCCCGAGCGCGATGCCGAGCACCGAGCTCAGGCTGATGAAGGAGATGAAGTGGTTGCGACGGCGGGCTCGGGTGTAGCGCAGTCCGACGTAGAGCTCGAGCGGCCTGATCATGCGGTCAGCGGGAATCCTTCGAGGCGAGCGGGCCGCGCGTGGCGGGCGGCGCGATCATACCCGCTCGCCGGCGCCGCGACCGGGCGCCCGCGCCGGCGAGGCGACTCGCTCGCGCAGGTACACCGGCACGGCGTCTCGCGCCGACACCGCCGCCCCCGCACGCAGCGCCCGCTCGGCGATCTCCGCGACGTGCCTCGCCCGCGGCAGGCGCGTCGCGTCCACCGCGCCGATCTGTCCGGCGAAGCGCGCCTCGAGCGCCGCCCGGTGCGCGCCCCAGCCCTCGCCGAGCGCCGCCCAGCCTGCCCCGGACAGGGGCGCCAGCGCATCGGGGGGACAGACGCGCTCGGGCGAGATCTCGGTCATCAGCCCCTCGTCCACCCCCGCGGTCGCCCGCTCGTAGGCGCCGAAGTAGACCTCGCCCATGCGCGCGTCGAAGGCGACCAGCGCCCGCTCGACCCCCTCCTCGATGGCGCCCTGGGCCACCGCGCGCAGCGAGGAGACCGGGACCACGCCGAGACCGGCGCCGGTGGCGAGCCCCTGCACCACGCCGCTGGCGATGCGCAGCCCGGTGAACGAGCCAGGCCCCCGGCCGAAGGCGAGGGCGTCGAGCGCGTCGAGCGCGATCCCGGCCTCCTCGAGGAGGGACTCGACCTGCACCAGCAGGAGCTCCGCGTGGCGTCGCGGGGCGACGGCGTGGCGCTCGATGCACGCGCCGTCGAGGAGCAGGGCGGTCGAGCACGCATCGCTCGCCGTCTCCAGCGCCAGAATCCTCACGGGGCCCTCCCGGTGCGGTGTCCCGCAGACATGTTGGCATCTTCGACCCGGACGCGCCTGATCGCGTCGCACCTCGTCGCGACGGCGACGGCGACGGCCATGGTCCTCGGCGCACCGTGCCGGACACGCCCGGTCGCTCGCCCGGAGCGCAACCATCCGTGCGGGACACCCTCCTAGCCCGCATATTGCACCAGGCCGGCAGCGAGCCGGCTGCAACTGACTGACTCGCTGAGGGAAACTGTATCGGTGCGACGAGCTGCAGTGGCGACGTTCTGTGCTCGGCTCGCTGCCTATCGCAGACCTGGCTTGTCCATGCACGCCTGGGCTTGCTGTTCGCGCGAGCGATAGCTACGGCTATCGCTCGCGCTCCACAGCGGCACCCAGGCGCACCTGTCCTGCGCCAGCCCCGCGATGCCTGGTGCAACATGCGGGCTAGCCCGGATATCTCACCGATCGCACGCGCCCTCGCTTGTCCCTTGAATTCACGGCGAATCCGGTGAGCTTGGAAGTACGGCCTGTACGGCGAGCGCTCGCCGAATCCGCCGTGAATCCAAGGGCCTGCGCGAGCATCGCGCGGATCGGTGAGATATCCGGGCTAGACGATCTCGTCGATGGTCCCCTCGACGGCGAAGAAGCGGCGCACCTCCGCGGCGTCGCGGGTCCGGCGCATCGGCGGCAGGCTGTCGATGAAGATCCGGCCGTAGCCGCGGCTGGCCCGTGGATCGGCGATCACCACGACGCCCCGATCGCGCTCGTCGCGGATGAGGCGCCCGACGCCCTGCTTCAGAGCGATCACCGCCTCGGGGATCTGCATCTCGCGGAACGGCTCGCGGCCCGCGTCGCGCATCGCGCGCATGCGTGCCTGCACCAGGGGCTCCCCGGGCGAGGCGAACGGCAGCCGGTCGATGACGACGCACGACAGCGCGTCGCCGCGCACGTCCACGCCCTCCCAGAAGCTCGCGGTGCCGAGCAGCACCGCGGGCGGGCCGCTCGCGAAGCGATCGAGGAGCAGCGGACGAGGTGCCTCGCCCTGAACGAGCACCGGATGCTCGATGCGCTCGCGCAGCGCGTCGGCGCAGCGCCGGAGCGCCGCGTGCGCGGTGAACAGCACGAAGGCGCGCGCGCCGCTCGCGCGCACCGTGTCCACCACCAGCTCGAGGAGCGCGTCGGGCCAGCTCTCCGAGCGAGGATCCGGCATACCCTCGGGCAGGTGCAGGAGCGCGCGCCCCGGATAGTCGAAGGGGCTGCTCCACACGGCCGTGCGCGCCCCCGCGACGCCGAGGCGCCGCACGACGTGCTCGAGATCACCACGCACCGCGAGCGTGGCCGAGGTGAGCACCCACGCGCGCTCACCGTCCATCATCCTCGGTCCGAGCAGCTCGTCCACCTCCAGGGGGCTCGCGTGGAGCGCGTACCCACCCCGGGTCGTCTCGAACCAGCGCACGCTGCGCGCATCGCGGGCCTCGGTGATCCCTGCGAGGCGCTCGACGAGATCTCCGGCGCGACGCGCGCAGGCGGCGAGCGACAGGGCGCGGGTCTCGTGCACCTCGAGCCGACCGGCGAGATCCCCGAGCGCGGCCGCGAGCGCCCGGGCGGCATCGGCGACGGCCGGCTCGCGGGCGCAGGCCTCGGACCAGTCGGTGCGAGCGCCGGGCGAGCCGAGGACCCGGCCGAGTGCGAACGCCGTCCCCTCCATTGCGTGCACCGCGCGCGGCAGCTCGGGGTCGTCCCCGGCGTCGGCACGATCCGCCGCGAGGGTGTCCCGGGCCAGCTCGCCGAGCTGGGCGGCGGAGACGCGGGCGCCGAAGAAGCGAGTCGCCAGCTCGGCGAGGCGGTGCGCCTCGTCGATGACGACCGCCTCGGCGCGCGGGAGCAGCTCGGCGAATCCGTCCTCGCGCAGGGCGAGGTCCGCGAGGAACAGGTGATGGTTCACGACCACGAGATCGGCATCGAGAGCGGCACGACGGGCGGCGACGACGTGGCACTCGTCGTAGGCTGGACACTCCTGGCCGAGGCAGTTGTCCGCGGTGGAAGTCACCGCGCTCCAGACCTCGGCGTCCTCGGCGATCGCGTCGAGCTCGGCGATGTCGCCGCTGCGCGTGCGCCGGGACCAGTCGGCGACGCCCTGCAGCTCCGTGGCGAAGCGCCCTCGCAGCGCGCCGGCGGCGAGCGCCTGATCGAGCCGGTACCGGCACAGATAGTTGGCCCTGCCCTTCAGGCGTACCGCCCGCACCGGTCGGCCCACTGCCCGGCGGGCGCGCTCGAGCTCGCGCCCGTGAAGCTGGTCCTGGAGGTGGCGGGTCCCGGTGGAGACGATGGCTCGGCGACCGGACGCGAGGAGCGGCACGAGATAGGCGAGGGTCTTCCCCGTTCCCGTCCCGGCCTCGCAGACCAGCACTTCGCGGGCCTCGATGACCTCGGCGACCGCCTCGGCCATCTCGAGCTGCTGCGCGCGCGGCACGTAGCCGGGGACGACCCGCGGGAGGGCGTCGGCGAAGATCCGACCAAGGCTGTCAGCGCCCATGTCTCAGCGCTTTCGGGTGCACTAGCCCGGATATCTCACCGATCGCGCGAGCGCTCGCTCGTCCCTTGAATCTCCAGCGGATTCGTCGAGCTTGGAAGTACGGCCTGTACGTCCGTCGCGTCGAATCCACTGGAATTCCAGGCTTCTGCGCGATCATCCCGCAGATCGGTGAGATATCCGGACTCGTCCGCCACTGGCGACGACCGCCACGGCGCGAGCGCCGGCCTCGCGGCCCGTCCGCACCCGCGTCAGCCGCTCGCCTGGTTGTCCCAGTAGCCGTCGTCCTCGAGCCCGCGCTCGCGCGTCCATGCGAGGCGACCGATGATCTTGAGCTGGGCAACGGACATCGCTCCGCGTCGGGCCCGCCCGCTCTCCGGCGCCGCGTCGAGGGCCGCGTCCACCTCGTCGCGCTCGACCTCGTAGATCTCGACCGGCTCGAAGACATCGTCCATCAGCACCAGGACGAGCAGGTCCCAGGGATGCTCGCGATTGACCTGGCCGACGCGCTGCCTGCCGCGCTCCTCGTCGAAGATCGCCCGACCCTTGATCAGCACCCGCAGTCCATCGCGCTCGCCACGGCCGAGGGCGTCGTAACCGGGTCCCTGGTCCTCGAGGAGCTCGAGGCCCAGCAACCGAGCCGCGTCGTGCCGCGCCAGCTCACCGGTGACCGCCAGCGCCTTGCCGGTCGCCTTCCGATACTCGACGGCGAGGCGGCGCGTCTCGCTGATGAGCTTGTCGAATGCGTAAACGTCGCTGTCCATGGGGTGGCCCCGCCGGCCACGAGATGCGGCGACCGATGTGCGAATTGTAGCGAACTCGGTGGCCGGGGGCTCACCGGCCGCCGTCGCCGGCATCGCGCTCGCGGAGCAGCGCCCGCAGGCGGCGATAGGCCGACGGGTCGAGCATCTCCTCGAGCACGATCGCCGCATGCCGGCGTCCCGACCGATCGCGCAGGGACAGCACCGTGAGCAGCGGGT
>CAJIAT010000086.1_pt1 | contig 9823 bp, 8 predicted proteins | sample 9199161 | NCBI WGS metagenome assembly CAJIAT01 (sample SAMEA7708281, study PRJEB35096) | sediment metagenome | biome: marine neritic benthic zone biome [ENVO:01000025]; feature: sediment [ENVO:00002007]; material: shallow marine sediment [ENVO:03000034] sea grass bed [ENVO_01000059] ... | reverse complement strand
CGGACGTCGCGAGCCGCCAGCCCGCCTCGAAGCGCTCGAGCGCCTGCCCGCTCTCGCCGAGCCCCTCGTGGACCAGCCCGAGTCCGTTCAGCCCGCGCGCCTCCAGGGGGCGGTCGCCGCTCACGCTGGCAGCGGCGATGCACGCGTCGAAGGCCTCCCTGGCTCCGGGACGCCCGGAGAGGAATCGAGCGGTGCCGAGGCTGCCCTGGAGCCGCGCCTCGAGCGCCGCGTCGCCGGCCGCTGCGCTGGCGGTGACGGCCTCCTCGAGATCGGCGATCGCCCGATCGTAGCGGCCCAGGCGCATCATCGCCTCGGCGCGCTTCGCCCTCAGTCGGGCCTCCTCCACTGCCTCGGTCGGGCCAGCTCGCTCGATCGCGTCGGCCCAGAGCTCGATGGCGCCGGCGACGTCGCCGCGCGCGAGCGCTCGATCGCCCTGCGCCTCGAGGGACGCGGCGCCAGGCGTGCCTTCCTCCTGGGCGCTCAGCCCGCCGGGCGCTGCCCCCGCGAGCACGAGAAGCGCGAGGCACCACGCGCGCATCCCGCGAGACAGCCGCCTCGGGGGCGCCGGGCTCACCGCTCGAGCACCCGCGCCGGCTCGATCGACACCTCCGAGAGGAGCTTCGCGAGGTAGGGGTCGACGGCCTTCGCGTCCCGCACCGCGTAGAGCGTGTCGAAGGCGTCGTTCCAGTAGCCGTTCGCCGCGAGCACACGGGCCTTCGCGATCGGCTCCGCGGCCTCGCCGATGGCGGCAGCCACGGACGGATCGGGTGGAGCGACGAGAAGCTCGGTGCTCGAGTAGGGCTGGGCGCGGTTGCGCCGGCCGCTCTCGAGCAGCTCGACGCTCCACTCGTAGCTCTCGCCCGCCTCGAGCATCAGCCCGTGCTCTGCGAGGCTGGCGCTGTAGACGCCGGCCCGTGGCGGCGCGGGCAGGCTCACCTCGAGGAGCGGATCGATTGCGTCCTCGTGCTTGACGCTGAGCTCGATGCTGGCCGCGGATCCGGCGGAGACGTACCAGTAGAGCGTCGGCGCCGCGTCCGCCGTGAGGCCCTGTTGCAGCGGTGCCAGGACCCGGAGCGCGAGGCGGTTCGGGGGGGCGCCGCGGGTGCCACCACTCTCGGTCGTCGTCCTCGGCCGGCCGGCGGGTGGGACCCACATCTCCTCGACGGTGGTCGACTTCGGTGCGGCCGAGGCGGGCTCGAGCGGACGCGATTCGCTCGCGCGCACGGTCCGGGGCGGGTCGGCTGCGTGGAGCGCATGGGCGAGCACCGCGAGGCCGCACAGGGCCAGCACTCTCAGTGAACCGGTTCGCAGCCTTGCCATCTCGGACTCACCTCCTTCTTCGCCGGCTCCGAGGCCCTCGGCCCTGCGGGGCCGAGCGGGGCCGTTCGTCTCGGCCCCGACGCTACTGCCCGGGCCGTCGAGGGCCTATGCGATTTGGCACAACCTCTGCGTCGATGCTTCCTCCTCCACGCGCTCCCCGAGGACGCGATAGACCACCTCTGCCTGCTCCTTGCCCCGCAGCTCGAGCTCGCCCAGGCGCTCGCACTCGAAGCGGTGACGCACGAGCTCGTGGGTCCGGGCGCCGAGCAGGATCCGGCAGGGATGGTCGAGGTGATCCGGCCGGTAGGCGTCGCGGTCGAGGCTCTCGAGGCGCGCGGCGGTGTTCACCGCATCGCCCTGGACGTTGTATTCCCGGTGCACGCGGCTGCCGATGAGACCGCTGATCGCCCGCCCCGAGTTGATCCCGATGCGCACGCCGATGAGCGGCAGGCCGCGCGCCTCGAGGCGCGCGTTGAGCGCCGCGACGAGGCCGTCCATCTCCAGCGCCGTGGCCACCGCCTGGCACGCGTCGGCCCGGATGTCCTCCTCGCGCTCGCGCGGGATGGGCGCGCCGTAGGCGGCCATCACCGCGTCCCCGACGAACTGGACCACCATCCCACCGCGGCGCATGACCACCGAGGCCATGTCGTCGAGGTACTCGTTCAGCCACTCGAGGAGCTCGGCCGGCGACATGCGCTCGGCGATCCCCGTGAAGCCCTGAACGTCACTGAACAGGACCGTGGCCTCGAGGGCGACGGGCCGCGGGCGACCGCCCTCGAGGAGCAGCTTGCGCTGCTCCCAGATCCGATTGGCGACCTCCGGCGAGATGGTGGATCCGAACAGGGCCATCAGCGTCTCGCGGTCGGCCGCCTCCCTGCGCGCGGAGTGGACGGTGGCGAGCATGACGGCGAGCACGGCACCGAGCGCCGCCTCCGCGGGCGGCAGCCACAGGCCGTTCACGAACAGGGTGAAGGTGGCGAGCACGGTCGACCCGACGAGGGCGAAGGCGGTGGCGATCGGGCGCCACAGGGTCGCCTCGCCGACGCAGCACGCCGCGCCGACGACGCACCAGAACGCGACCCACAGCGGCAGCCAGCGCGCGCCGACGCTCGCGAGGATTCGCGCCTCGCCGCTCGCCGCACGCAGCAGCTGGTCGACGACCTGGGCGTGGAGCACGACGCCGGCGGTCGCGTCGAGATCCCCCCCCTCCGGCACCACCGGCGTGTAGAAGCGATCGGGTACGCTCGCCGCGGTGCTGCCGACCAGCACGACGCGGTCGCGCACGAGCTCCGGCGCGATCACCCCGTCGAGCACGTCGCCCAGCGCGACGAAGTCGAGCTGGGTCACCGGCCTTCGATAGTCGAGCAGGATCTGGTAGCCGCCGACGTCCGCCTCGCGATAGGGACCCTCGTCGCGCCCGAGCTTCGGCAGCGTCGTGTCCGCGATCCGCAGCCAGTCGCCGTTGCGCGGATCGGGCTCGAACCCGATGCCGTCCGCGGCGAGGAAGCGCCGCGCGACCTGGACCGGGAACGCCGTCTCCGGCCGCGTGCCCGGCGCGCCCATGAACAGGATCCAGCGGCGCACGATTCCGTCGTCGTCGATGATGACGTCGCTGAAGCCGGTCTGCCGGCGCTCCGTGAGCACCGGGTGGGAGGCCGGCCAGGGCCCCTCGCCGAGCGGGAACTTGAAGATGCCGATGACGTTCTCGTGCTCGGCGAGCACGCGGGCGAGGCGCTCGCTCCCCGGCGGCTCCTCGATATCACGGTAGATGTCGAGACCGATCACGCGCGGCTCCTGCGCCGCGAGCAGCTCGACGAGATCGGCGAGGCGCGCGTCGCTCATCGGCCAGGCGCCGATCTCCTGGATGTCGGCCTCGGATACGGTGACCACCGTGATGCGCGGCGACCGATCGGTGTCGACCACCGCGTGAGCCACGTAGGCGTCGTATATCCAGAGCGTCGCCGCATCCAGGCCGCCGACCATGCGCAGGGCCCACACGGCGAGGAACGCGACCAGACCGATCGTCACGCTGCGCAAAAGCATGGACGCACCCGTCTCCGGCGCCCCGACACGCAGACGAAAGCACACCGCTCATGGGAATGACAAGGCGACTCCCCGCGAGCGCGAGCGCGCAGACGCGCGCTACATGGAATCTGGTTCCTTTCCGGGCTCCCGATTTCGGTCGCGACCGCGGGGACTCAGACAGCGTGCTCTCGCCCCTGGAGATCCAGCTCGAGGTGAACCGCGTCGTCGTCGAGCTCGGTGCGGGTCTCGAAGCCCACGCGTCGTGCGAGACCGAGCATCGCGCGGTTGTTGCGCAGGACCTCGCCGACCATTCGCCCGGTGCCCCGGTTCGCCGCGTAGCGGATGATCTTCTCGAGCATGGCGCGGCCGAGCCCCCTGCCCTTCAGCGCCGAGGAGATCACGATCGCGAACTCGGCGCACTCGTTGTCCGGATCGAACACCGCGCGCACCACGCCGAGCGTCTCCTCGCCGGCGGGGCCCGCGCGCACGGCGATGAACGCCATCTCGCGGTCGTAGTCGATCTGGGTGAAGCGAGCGAGCTGCGTGTGGGGGAACTTGCGCACCGCGCCGAAGAAGCGAAAGCGCACGTCCTCCGGATCGAGCGTCTCGAGGAAGGCCCGGTGCGCGGGCTCGTCCTCGGGCCGGATCGGGCGCAGCAGGTAGCGCTCACCGGCGGACTCGAACCACTCCTCGAGCTCGCTCGGGTACGGGCGCACGGCGAGCCGGTCCGCGCCCTTGCCCGCCGTGCGCGCGACGCGGATCCGGGCGTCGAGCGCGAGCACGCCGCCCTCGTCCGAGATCAGCGGGTTGATGTCGAGCTCGCACACCTCGGCGAGATCGGTCACGAGCTGCGAGACCCGCAGCAGCGTCGACGCGATCGCCGTCTCGTCCGCGGGCTGCCGGTCCCGGTAGCCGGCGAGGCGCCGCGAGACGCGGGTGCGCCGGATCAGCTCGCGCGCGAGCTTCATGTTGAGCGGCGGCAGGGTCAAAGCCTTGTCGTTGATCACCTCGACGCCGGTCCCGCCCTCGCCGAAGAGAATCACCGGCCCGAAGATCGGGTCGACGCTCGCGCCGACGATCAGCTCGAAGGCGCCGGGGCGGCGCGCCATCTCCTGCACCGGGAAGCCCTGCACCGCGGCGTCGGGGCGCAGGCTCCACACCCGGCTCTCGCTCCCCTCGTCCGGCGCCAGGGCCTCGAGCGCGGCGCCGACGTCGAGCACCACGCCGCCGACGTCGGACTTGTGGCTGACCGTCTCGCACAGCGAGCTTCACCGCCACGGGATAGCCGAGCCCTGCCGCCGCCTCGACGGCCTCGTCGGCGGTGCGCACCAGCCGCGTGGAGACGACCGACATGGCCGCCCTCCGGGCTGCGCCACGCGAGGGCGCGAGCGCAGAGCCGACACTACCGCCCGCCGGTGCTGCGGCGCAACATACAATCCGTCGCCACCTGAAATCTGAGATTTAACTCGAAGTTATTGTTATAACTATTTAATATATATATGTATATCGAAAGCCGAGACGCGGCTGCGATTCTCACATCGTGTGCGTCTGGCGTTCCGACTTCAGGGCCGCGGCGAGGTAGTTCTCGATCTTGTTGCGCGTCTGACCCTTGTCGAGCTCGCTGAACTGCACGCCGATCCCGGCGTTTCGATTGCCCTGCGCACCCTTCGGGGTGACCCAGACGATGCGCCCGGCGATCGGGAGCTTCTCCTTGTCCTCCATCAGGGTGAGCAGCATGAAGACCTCGTCACCGAGACGGTAGGACTTGTTGGTGGGAATGAACAGCCCGCCGTTCTTCACGAACGGCATGTACGCGGCGTAGAGCGCGCTCTTGTCGCGGATCGTCAGCGACAGGATCCCAGGCTTGGGCGGTGCCATCGTCTCGATCGTCCTCGCGCCGGCTCACGGCCCAGCTGTTGACCAAAGCGTCCCCGGGCCCCGCGCGCACGACGAACGGTCGGCGCCCGGCGAGGCGTGGAGGTGCACAGCCCGCAAGCATAGCCGTCGCACGACCAGGGTGGGTCGCAACAGGTGACGGATTGTGAGCACCTTCTCAGCGACCGGCCGCCTGCCACCACCGCGAGGCGAGCCCTTCGAGGGCGAGCTGCGGATTGAGGTTGAGCTGGCGCGCCTGGGCGCGCTGGAGCTCGAGCACCTCGTCGAGCAGGCGATGGATCACCGTTGAGTCTAGTCCGCCGGCGATGGCGTGCAAAGTGCCGGTGCCCCGCGCATGGGTCAGCGCGGCGTCGGGCATTCCGGCCTTGATCCGTGCGAGATCGGCGCCGATCGCGGCGATCGCCCCGAGCGCCTCGCCGAGGCCGTGGGCGCTCCAGCGCTCGGCCACCGGCACTGGCTGGACCCGGCGGGCGACGAGGGCCGCGAGATCGCCCGCGACGGCCTCGTGGACCGTCGAGGCGTTGGCAGCGGCCAGCTCGAGGGCGAGCAGCGGCGCCCCGCCGGCGAGGCGCAGCGCATCCTCGGCTGCGGTCTGCTCGAGCTCCCTCGAGACGAGCCACTCGAGCGCGGGCGCGGGGCCGGGGACATGGAAGTCGATCATCTGGCAGCGGCTGCGGACCGTCGCGGGCAGCAGCGTGGGGCGGTGCGCGACGAGGACGATGACCGTGTCGCCGGGCGGCTCCTCGAGCGTCTTCAGCAGCGCGTTGGCCGCCGCGTGGGTCATCGCCTCCGCCGGGTGGACGAGGGCCACCTTGTAGCTCTCGTAGCGCGAGGTCAGCGCCAGGGTATCGATGAGATCGCGCACCTGCTCCACGCCGATGCTGCGCCGATCCTCGGGTGGTGTGAGCTCGACGTGGTCCGGGTGCGATCCGGCTTCGAGCAGCCGACAGGGCCGGCAGGCGCTGCAGGGCCGCGCCTCGTGGCTCGCGCCTGTGCACAGGATGCGTGCCATGAGCCGGCGCGCGAAGAGCGTCTTGCCGGTCCCGCGCACGCCCCGGAGCAGAATCGCGTGGGCGAGGCGCTCGCCTGCGACCGTGCGCTCGACGCGCGCCCACTGCTCGGCGTGCCAGGGCAGCGGCGGCGCGATCACCGGAGCGCGCCGACGGCCAGCTCGAGCGCCGCGCTCACCTCGGTGACGGGGCGGTCGGTGTCGATGACGCGGTAGCGCTCCGGAGCGTCGGCGGCCCGCTCGAGATATGCCGCGCGGGCACGCTCGAAGAACGCGAGCGCCTCGCGTTCGAATCGATCGGTGTCGCCCCGGGCCCCCACCCGGGCGAGCCCGACCGCCGGCGGCACGTCCAGGAGCAGCGTGAGATCGGGCCGCAGCCGGCCCTGGACCAGGGTCTCGAGCGTCTCGACCGGGGCCCGACCCATGGCGCGGCCGCCGCCCTGGTAGGCGTAGCTCGCATCGGTGAAGCGATCGCTGAGCACCCAGCGACCGGCCCCGAGCGCGGGCTCGATGACCTCCGCGATGTGCTGGGCCCGGGCGGCGAAGACGAGGAGCAGCTCGGTCATCGCCGCCATGCCCTGCTCGGCCGGGTCCAGCAGCAGCGCACGCACGCGCTCGCCGAGGGCGGTTCCGCCGGGCTCGCGAGTGACGACGACGTCGACCCCGCGCCCTTCCAGGGAGCGCCGGATCGTCTCCAGATGGGTGCTCTTGCCCGCGCCTTCGAGCCCCTCGACGGTGATGAAGCGGCCCCGCGCCTCAGCCACTCCCCGCCGCTCCCCGCGCGGCGCCACGCGGGCGCCGCTTGATCTGGTAGCGGATGACCGCGTCGCGGTGCTCCTCGTAGGTATCGGAGAAGTGATGCGTGCCGTCGCCGCGCGAGACGAAGTACAGCGCCTTGCCCGGCGCCGGATGCATCGCCGCGTGAATCGCAGCGCGGCCGGGCATGGCGATCGGCGTCGGCGTCAGCCCATGGTGGACGTAGGTGTTGTAGGGCGTGTCCTCGCGCAGATCGGCGCGCCGGATGTTACCGTCGAAGCGCTCCCCCATGCCGTAGATCACCGTCGGATCGGTCTGCAGGCGCATGCCCTTTCGCAGGCGGCGTACGAATACGCCGGCGATCGCGGCGCGCTCCTCGGGGACCGCGGTCTCCTTCTCGATGATCGATGCGAGGATCAGCGCCTCGTCCGGGCTCTCGAACGGCAGTCCCTCGGCCCGCGCGGCCCATTCCTCGGCGATCACGTCACGCATGGCCAGGTAGGCGCGGCGCAGGAACTCGAGATCGGTGGTGCCGGCAGAGAAGTGGTAGGTCTCGGCCAGGAAGCGGCCTTCCGGGTGCAGGCCCTCGGCGCCGAGAGCGGCCATGATCTCCGCGTCGTCTCGGCCCGCGAGGGTGGAAACCAGCGTCGGCGCCGCGCTCATGGCCTGGCGGAGCTGGCGGAAGGTCCAGCCCTCGATCACCGTGAACGCCCGCTGGACGACCTCGCCGGCGACCAGCCGATCGAGGAGCTCGGTCGGCGTCATGTAGGGCTCGACGACGTACTCGCCGGCCTTGAGCGAGGTGGCGACCCCGGCGCGGCGGCCGTGGAGGACCAGGTAGTGGGCGCTCGGCAGCAGCCCGCGGCGCTCCAGATCGCGCGCGACGCTCGCGAGGCTCGCGCCCTTCTCGACCGTCAGCGCCATCGGTCGCGAGCCGGTCGGCATCGGACGGGCGAGGACCTTCTCGAGGTCCAGCCAGCCCCAGGTCGCCAGCCCGGCGACCAGCGCCAGCCCGATGAGTGAGAGGCGCAGCGCCAGCCACGTCCGGCGCGGCCGGCGGCGAGCGGGGGACGCATCGGTGTTCGCGCCCGCCTGCGGCTCGGCGGGCGGGGCGGGCGCCGATTCGTGCGCCTGCTCGTCCGTCATGCGTGCGTCGTGCCTCCTGCGGTGATCGCGGACCGGCCCCCTTCGGCCCGTCAGCGTCGCCCGGCCGTATCCCCTTCCTGACTCCCGCCGGCCCGGGGATCGAGCGCCGTCTCGCCGCGATCATACTCTCCGGGCGGCCGCCCAACCCGGCCAGAAGCGTCGGACAGGCCTCAAATTCGACGAAAGATCACCGTTCCGTTGGTGCCGCCGAAGCCGAAGGAGTTCGACAGCGCCACGTCGACCGAGATCTCCCGCGCGGTGTGGGGCACGAAGTCGAGGTCGCAGCCATCGTCGGGGTCGTCGAGATTGATCGTGGGCGGCACCACGCCGTCGCGGATCGCCAGGACGCAGAAGATCGCCTCCACTCCACCGGCCGCGCCGAGGAGGTGCCCGATCATGGACTTCGTCGAGCTCACGGGGATCTCGTACGCGTGGGACCCGAAGGTGTCCTTGACGGCCTTGGCCTCGATCAGATCGCCGGCCGGGGTGGAGGTGCCGTGGGCGTTGATGTAGTCGATGGCCTCGGGCGCGAGCCCGGCGTCGCGCAGGGCGTAAACCATGCAGCGCCGGGCGCCGTCGCCGTCGTCCGGCGGCAAGGTGATGTGGTAGGCGTCGCTGCTCATGCCGAAGCCGATGAGCTCGGCGTAGATCCGCGCGCCGCGCGTGCGCGCGTGCTCGAGCTCCTCGAGCACCATCACCCCGGCGCCGTCGCCGAGCACGAAGCCGTCACGCTCCCGGTCCCAGGGGCGAGATGCACGTTCGGGATCGTCGTTGCGTCGCGACAGCGCCCGGGCGGAGCCGAAGCCGCCGAGGCTGGTCGGCGAGGTCGCCATCTCCGCGCCGCCTGCGATCATGACGTCGACGTCGCCGCGCTCGATCATCCGCGCCGCATCCCCGATGTTGTGGGTGCCCGTCGAGCACGCGGTCACGACCGCGTAGTTCGGGCCCTTGATGCCGTAGCGGATCGAGAGATGCCCGGCGATCATGTTGATGATGTTGCTCGGCACGAAGAACGGCGAGATCTTTCGCGGTCCGCCCTCGCGGTAGGCCTGGTGGCCCTTCTCGATCCCGGGCAGTCCGCCGATCCCCGAGCCGATCGCGACGCCGATCCGCTCCGCGTTGGCCTCGGTGACCTCGAGTCCGGCGTCCTCGAAAGCCTGCACGCCCGCGACGATCCCGTAATGGATGAAGGGGTCGCACTTGCGGGCCTCCTTGGGCGAGATGTACGGCGCGAGATCGAGGCCGCGCACGTTCGCGCCGATTCGGCTGGGGAAGCCCTCGGTGTCGAAGGCGTCGATGGGCGCGACGCCGCTGCGCCCGGCGAGGATGTTCCGCCAGGTCTCGTCGACGTTGTGCCCCACAGGGGTCACCGCCCCCAATCCGGTGACGACTACTCGTCGCATGGCGCTCCGTTCCGTCCTGCCGCGGTCAGCGAGCCAATGCGCCCGGTCTCGCAGACCGGTGCGCGCTGGATCGACCCGGGGTTGATCGCCTCCCGCTCGAAGGGGGCGCTGTGGAAACTAAGGGCTCTGGTCAGAATAACTTCACCATCTGGACCGCCGACCCATCCCGACTGTCTGCGTTGCTCGTCGGTTGAAGGGAGTGACCATTCGCCCTCCTCGCGCCTTGCCAGCCGGGCGTCTCGGCGCCCCAGATGGCGAACTTATTCTG
>CAJIAT010000376.1_pt1 | contig 9942 bp, 12 predicted proteins | sample 9199161 | NCBI WGS metagenome assembly CAJIAT01 (sample SAMEA7708281, study PRJEB35096) | sediment metagenome | biome: marine neritic benthic zone biome [ENVO:01000025]; feature: sediment [ENVO:00002007]; material: shallow marine sediment [ENVO:03000034] sea grass bed [ENVO_01000059] ... | reverse complement strand
GTCAACGTCAAGGAGACCGGGCACATACTGCTGGTCAACTACGCCGACATCGACAACCTGACCGTCACCGACATCGGCGCCGCGCGCTTCCTGCATGACGGCGGCTGGGATCGCAGCAAGCGCTACTTTCTGACGGCAGCCAACCAGTCGAACAAGATTGCCATCGTCGATTCGCGCGACCGCGATCTGGAAGCGCTGGTTGACGTCGACAAGATCCCGCACCCGGGGCGCGGCGCGAACCTGATGGATCCCGAGCACGGTCCGGTGTGGGTCACGAGCGCGCTCGGCAACGAGAAGATCACCTTTCTCGGCACCGACCCGGAAGGGCACAAGGACAAGGCCTGGAAGGCCGTGCGCGTGCTCAAGGGCCAGGGCGGCGGCTCGCTCTTCGTCAAGAGCCACCCGAACTCGAAGAACCTCTGGGTGGATACGCCGCTCAACCCGGACCCGGCGATCAGCCAGTCGATCGCGGTGTTCGACGTCGGCGATCCGGGCAAGGGCTTCGAGGTGCTCCCGATCGCCGAGTGGGCCGAGCTCGGTGAGGGGCCGAAGCGCGTGGTGCAGCCCGAGTACAACAAGGCGGGCGACGAGGTGTGGTTCTCCGTGTGGAGCGGCAAGGAGCAGGAGTCGGCGATCGTCATCGTCGACGACAAGACCCGCACCCTCAAGCACGTGATCAAGGACCCGCGTCTCGTCACGCCGACGGGCAAGTTCAACGTCTACAACACGATGAACGACGTGTACTGAGCGTCGTGGGCCGAGGCGACGACGCGCCGGCCGGGTCCACGCGACCCGGCCAGGCGCACGGAGCGAGCGCGAGGAGCCCGGGATCGATGGCACGCACGGGTCAGCGAGGGCGCGTCTTCCTGGTCGGGTCCGGTCCCGGCGACCCGGATCTGCTGACGGTCAAGGCCGCGAGACTGCTCGCGGGCGCCGAGGTCCTCGTCTACGACCGTCTGGTCTCGCCGGAGATCCTCGCGCTCGTCCCCGCAGGGGTGCCGCGGCTCTTCGTCGGCAAGGCCTCCCACCATCACCACGTCCCCCAGGAGACCATCAACGCGACGCTGGTGCGCCTCGCAGAGGCGGGGCACGACGTGGTGCGCCTCAAGGGCGGCGATCCGTTCGTGTTCGGCCGCGGCGGCGAGGAGGCGCTGCACCTCGCCCGTCACGGCATCGAGTTCGAGCTCGTCCCGGGCGTCACCGCCGCCTTCGCCTGCGCGGCCTACGCAGGGATCCCGGTCACCCACCGCGGCGCCGCCCGCAGCGTGCGCCTGGTGACCGGGCACTGCCGCGGTGACCGGCCCCTCGATCTGGACTGGGCCGGGCTCGCCGACCCGGACACCACCCTCGTGGTCTACATGGGGCTCGAGAACCTCGCCGAGCTGCGCGAGCGGCTCATCGGTGCGGGCCTCGCTCCGGCGACCCCGGCGGCGCTGATCGAATCGGGCACGACGCCCCGCCAGCGCTGCGTGCAGACCACGCTCGCGGCGCTGGACGCGAGCGCGGCGGAGCACGCGGTGCGCGCGCCGACGCTCGTCGTGATCGGGCGCGTGGCGGCGCTCGCGGACGCGCTCGCGTGGTTCGACCCCGGCGGTGACGAGACAGGGTTCCCGTCGGGGGTCCCGTCACGGGTCGCGAGCGGGGGGAGCAGCGGTGCGTGAGGACGCGCAACGGCACGCACGCGCACCCGCCTGCGCTCGCCGCATGTCCGTCCTCGCGCTGGCCCTGGCGCTCGCCCCGGCGGCGCAGGCGGCCGCCCAGGGCGAGCCCGACGAGACGCGCCGAACGGCGTTGCATCACCTCCTCGTCCACGACTGCGGCTCGTGCCACGGCATGACGCTCCGCGGCGGGCTCGGACCGCCGCTCACGGCGGCGGCGCTCGCGTCGCGTCCCCCGGCGGTGCTCGAGGCGACGATCGCCTACGGCCGCCCCGGAACGCCGATGCCGCCGTGGGGACGGATCCTCTCCGAGGACGAGATCCGCTGGCTCGTCGACGCCCTGCGCGACGGGCGTTTCGAGCCGCGCTGAGCCCGAGAGCCTGTTCCGAGTCGCGGAGCAGGTATTCGGGGTGCTACCCCGCCCGCCAGCGCCCGAGTCCTCCTTGACCTGAGTCAACGCCGGCAGCGCGAGCGCGGTTCATCGTCGACCACGCGACAGCCCGGAGAACCTGCCGATGTTCTCGCCCCTTTCCTCGCCAGCCCCCGAAGCGCGCCGCCGCCGCTGGACAGGCTTCCTCACCGCGCTCGCGGCGCTCGCCCTCGCCGGCTTCGGCGAGCTGCGCGGCACCGGCGATCTCGGCCTCGTCGTCGAGCGCGCCGACGGGCGGCTGCTGGTGGTCGACACCAGCGCCCGTGCGAGCCTCGGGGCGATCCCCGGGCTCGGCGATCTGTCCCACGCCTCGATCGTCTACTCGCGCGACGCGCGCTACGGCTACGTGTTCGGCCGCGACGGCGGTCTGACCAAGGTCGACCTGCTGCGGGGCGCGGTGGTCGGGCGCGTGGTGCAGTCGGGCAACAGCATCGGCGGCGCCATCTCCCAGGACGGCTCGCTGGTGGCGGTCGCGAACTACGAGCCGGGCGGCGTGCGCATCTTCGACGCCCACACGCTCGAGCCCGTGGCCGACATCCCCGCGACGACCGCTGAGGGAACGCGCTCGAAGGTCGTCGGGCTGGTCGACGCGCCCGGGCCCCGGCGCTTCGTGTTCAGCCTCTGGGACGCGGACGCGATCTGGGTCGCGGACGTGGACGCCGGGGGCGAGGTCACCGTCGAGCGCTTCGACGGCGTCGGACGCCAGCCCTACGACGCGCTGCTGACACCGGACGGGCGCTACTACATCGCAGGGCTGTTCGGTGAGGACGGGCTGGCGCTGCTCGATCTCTGGCATCCGGAGCGGGGCGTGCGCCGCATCCTCGACGGCTACGGGCGCGGCGAGCAGCCGCTGCCGGTGTACAAGATGCCCCACCTCGAAGGGTGGGCGATGGCCGGCGATCTCGCCTTCCTGCCCGCGGTCGGACGTCACGAGGTGCTGGTGGTCGACCGTCGCGAGTGGCGCGAGGTCGGGCGCATCGCGACGCACGGCCAGCCGGTGTTCGTCATGGGACGGCCGGACGGGCGCAAGGTCTGGGTGAGCTTCGCCTACCCGCACAACGACACGCTCCAGATCATCGACGTCGAGTCGCTCGCCGTCGAGCGCGCGCTCAGCCCGGGCAAGGCGGTGCTGCACCTCGAGTTCACCCCGCGCGGGGAGCACGTGTGGGTGTCGGTGCGCGACGAGGACCGCGTCGAGGTCTACGACACCCGCTCCTACGAGCGTCTCGCGAGCCTCGGCGCATCGAAGCCGAGCGGGATCTTCTTCACCGCTCGGGCGCACGAGATCGGGCTGTGAGCGGCGCCGCGCTCGCGAGCGACAGGAGCGTCGAGCCGGTGGCGCTCGACGCCCTCGGGCGCCGGCTCATCGACCGGTTCCAGGACGGGCTGCCGCTCACCGGGCGTCCCTATGCGGTGATGGGCGAGGCGGTGGATGCGGACGAGGACCGGGTGCTCTCGACGCTGCGTCGCCTCGCGGACCGCGGTGTGCTGTCCCGGGTGGGCCCCGTGTTCGCGCCGCACGCCTTCGGCGCGAGCACGCTCGCGGCGGCGTCCGTGCCGCCGGCGCAGCTCGTGGCCGCCGCCGAGGTGGTCAGCGCCTGCGAGGAGGTCAACCACAATTACGAGCGCGAGCATGCGCTGAATCTGTGGTTCGTGGTCACGGCGCCGACGCGGGCGCGCGTCACCGCAGTCCTCGCCGAGCTCGCGGCGCGCATCGGCGTCGAGATCCTCGACCTGCCGATGCTCGAGTCCTATCACGTCGACCTCGGCTTCGCGCCGTGGCGAGAGATCGCGACGCGCCGCCCGGCGGCGCCGGTGGGCACGCTCACCTGCGCGATCACCGGCGCCGACCGGCGCCTCGCGGCCGCGACCGAGCGCGGGCTCGCGCTCTCGCCACGCCCCTTCGACCAGGTGGCCACGCGCCTCGGCTGCGATGCGCGCTCGGTGCGCGACGGCCTCGCGCGGCTGCGCGCCGGCGGCGCGATCAGGCGCCTCGGCCTCGTGGTGCGCCATCACGAGCTCGGCTTCCGCGCGAACGCGATGGTCGTGATGGACGTTGCCGACACCTGCGTGGCCGACGCGGGCCGAGCGCTCGCCGAGGATTCGGCGGTGACGCTGTGCTATCGCCGCCCCCGGCGTCCACCGCGCTGGCGTTACAACCTCTTCTGCATGGTCCACGGCCGCGACCGCGACCTCGTGCGGTGCGAGGCGGGGCGTCTCGTCGCGCTCTCCGGCGCCCGCGACTCGGCGGTGCTCTTCAGCCAGCGCCGCTTCAAGCAGCGCGGCGCGCGCTACGGAGTGCCGGGATGAGCTCGGTGAGGGCCCCGATGGATGCCGGCACCGGTGGCGCGACGCGCGCTCCGGCGAGCCCTTCGGTGCGCACCGCGCTCGATGCGCTCGACCGGGCGATCCTCGACCGATTGCAGGAGGGGATCCCCGTCGTCGAGCGCCCCTTCGCGCAGGTCGCCAGCGAGCTCGGCACCGACGAGGACACGATCATCGAGCGCCTCCGGCGGGCGCTCGATGCGGGCGTGCTCAGCCGCTTCGGCCCGATGATCGACGTCGAGCGCATGGGCGGCGCGTTCGCGCTCTGCGCGCTGGAGGTGCCCGAGGCGCGCTTCGAGGCGGTGGCCGACGCGGTCAACGCCCACCCCGAGGTCGCGCACAATTACCGGCGCGAGCACGGATTGAACATGTGGTTCGTCGTCGCCGCCGAGAGCGAGGCGGCGGCCGCGCGCACCATCGACGCGATCGAGCGCGAGACGGGCCTCGAGGTCGTCGCACTGCCCAAGGAGCGCGAGTACTACGTGGGGCTGCGGCTCACGATCTGATCGCAATGCAGCTCAGTCCAATCCGGTTCACCACCCAGCGGAGGCACCAACGATGCACAAGACCCTTTCCATGATGGGCGCGATCGTCCTCACCGGGGCCCTGACGGCGAGCGCGCCCGCGCTCGCCGGGGACGCAGAGGCCGGCAAGGCCAAGATCGGCACCTGCGTGGCCTGCCACGGCAAGGACGGCAAGGCCACCATCCCGAACTATCCGAACCTGATGTGCCAGAACGAGAAGTACCTCGTGGACGCCATCGGCCAGTACAAGAGCGGTGCGCGCAACAACCCGCTGATGAAGCCCATGGTGGCGACGCTCAGCGACGAAGACGTCGCGAACGTCGCTGCCTACTACGCCTCGCAGCCCTGCAAGTGAGCGAGGGCGGCACGGCGCGCGCGCCGGGGACGCTCGACGCGATCGACCGCCGGATCGTCCACGCGGTCCAGGGCGGTCTCGCGCTCGAGCGCCGCCCCTACGCGGCGCTCGCGCGCGAGCTCGGGGCCGAGGAGGCGGAGGTCATGCGCCGCCTGCGCGCGCTGCTCGCCGAGGGCGTCATCCGCCGCATCGCCGCCGTGCCGAACCACTACGTCCTCGGCTACCGCGCCAACGGCATGAGCGTGTGGGACGTCGACGACGAAGCCGTCGACCGCTGCGGCGAGCGGGTGGGCGCCCTCGAGTACGTCAGCCACTGCTACCGCCGCCCGCGCCGCCCGCCGCGCTGGCGCTACAACCTGTTCGCGATGGTCCACGGGCATACCCGCGCGGAGGTCGAGATCCACATCGGGACCATCGCCGATCTGCTTGCCGATCACTGCCGGGCCCGGGACGTGCTCTACAGCACCGCGCTGCTGAAGAAGACCGGCGTGCGGCTGCCGTCGCCGAGCGAGGGAGAGTCGACGTGTTCCGCCTGACCCACTACATGCGCGAGCTGCTCCGGCCCACGCCGCCGCGACCGGTGCGTGGCCCCGCCGGCCCGGTCGTCATCTGGAACCTCATCCGGCGCTGCAACCTCGCCTGCAAGCACTGCTACTCGACCTCCGCCGACCACCATTTCGACGGCGAGCTCTCGACCCGCGAGGCGTTCACGGTGATGGACGATCTCCACGACTTCGGCGTGCGCGTGCTGATCCTCTCCGGCGGCGAGCCGCTGCTCAGACCCGACATCCACGTCCTCGGGCGCCGCGCCCGGACGATGGGCTTCTACGTCGGACTCTCGACCAACGGCACCCTCATCGACGAGGCGAGCGTCGACGCGATCGCCGAGGTCGGCTACGACTACGTCGGGATCAGCATCGACGGGATCGGCGAGACCCACGACGCCTTTCGCCGCAAGGCCGGCGCCTTCGACGCCTCCATGCGCGCGGTGCACCTGTGCCGCGCGCGCGACATCAAGGTGGGGCTTCGCTTCACCATGACCCAGGACAACGCCGCCGAGCTCCCGGAGCTGCTCGCCCTCACCGACGCGATCGGCGTCGACAAGTTCTACCTGTCCCATCTCAACTACGCGGGGCGCGGCAACCGCAACCGTGGCTCGGACGTCGTGCACCGCGCGACCCGCGAGGCGATGGACCTGCTGTTCGAGACCGCCTGGCGCGACGTCAATGCGGGCCGCGCGCGGGAGCTCGTCACCGGGAACAACGACGCAGACGCGGTGTACCTGCTCCAGTGGGCACGGCGCCAAGCCCCGGAGCACGCGGCGCACCTGCGCGAGCTGCTGGAGCGCTGGGGCGGCAACGCGACCGGGATCGGCATAGCGAACATCGACAACCGCGGCACCGTGCACCCGGACACCTTCTGGTGGCACCACGATCTCGGCAACGTGCGCGAGCGCCCCTTCTCGCAGATCTGGACGGATACCAGCGATCCGCTGATGGCGGGGCTCAAGCGCCGGCCGCGACCGGTGACCGGGCGCTGCGGGGCCTGCGCGCACCTGAACCTGTGCAACGGCAACACGCGGGTGCGCGCGCACCAGCTCACCGGCGACTGGTGGGCGGAGGACCCCGCCTGCTACCTGACGGACGCGGAGATCGGCCTCGCGCCTGCACTCGCGGAGACGGGCACGTGAGGCGCGTGCCGAATACCTGTTCCGAGTCGCGAGACGCTGGTGCCGACGGCCGTGACTCGATCGGCCATCTCGCGACCCGCCGTGAACACGTCCCTGTGGGCTCGGGCGCAGCATCCATGCTGCGCACGGTCGCCAGATCGCCGATCGAGTCACGACCTCGAACGTGTTCTGCGACTCGGAGCAGGTATCTGGCCCTTGCCCTGCTGGCCAGCCTCGCGCCGCCCGCCGCGGCGGGCGGCGAAGGCAACCCCTCGGGCGTCGCGCTCTACGGGACCCACTGCGCGAGCTGCCACGGCGCGACGCGGCTCGGCGGCGTCGGCCCCGCGCTGCTGCCGGGGAACCTCCGGCGCCTGCGCAAGGAACGCGCCGCCGCGGCCATCGCGACGGGGCTCCCGGCAACGCAGATGCCCGCCTTCGGCGAGACGCTCGACGGCGAGGCGATCGAGGCGCTGGTCGCCTACATCTACAGCCCTCCGCGCGAGACCCCGACCTTCGACGCCGCGGACATCGAGGTGACGCGCGTCGTCCACGCCGCGGCGGGCACCGTGCCCGACGCGCCGGTCCACGACGCCGATCCGCTGAACCTGTTCCTCGTCGTCGAGGCCGGCGATCACCACGTCACCGTGCTCGACGGAGACAGGCTCGAGCCCATCCACCGCTTCCGCTCGCGCCGGGCGCTGCACGGCGGGCCGAAGTACTCGCCCGACGGGCGCTTCGTCTACCTCGCCTCACGCGACGGCTGGGTGACCAAGTTCGACATGTACGGCCTCGAGGTCCTCGCCGAGGTGCGCGCCGGCATCAACACGCGCAACCTCGCCGTGTCCGCCGACGGTCGCTACGTGATGGTCGCGAACTACCTGCCCCACACGCTGGTGCTCCTCTCGGCCGAGGATCTCTCCCTCATTCGGGTGATCCCCGTGACCGACGTCGCCGGCAAGCGCTCCTCGCGGGTCAGCGCCGTCTACGACGCCGCGCCGCGCCAGAGCTTCATCGCCGCGCTGAAGGATCTCCAGGAGATCTGGGAGATCCAGTACGCCGACGACCCGGTCCACTACGGCCGGGTCCACGACTACCGCGTCGAGGGGCCACCCGAGGTCGCCCCGTTCCCGATCCGCCGCATCGCCGTGGACGACTACGTCGACGACTTCTTCTTCGACCAGCCCTACCAGCACCTCATCGGGACCGCCCGGGGCTCGCTCGACGGGCAGGTCGTGAACCTGCTGGTCGGGCGCAAGATCGCCGACATCGATCTGCCAGGCATGCCCCACCTGGGCTCGGGGATCACCTGGGAGCGCGACGGACGCACGGTGCTCGCCTCACCGAATCTGAAGGAATCGGTGGTGAGCGTCATCGACATGCAGAGCTGGCAGACCATCGCGCGCATCGAGACCCTCGGGCCCGGCTTCTTCCTGCGCAGCCACGAGGCGAGCCCCTACGCCTGGGTCGACGTGTTCTTCGGCGAGCACCGCGACGCGGTGCACGTCATCGACAAGGCCAGCCTGGAGATCGTGGCGACGCTGCGCCCGGCGCCCGGGAAGACCGCCGCCCACGTCGAGTTCGACCGCTACGGGCGCTACGCGCTGGTCTCGATCTGGGACGACGACGGCGCGCTCGTGGTCTACGACGCGAAGACCCTCGCCGAGATCAAGCGCCTGCCGATGCGAAAGCCGGTGGGGAAGTACAACGTCTGGAACAAGATCCGCCGCTCCGAGGGGACGAGCCACTGAGGCGAGCCGCTCCCCCCTGCTGACAGGTGCCTCGGGAGCGCACGGCGCGAACGCTTCGCTTGCCGTCCCCAGCGAGATCCGCGATGCGGTGCGAGCCGTCCGGCTCGGCAGGCTCCGCGGCCTGTCGCCCGGCACCGGCCCGAGATCGGCCTGCGCCAGGACACCGAGCTACGCGCGGGTCGCGTAGTAGGCGGTGACGATCTCCTCGGCGCCGATGCGCTCCCGGTGCTCGACGAGACCTGGCGCCAGTCGCTGGACGATATCCGTCGGGACGTGGTCGAGATGGCCCGAGGACAGCGAGCGGGTCTGAACGAAGGCCTTCAGATCGGCTATCGTCAGGCGACCGTCGGCGAAGTATCGACCGCCTCCCCGGGTCAGGAGCTGATCGAGCCCTCGAAGATAGGTCGACAACCAACCGTCCACCAGCCGCTCGCGCGCCTCTCGGAGCGCCTCTCCCTCCAGTCCGAACGTTCGCACGATGTAGTGGCTGAGGTCTTCGAGAGCGCCCAGGACCTCGTCACAGTAGAGCGCCTGACGATCGTCCGCCGGGTACAGCCCCGCTATCTTTCCGATTTAGCGGCCCAGGGCGTTGGATTGCGTCACCTGGGCGCCATCGATCTCGAGCACGGGGACCGAGTTGAAACGCGTGCCCGACCGCATCTCCGCGAACTCCGCAAACGAGATGCGATCGTCCTCGAACGCGATCCCCGCGGCGTGAAAGGCGATCCGGATGGGCTCTGCACGCCCACCGTCGAAGTCGAAGTAGGTCAGCTTGTATTTCGGCATGGCGCGTCCTCCGCACGTCGAGACGACGAACAGCAGCTACTGGTGCTCTCTCGGGTCCTCGACCCCTGTGTTCTACACCCCCCGGCTCCCCCGGGTCCATGTGCCGGCGACGCGCGCGCCGCTGCGCGCTCGTGCTCCGGCACCGGCCCGAGGATCGGCCTGGGCCTCGACGCCCAGCGCTGGGTCGAGATCGAGGCGCCGCTCGAGGGAACCGGCGCCGGCGGCGTCTCCCCGACGGGGAGATCGTGCTCGCGAGCGTGGAAGCCAGTGACAGGACCGCTTCGATCTGAGCGCCGACGGGCTACCGATCCGAGCCAGACGCCGAGTGCGTGTCGACGTGCTCAGGCGTACCCACCCCAGTGACGCCCGCCTCGGCCTGCTTCAGGGCCTTGACGATCTGGTGCTCGGTGAACCTGCTCTTGCGCATGACGACCTCTCCTGGGTCTT
>CAJIAT010000598.1_pt1 | contig 9959 bp, 10 predicted proteins | sample 9199161 | NCBI WGS metagenome assembly CAJIAT01 (sample SAMEA7708281, study PRJEB35096) | sediment metagenome | biome: marine neritic benthic zone biome [ENVO:01000025]; feature: sediment [ENVO:00002007]; material: shallow marine sediment [ENVO:03000034] sea grass bed [ENVO_01000059] ... | reverse complement strand
ATTCGCCATGGATTCAAGGGACAAGCGAGCGCGTGTGAAATCGGTGGGATACCCGGGCTAGCCCGGCTGCCTCGCGTCGACGGTGCGATATCCGGGCCAAATGCCTGTTCCAAGTCGCAGAACAAGGTCGTGACTCGGTCGGCCATCTCGCGACCGTGCGCAGCATGGATGCTGCGCCCGAGCCCACATGGACGTGTTCACGGCGCGTCGCGAGATGGCCGACCGAGTCACGGCCGTCGCCACAGTGTCTCGCGACTCGGGACGGCTATTCGAATATCCGTTCCGAGCTCCAGGGCACGGTGGCCAGGCAAGAATGCCGGCCTCCGGGGGCGGGGGATTCGTCCCGTCCTGGGACTCGACGATACGCTGGTCGAAGGCGCCAACGTGTGGCGTCGCTCCGAACACCCTGCTCAGTTCTTCTTCGCGGCCTCGGCGCCGGCCTCGGTGAGCATCTGCGCCACCGTCTCGTGGCCGGCGCGCGTCGCGGCGCCGAGCGCGTTGTCGCTCTTCGCGTCGGTGGCGTTGACGTCGGCGTTGCGCACGATCAGCAGGCGCACGACGTCGGCGTGCCCCTGGCTCGCCGCATCCATCAGCGCCGTGGATCCGCGCCCGTCCGCGGTGTCCGGATCCGCACCCTCGGCGAGCAGCGCCCCGACCACCTCGAGGTTGCCGTACCAGGCCGCGATCATCAGCGCGGTGCGCCCGGCCGCGTTCGCATAGGCGGGGTCGGCGCCGCGCTCGATGAGCGTATGCTGCCGATCGAGCTGACCGTCGCGGGCCGCGGCGAGCAGCCTCGGCCCGATCTCCTGGCCGGGCGCGGCGCCGGCAGCCAGGACGAGGCCGGCGAGCGCCAGAATACGGAAGCGCGTCGCAAATCGTGGCATGGAACCCACTCACGGCGCGGGTCGTGACCCGCGGGTGCGGTAAGGTATCGGCCGGCGAGAGCCCGAGCTGAAGGCATGAGTCGAGTGCCAATCGTGGAAGAGCGTGAGACCCGCAGGTTCGGGGCGGGGATGGTGATCGCCACCTGGGTCGCTATCCTCGCGCTGCTAACGATCCTCTTCGGCGGCTGGTTCGAGCGCTCGATCAACCCGAACGCCGACCCGCAGGCGCGCCTCACCGTCGACGGGACGCGCGAGGTGGTGCTCGTGCAGAACCGCGGCGGACACTATGTCGCGACCGGCGCCATCAACGGGCGCCCGGCCACCTTCCTGCTCGATACGGGCGCGACCGACGTCTCGGTGCCTGCGCGCCTGGCGAGCAGGCTCGGTCTCGAGCGCGGCACCCCGCGACGGGCGCGCACCGCCAACGGGACCATCACCGTCTACGACACCCGCCTCGACGAGGTCGATCTCGGCGGCATCGTGCTGCGCGGCGTGCGCGCGAGCATCAATCCGCACATGGCCCACGAGGACGAGGTGCTGCTCGGGATGAGCTTCCTGCGCCATCTCGAGCTGGTCCAGCGCGACCGGGAGCTGACCATCCGGCAGCGCACGGACCGGTGAGCAGGCAGGCGCCGCCGCCGGTGGAGACGGTTTCCGCGGAGGCTATCGCCGAGATGGTCGCCCGCGCGCTCGCCGAGGACGTGGGCAGCGGTGACGTGACCGCGGCGCTGATCCCCGAGCAGGCGATCGCGCGGGGCGAGGTCGTCACCCGCGAGGACGCGACGCTGTGCGGCAGCGCCTGGTTCGACGAGGTGTTCCACCAGCTCGACGCACGGGTCGACGTCGCCTGGGAGGTGCGAGACGGCGAGCAGGTGCACGCAGGTGCTCGCCTGTGCACCGTGCGCGGTCCCGCGCGCGCCGTGCTGACCGGCGAGCGCACGGCGCTCAACTTCCTCCAGCTCCTCTCGGGCGTGGCCACCGAGGCGCAGCGCTACGCGGCGGCGGTGGCCGGGACGGGGACGCAGGTGCTCGACACCCGTAAGACGCTGCCGGGGCTTCGCCTCGCGCAGAAGTACGCGGTACGCTGCGGCGGCTGCCGCAACCACCGTATCGGGCTCTTCGACGCGGTGCTCGTCAAGGAGAACCACATCGCCGCTGCCGGCTCGATCGGCGCGGCCGTCGAGAGCGCCCGCGCCCACGAGCCGGGGCTCGTCGTGGAGGTCGAGGTCGAGAGCCTCGAGCAGCTCGACGAGGCCCTCGAGAGCGCCGTTGACGTGGTGATGCTCGACAACTTCTCCACCGAGGAGATCCGCGCCGCGGTCGCCCACACCGATGGGCGCGCGGCCCTCGAGGTCTCCGGCAACGTGACCATCGAGGAGCTGCCGGCGCTCGCCGCGACCGGCGTCGACTACGTCTCGGTCGGGGCGCTCACCAAGCACGCGCGGGCGGTGGACCTGTCGATGCGCGTGGCGCGCGTCGAGTGACGCGCCGCAGCCGCGCCGTGGTGTCCCCCCGGCCGCCGAACGTCAGCGCTCGTCGGCCCGCGCGGCGGGCAGCACCGCTTCGCTCGCGGCGCGCGAGCCGGGGGATCGCTCGCGCTCCATCTTCACGGTGAGGTCGCGCCACAGCCGCAGCCCGCCCGCCCCGCCCACGCGCCGGCCGGCGCCGCGCTCGCGAGCCTTCCACAGCCCGTCGCCGTTGAAGCTGTACACGGGCACCAGATCGTTGCGCCGGGAGCCGGGCGTGACGTCCTCGACGAGGTTGTCGAGGATCAGCGGCTCGGCCTCCGGCGTCTCGTAGTAGGCCACCACCATGTGCGCCTCCTCCAGACCGAGGGCGCGCACGTAGGTGATACGCAGACGCTCGACGGGCACTCCGAGCTCCTTCAGGGTGAAGTACTTCGCGATCGAGAAGTCCTCGCAGTCACCGCCGCGGGTGCCGAGGAACTCGATGGGCGTGGCCCAGTAGTCGCGCCGGCCCCAGTGGCTCTGATCGGAGACGAAGCGCATGCGGTTGAAGAAGTCGTTGACCAGGCTGAGCTGCTCGCGCACCGGCCGGTCGCGGTGCTCGAGGATCAGCCGCTCCCAGTCGACCACGCGCTCGCGCGCGTCGCGGCCGTACTTGCCGTGAACGTAGTCGAGGAGCTCCTCGGTGAAGCCGGGCACCTGTGCGATCGCCATGTGGACGCCGGCGAGGAGCGCGACGAGCGGCGCGCCGAGCCGCCGCATCGGGCGAGCTCTGGAGGGGCGCCAGCGGAACGCGTCGATGGCTGCGGTGATCGGCATCGCGAGCGCAGCGCGTCGCGCCGGTTACCCGGGCACGATCGCCGACGCCGTCGGTTCGGACCTGCTGCGCTATCGGCCGCAAGCGCCCGCGACTTGACCGCACGCGGCGCCGTGGCGAGATGAGGATCGACTCCCGAACCGTCCTGTAACCTTCTGTTCCGAATATGGTTGGCAAGCGCTCTCGAGGTGATTTCGAGATCAGCGACGGGAGTACGACGATGAGCGACGACGAGCACGGCGGCGCGGCGCTGCCCACGAGCACCCTTGCAGCGCTGTGGCTGGTGGTGCTGCTCGAGCTGGTGCTGCCGGTTCCGGGATTCCTCACGCTCGGCGCGCTCTACGTGCTCGCCGCGCGCCCGCCCTGGTTCCTCGACCTGGTGGTCCGGCTCTACGGCGAGCCCGGACGCAGAGACCGTCCGTGACCGGCACCCGGCCGTCGACGGGAGGGAGCCGACCCGGCGTCTATACTTCCCGGGCGTGATGGCGACCACCCTCGGGCACCCGTGAGCGTGCCGCACGATCGGAACCCACCAGCCCGGATTCACCGATTCTCGCGCGAGGCAGGAGGCGCGGGCTGTATCGGCAGCCGTAGCAGAGAATTGGTGCAATATGCGGGCTAGACCTGGCCTCACCGATCTCGCGGGCACCTACGCGGCGACGCTGCTGATGCAGGCGAGCACGCTCGTGGTCGGGGTGATCCTCGCGCGGGCCCTCGGTCCGGAGGCGCGGGGCACGCTTGCCGCGGCGCTCATCTGGCCGACCATGGTGGCCGCTCTCGCGCTGCTCGGGACGAACAACCGAATCGCCCTCGAGGCAGCCGAGGCGGAGGGCGCCGGCGAGGGTCCGGCGCTCGCGCGCCGGGTGGTCGGCTTCGCCTTCGCGTGCGCGGCCGGCGCCCTCGCCGTCGGTTACCTCGCGATGCCCTGGCTGGTGCCGGCGCAGCAGCCCGCCGTGCTCGAGCTGTCGCGGCTGTTCCTGCTCTTCGCGCCTGCCTCGATCCTGCTGGCGTTGCTCAAGGGCATGGATCTCGGCGAGGGGCGGCTCCGGCGGTTCAACGTGACCAGCTGCGTGCTCAACCTCGGGCACCTCGCCCTGGTCGTGGTGGTGTGGCTCGCCGGAGCGCGCGAGCCGACTCCATTCCTGCTCTGCCTGCTGCTCGCGAACTACGCGGCGCTCGCGTTTCGGATCCTGCGTGCCGGCCCGCGCGCCCTGGCGCCGCGGCTCGATCTCGCCTGGGCGCGGGGCCTCGTCGTGCGCGCGGCGCCCTATCTCGCCACCGCGATCGCCGTGCTCGCCCATGCACAGGCCGACCGCGTGTTCCTGCTCTGGTACCTCGACGCCGCCGCGCTCGGCCTCTACACGGTCGCCCTGTCGAGCGCCTCGGTGCACATGGGCCTCGGCCAGTCCGTGGCACGGCTCATCTTCTCGCGCGCGACGCGCGCCGACGCGGGCGAGGCGATGGTCGACATCGCCAGGCTGTTCCGTCTCGGTGCCCTCGCCTGCCTCGCGCTCTCGCTCGCGATGGTGGCGGCGATCCCGGTGCTGATCCCCTTCCTGTTCGGTGAGCGCTTCGCGCCCGCGGTCGGTCCGGCGATGCTGCTGGTGGCCGGCAGCACCTGCGGCGGGCTCGCGGGGATGCTCGACGAGGGGCTGCGCGGGCGCGCCAACCCGCTCTCGGGGCTGGTGGGGCACCTGCTCTCGGCGTGCGTGTTCCTCGCGCTGCTCGCCTTCGGGCTCATCCCGGCGACGCTGCTCGGGGTCGCGTCGGCGCACTGCATCGCCCAGGCTGCCTTTCTCCTGTGGATGATCGCGAGCTTCCGAGCGCGCTCCTCCGAGCCACTCGTGCCGCGGCGGAGCGATCTCGGCGAGTTCCTCGTCCATGGCCGGCGCCTGGCCCACGCGGCCCGTCGCTCCGCGTGATCGTCGCGCTGGATCGCCTCCGATCGGGCGCCGGCGCGAGGGCGCACGCGACCGGCGCGACCGTCGAGCCGGGCATCGGGCGCTCGGAGCGCACGGCGCCGTGAGAGCGCGCGTCGCCGTCATCGACGCCAACGCGTTCTGGACCGAGCGCCTGTTCGCGGCCTGCGGACGGGAGGCGGACGTGCTGCTCATCAAGCCCCGCGAGGCGCGCGCCCACCGCGCGCGGCACGGACGCTGGCGCGGCGACCGCGAGCCGGTCCCCGTCGCCGAGGGGGTCTGGCAGCAGCGCCTGGCGATGCCGCCGCGCTGGATGTCGGCGCTCTGGCCCTGGTCGCGACGGCGCCTCGCCGGGGCCGCGTCGCGTCATCTGGCGGGCGCGCCGGGCAGCCTCGTGCTCACCTATCCTCAGTATCAGTCGATCGCGCGCTCGCTGCCCGGGGCGAAGCTCGTCTACTACAACATGGACGACTACACCGACAACTGGCCGCGGCTCGCGACGCGCATGCGGGCGCTCGAGGAGGGGCTGGTGCGCGCCGCCGATCTCACGGTATGCATCGCCGGGGAGCGACGCCGGGTGCTCTGCGAGCGCGTTGCCGAGGCCCGGGCGCGCATCTGCCACATCCCGATCGGATGCTCGCCCGAGCTCATGGTCGAGGACGTGCTGCGCGCGCCGCGCGCGCTTCCCCGTCCGCTCGCCGCCCTGCCCCGCCCGGTGGTCGGCCACGTCGGCGCCCTCAACTGGCGATTCGACTTCGCGCTGCTCGGCGAGGTCGCGCGCGCCCTGCCCCGGGTGTCGTTCCTGCTCGGCGGCGACGTGCCCCGCGCCGCGGACGGCGGCGCTGCCTGGTGGCGCGGCGTGCGGGCATGTGTCGACCTGCCCAACGTGCACTTCGTCGGACGCGTGCCCCACGAAGCCCTCGGTCGCTGGCTGACCGCCTGCGACGCGCTGCTGATGTGCTACAGCGATACGAGATTCAACCGCAACGCCTGCCCCGCCAAGCTCTGGGACTATCTCGGCACCAGCCTGCCGATCGTCGCCAACGACGTCGTGCCGGAGGTCTGCGACTGGGCCGAGCACGTCTACCTCGCGGGCGACGGCGCGGCGCTCGCAGCGGCGATCGAGCGCGCCCTCGCCGAGGACCGCGAGGCGCGCGGCGCCGCGCGCCTCGCGGTCGCGCGCGCGCACACCTGGACCGCGCTCGCCGAGCGGCTCGGCGCCGCCATGGCGTCGGCGGGGACCGCGTCCGCGTGAGCGCGCCACGGTCCCGGGGGCCGGGGCGGCGAGCTCGAGGGTGGGCTGCCGCGATGGCCACCCACGCGGGGGACGCGCGTGCGCGCGGTCACAACGTCCAGCGTGGCCGGGCCCGCGACGTCCTCGCCGCCGGCGATGCGCACTACGATCTCATCGTGCTCTCGACGTGCCCGAGCACCACGATGCATCGGAGATCATCGAGCTGATGGCGATCGCCTCGGAGCGGCTGCGACCCGGAGGCCGGCTGCTGGCGCTCCTCCCCAGCGGCGCGAGCCCGTTCTCTCGCGCCCCCCGGCACGGGGATGCAACCCACCGCAGCACCCTCACCCCAGGCCCCGACGCGCAGGTCGGCGCATCCGCCGGGCTGCGCCCGGTCTGGCCCGGCAACGCGGCCCGCGACCGCGCCTTGCGTGGGCCCGCGAGCCTGCTGGCGCTCGCCTTCGCGCCGCGCGACCTCGAGCGCGCACTCGGCCCCGTGCACTTCGGCCAGCGTGTGCCGCTCGACCCGAACGCGACGGTCGTGCCCGAGCGCCCCATGTCATGAGCGATCTCGCGGGTGATCTCGTCGGCGTCGCGCGCGATGGGGGCGCCACGGGCCATGGAGACGACCGTGGAAGCGGCCCCGGCGGCGCCGCGAGCGAGGCCGTCGCGGTCCCCGCCGACGCCGAGGCGCAGCACAGCTACTTCTTCGGCTTCCACGATCTGACGCCGTGGGAGCCGAGCGGCGAGCGCCTCGTGTGCCTGCGCGCACGGCTCGAGGAGCGGCGCCTTCCCGAGGCGCAGGACCTCGCCGAGGTGTGCGTCGTCGCCGCCGGCGAGCCGGCAGTCGCGGTGGGCGAGACCCGGGCGTGGAACTGGCAGCAGGCCGCGCGCCAGCAGTGGGTGCCCGGAGGCGCGTCGCGCATCGTGTACAACGTCGCGACCGATGGCGGCTTCGCTGCACGCCTCGTCGATCTCGCCTCCGGCGCGGGCCGAACCCTGGACGGGCCGGTCTACCAGGTGGCGAGAGACGGGCGCTTCGCCCTCGGTCTGGACTACCTGCGCCTGTCGCGGCTCTATCGCAGCTATGGCTACGCCCATCGCGCGCTGCCCGCAGCGCCGCCGGCTGACCGGGCCGGCGTCACCCGGATCGATCTGCAGACCGGTGCGGCAACGGTGGTCGTGTCGCTCGCGGAGGTCGCCGAGCTCGCCCGCATCGACGCGCAGCGCGAGCAGTTCCTGACCCACGTCTCGATCGCGCCGGACGACAAGGCGCTGTGCTTCCTGCACCGGGCCCTCACCGCGTCCGGAGGCGTCGAGACCCGCCTGCTCTGGGCGCGCATCGACGGCACCGGTCTGCGCGTCCTCGCCGACGACCGGGTCAGCCATTTCGGCTGGTGGGACGCCGGGCGCATCGTCGCCTGGACGCGCGAGAACCGGGCGATCCGCCGGGTGAAGACCGGAGCGCTGGCGCGCTTTGCGCGACCGCTGTTCCGGCTCTCGCGTCGGCTCCGGGGCGCCTGGGTGCGACAGCACGTCTACGGCGAGGAGTTCCGCGCCTACGATCCGCAGAGCGGGCGCTCGCGCCCGTTCGCGCGCGGCGTCATCGACTGCGACGGCCATCCCCAGGTCAACCCGACCCACCGCGACGTGTGGGTCAACGACACCTACCCGGACGCGGACGGCGAGCAGACGCTGATGCTCTACCACGCCGTCACCGCCGAGCGCTCCGACGTCGCGAGGCTCGCGACTCCGGCGGAGATCCGCGAGACGGGGTGGCGCTGCGATCTCCATCCGCGCTGGGACCCGGCCGGGCGTCGTATCTGCGTGGACTCGGCGCACCGGGGCCGCCGCCGCCTCTACGTCCTCGACGTGTCGTCGACGCTCGAGGGGCTCCTCCGACGTGCGAGGACCGGCGGTGCTTGAGCTCGGCGTGTACCCCGATCTCGGGCGCCTGCGTGCCGCGAGCGGCGTGCCGAAGCACATCCGGCGCGTCTGCGCCGGCCTTCACGGGCGCTCCGACGTGCGCCTGTCGCTGCTCGCGAACGCCGGCGAGCTCGAGCGCGCGCGCGCCGCGCTGCCCGATCCGTGGCTGCACGCCGAGGCGGCGACCTACGCGGTGCGCACGCGCTGGATGAAGGCGAGCTGGAGCGCCCTCGGCCGTCCCAGCTACGAGACGCTCGGCGGACGCGGCGAGTGGCTGTACCTGCCCGCCGACGGCTTCGTCCCGACCGGGCGCGCGCGACTCGCCGCCACTGTGCACGATCTCTATCGCCTCGATGCGCCGGCGCCGGGCGAGCGGCGCGGGGATCATCGCCGCTCGGCGCTGCGCCTAGGGCTCGTGTACCGGCAGCTCGCGCGCCACGCCGATCGGGTCCTCGCCGTCTCGCGCTTCACGGCGGACCGGCTCATCGCGCGGCTCGGCGTTCCGGCGCGGCGCATCCGCGTCGTGCACAACGGCGTCGACCCGGTGTTCTTCGAACGCAGCCGCGCCGCGAGCGCCGGCGCGGTCGCCGCGCGCTTCGATCTCGAGGCCGGCCGTTACCTGCTTCACGTCGGCGGGCTGACCCCGAAGAAGAACGCGCGCTGCCTGCTCGATGCCTGGGCGTCGAGCGAGCTCGCGCGCCGCGGCGTACGGCTCGTCGCCGTCGGCGCGCACCGGCGAGAGCTCGAGGCGCGCGCCCGGCGCATCGAGGGCATGGTCCTGCCCGAAGCGGTCGACGACGAGGCGCTCGCCGACCTCTACGCGGCCGCTGCCATGGTGGTCCTGCCGTCGTGGTACGAGGGCTTCGGCATCCCCGCCCTCGAAGCCCTCGCGGCGGGCGCACCGGTCGTCCTCGCCGACATCCCGGCATTCCGCGAGATCGCCGGCGAGCACGCCGAGTACCTCGCACCGGACGATCCGCCGGCGTGGGCCCGTGCCTGGCGCCGGGCCCTCGAGGGCGAGCGCGGGGAGCACGCCGCCGACGCGGTGCGCGCGGGACGCCGTCACGCCGACGGCTACCGCTGGGAGCGCTGCGTCGAGCGGGTGCTCGAGGCGATCGGCGGTGGCGACGATGGCTGAGCACGACGCCTGGCGAGGCGCCCTCGGTGACGACCCGAGTGGCGACGATCGGGGCGACGACAGCGGCGATGACCGGGGCGACGACTGCGTGTTGCCGCGCTTCGCCGCGGTGCAGTGGGGCGCGCGCGAGCACTACGGTGGCCCGCAGGCCCTCGCCCGCGCCGGGCTGCTCCACCGTCTCTACACCGACTGGCACGCGGGCCACCCGCTCGCACGCATCACCGCGGTGCACGCACCGCGCAGCGCCCTGCTCCGGCGCGGACAGGCCCGGCAGCTCCCGGCGGAGATCCCAGCCGACCGCGTGCGCGCCTTCCCGACGCTGAACCTCCTGCAGTCCATCGCCCACCGGCGCGACCCGCGCACGCGCTGGCAGGCACGCCTGGCGCGGGCCCGCGGTATCGGCAGTCACGGGCTCGGGCGCCGCCTCGTGGAGGCTGGCTTCGAAGGGGCGAGCGGCCTGTTCGTCCACGCTTGCGCCGCCACCGACGCGGTGGAGAGCGCGGCGCGCTCGGGGCTCTTCGTCGCGATCTCGACGCTCTCGCATCCGGACAGCAAGCTCATCGAGCACGAGGAGT
>CAJIAT010000404.1_pt1 | contig 9966 bp, 7 predicted proteins | sample 9199161 | NCBI WGS metagenome assembly CAJIAT01 (sample SAMEA7708281, study PRJEB35096) | sediment metagenome | biome: marine neritic benthic zone biome [ENVO:01000025]; feature: sediment [ENVO:00002007]; material: shallow marine sediment [ENVO:03000034] sea grass bed [ENVO_01000059] ... | reverse complement strand
GGAGCACGCCGTCGACGCGAAAACGCACCCGCAGGAACTTCTCGTAGGGCTCGATGTGGATATCCGACGCGCCCTTCTTCATGCAGTCGATGAGGAGCTTGTTCACGAACTTGACGACCGGTGCGTCGTCGACCTCGATCGCACCGGCGTCGTCGTCGCTCTCCTCGGCGACCTCGAGATCCTCGAGATCCTCGAAGTCCTCCTCGTCGCCCATGTCCATGGAGGTGTCGACCGCCTCCAGGGTCTTGTCGATGGCCGCCTGCAGCTTGTCGCTCTCGACGAGGATCGCCTCGGTCTGGTTGCCGGTGGCGAAGCGGATCTCGTCGAGGGCCTGGAGGTTGGTCGGATCGGCCACGGCGATGAACAGGCGTGTCCCGCGCCGGTAGATCGGCAGCGCCTGCTGGTCGCGGATGAGCTTCTCCTGGACCAGCTTGACGATGTCGCCGTCGATCTCGATGGCCGCGATGTCGAGGACCGGGACGCCGAACTCCTCGGCTGCCACCTGGGCGACGGTGGCCCCCTCGATGAGGTTCTGCGAGACGACGTGGCTGACGAAGGGGACCTTCTGGGCGAGGGACTCCTCCCAGGCCTGCGCCGCGACGGCTTCCTCCATCAAGCCGTCCATGACCAGCTTACGGGCGAGCCCCGTCAGCTGAATGCTCGGCTGCGATACTGCCATTGCGCACATCACCCCTTGGCTGGTGAAGACTCGAGGTCCACCGGTCGAGCGCTTGAACGCGCCACCGCGCCCGCCGTCGCAGCGGGGGGATGCGCGCACGTTGACTCGATGAATAGTAGTGGAAGGTCTGGCGTATAGCCAACGAGAAGCCCGGGTTCCGGGCCCTCCCAAACGCCTGAAAAGCCCCGGTTTAGCGGGGCTTTGTGACGCACTTCTCAAAACCGACCGGGGCTCGTCCCCCGGCGGCGCCCGGCCCGCCGCCGGGCGTGGGTCCGGCGCCCCGCGGGGCCCTCAGGCGGCCTCGGCGGTCGACTTCTCGAAGGCGAGCGCGTCGCCGCTGTCGTCGACGCGAACGGTGTCTCCCGGCCCGAAACGACCGGCGAGGATGGCCTGGGCGAGGGGGTTCTCCAGCCGCTGCTGAATGGCGCGCTTGAGCGGGCGCGCGCCGTAGACCGGGTCGAAGCCGGCCTCGCCGAGCAGGTCGAGCGCCGCGTCCGTGAGCTCGATGGCGATTTCCTGGTCCGCGAGGCGTTCGCGCAGCGCACCGACCTGGATGTGGGCGATCGCGCGGATCTGCTCTCGACCGAGCGGGTGGAAGACGACCACCTCGTCGATGCGGTTGATGAACTCGGGCCGGAAGTGCTCCCCGACGATCTCCATGACCGACGCCTTCATCACGTCGTAGTGCTCCTCGCTCGACAGGTCCTGGATGAGCTGCGAGCCGAGGTTCGAGGTCATGACTACGACGGTGTTGCGGAAGTCGACGGTGCGTCCCTGCCCGTCCGTGAGGCGTCCGTCCTCCAGGACCTGGAGCAGCACGTTGAACACGTCCGGGTGCGCCTTCTCGATCTCGTCGAGGAGCACGACCGAGTACGGCTTGCGGCGCACGGCCTCGGTGAGATACCCGCCCTCCTCGTAGCCGACGTAGCCCGGGGGCGCCCCGATCAACCGGGCGACGGAGTGCTTCTCCATGAACTCGGACATGTCGAGGCGCACCATCGCGTCCTCGGTGTCGAAGAGGAACTCGGCGAGGGCCCGCGTGAGCTCGGTCTTGCCGACGCCGGTGGGGCCGAGCATCAGGAACGATCCGTTTGGCCGACGCGGGTCGGCGAGCCCGGCCCGGGCGCGGCGGATCGCGTCCGAGACGGCGCCGAGCGCCTCCTCCTGGCCGACCACGCGGCGCCCGAGCGCCTCCTCCATGCGCAGGAGCTTGTCTCGCTCGCCCTCGAGCATCTTGGTGATCGGGATCCCCGTCCACTTCGAGACGACCTCCGCGATCTCCTCGGCGCCGACGGAGCTGCGCAGCAGCTTCATGTCCTGCGTCTCCGCCTGGGCGGCGAGGTCGAGCTGGCGCTCGAGCTCGGGGATGCGGCCGTAGCGCAGCTCCGACATGCGCGCGAGATCCCCCGCCCGCTGTGCCGTCTCGAACTCGATCCGCGCCCGCTCGAGCTCCTCCTTGACGTGCTGGGTACCGTGAACGGCAGCCTTCTCGGCCTTCCAGACCTCGTCGAGGTCGGCGTACTCGCGCTCGGTGCGCTCGATCTCCTCGTCGAGCTTGAGCTTACGCTCGACAGACGCCTCGTCCGTCTCCTTCTTCAGCGCCTCGCGCTCGATCTTGAGCTGGATGAGCCGGCGGTGGAGCCGGTCCATCTCCTCGGGCTTGGAGTCGATCTCCATGCGGATCCGGCTCGCCGCCTCGTCGACGAGGTCGATCGCCTTGTCCGGGAGCTGCCGGTCGGTGATGTAGCGGTGCGACAGGGTCGCCGCCGCGACGATCGCCGGATCGGTGATGTCCACGCCGTGGTGGATCTCGTAGCGTTCCTTGAGCCCGCGCAGGATCGCGACGGTGTCCTCGACGCTCGGCTCGTCGACGAGCACCTTCTGGAAGCGGCGCTCGAGGGCTGCGTCCTTCTCGATGTACTTGCGGTACTCGTCGAGGGTCGTCGCGCCCACGCAGTGCAGCTCGCCGCGGGCGAGGGCGGGCTTGAGCATGTTGCCCGCGTCCATCGCTCCCTCCGCCTTGCCGGCGCCGACCACCGTGTGCAGCTCGTCGATGAACAGGACCACCTGGCCCTGCTGCTTCGTCAGATCGTTGAGCACCGCCTTGAGCCGCTCCTCGAACTCGCCGCGGTACTTCGCCCCGGCGATGAGCGCACCCATGTCGAGGGCGAGGAGGCGCTTGCCCTTGAGCCCTTCGGGCACCTCCCCGTTGACGATGCGCTGGGCGAGGCCTTCGACGATGGCGGTCTTGCCGACGCCGGGCTCGCCGATCAGCACCGGGTTGTTCTTGGTGCGCCGCTGGAGCACCTGGATCGTGCGCCGGATCTCGTCGTCCCGGCCGATCACCGGGTCGAGCTTGCCCTGCTCGGCGCTCTCGGTCAGGTCCACGGTGTATTTCTCGAGGGCCTCACGCTGCTCCTCGGCGTTCGGGTCGGTGACGCTCTCCCCGCCACGTACCTCGTCCACGGCCTGGGTCAGCGCCTCGGCGTTCGCCCCGGCGCCGCGCAGCGCCTCGGCGACGGCGCCGCCGGCCTCCAGCGCGGCCAGGGGGAACAGCTCGCTCGCGATGTACTGGTCGCCACGCTTCTGCGCCAGGCGATCGGTGAGGTTGAGGGCGCGGTTGAGATCGTTGCTGACGGCGACGTCCCCGGCGGTGCCCTCGACCCGTGGGAGACGGTCGAGCGCGTCGCCGAGCTGCGAGCGCAGCGCGTTCACGTTGACCCCTGCGCGCGCGAGCAGGCCGCGCACCGAGCCACCCTGGCTGTCCAGCAGCGCCACCATCACGTGGAGCGGCTCGAGGAACTGGTGGTCCCGCCCGACCGCGATGCTCTGGGCCTCGGCGAGCGCCATCTGGAACTTGGTGGTGAGCTTGTCCGTGCGCATCTCGCGCCGTCCTCGGGTATTCGTGGATGTCCCTGTAAGTTGTGGGTGTTCGGGCCGTTATCAAGCCCCGCGGTCCGCCGCGGGCGATGAGCCGCGGGTGGACTGCGCGCTCAGACGGTCAGCCAGACGAGGCTCGCCATGCGCCCGGTGACGCCGTCGCGGCGGTGGGAGAAGAACGTGTCGGACTCGCTGTGGGTGCAGCGCCCGCCGCCGTACACGGCGGTGACGCCCACACGGTCGAGGCGCAGCCGGGCCAGGGCGTACAGGTCGGCGAGCCAGCGACCGGTCGGGGAGGGCGCGAACGCGTCTGCAGCGGCCTGGCCCAGGCCCGCGACCAGGGCCTCGCGGACCTCCGGCCCGACCTCGTAGGCCCTCGGTCCGATGGCCGGTCCGAGCCACGCGAGGAGCGCCTCGGGCGCGCCCATGCGCGCCACGCAGGCCTCGATGACCCCGGCCGCCATTCCGCGCCAGCCCGCGTGCACCGCCCCGACGCGCGTGCCGTCTCGGTCGCACAGCAGCACCGGGAGGCAGTCCGCGCTCATCACCGCGCAGACCACGCCGGGCTTGCCGGTGAGCGCCGCGTCGGCCGCGGGCGCGGGCCCGGTGCCGGCCGCGTCGACGACCGACGCCCCGTGGACCTGCCGCAGCCACCGGGGCGCCGCCGGCAGGCCGAGAGCGTCCCGGACGAGCTCGCGGTTGCGAGCGACCGCGTCGGCGTCGTCGCCGCAGCCGATACCCAGGTTGAGCGAGTCGTGCGGCGCGGCGCTTGTTCCGCCGACGCGGGTGGTGCTCGCGGCGCGCACGCTGGCGGGCGCCGGCCACCCGGGGACGATCAGCCCGGGCCCTGGCGGGCTCTCAGCGGGCGCCGTCAAGGCGCGCGTCCTCCTCGAGGCTGGCGGTGAGGCCGGCCAGATCCGGCGGGTCCGGCGATTCGAAGGCGCGTGCCTCGCCGGTCAGCGGGTGCGCCAGATCGAGCCTGGCCGCATGGAGCGCCTGGCGGGGGAACGCGCGCAGCGCCTCGGCGAGGTCCTCGCTCGCGCCGGTGGGCACCTGCAGACGCCCCGCGTAGGTGCGATCGCCGACGAGCGGGTGCCCGAGATGCGCCATGTGGACCCGGATCTGGTGGGTCCTGCCGGTGTCCAGGGTGACCTCGAGGCGGGTGTGGGCACGGTAGCGCGCCGCCACCCGGTAGTGGGTGACCGCCCTGCGTGCCCCCGGGACCACGGCCATGCGGGTGCGCTGGGAGCGGTGGCGACCGATCGGTGCGTCGATGGTGCCGCCGGCCAGCACGACCCCTCGGACCACCGCCGCGTAGCGGCGCCGGATCGTGCGCGCGGCCAGGGCCTCGACCAGGGCGCGGTGCGCGGGCAGGGTGCGCGCCACGACCAGCAATCCCGTGGTGTCCTTGTCGATGCGGTGCACCAGGCCGGCGCGGGGCACCGCCGCCAGCCTGGGATCGCGGTCGAGGAGCGCGTTGACGAGCGTCCCGGAGCGGTTGCCGGCTCCGGGATGGACGACGAGGCCGGGCGGCTTGTCGAGCACGAGGATCGCCTCGTCCTCGTAGACGACGGTCAGGGCCATCGGCTCGGGGGCCCAGGTCTCGACCGGCTCCTCCACCACCTCCAGGGAGACCTGCTCGCCCCCGCGGACGCGCTCGCGAACGCGCGGCGTGCGCCCGTCGAGGCGCGCCCGCCCGGCCCGCATCCAGAGCTGGATCCGGCTGCGGGAATAGTCCGGGAACAGCCTCGCGAGGACCTGATCGAGCCGCTCGCCGGCGAGCTCTGCGGGCACCGTGGCGCGCAGCACCTCGGTAACCGGTCCTTCCTTCGCGCCGTCCGCCTTGGGATAATGGCGTGTCATGCGATGGGTCAGAACTCTTGGCGTCCTGGTTATCGCCGCCGTGCTCGGCGGCTGCCTGGCCTGGGGCGAGGACGCGGACCTCACTCGGGGCTGGTCCGCCCAGCGACTGTACTCCGCGGCGAAGGAGTCGATGCGGCTCGGCGACTACGAGGCTGCCATCGACTACTACGAGAAGCTCGAGTCGCGCTACCCGTTCGGCCCCTTCGCGCAGCAGGCCCAGCTCGACGTCGCCTACGCCTACTACAAGTACGACGAGCCCGCCGCGGCCGTGGCGGCGGCGGATCGCTTCATCCGCCTGCACCCGCAGCACCCGAACGTCGACTACGCCTATTACCTCAAGGGCCTGGTCAACTACAACCAGGGCCGTACCCTGGTCGACCGGGTTCTCCCCGCCGACAAGTCCAAGCGCGACACCGGCGCTGCTCTCCAGGCGTTCCGCGACTTCGAGGAGCTCACGACCCGGTTCCCGGACAGCAAGTACTCGCAGGACGCGGCCCAGCGGATGGTGTTCCTGAAGAACACCCTCGCGCGGCACGAGATCCACGTGGCCAACTACTACATGGAGCGGGGCGCCTACGTCGCCGCGGTGAATCGCGCGCGCTACGTGGTCGAGAACTACCAGACGACGCCGGCGGTACCCGACGCCCTCGCGGTCATGGCCAAGGGCTACAAGGTCATGAACATGGACGATCTGTCCGAGGACACGCTCCGGGTGCTCCGGCTCAACTACCCCGACCATCCGGGCATCGCCGAGGTGGAGCGGCTCGTCCTGAAGTAGAGGGCCGCGCTCGCGTCAACGGCGGGGCCCAGACCGCGCAGGTCAGGGATCGCGGGGCCCGGAACGGGGGTCTCAGACCGCGGCCTCGTCGGTCTCCCCGGTGCGGATGCGCACCACCTGCTCGACGGCCGAGACGAAGATCTTGCCGTCGCCTATCTTTCCGGTCCGGGCTGCCCCGGTGATCGCCTCGATGCACGCCTCGACTTGGGCGTCGGCCACGACCACCTCGATCTTGACCTTGGGCAGGAAATCGACGACGTACTCGGCGCCGCGATACAGCTCGGTGTGCCCCTTCTGCCGGCCGAAGCCCTTGACCTCGGTCGAGGTCATTCCGGCAATCCCGATCTCCGAGAGCGCCTCGCGCACGTCGTCGAGCTTGAACGGCTTGATGATGGCCTCGATCTTCTTCATGGCTGCTCCCCAGTGCCCGCATCCCGAGCCGCCCTGCGGTGAATGCCCGCGCGGGGGTGCTCAGGCGCCAAGCTGCTCCTCCATGGCCTGCCCGATCTGCGCGGGCGAGCGCACGGTCCGAACGCCGGCCGCCTCGAGGGCCGCGAACTTGGCGTCCGCGGTGCCCTTACCGCCGGAGATGATCGCGCCGGCATGACCCATGCGCCTGCCGGGGGGCGCGGTCACACCGGCGATGTAGGCGACAACGGGCTTGCTCACGTTCGCGGCGATGTACTCGGCCGCGTCCTCCTCGGCGCTGCCGCCGATCTCGCCGACCATGACGATTCCGTGGGTGTCCTCGTCGCCCTCGAAGAGCGTCAGGCAGTCGATGAAGCTCATGCCGTGGATCGGATCGCCGCCGATGCCGATGCAGGTGCTCTGGCCGAGCCCGCTGCCGGAGGTCTGGTGCACCGCCTCGTAGGTGAGCGTCCCGGAGCGCGAGACGATGCCGATGCGCCCGGGCTGGTGGATGGCGCCGGGCATGATGCCCATCTTGCACTGCCCGGGAGTGATGATCCCCGGGCAGTTCGGGCCGATCAGGCGGGCGCCCGGGAACGCGGCGAGCGCCGCCTTGACCCGCAGCATGTCCAGGACCGGAATGCCCTCGGTGATGCAGGCGATCACGGCTATCCCTGCGTTCGCCGCCTCCAAGATCGCATCCGCGGCGTAGGCCGCTGGCACGTAGATCATGCTCGCGTTCGCGCCGGTCTCGCGCACCGCGTCGTAGACCGTGTCGAAGACCGGGCGGTCCAGATGGCGCTCACCGCCCTTGCCCGGCGTGACCCCGCCGACGAGGTTGGTCCCGTAGGCGATGGCCTGCTCGCTGTGGAAGGTGCCCTGCCGGCCCGTGAATCCCTGGCAGATCACCCGGGTGCTGCTGTCGACCAGTACGCTCATGCGTGCTCGCTCCGTTCCAGTGCGTGCTCGGCTGCGCGCGCTCGGCTCCGGGCGACGGCGCATCCTCGAACTCCAGGGACGGCGTGAACGCCAGTGGCCCTCGGGAGCAGTCCCGGGCCGGTTCCCCCTTCCTCGGCGACCAGGTCGCCCGATCCCCGAGGAGTCCTCAGCTCACCGACGCTACGACCTTGCTCGCCGCGTCGGCGAGCGAGTCGGCCGCGGTGACCGCCAGACCGCTCTCGGCCAGCAGCTGCCGGCCCCGCTCCACGTTGGTACCCTCGAGGCGCACCACCACGGGGATGCTGACCCCGACCTCCTGCACCGCCTTGATGATGCCCTCGGCGATGAGATCGCAGCGCACGATGCCGCCGAAGATGTTCACCAGGATCGCCTTCACGTTCGGGTCCGAGACGATGATCTTGAACGCCTCGGCGACCTTCTCGGCGTCGGTGCCGCCGCCCACGTCGAGGAAGTTGGCGGGTTCGCCCCCGTGCAGCTTGATGATGTCCATGGTGCCCATGGCGAGGCCCGCCCCGTTCACCATGCACGCGATGTTGCCGTCGAGGGCGACGTAGTTCAGGTCGAACTCCTTCGCCCGGGTCTCCTTCTCGTCTTCCTGGGAGGTGTCCTCGAGCGCGGCGAGCTCCGGATGCCGGTACAGGGCGCTGTCGTCGAGATTGATCTTCGCGTCGAGCGCCATCAGGTCGCCGTCGGCGGTCGCGACGAGCGGGTTGAGCTCGAGCATCGACAGGTCGCGCTCGGTGAACAGCCGGTAAAGGTTGCCGAGAATGGCGCCGAGCTGCTTCATCTGCGCGCCGCCGAGACCGAGGGCGAAGCCGACGCGCCGGATCTGGTAGGGCTGGAGCCCGGCGGCCGGGTCGACGAACTCGGTGACGATCTTGTCGGGGTCCTCGGCGGCGACCTCCTCGATGTCCATTCCTCCCGCTGCCGACGCCATGATCGCCACGCGCTTGTGGGCGCGCTCGACCAGCAGGGAGAGGTAGAACTCGCGGTCGATGCCCGTCGTGCTCTCCACCAGCACCGTGTTGATTGGCTGCCCTTCGGCGGTCGTCTGCTTGGTCACCAGGCGCGTGCCGATCATCTCCCCGGCGAACGTGCCGACCTCGTCGAGGCTGGAGGCCTTGCGCACTCCGCCGGCCTTGCCGCGGCCCCCGGCGTGGACCTGTGCCTTGACCATCCACTGCTCGCCTCCGAGCTGCTCCGCCCTGGCGCGGGCCTCCTCGGCAGAGCCCGCCGAGTGGCCGGTCGGCACCGGCACGGCGAACTCCGCGAGCAGTGCCTTCGCCTGGTACTCGTGGAGATTCATACGCGCTGTCCTGGCTGCTGGTCCGGATAGTGCAGCGCAGCAGGATATCATAGTCCCTGCGCGCCGAGCCCCGTGCGGCGGCGCTCTCGGCCGGGCAGCGAGGGGTGCGCCGCGCGACAGGAGCGGGCGCCTCGGTGCGAAGGCCGAGGGTCCGCGAGAGGTCGCGAGACGTCGGCGGCCGCCCCCGACTCGTCGGTGAGAGATGCCGGCTAGAATCGGAGTCGTCTGCCAGCCTTCGTGCGATCGCCGTCATGTCCGAGGTCGTCTCCTCAGCGATGTTTCCCTCCTATGCGAGGGAGGGGCCCGACTCGCTCTGGCGCCCGCTGCGTTACTTCACCCTCTACCGGGTCGCTCTGGCCACGCTCATGGTCGTGCTCGTGGAGTGGGGCGGTGCGCCGCGCCCGCTCGGCGTCCACGACCTGGTGCTGTTCCGGGCCACGGCGATGTCGTATCTGGCGCTGGCGCTCGCCATGGCGGTGGCCTGCCGGCTGCGCCGCCCGACCTACGACACCCAGGTGCTCTCCCAGGTGTTCACCGACATCGCGGCGCTCACGGTGCTGATGCACGCGAGCGGTGGCGTCTCGAGCGGCTTCGGCCTGCTCATGGTCGTCGCCATCGCCGGCGGGAGCATCCTCATCCAGGGCCGGATCGCGGTGCTGTTCGCGGCGCTCGCCTCCCTGGCGGTGCTCGCGCAGCAGCTCTACGTGCGCACGGACAGCCCCACGGCGGTCGCCAACTACCCGCACGCCGGTTTCCTCGGCGCGGCCTTCTTCGCAGTCGCCTGGCTGACCTGGGTCTCGGCGCAGCGCCTGCGGGCCAGCGAGGCGCTGGCGGCGCGGCGCGAGGTCGATCTCGCGAACCTGTCCCAGGTCAGCCAGCACATCGTCGAGCGAATGCAATCGGGCGTGCTCGCCGTCGATCCCGACGGCGTCGTGCGCCTCGCCAACAAATCCGCGTACCGGATGCTCGGCCTGCCCGCCAATCCCGCGGGCCACACGCTCGTGAACGCGAGCCCCGTGCTCGCCAGCCGGCTCGAGGAGTGGCGGGTGGACTCGGGCCGCTCGACCTACCTGCTCCAGCCCGCCGGGGGGC
>CAJIAT010000547.1_pt1 | contig 9967 bp, 10 predicted proteins | sample 9199161 | NCBI WGS metagenome assembly CAJIAT01 (sample SAMEA7708281, study PRJEB35096) | sediment metagenome | biome: marine neritic benthic zone biome [ENVO:01000025]; feature: sediment [ENVO:00002007]; material: shallow marine sediment [ENVO:03000034] sea grass bed [ENVO_01000059] ... | reverse complement strand
GCGCGTGGTCCAGCCCCACATCGACTCCCGCGACCAGGTCCCGTCCTCGTTCTCCTTCCAGCTGAAGTGCACCTCACCCCGCCCACCGCGCAGCGATCCATGACGCTCTGTCATCTACCGAGCGACCTCCGGCGGTGAAGGCGGTCCGTGCGCGTGTCTGGCAAGGCGCGGTGAGGTCCTGGGACCAGGAGCGTAGATGCCTACGTGACTGGTCCCAGGACCTCGCCGCAACGCAGTCCAGGCGCGCGCACGGACCGCCGGGCGATCAGACGCAGTCCAGGCACGTGCACGGACCGCCGATCGATCAATCTCCGGATTCGAAGATGTACTTCGAGATCAGCTCCTCGAGGCTGATCGAGGGCTCGGTCTCGATGATCACCTCGCCGGGCTGCAGGATGATGTCGGAGCCGCCCGGCGTGATCTTCACGAACTTGTCGCCGATGATGCCCGAGGTCCGCACCGAGGCGATCGTGTCCTCCTGGAGCTCGACGCGGTTCTCGACAGACATGACGATCTCGGCGGTGTACTCCTCCGGATCCACGTCGATGTCCACGACCTGCCCGACGCGTACTCCGGCCAGCTCGACATAGGCGCCCTCGCGCAGCCCCGAGACCGAGGTGAAGCGTGCGCGGATCTCGTAGCTATCGCCGTGGGCGCCGACCTCGCCCATGCGGATCGCGATCCAGGCGAGCGCCGCGATGCCGAGCAGCACGAAGGCGCCGACGACGATCTCGAGCTGGTGTCGCTTCACGAGCATCCCTCCTTTTTGGGTGACTGGAATTGCGCTACGCCTCGTCGCCCACCGGGATTGTTCCCGACAATCCCGGCGTTTCCCCCGTCCATGGGGGTTTTCGACCGCCGGTTCGAGTCCCAGGACGGGACGAATGCCGGGGATTGTCGGGAACGATGCCGGCCGATCCCCCCACCCTCGGCAACTGCTCCATGCGTTGCTCTACTCCTACTTCCCTGTAGTAGTGACCCGTCCCCCAAATGGGGGCAGGTACTTTCTGCGAACGCAGGTGGCTCATATTTCCGCCCCGCTGTTAGATCAAGAACGCGCTGATCAGGTAGTCGGTGAACAGCAGCGCGATCGATGACAGCACCACCGCCTCGGTGGTCACCCGGCTCACGCCCTCGGCGCCGAAGGCACCTTTCCGGTCGAGGTGGAGCAGGAAACCCTTCGCGCAGCACAACCAGGTGAGCAGCAGGCCGAACGCGAAGGCCTTGGAGAAGCCCATCGCGAGGTCGCGCCACGTCACGGTGTCGTACATCCCCTGGAAGAAGGACCCCTCGCTCACCCCGAACAGAACCACGCCCACGAACCAGCCGCCGATGACGCCGGCCATCACGAAGATCGCGACCAGGAGCGGCATTGACAGGAAACCCGCCAGCAGCCGCGGCCCGATCAGGTAGTGATAGGGATCGATCGCCATGCACTCGAGGGCATCGATCTGGTCCTGGGCGCGCATGATGCCGATCTCCGAGCACATGGCAGAGCCCGCGCGCCCGATCACCATCAATCCAGTCAGCACCGGACCGAGCTCGCGGATCAGGCTCAAGCCCACTGCCGAGCCGAGCAGTCCGACCGAGCCGAAGCGCACCAGCGTATCGTGGAACTGCAGCGCGACGACCATACCGACGAACGTGCCCGATACGATCACGACCAGCGTGGAGCGCGCCCCGATGAAGCGCACCTGCACGAGAAGCGGCCGGAGCCCGTACGGCGGGGTGAAGATGCGCGAGAGGCCGACGAGCAGGAACAGCCCGAGCCGGCCAGAGTCCTGCACGATCTCGAACGCGCGCCGTCCCGTGCGCGCGATGGGCATGACGAGTCCGGTCACGGCGCGCCCGAGTACCTGTTCCGAGTCCCGAGACACCGGTGGCGACGGTCGTGACTCGGTCGGCCATCTCGCGAAACGCCGTCGCCACATCCCTGTGAGCTCGGGCGCAGCATCTGTGCTGCGCACGGTCGCGAGATGGCCGACCGAGTCACGACCTCGAGCGTGTTCTGCAGCTCGGAAACGGTATTCATCCCGTGCTCATCCGTCCGTGCTCATTCGTCACCGGTTAGCCGCGCGAGGTATGCCTCGCTGTCCACCGGGCCATCGCGCGCACGGCGCTCGAGCAGCCGTCGCACGTGCTCGTCCTCGCTCGCACGTACCTCGTCGACCGTACCCGTCAGCAGGATGCGCCCGCCGCCCAGCACCGCGATGCGATCGGCGATCTTCAGCGCGCTCTCGAGCTCGTGGGTGATGACGACGATGGTCATCGCAAGCGCGTCCCGCAGCTGGAGGATGAGGTCGTCGAGCTCGGCCGAGGTGATCGGGTCGAGACCGGCGGAGGGTTCGTCGAAGAACAGGATCTTCGGATCCATCGCCACTGCCCGGGCGAGGCCGGCGCGCTTGAGCATACCGCCGGAGAGCTGCGATGGCATGAGATCCTCGCAGCCTGCGAGATTCATCATCTCGAGCTTCATGCGGCTCATGATGCCGATGGTCATGTCGTCGAGCTTGGTGTGGTGGCGCAGCGGCAGCTCGACGTTCTCGATCAGGCTGAGCGAGCCGAGGAGTGCGCCGCCCTGGAAGGCGACGCCTATATGGCGCCGCAGCGCCAGGAGCTCTCGGCGGGCGAGGCGCGTGATCTCCTTGCCGAGCACCGTCACCGAGCCTGCGTCCGGCTCCTGGAGACCGAGCATCGCGCGCAGCAGCGTGCTCTTGCCGGCGCCGCTGCCGCCCATGATCACCAGGATCTCGCCGGGTCTCACGTCGAGGCTCACGCTCTCCAGCACCGCGCGCTCTCCGTAGCGGCAGCTGACGTCCCTGACCTCGATGACGGCCTCTTCGGCGCGGCTGCTCAAAGGCGGCTCCTCCGGCTCCGGCGAACGGTAGGGAGGCTCCGACTCCGCGTCAACCGCGCTCCGGGCAGGCCGGCGCGGACCAGGGTATCATCGCCGTGTCCCCTCCCGAGGCGCCGCTCATGCTGGTTCGTACCTGGCAGGCCGTGCTGGCCGCTGCGATGCTCGCTCTCGCCGCGGGCGCCGCGGCCGCGACCGGCCAGAGCCCCTCCGACCGCGTGCGTGCGGCCACTGGCCAGGTCCTGCTCATCCTCCAGGATCCGCTGCTCAACCGCGACGCGAAGTGGGCCCGGGTCAGCGAGATCATCAACAAGCGCTTCGACTTCGAGAGCATGTCGCGCAGCGTCCTCGGTAGGGCGTGGGTGAAGGCGACGCCGGAGGAGCGCCGCCGGTTCGTGCAGTACTTCACCGACTACCTGGAGGAGGTCTACCGGACCAAGATCGAGAGCTACACGGACCAGCAGATCCGCGTCGACGACGAGCGGATCCAGGGCAACCGGGCCGTGGTGAGAACGGTGATCGTCTCCGGGCCGACGGAGATCCCCGTCGACTACAAGATGCGCAACATCGAGGAGGACTGGCTCGTCTACGACGTCGTGATCGAAGGGGTGAGCCTGGTCAGCAACTACCGCAACACCTTCAACGCGATCGCCCAGACAGGCGGCATGCAGGGCCTGCTCTCGGACGTGCAGCGGCGAATCGCGAAGTACCGCAAGAACAAGCCCGCGACGCAGTAGCGTTTGCCCCTTCCCGGTCTGCCCCGTCAGCCCGCGCGGCGCGCGGCCAGGAACGCCTCGCTCGAGATCTCGGCCCAGCCGATCGCCTTCGCGCGCGCCGCCCGGTAGGAGGCGTCGATCCTTCGCGCCGCATCGTTGCTCGCCGCCAGCTCGTCGAGGACCTCGTCGGCCGCGCGCCGGGCGGCGGCGAGGACGTCGTCGGGGAAGGGCCGCGACTGGACGCCGTGCTCGGCGACGAGGGCTGCGAGCGCCTCGGCGTTGCGCCACTCGGTCTCGGCCACCGCGACCGCCGTCTCCGCCTCGCAGGCGTTGGCGACGATGGCCTTGAGATCTGCTGCCAGGCTGGCCCAGGCCCTCGCGCCGATCACGCACTCGGCGGTCCCGTTCGGCTCGTGGAATCCCGGCCAGTAGTAGTAGGGCGCCACCTTGTGGAAGCCCGCGGCGCGATCGCTCCAGGGGCCGAGGAACTCCGCGCCGTCTATGGCTCCGGACTGGAGCGAGGGGAGGATCTCCGGCGGTGGGATCAGCACCGGCACCGCACCGAGCTTGCGCAGCACCTCGGCGCCGAGGCCCGGGATGCGGTACTTGAGCCCCTTGACGTCGTCGAGGCTCCGGATCTCGCGCTTGAACCAGCCGCCCATGCCGATGCCGCTGTTGCCGCCCATGAAGGGCTTCAGGCCGAACGGCTCGTAGAGCGCGTCCCACAGCGCCTGTCCGCCGCCGTGGTAGATCCACGCCGCGTGCTCGCCGGCGGTCAGGCCGAAGGGCACGGTGGTGAAGAAGACGCTCGCCGGCGCCTTGCCGCGCCAGAAGAACGAGGCGCTGTGACCCATCTCCACGGCACCGCCGGAGACCGCCTCGAACACCTCGAGCGCCGGCACCACCTCGCCCGCGCCGTGCACCTTGATGCGCAGCCGCCCGGCGCTCATCTCCTCGATGCGCCGGGCAAGCCGGTCGGCGCCGGTGCCCGGGCCGGGGAAGCCCTTCGGCCAGGAGGTGACCATGCGCCACTCGAGGGTCGCATCCCCGGCCGCAGCGCGGGCCACGCCCGGCGCGGCGAGGCCGGCGCCGGCCCCTGCGATGAAGCCTCTACGATCCACTGGAACCCCCTCCCGAGACGCATCGCCGTTGCCACCCGCGACGCCCGGCGATGATGCCCCGCGGCGCCTTCCCCGTCATCCCTCGGGGCGCGCCGGGGCGATCTCGAAGGCGTCGCAGCGCGCTGCGAGCGCGGCGGCGTCGAGCCCCGCCAGCGCATCCAGGAGCGCGGCCTTGAAGGTCCCGGGGCCGCACGCCTTCGCACCGGCGATCTCCCCGGCGATCCCGATCGCGCCGAGGGCACCGGCGGTCGCGACGAGCGGGTCGTCCTCGACCGCGAGGAAAGCCGCGACCAGGGCGGTACCGGCGCAGCCGACCCCGGTGACCCGGTCCATCCACGGGTGTCCCGCGTCGATGCGCACCGTGCGCGCCCCGTCCGAGACGCTGTCGACGGCGCCCGTGACCGCCGCCACCGTGCCGAGGCGCCGGGCGAGGTCCTGCGCGAGCGCCGCGCCGAGGGTCGCCGCCTCGCTGGCGTTGCAGCGCACCGCCGCAGGCCTGCGTACCGCGATCTCCAGGGCGTAGGAGCCCCGCCCCGGTGAGCGGTCGACCAGCACCGGGTCGAGGACCCACGGGATCGCGGCTCTCACCGCCGCGTCGAGCGCACCCGAGATGGCCCGTCGCCGGTCGCCGTCGAGGGTCCCGAGGTTGACGACGAGGGCGTCCGCGCCGGCCACGAAGTCGGCGACCTCCTCGACGCTCGAGGTCATCGACGGCAGGGCGCCTGCGGCGAGCAGGGTGTTGGCCGTCAGCTCGAGCACGACCGCATTGGTCAGGCAATGGACGCGCCGACCCTCGCTGCGCACGCGCTCGAGGGCCTGCCCGGCGCGCTCGGCGAGCGCCTCGGCCGCGAGGGCCTCGGTCGCCGTGAGCTCGCTCACGGGGCGCATCCCGGCAGGGGCACCGGGCCGGAGGTGTGGCTGCTCATCGTTGGCGGGGTCTCCGCGGACGATCGGCGAGGCGACGAACCGCAGGCGCCTCCGGCCCGAGTATATAGGGCGCGGCGCCGGCGCTGCCGGCCGCGGAGCGGGCGTGGCGTAGAATCGCCGCCGTGAAGGCGCTGGTCACAGGGAGCTCGGGCCATCTCGGCGAGGCGCTCGTGCGCACCCTCGCCGGCAACGGCGTCGAGGTGGCGGGCCTCGACGTCAACCCGTCCCCACATACGTCCGTCGTGGGGTCGATCACCGATCGGGACCGCGTGCGCGAGTGCATGCGCGGCGCCGACGTGATCTACCACGCGGCGACGCTGCACAAGCCCCACGTCGCGACGCACTCCAAGGAGGACTTCGTCGAGGTCAACGTCCGGGGGACCCTGGTGCTCCTAGAGGAGGCGGTCGCCGCCGGCGTGCCCACCTTCGTGTTCACCAGCACGACGAGCGTCTTCGGTGCCGCGAGCCGCCCCGCGCCAGGCGCGCCGGCGGCCTGGGTGACCGAGGCGGTGACGCCGGTCCCGCGGAACATCTATGGTGTGACGAAGACCGCGGCGGAAGAGCTCTGCCACCTCTTCCATCGCACCGAGGGCCTGGCCTGCGTCGTCCTTCGCACCTCGCGGTTCTTCCTCGAGTACGACGACGACCCGGTGACCCGCGCCGCCCACGACGACGGGAACATCAAGGTCAACGAGTTCGCCCACCGCCGCGTCGAGCTCGAGGACGTGGTGAGCGCGCACCTCCTCGCCGGGGAGCGCGCGGGCGCGATTGGCTTCGGCACCTACATCATCAGCGCCACGACGCCTTTCGCGCGCGAGGATGTCGCCGAGCTGCGCCGGGACGCTCCGGCGGTGCTGCGAAGACGTGTGCCCGAGCACGAGGCGATCTACGCGCGCCTCGGCTGGTCGATGTTCCCCTCGATCGACCGGGTCTACGTCAACGACGCCGCGCGCCGGGACCTCGGCTGGGAGCCGGCGCACGAGCTCGCCAGCGTGCTCGGCCGGCTCGACGCGGGGGATGCACTCTGGAGCCCGCTCGCCAGCGCCGTCGGCAAGAAGCGCTACCACGAGACCGTGTTCGAGGACGGGCCCTACCCAGTCGAGTGCTAGCCCGGATATCTCACCGATCCGCGTGATGATCGCGCGGGACCCTGGACTCGTGCGGATTCAGGGGACAAGCGAGCGCGCGTGCGATCGGTGAGATATCCGGGCTAGGATTCGCCCATGGCGAACTCCATCGCAGCTGGCCGGAGCGTGGGTGTCGCCCGGCAGCGCCGTCGCCGCCAGGCGTGGTGGCTCGTGTCCGCCGCCGGCGTGGTGGCGGTCGGCCTCCTCGCCGTGCACGCGGTCGACAACCAGGTCACCGTCGAGGATCGGGAGTACATCGAGCAGTTCCTCGCCGGCGCCGGCATCGGCGCGCCCGCGGCCGGTCGTGACTACCTCGAGGAGATCGCGTTCATCGAGGCCGTCCAGCGGGCGGTGCTCTCGCGGGCCGCGGGCAGGGAGGGGATCCCCTTCCGGGCGGGGCGCGAGCCCAAGGACGTCCTCGAGGCCGGGACCGGCGAGTGCTACGACCGCAGCCGCGTCATCGAGAAGATCCTGCGCGACGCGGGCTTCCGCACCCGGCACGTGGCCATCTACTCGACCCGCGAGACTGGCTCGGCGCTGAAGTCCCTGCTGACGCCCGGGGTCAGCTCCCACGCGGTCACCGAGGTGCTCACCCGGCGCGGCTGGCTCGTCGTCGATTCCAACCGGGCCTGGCTCTCGCTCGATCGCGACGGGAACCCGTGGAGCATGGAAGCGATGCGCGCCGATGTCGCCGAGCGCGCAATTGCCTGGGCGGAGCAGCCCGAGCCGATGACGTCGATCTTCGACGAGCCCTTCGTCCACGTCTATGGGCTGTACTCCCGGCACGGGCTCTTCTATCCGCCCTACAACCCGATCCCCGACGTCCACTACGGAGAGCTCACCGCGAACCTGTCGCAGCATCTGTGACGCCGCGGCGTGGGACTGCGGCGAGGCCGCGCTCGCTACAGCCCGCCGGCGCCGGCTTCAGGCGTCCGCCGGGCGGCGGCTCCGAGCCTCGATGTGGCGAACCGCACCGTCGTAGTCCGTGATCCGTGAACGCCTTGAAGACCGCACCGCGATTCTGATAGATGCTTTCGGCTCGTACAAGAATTCATGGCATCTCCCTATGGGTGGCGGCATTGATCGTCATCGGTACTGGCTTTTATCTGTCAAAGATCGAGTACCTCGGTCACGAGTGGGTATCGCGCGCTGGATGTCTAGTTGTAGTTCTCGGGATCTGGTCAGGGATTAGTGGTGTCGTCGAGGGTCGTTTGTACTCGAATAGTCTGGATGTTAGACGGCGACTATCCATATCCGCCCTCCGGCGACGGTTCCGAAACGAACAAGAAGAGCGAGACAAGAGAGTCAGCCAGATCAACAAGACTTACGAAAACAAAATCGCAGAGATCAAAGACGGTCTGGAACTATCGTTCGGAATTCTGGAAGCTTCGCTCCTGATTACCGGGACCATCACCTGGGGATTCGGAGATCTGAGCACTCATCTGTTTTCTGGATGATGTCTGCCACGATGATGACCTGCTCCGGGGTTCCGAAGCAGGTCATACATCAGATCCTGCCCAACCTCCGCATGACGATTGCGGGTACAGGTCGCCGCGCATCGGGTTGCTGACATCTTATGCGAGTGACAATGCAACTCCGGGCGCTGAAGGGGCGGTCAACTGTCTTTTGCTTCCTTCCCGCCGAAGACGCCCTCTAGGAATCCGCTTGTCTTGTCCCACAGATTCTCGAGTTTGGCTTTCGAGTCCTCCCATGCCTCCTCGCTCATGTCCGTGAGCTTCTCCAACTCTTCCCGACCGTCATCAATGGTACTTCGCAGTTTGTCTAACTGAGTGCTGAGTTCGTGCTTCGCCTCGGCGCCTTCTTCCTGCGCTTTAGCTTTCAGTAACTCGAACTGGGCCTCAAGTGTCTTGAGCTTCGCTTCGGCGACCCGTTGATAATCTTGCTTTGTGTCCATCGTCTATTTCTCTCTGCGTTGAATGCCATTGACTAGGATCGGAATTCGACTACGCCGCTAATTCTATCCTATCGCTACTGTTTCATAGAAGAACTCATGCTCCTCAACGTGAGGTGGATTTCCTTATCTCGTCTCGAATTCCCTCTTCAGCGGCGCCTACTCGTTCCTCCACGTCGGCAGTCTCTTCTTTAATCGTATTTACGATGGAGATCGACTCGAGTCGATCGAGAACCTCCCCTAGTTGACTCTCGACTCTTGACAAGCGTTCGTCTACTGACTTGGACATTCGGTCCACGCGGCTCTCGTCGGTGTCCATTGCATGTTCCCGCGCCTCACTTACTTCTTTCTCTGCCTGCCACATTTCCACCGCTCGGGATGCGTCGCGAGTCCAATTAGTGGCGAGATGAAACAGGACAAAAACCCCACTGGCGGCAAGCAGTAGTAACCCTAGTGGAAGCTCGCTGTTTCCGAAAAGATAATCGACGGGAGCGCTTTGTCCGATCGTCGACCAGTTCAACCCTGCAAAGAGGCTGAGCGAAACTACAAGAGCCACGAGTACAAAGCTAGAAACGCGCATGTTCGTAGATCCTCCAGAAAGAGTTACTCCAGCCTTGCTGCTACGCCGACCAAGCCCGTCTCAGAGCAAAAGGAGGATATCGGTGCAATGTCGGCCTTTATCAAGGTAAGACCTTGGATGGTGGCCGAAAGTCACCTCGCCCCACCTTCAAGTGTGAACCGCCCCGGGATCTCCGGAGACCGTTTTGCTTGAGTCAGGCTGCTAGGGCCGACTTTCCCAGTTGCGCGTAGTACGCGTCCTCGTGCTCGACCGGAGGAACGTCACCGATCGACCCGAGCAGCCGACGATGGTTGAACCAGTCCACCCACTCGAGCGTCGCCAGAGCGTTATCGTACGAGTCCCGACGCTGCCCACCGACGGCTCGAGCCCAGCCTCAGCCAGGCGCTCGGCGTAACGAATGCACAGGTATTGCGATCCGCGGTCGCTGTGGTGGATCAACCGCTCCTCGCCCGGCGAGCGCGCCCACAGCGCCTGCTCGAGCGCATCCAGGGCCAGGTCCGTGCGCAGCGAGCTCGATGCGCGCCAGCCGACGATGCTGCTGCGCGTAGGCGTCGATCACGAACGCCACGTACGCGAACCCGCATCGGTGTTCGGATAAGGCCGGTCCGGTGCGGGCTGCGGGGACCGTCGGCCGCAGGGATGCGGCCGTCGAGCCTACATGGACGTATTCACGGCGTGTCCCCGCAGCCCGTACCGGGCCGGCCGACGCCCGGCTAGCCGCTTAACCGAT
>CAJIAT010000303.1_pt1 | contig 9990 bp, 8 predicted proteins | sample 9199161 | NCBI WGS metagenome assembly CAJIAT01 (sample SAMEA7708281, study PRJEB35096) | sediment metagenome | biome: marine neritic benthic zone biome [ENVO:01000025]; feature: sediment [ENVO:00002007]; material: shallow marine sediment [ENVO:03000034] sea grass bed [ENVO_01000059] ... | reverse complement strand
GCGCTGCGCAACCGCTGGCGTCGCGCGCAGATCGACGAGCCCCTGCGCGGCGAGATCACGCCGAAGAACATCCTCATGATCGGGCCGACCGGTGTCGGCAAGACGGAGATCGCGCGGCGCCTGGCGCGCCTCGCGAAAGCGCCCTTCGTCAAGGTCGAGGCGACGAAGTTCACCGAGGTCGGCTACGTGGGCCGGGACGTCGAGTCGATCGTGCGCGACCTCGTGGACGTCGCGGTGAAGATGAATCGAGAGCGCGAGACCGACCGGGTGCGCGCCCGCGCCGAGGAGGCCGCCGAGGAACGGGTGCTCGACGCGCTGCTGCGCCCGCCGCGCGGTCAGGGCGCCGAGGAGCACGGCCCCGCGGACGACGGCTCCTCGACGCGTCAGAAGTTCCGCAAGATGCTGCGCGAGGGCACCCTCGACGACCGGGAGGTTGAGATCGAGGTGAGCGCGGCGCCGGTCGGCGTCGAGATCATGGCGCCGCCGGGCATGGAGGAGATGACCAGCCAGCTCCAGGGGATGTTCCGCAACCTGTCGGGCGGGCGCACGCGCACGCGCAAGGTGCGCATCCGCGAGGCCATCGGGCTGCTCACCGAGGAGGAGGCCGGCAAGCTGGTCGACGAGGAGGACATCAAGGTCCGCGCCGTGAGCGACGTCGAGGAGAACGGCATCGTGTTCCTCGACGAGATCGACAAGGTCTCGCGACGCGAGGACTCGGCCGGCGCCGACGTCTCGCGCGAGGGCGTCCAGCGCGACCTGCTGCCGCTGGTCGAGGGCTGCACGGTCTCGACCAGGTACGGCACGGTGCGCACGGACCACGTCCTGTTCATCGCCTCGGGCGCCTTCCACATGGCGAAGCCCTCGGACCTGATCCCCGAGCTCCAGGGGCGGCTGCCGATCCGCGTGGAGCTCGACGCCCTCGGCGTCGAGGACTTCGTGCGCATCCTGACCGAGCCGGACGGCTCCCTCGCCGAGCAGTACGCAGCCCTGCTCGCGACGGAGGGGCTCGCGACGGAGTTCGCGCCGCCGGCCATCCGGCGCATCGCCGAGATCGCCTGGCACGTCAACGAGACAACCGAGAACATCGGGGCACGCCGCCTTCACACGGTCATGGAGCGGCTCCTCGAGGAGGCTTCCTTCGGTGCCGCGGACCTTCGCGGCGAGCGCCTCGTGGTGGACGCCGCCTACGTCGATTCGCATCTCGGCGAGCTGCTCGAGAACGAGGATCTGACGCGTTACATACTGTGAGCAGGCGCACCACGCATTTCGGCTACCGCGAGGTCGCCGAGGAGGACAAGGTCCGGTTCGTGCGCGGCGTGTTCGATTCCGTCGCCGCTCGCTACGATCTCATGAACGACCTGATGTCCTTCGGGACCCATCGTCTGTGGAAGCGCTTCGTCGCGACCACCTCGGGGGTGCGCCGAGGGCAGCGGGTGCTCGATCTGGCGGGCGGTACGGGCGATCTCGCCGCACTGCTCGCGCGCCGCGTGGGCAGCACCGGCCAGGTCGTGCTCGCCGACATCAATGCGGCCATGCTGCGCCGCGGCCGCTCGAGACTGCTCGACCGTGGCATCGGTCCCGAGCTGGTCACGGTACAGTGCAACGCGGAGGCGCTGCCCTTTCCCGCGAGGAGCTTCGAGGGGGTGACGATCGCGTTCGGCCTTCGAAACGTCACTCACAAGGAGCTCGCGCTCGCCGAGATGCGGCGCGTGCTGCGGCCGGGTGGGCGCCTCGCGATCCTCGAGTTCTGCCCCGAGGTGCTCCCGGTGCTGCGCCCGATCTACGAGGCGTACTCCTTCCGCGTCCTGCCGTGGCTCGGCGAGCGCGTGGCGGACGATGCGGACAGCTATCGTTACCTGGCCGAGTCGATCCGCATGCATCCCGACCCTCGGGCGCTCGAGCAGATGATGCGAGAGGCCGGGCTCGAGCGCTGCACCCACACCCGGCTGAGCGCGGGCGTCGTGGCCGTGCACCGCGGCGTGCGTCTGTGAGCGTCGGCGCAGCCGCGGTCGGGCCCGTGCTCCCCCGGGGCGCGGAGGCGACCTGATGGACCATCCCCGTCAGCGGCCGGCGGGGCTCGTCGAGCGGGCACTGAACGCCGCGCTGCGCCTCGACCCGGAGTGGGCCGAGTGCCTGGCCCCCCTCGTGGGACGCACGCTCCTCGTCGAGGTCGAGCCGAGCGGGCCGGCGGTGGCCGCGTACGTCGCTGCGGACGGGATTCGGCTCGTCGACCCCGAGGCTCGCCCCGCCGACGTGGCCGTGCGCGGACCGCTGCCGCCGCTGCTCGAGGCTCTGGGCGAAGGGAGCCTGCCGAACGGGCTGCACGTGTCCGGCGACCTCGGCGTTCTCCAGCTCGCGCGCCGTCAGCTCGCTCGCGTCGACGTCGACTGGGAGGAGATCCTCGCACGGGGTCTCGGCGACGTCGCCGGACGTCAGGGGGCGCGGCTGCTGCGCGCCGGGGCGGCCTTCGGCACGCGGGCCGGGACCGCCCTGGCGCGCGACGTCGCCGAGTACCTGACCGAGGAGGCGGGGCTGGTCGCCGCGACCTGGCCCGTAGAGCGATTCTGCGAGGAGGTCGACCGGCTCCGCGACGACGTCGACCGGCTGGCCGCTCGCGTCGAGCGGCTCGAGGGTGATCGGTGAGAGCCTATCGTCAGGCGGTTCGGCTCGTGCACATCAACGGTGTGCTGATCCGCCAGGGGCTCGACGAGATCCTGCTCACGACGCCGCTGCTGCGTCCGGCCCGCTTCGTCCTGTACCTGCTGCCCTGGAACTGGGTGCGTGGACCGCGCCCGCCGCGCGCGGTGCGGATCCGCCGCGCGCTCGAGGAGCTGGGCCCGATCTTCGTCAAGTTCGGCCAGATCCTGTCCACGCGCCGGGACCTGCTGCCCGAGGACATCTCCGAGGAGCTGGCGAGCCTGCAGGACCGCGTGCCGCCCTTCCCCGGCGCCGAGGCCCGCGAGATCATCGAGGATGAGCTCGGCCGCCCGCTCGAGGAGCTGTTCGCCGAGTTCGGCGAGGAGCCGCTCGCCTCGGCCTCGATCGCGCAGGTCCACGCGGCGCGCCTGAGGGACGGGCGCGAGGTCGTCGTCAAGGTGGTGCGGCCCGGGATCGAGGAGACGATCCGCCGCGATCTCTCCCTGCTCTATCTCGTCGCCGACATCGCCGAGCGCTACGTTCCGGATCTGCGGCGCCTGCGACCGCGTGAGGTCGTCTCGGAGTACGAGACGACGATCCTCGACGAGCTGGACCTGATGCGCGAGGGATCGTCGGCGACGCAGCTCCGGCGCAACTTCGAGGATTCCGACCTCCTCTACGTACCGGAGGTGTTCTGGGAGTACACCAGCCGCCGCGTCATGGTCATGGAGCGGGTGTCGGGGATCGCGGTCGACGACGTGGCCGAGCTGCGTGCGAACGGATTCAACCTGGAGCGACTCGCCGCGCGCGGGGTCGAGATCTTCTTCACCCAGGTGATGACCCACAACTTCTTCCACGCCGACATGCACCCGGGCAACATCTTCGTCTCCCGCGACGACCCGGAGACGCCCGGCTACATCGCCGTGGACTTCGGGATCATGGGCAGCCTGAGCCCGGACGACCAGCGCTATCTCGCCGAGAACTTCGTCGCCTTCTTCAATCGCGACTACCGCCGCGTGGCCGAGCTCCACGTGCTCTCCGAGTGGGTGCCTGCGGATACGCGGGTCAACGAGTTCGAGGCGGCGATTCGCGCGGTGTGCGAGCCGATCTTCGAACGGCCGCTCAGCGAGATCTCCTTCGGCCGGCTGCTGCTGCGGCTGTTCCAGACTGCCCGCCGGTTCGACATGGAGGTCCAGCCCCAGCTCATGCTGCTGCAGAAGACCCTGCTGAACGTGGAGGGCCTGGGCAGGACTCTCTATCCGGAGCTCGACCTGTGGCAGACGGCCAAGCCCTTCTTCGAGCGCTGGATGCGCGAGCAGCTCGGCCGCCAGGCACTGCTCAAGTCGCTCAGCGAGCAGGCGCCGCGCTGGGGAGAGGTGCTGCCCGCGCTGCCGTCGCTCGCCCACGAGGTGCTGCGCCAGGCGCGCAGCGGCAAGCTGCGGATCGAGACCGGCTCCAGCGAGATCGCACGACTGCGCGGCGATCTGCGGCGAGCCAACCAGCGCACTGTGCTCGCGGTCATCGGGGCGGCGCTGGTGATCTGTGCCGCCCTGCTGCTCGGGCTCGAGCCCGCGGACTCGGAGCGCATCGCCGGCGCGCCGCTGCTCACCTGGATCCTCGGCGGCGTCGGCGCCTACATGTTCATCGCCGCCTGGCCGGGCGACGACTGAGGCGGGAATCGGGGACAGGAATCGGGGACATGTTCCTTTTCCTGATGAGATCAGGAAAAGGAACATGTCCCCGATTCCTGTCCCCGGTCAACGCCCCGCGGCCACGCGGGCGCTCGCGACGGGGCGTGCGCCGCTGCGGCTGGCGAGCCGTGCTCCGATGAGCCTGGACACCGGTACGAGCTCCACGCCCCGGCGCGAGAGCCTGGCCAGCTCGTGCTCGAGCACGGCCATCGTCTCCGGGTATGGGTGCGCGATGCCGAGCGCCGAGCCGCTGGCGCGGGCGCGGGCGTAGAGCGTGCGCAGCTGGGCCGCCACCGCATCCGGCTCGCGGTCGTGGTCGAGGAACACGTCCCGCGCCGTCGCCGGCACGCCGGTCCGCGAGGCGGTTCCCATGGCGACGCTGTCCGACGTGGTCCGGCTGTCGACGAAGTAGAGCTCGCCGTGCTGGCTCAGCGCGTCCATCAGCCAGCCCATGTGCGCAGGCTCACGGGTCAGCGCGCTGCCCATGTGGTTGTTCACCCCGCGCGCGTTCGGTACCGCCGCGAGGCTCGCGAACAGGGTACGGCGCAGGGCTTCGCGGTCCATCGCGAGCGTCAGCCCACCGGGACCGAGGCGTCGGGGAAAGGCGGCCTCCATCGGCAGGTGCAGCATCACCTCCTTGCCGAGAACGGAGGCGAGTCTGGCGAGGCGCGCCGCGAACGGCGTGTGGGGCAAGAAGGAGTAGGTCAGCGCGCCGCGCAGCTCCAGGGCGCGCAGCCCCTCCGAGCGCACGTTGCCGAGATCGTCGATGATGATGCTGATCACCGCCCGGTCGGGCTCTGCGCCCCAGGCCGGGGTGAACGCCCCACAAGCCAGGGCCGCCAGCATCATCACGCGGCGGCCGAGCAGTGCCGGCCGTCCTCCGGGGCGCCTCAAGCGTGCCCCCTCAGCGCGCTCCGGCTCCGGTCTCAGGAGCGTGCATCACGCAGGATCGACAGTCCCTTGAGCAGGTTCAGCGCCTCGTAGATCGCATAGTCGCGCTGCGCGAGGGTCGTCTCCTCGGCCTCCCCGTCGTCCCCGGCGCTCGCCGCGTCCTTTCGCTCCTCGTCGTCGTCGAGGTGACCGGCCAGGTCGGACTCCTTGACCCGACGGGCGCTGGCCTGCTCGGCGCGGGTGATGCGCAGGTTGTCGAGCATGATGTCTGGCTCGATGCCCTTGGCCTGGATCGAACGGCCAGACGGCGTGTAGTAGCGCGCCGTGGTGAGCTTGAGCGCGGAGCCGTTGTCCATCGGCAGGATGGTCTGCACCGATCCCTTGCCGAAGGTCTTGGTGCCCATCACGATCGCGCGCCTGTGATCCTGGAGCGCCCCGGCGACGATCTCCGAGGCCGAAGCCGAGCCGCCGTTGACCAGCACCACGATGTCGGCGCCCTCGAGAACGTCCGTGGGCTTGGCGCTGAACTTGAGCTTCGCATCGTCGAGCCTGCCCTCGGTGTAGACGATGACGCCGTCGGTGAGGAAGGCGTCGGAGACCGACACCGCAGCGCTCAGCACGCCGCCGGGGTTGTTGCGCAGATCGAGCACGATGCCTTTGAGCCCGTCGCCGCTCTCCTGCTCGAGCTTGTCGAGCACCTGGCGCAGGTTCTCCCCCGTGCGCGACTGGAACTGGGTGATGCGCACGTAGCCGTAGCCGTCGTCGAGCATCTCGCTGCGCACGCTACGGATCTTGATGACGTCGCGGGTGATGGTGATCGGGAGGGGCCGGTCGGCGCCCTCGCGCACGATGGTGAGCGTGATGTCCGTTCCGGGCTTCCCGCGCATCAGCTTCACGGCCTCGCTGAGGGTCATCCCCTTGACCGGCGTGTCGTCGAGCCTGATCACGAGGTCTCCCGCCTCGACGCCCGCGCGGGCCGCCGGCGTGTCGTCGATCGGCGAGATGACCTTGACGAAACCGTCCTCCATGCCGACCTCGATCCCGAGGCCGCCGAACTCGCCGCTGGTCCCTGCCTGGAGGTCCTTGTAGTCCTCCGGAACGAGATAGGCCGAGTGCGGATCGAGCCCCGAGAGCATGCCGCGGATCGCGTTCTGCAGCAGCGTCTTGTCGTCGACGGACTCGACGTAGTCGTTCTTGATCTTCGCGAAGATCTCGGTGAACGCGCGCAGGTCCTCGAGCGGCAGCGCCTCCGGTGGGCTCCGATCGGCCAGCACACCCTGGCCGAAGGTCAGGGCCGTACCCAGGATGAATCCAGTAGCCACCGCGGGAATGGCGCTGGTCAGTCGCTTCATGATCTACCTCCGGGGAGCACCCGGGTTGTGGGGTCCGGCGTCATGCCGTGAGCGCGAGGACGTGCGCGCGGACGTCGGCCCGCATAGGACGGATAATTCCCAAGAAGCATACCGGCGACGAGCGAAGGCGCACAACCGAGAACTGTAGCTGCTCGCGCGGGAAAAGCACGACGAAGTTGGCACTGCGCCCACCCGGCTCACGCCTCGTGCGTCACTCGTGGGTCGCAGGCGCGTGTCCTCAGCCGGCGCGCCGGGGTCTGACCCACACGATGGGGTCCTGCGGTTTCCCCGCGCGTCGGATCTCGAAGTACAGCCCGGTGCCCTCGGCGCCGCCGCTGTCGCCGACGGTGGCCACCACCTCGCCGGCCTCGACCCAGTCGCCGACCTCCTTGAACAGGCTCTGGTTGCGGCCGTAGAGGCTCATGAAGCCGTCGTCGTGCTCCACGATGACCAGGAGGCCGAAGCCGCGCAGCCAGTCCGCATAGGCGACGCGCCCGCCGGCGACGGCGCGCACCTCGCGCCCCCCGGGCGAGGCGATGAAGATCCCCTGCCAGGCGAGCCCGGGTCCCCGGCGGGTGCCGAATCCATGGACCACCCGCCCGGTCACGGGCCATTCCAGCTTGCCTCGCAAGGAGCGGAACGGCTCGCGCTCGGGCACCTCGAGGCCGAGCTCGCGCAGCTCCGCGGGCAGCTCGCGCAGCAGCTGGTGCAGGCGGTCCACGTCGGCGCGCAGGCTCGCGAGGTGGGCGTCCCGATCGGCGAGATCGGCGTTCAGGCGCTCGACGACGCGCGCCCGCTCGCGCTGCTCGGCGGCGAGGGCTGCGTCGGCCCGCGCGGCGTCGGCTCGCGCGGCGGCCAGGTCGTCCGACTCGTGGGCGAGGTTGGCGGCGAGCTCCGCCAGCTCGCGATAGGCCGTCTCGAGGGACCGGATCCGCGCCCCGTGGTGGTGCTGCACGCGCCCGTGCAGCGCGAGGGCCCGAGCCATGGACTGCGGTCGCTCCAGGCCGAGTGCGAGCTCGAGGGGGGCGCGGCGCGCGGCAGCGTAGGCCGCGCGCGCGTGCCGCGCGAGCCTCGCGCGCTCGGCCAGGAAGCGCACCCTGCGCTCGCTGACGAGGGCGTCGAGGGTGCGCACCCGCTCGGCCCCCGCTTCCACCTCCCTGGCGATGCGCCTGGCGCGCTCGGCGACGTCGGCGCGACGCAGCTCGATGCTGCGCAGCGCCGCGAGCTCGCGCGCGCGCTCGTCCCGCGTGCCATTCAGCTCGCGCGTGATCTCGCCCATGCGCCGGGCCAGCTCGGCGAGCCTCGCCTGCATCTCCTCGCGCTCGCCGGCCTTCGCCGGCACGGGCGCCGTGGCCACCAGGAGGAGCGCGAGGGCGGCACAGCCGACCTGCCGTTGCCTGGGCAACGCGTTCACGCTACGCTCTCGCGCCCCCAGCCCCGTGAGCCTCCGCGGTCTGCCCTCGCGCGACCGCCCGATCCCGTTCGATGGAAAGACTCCCCGAGTTCGTCGGCAACCATCCGCTCCTCTCGTTCGCCTTCGTCAGCATTCTCGGGGCGTTGGTGTGGACCTTCGTCCAGGCCAGCACGCGCGGGCTGGTACGGGTCGGTCCGCCGGACGCGATCCGCCTCATCAACTCGGAGGACGCGGTCGTCATCGACGTGCGCGGCGACGGGGACTTCGACCGGGGGCACATTCTCAACGCCGTCCACGTGCCGCACAACCAGATCGAGCAGAGCATCGACAAGCTCGAGAAGTACAAGGAGCGACCGGTCATCGTCGCCTGTCATACCGGGTCCGTCTCCGCAGGGGTCGGCGGCACGCTGCGCAAGCGCGGCTTCTCGCGCGTGCATCACCTGACCGGGGGGATCGCGGCCTGGCAGAGCGCCAACCTGCCGCTGTCCCGGGGCTGACAGCGCGCCGGTCCCACGCCCGGGCGAAGACACCCGACCAGAGGCCGTGCCCAGACATCGATCGTCGACGCCCGCGCGTTCCCCTCGCAGGTTTCCGGGGAGCGCGAGGAGGATAGCCCGGGCCTCGAGCGCACGCCCGGCTCGCCCCTGGCCGGGGCTCGAGCGCCGATGCACCGCAGGTCGACGCCTCCGGCCCCGCAGCCGATTCGAACCCCAGAGAGAATCCTGAGAGAGCCGAGATGGCCGACAACCAGCAAGAGGGCGAAGCGGCCGCGGCCGGCGCCGAGACCCCCGTCGAGTTCGCGATCCGCCGCGTCTACGTCAAGGACGTCTCCTTCGAGGCGCCGACCTCACCGGAGATCTTCGCCGAGGAGTGGAGCCCCGACGTCGACCTCCAGCTCCACACCGCGGCCCGCCAGGTCGCCGAGCACGACTACGAGGTGGCACTCACCGTGACGGCGACGGTCAAGGTGGGCGAGAGCACTGCCTTCCTTGCCGAGGTGGTCCAGGCCGGGGTCTTCACGATCGTCGGGATCGGCGAGGAGCAGCTCGGCCCGATGCTCGGCGCCTACTGCCCGAACGTGCTGTTCCCCTACGCTCGCGAGGGCGTCTCGGATCTCTCGGTGCGCGGCGGCTTCCCCCAGCTCGTGCTCGCGCCGGTCAACTTCGATGCGCTCTACCTGCGCCATCAGCAAGAGCAGACCACCGCCTGACAGGCCGCCGAGGAGCACTGCTCTTCGACGGGCCAGGGCATTGCAGGCGCCGCGAGGACGCCAGGGGACCGCTGGTGCGGGAGCCGAGCGCGCGCCTCCCTGTCGAGGCCACGCCGACGGCTGCGACGCCCGCCCTCGACGAGCTGGCCCCGACCGCGCGGCGCCCGGCCCGTGAGCAGCCAGGCGCGTCGCGTCGCGGTCCTCGGCGCCGGATCCTGGGGCACCGCGCTCGCCATCGCGCTGGCGCGCGAAGGGCACGAGGTAGCGCTCTGGGGCCGCGACGCCGAGGCTTGCGAGGTCATGCAGCGAGAGCGGTGCAACGCCCGCTACCTGCCGGACGCGGTGCTGCCGCCCGCGCTCACCGTCCGTGCGGCGCTCCGGGACGCGCTCGAGGGTGTCGAGCTCACGGTGCTCGCGATCCCGAGCCGAGCGATGGATGACACCCTCGCGTCACTCGCCGGCGTCGGTGCCCCGCCGCGCGTCGTCTGGGCGACGAAGGGCTTCGATCCCTCCTCGGGTCGGCTGCTGCACGAGGTGGTCGCAGAGCGGCTCGCCGGCGAGTGCGCCCTCGGCGTGCTCTCGGGACCGACCTTCGCCCGCGAGGTCGCCGCCGGGGCTCCGTCGGCCGTCACCCTCGCCGCATCGCCCCTGGCGGAGGCCGAGACGCTGGCGGAGGTGTTCCGGGCACCGCGGCTGCGGGTGTACACGACCACCGACGTCGTCGGCGTGGAGGTGGGTGGGGCGGTCAAGAACGTCCTCGCGGTGGCGGCCGGGATCAGCGACGGCCTGGGTTTC
>CAJIAT010000140.1_pt1 | contig 9990 bp, 8 predicted proteins | sample 9199161 | NCBI WGS metagenome assembly CAJIAT01 (sample SAMEA7708281, study PRJEB35096) | sediment metagenome | biome: marine neritic benthic zone biome [ENVO:01000025]; feature: sediment [ENVO:00002007]; material: shallow marine sediment [ENVO:03000034] sea grass bed [ENVO_01000059] ... | reverse complement strand
GAAGCCGGAGACGACGACGAACTCGTTCTCGATGGTGCAGGTCGTCGGTCGCTTGCCCCTCTGAGCCTGACGCTCCGGGCACGCCGCGGCAGCACGTCGGCCGTCCGGCTCGCGTATCCTCCACCGGCGCCCGGGTGCACGCGCCGGATGAAGGAGAGTTGACGTGAGCGATCCGAAGACCTATCCAGAAGGCACGCCGTTCAGCGGCGTCATCGGCCGCACGGTCGCGGAGTCCGAGCCGGCCTGGCCGGCGGCGGCGAAGGCGAGGGCGGGCGCGCCGAACGTCATGCTCATCCTGCTCGATGACGTCGGTTTCGCGCAGATCGGCTGCTTCGGTGCCGACATCAGCACGCCGAGCTTCGACCGACTCGCCGCTGGTGGGCTCCGCTATCGCGATTTCCACACGACCGCCATCTGCTCGCCGACGCGCGCCTGCTTGCTGACCGGTCGCAACCACCACTCCAACGGCGTCGGCATCATCCAGGAGATGGCGACCGGCTTCCCGGGCTACAACGGAGTGGTGCCGCGCGAGAACGGCTTCCTCTCGGAGATGCTGCTCGCCGAAGGGTACGCGACCCTCGCGGTCGGCAAGTGGCATCTGACGCTGGCGGCCGAGTACGCGTCCGGCGCGTCCAAGGCCCGGTGGCCGCTGGGGCGCGGATTCGAGCGCTATTACGGCTTCCTCGGCGGCAAGACCAACCACTGGGCGCCGACGCTGGTCTACGACAATCACTACATCGACCCCCCGGCCCGTCCCGAGGAGGGCTATCACCTCAACGCCGATCTGGCAGACCAGGCCCGCGAGTTCGTCACCGATCTGCGCTCGCTGTCCCCGGACAAGCCCTTCTTCATGTACTACTGCCTCGGAGCGGGGCACGCGCCCCACCACGTCGAGCGCGAGTGGATCGAGAAATACGCTGGGCGCTTCGGTCTCGGCTGGGACCGCTGGCGCGAGCAGGTCTTCGCCCGCCAGCTCGACCTCGGCATCGTGCCGGCGAGCACCGAGCTGTCGCCGCGGCCGCCCTGGGTGCCGGCCTGGGATGACCTGTCGGTCGACGCGCGCCGGCTCTACGCGCGGCAGATGGAGGTCTACGCCGCCTTCCTCGAGCAGACCGACCACCACGTGGGGCGGGTGCTTTCGTTCCTCGAGGAGCTGGGCGAGCTCGACAACACGCTGGTGATGCTCGCCTCCGACAACGGCGCGAGCGCCGAGGGTGGGGCCCACGGCTCGTTCAACGAGCTGCAGTTCCCGAACCGGGTCGAGGCGACGGTCGAGCAGAATCTGGAGCGCCTTGACGACTGGGGCGGCGTGCGCTCGTACCCCAACTACGCGTGGGGCTGGGCCTGGGCTGGCAACACCCCACTCAGGCGCTGGAAGCGTTACCTGCACCAGGGCGGCATGAGCGATCCGCTCATCGTCCACTGGCCGAAGGGAATCGCCGCGCGCGGAGAGATCCGAGGGCAGTACGTGCACGCCGTCGACGTCGTCCCGACGGTCCTGGAGGCGCTGGCGCTCGAGGCACCGGCGACCCTCAACGGCGTCGCTCAACGCCCGCTCGAGGGCGTGAGCTTCGCACACACCTTCGGGGCGCCCGACGCGCCGACCCGCAAGCGCGCCCAGTACTACGAGATGATCGGGTCGCGCGCCATCTGGGCCGACGGGTGGAAGGCGGTGACCGAGCAGGCACAGGGCGAGCTCCTCACCGATGAGGTGCTCGCGCGCCAGCGTTGGGAGCTCTATCACGTCGCCGAGGACTTCTCGGAGTGTCACGACGTCGCCGGTGAGCATCCGGAGCGGCTCGCCGCGCTTGTCGAGCTCTGGTGGCACGAAGCGGGCCGGCACGGCGTGCTGCCGCTCGACGCGCGCATGCAGGCGCGCATGGGCGAGCGCAAGCCGGGGGCCTCGCCCGATCGGCGGCGGGTAGAGTACCGTGCGGGCGGGGCACCGCAGTTCGAGTACACTGCGATCGATCTCAAGAACCGCTCGCACACCATCACCGCGGAGGTCGAGATCCCACCGGGCGGCGCCGAGGGCGTGCTGCTCGCCCACGGCTCCTGGTTCGCCGGTTACAGCCTCTACGTCAAGAACCGGCGACTGTGCTACGTGCACAACTATCTCGGGCTGGCCGAGTACAGGATCGACTCCGAGGTGGAACTTCCGAGCGGCCCGTCGACGTTGCGTTTCCGCTTCGAGAAGACGGGCGAGCATCGCGGCCATGCAACGCTGCTCCTTGGCGAGCATACGATCGGCGAGGGCGATATCCCGCGCACGGTCCCCGCCGTCATCGAGACCTCGGGCGAGGGCCTGTGCTGCGGCTACGACAGCGGCCTGCCCGTGACGGACGACTACGAGGCGCCGTTCCGATTCACCGGCCGTATCTCACGCGTGATCGTCGAGGTCGAAGGAGAGCCCGAGCACGACGAGGAGGGCCAGCTCCGTTCGATCATGATCGAGCAGTAGTCGGCGTCAGTCAGAGCTCATCTGCACCGAGACGCCGCCGAGCCGTCGGCGCCGGCGCAGCGAGTAGATCACCGAGGCGATCGAGAGCACGACGAAGGTGAGCGCGATGGGCTGCGTGAACAGCGGCCACACGTCGCCATACTGGCCGAGCATCTTGCGGAAGTTGCCCTCGATCAACGGACCGAGGACGATGCCGAGGACGAAAGGAGGCAACGGGAAGCGAAAGCGATCGAAGACGTAGCCGATGCCGCCGAAGGCGCACATCACGAAGACGTCGAACATCCGATTGTTGAGCGAGTAGACACCGGCGGTGGCCAGTGCGAACAGCACCGGCAGGAGGATGTGCCGCGGCACCTCCACCACCTTCGCAAGGGGGCGCATGAACAGGAGAAGGATGAGCGCCATCATCAGGCTGCTGAAGAAGACGGAGAAGTAAGTGCCGTAGATGATCTCCGGATTGTTCATGAAGAGCTGCGGCCCCGGCTCGAGACCGTGGATCATCAGCCCGCCTATCAGGATCGCTGTCGCCGGATCCCCCGGGATCCCGAGCGTCAGCATGATGATGAGCGCGCCCCCGATGGTGGCGTTGTTGGCAGTCTCGGAGGCGATGATCCCGGGCACGTGGCCGGTGCCGAAGCGCTCGGGCGCCTTCGACGCGTTCTTCGCCTGGGCGTAGGCGATGAGTCCGGCGGGCCCGCCACCGAGCGCCGGGATCACACCCACCACCGTGCCGATCACGCCCGAGCGCAGGTAGTTGAACAGGTTCTCGCGCACATCGCTCAGGGTCGGCAGGGTACGGGTCAGGGCACCGCTCATGCGCTCCCCGCGCTCCGCCCGCACCGAGTCGTGCATGAGCTGCGAGACGGCGAAGAGGCCGATCAGCGCCGGAATCAGCCCGATGCCGCCGGAGGCCTGCGTGAAGCCGAAGTCGAACCGCGGCAGGGCGTCCTCCTCGCTGAGCCCGACGGTGGCGCATAGCAACCCGATGCCCGCGGTGAACAGCCCCCGAGAGAGGGTGCTGCCGGTGATCGCCGCGACCGCGGTGAGCGCGAAGGTGCACACGGCGACGTACTCGGCAAAGTGGAACTTGAGCGCGAAGGCGGCGAGGAGCGGCGCGCAGATCACGAGCAGGACCCCGCTGATGATCGTGCCGAAGAATGACGCCACGACGGCGTTGCCGATCGCCTGGCCGGCGCCGCCCTTCTGCGCCATCGGGAAGCCGTCGAGCAGCGTCGCGACCGAGGCGGGGGTGCCGGGCATCCGAATGAGGATAGCCGTCACGCAGCCCCCGGAGACCCCGCCGACGAAGATGGCGACGAGCAGACTCAGGCCGACGTCCGGGGACAGGGTGAACGTGAACGGAATCAGCAACGCGATCCCCATCGTTGTGCCGAGGCCCGGGATGATCCCGATGATGATGCCCCCGAGCACGCCGCAGACGAGGATGAACAGATTGAACGGCTGCAGGACGTTCTGCAGAGCCGCCGCGATCGCGCCCGGGTCGAGCGTCATCTCCATCGCCTACAGCTCCTCCTCGAGCAGGCCTTCGGGGAACTGGACGTAGAGCGACTCCTTGAACACGTAGTAGATGATCAGGCTGGCGACGGCGGCGGTGATCACGGCCTCGACGGCGTTGCGCCGGGACCGCGACGAGAGGACGAAGCTGTACAGGGCGATGAACAGGGGCGTGACGATGACGTAGCCGACGATCGGGATCAGCGCCACGTAGACCACGCCGCCGGCGAGGACCAGGAAGGCGCGGGGATCGAGCTTCTGGAACGGACCGTCGTCGAGCGAGCCTCGCACCACGAACAGCAACGAGAGCAGGGCGAGGAAGCCGAGCACCAGACGCGGCCAGAAGGGCAGCCCCATCCAGTCCCAGTCGACGCGGTGGAAGCTGAACGTCTCGTAGAAGAGCACCGCGCCGATCACCAGCATGGCGACGCCGATCAGCCGATCTTGCGCCACGCGGACCGGCGCGTCGCCCGAGTCGGTGGACATCGTGCGCTCCTCTCGTGCCTGCGCGGTTCGCGGCGCGTGCGCTGCCCCGCCGAGCGGGGAATCGATGTGTCCGCCCCCCCGTTCGGGGGCGGACCGGGCCGGGACTCGGGCGACGGGACGTTGCTCGAGGCCCGGCTATTCGTGGCGCCGGCGACGCTCCGTTCGATCAGCCGAAGAGCCGGCGGGTCAGTAGCCCAGCTTCTTGCCTATGCGCGACATCCGCTCGCGCACGGTCTTCAGGTGCTCGAGGTACTCGTCTCGGCCTTTGTAGTTCCAGACCATGTTGACGTTCTTGTTCTTGTCCTCCATCTCGGCGTTGCCGGCGAGCGCCGCGATCGCCTTGTCGATGACGGCGAGGCGATCGGGCGGCGTGCCCTTCGGCGCCATCAGCCCGTAGGACAGGAACGCCTCGACGTCGACGCCCTGCTCGGCCGCGGTCGGGACGTCAGGCAGGTACTGCAGGCGCTCCTTGGCGAGGATCCCGAGGATCCTCAGCTGGCCGGCGCGAGTCTGGCCGATGACGCCGGGCGTCGGCTCGATCCCGGCGTCGACGTGCCCGCCCAGCACCGCGGCCTTCTTCTGAGCGCCGCCGCCGACGTTGACCAGGTTCAGGTCGGCGCCCATTCCCTCCTCGACCAGGGCTGCGATGAACTGCGCCGGCGTGCCGCGCCCCATCGCCAGCCCGACCTTGCCGGGGGAGGCCATCGCCGCGGACTTGTAGTCGACCATCGTCTCGTATGGGCCCTTGCCGCTCGCGAAGACCGTGAGGAACACGTTGCCCCACATGGCGATGTGGTCGAAGTCGTCGAAGGTGAAGTCCGTCGCCTTGGTCGCCTCCATCACGGCGATGGAGTCCAGAGACACCCCGAGGGTGTAGCCGTCGGGCCGAGCCCCCTGGACCTGCTTCCAGCCGACCGCTCCGCCGCCGCCGTTCACGTTGACGATGATGATCTTCTGTCCGAGCTCCTTCTCGAGATACTCCGCCAGGATCCGGGTGATGACGTCGGACGTGCCACCCGGGGAGTAAGGCACGATGATCTTGATCGGCTTCTCCGGATAGGCCGCCTGGACCGTCGTCCACGGCAGGGCGGTCGCGGCCAGCGCGACCGTCGCGAGCGCGATTCGCCATAGCTGTCTCATCTCCTTCCCTCCTTTCTGTCGTCGTGTGCGCCGCGCAGCGGCACCGTATCATCGCCACGCCGGACGCCCTTGGCAAATGGCCACGGCGAAGTGACCGTCGACGCAACGCAATGGAGACCGGGCGCGTCGCCTGCGAGGGCTCTTAGAGCCGGTGAGATATCCGGGCTAGGCCAAATACCTGTTCCGAGTCGCGAGATTCCGGTGGCGACGGCCGATCGGGTTACCCGACCTCGTCGCGTGCCGGGCCCATCCGAAAGGAGCCACCACCGACGCGCACCATCTCGGGCCCAACCGAGCCGTCGCGAAGCGCATCATGAAACGCGGTGCCCGCGAACGCCGTCGTGGACTCACCACGCACCTCGGATTCCGGGCCAGCAGCGAAGGCCCGACCGCCGAGCGCCAGTCGGGTGGCCGACCATCTGGCGAAGCCGGAAACGATGACCATCTCGTTCTCGATGATGCAGGTTCTCGGTCGCCTGCCGAGGTGAGCCTCGTAGCGCCCTGTGGATGGTAGGTCGAGCGCGAGCTCGGGCTCGGCGGCGCGTGGACGGCCCGACGGGCGCGTTGCCGCATTCGGGATCGGTTGAGCGGCTACCCGGGCGTCGGCCGGTCCGGTACGGGCTGCGGGGACACGCCGTGAATACGTCCATGTAGGCTCGACGGCCGCATCCCTGCGGCCGACGGTCCCCGCAGCCCGCACCGGACCGGCCTCATCCGAACACCGATGCGCGTTGCCGCGGGTCCAGCGGCCGGCACGCCTTCGATCCCGGTCGGTGGCTCGGTTCAATCGTCGTCGTCATCGTCCTCGTCGAAGTACAGCGCGTCGATGAACAGCGTGGCGGCAAGGATGAGCATCTTGCGACGGGAGTCGATGCGGGCTCCGAAGGTCGCTCCGAACTCGTCACCGCTCCGGTTCAAGGCCTCGCCGAGGAGGCCCCGCCAGGTCTTCTGAATCTGCCCGGCAGCCCGGCCGTTGCGGGTCACCTCGAAGGTTCGGGGCCTGAACAGCGGGCCCTGGATCTCGAGAATCGGGCGTTGCGACAGGCCCAGCACGTTCAGCTTGCGTCCGAGCACCGAGAACTCCGTCTCGATCGCACCGATTCGCCTGCCGCTGGCACTGCGCACGTCCACCCGGCTGCGGAAGAGTCGAAAGCCCCAGCGCAGCTCCATCACCACCTCTTCGTCGGGATCGCAGACCTCGATGCCCCAGCCCGTCGCGGACCATCCCTGGATGGCCTTCTGCTCGGCCTTGAGGATCAGCCTGCGGCTCGGCGCGTAGATGTCGTATCGCTCGCCGAACGAGAGGTTGCGCAGGCCGCCGTCGAGCACGCTGACGAGCCGGTCGAAGTCCGAGTGCTCCTGGACGCGGAATCCGGTCAGAGTGCCGAAGATCGCGTCGATCCGACGCGACTCGTCGTCTGCGCCTCGCCGCGCGTCCGCGGCGCTGGCCTCGAAATCGGCGATGACCAGGCCGCAGCCGCGGCAGACCGCGCGCTCGGGCTGCAGCGTCCGGCAGCGCGGGCACGTCATCTCGGGCTCTGCCGGGGCCGGTGCCGGCGAGCCGGTGCCCGCCTCGGCTTGCTCGCCCGCCCCCTCGACGGCGAGCAGGGGCGCGAGCGGGAATCGCGTGGGCGGCTCGGGGCGGGCGGGAGCCGGAGCCCCGGCATCGGCGCGGACCGGCGAGGCGGGCATCGTCGGGCCCGACGATTGCTGGTCCGGCGTCGCGGCGAGCTCTGCGATGAGCTGGATGTCCTCGAGCTCGCCACGGTCGAGCCAGATCCCCTTGCACTGCGGGCAGCGGTCGAGCGTGATCTGCTTTCGAAATCGGGGCTTCTGCATCGAGACCGCACAGCGGGGGCAGGTTCGCTCGACCTCCTCGCCCTGCTCGGCGACGAGTCCTCGGTCGCGCGGGATCTCGACCTCCTGGCGATGCACGATCACCTTGAGCTCGTCGTGTCCCACGAAGACCCCGTTGCAGCCGCCGCAAAGGCGCACGCGCACTCCCTCGTAGAACATGCTGAGCAACGGCGCGGCACAGGCGGGACACTTCATGGACGATCCCCGAGGCACGTCTCGGGAGAGCATAGTTGAGTCTACGCGACGCGCATTACCTGGCTCGGGTGGCGGCGCAACGGACGATGGAACGCGCTGACCCGCGCCTCGATTCGTTTGTCACCGAGACTACGGCCTGGAAGACTTGCCACCTCGAGGTCGATTTCAGACGCTACCGGTCCACGGAAGCATGGCGATTGACCCGGCCGATGGGCGGTCAGAACCCACAGCAGCGATGAGGATCCTTCAGCCCGACCGTCGGTGGCCGATAGACAGGTGTCGCAGTTCGGATTTCTCACAACCCCCCGGGCGCCCGATGGTCGGTTTCGTAGCTTTCGTACGGCTTGGGCTCGGCGCGTTTCTTCTGTGCTTCGCTCACGTGGGCAGTCGGGAAGGGGTGACACGTTTCTTCGGCGGGGCACACGAGAACGAGCCCATTCTCCTTGGCTCAGTTGGCCCCGATGTATTCTGGCTCGTCGTTGCTTTGAATGCTGCAACCGGGCTGGTGCTGGCGCTCGACGGTGGCGCGCATTTCATCCTGGGCGAAGGCTTCTACAAATCGACTCCGGTACGCTTCACGCTCCTGTTCCTCTTCCTCATCGGCGCGTCGTACAAGGTCCTGCCAGTGCTCTACGCATGAGCAAGTCATTGCTCGAACGGGAATCTGGCGTTCTTCACCATCGGGCACAGTGGCAATCCCCACCGCCGAGAGCGCGAGCGAGGGTCCCGTGCGATCGTCCTGCGGATAGGTGAGACGTCCGGGCTGAATACCTGTTCCGAGTCGTGAGACACCGGTGGCGACGGCCGTGACCCGATCGGCCCTCCCGCGACACGCCGTAAACACGTTCATGTGGGCGCGCATAGAAATGGGGACACGTTCCTTTTCGCGCTGCGCGAAAAGGAACGTGTCCCCATTTCTATGCGCACGGTCGCGAGAGGGCCGATCGGGTCACGACCTCGAGCGTGTTCCGCGACTCGGAACAGGTATCTAGACCCCGCAGTCCCCCGACCACGTGGTCAGCGACAGGCCGTCCGGGAAGCGTTCCCCGTACGCCCACGTCCCCTTGGCGGCCGAGAGGTTCGCGTACTTGCCGGTGCCGCTCTGATGCGCCCAGGTGCCACCGTCGTCGCCGCCCTCCCAGGAGATGGTCCACCGGTCGCCGTCGCCGTCGACCGAGTAGCAATGACCCGAGCCCGAGCCGGTCTTGTCGGCGTCGACGGTCCAAAGGCCCGAGCAGCTCTGCCAGCGGACCGAGGTGACCGGCCGGGTGGTGGTGGACGAGCCCGTGCTGCTCAACAGCATCGTCGCGGAGCCGTCCGCGTCCTTATGGACGACGACGGGCTTCGCGCTCCGCCGTGCGTTGACCCCCTCGCAGGGCTCCGCCGCCACGCCGTTCGCGGCGAGGCCGGTCAAGACGGCGAGACCGAAGCCATAGATCGGTCGCTTCATCACGTGCTCTCCCTCCGGGTCGACGGACAGCGTCGGCACCGACCCGCCCGGTCGGCGCCGGCCGCGAGGTGCACCGTATGCTGATTGCCCGCGGGGGGGAATTGCGCGACCGCGAGGGGCGCCGGCCCATCGAATCATGCGGGCGGTGGCGTGCGTTCGGGCGAGGACTGCTCGTAGTCCGGGGCTGCGGCCGAGGGTATCGCCGGCCCTCGGCTCGGCGCATGCATGACCGCGCACCGCGTCGAAGGGGTTCCGCTCGGCGCTCACCAGCTCGCGCGCCGGCGCCCCGGCGCAGCGCGAGAAAGCGTCTCGTCGCGGGTGAGCCAGTCGACGGTCCACTCGTTGTAGAGGTGGTCGTCCGTCGAGGCCATCCAGTGGACCATTCGCCGGCGCAGGTCGTCCAGCGCGGGAGCGTGCTCCCCGGGCTCCACCGCGAGATTGTGGAGCTGCCAGGGGTCGGCGCGTCGGTCGTAGAGCTCGTCGATGTCGTTGGTGTGATAGACGTAGGCGTACTCGTCCGTGGTCAGCAGCCGCATGCTGTACAGGCCCATGTGGCTGCCGTGGAACTCGCAGTAGGCCTCGCGCGGGAGCGCGCTGCTGGCCGCGTCGCCGCCGAGCAAGGAGAGCAGGCTGCGACCGTGGCACCCGGCGCCGGGCTCGCCGCCGGCCACCTCTACGAATGTTGCGAACAGGTCGAGGAGGTGGTGGACGTAGGCGTCGCTCGCCGACCCGGGCGCGACGACGCCAGGCCAGCGGACGAGCAGCGGCACGCGATAGATCTCCTCGTACATCGTGTAGTCCTTGTTGCAGATCCCGTGCGCACCGATGGTGTCACCGTGGTCGGTCGTCCACACCACCAGCGTGTCGCCGGCGAGACCTCGCGCGT
>CAJIAT010000207.1_pt1 | contig 10039 bp, 11 predicted proteins | sample 9199161 | NCBI WGS metagenome assembly CAJIAT01 (sample SAMEA7708281, study PRJEB35096) | sediment metagenome | biome: marine neritic benthic zone biome [ENVO:01000025]; feature: sediment [ENVO:00002007]; material: shallow marine sediment [ENVO:03000034] sea grass bed [ENVO_01000059] ... | reverse complement strand
CGGGAGGCAGCGAGATGGCGAAAATTCCAGTCAAGATGACGGTGAACGGCAACACCGTGGAGGAGTTGGTCGAGCCGCGCACGCTGTTGATCCATTTCCTGCGCGAGCAGCTCAACCTCACCGGCCCCCATATCGGCTGCGAGACCTCGCATTGCGGGGCCTGCACGGTCGATCTCGATGGGCGCTCGGTGAAGTCGTGCACCATCTTCGCCGGCCAGGCGGCGGGCGGCGAGGTGCTGACCATCGAGGGCTTCAAGGGCGCCGATGGCGGTCTGCACCCGCTGCAGGACGCTTTCATGCAGGAGCATGGGCTTCAGTGCGGCTTTTGCACGCCGGGCATGATCACCCGCGCGCATCGGCTGTTGCAGGAGAACCCGAACCCGAGCGACGCGGAAATCCGCGACGGGCTTTCGGGGAACCTCTGCCGGTGCACCGGCTACCAGAACATCGTCAAGGCGGTGCGATCTGCCGCCGCTCAGTTGAACGCCCAGCAGGAGGCGGCTGAATAATGAATGACGCAGCAGAACTGACGCTCGAGGAGCGCGAAGCGACCCTCGGCGGCATCGGCACCGCGCGCAAGCGCAAGGAAGATGCGCGCTTCATCCGTGGCCAGGGCAATTTCGTCGACGACGTGAAACTGCCCGGCATGGTCTTCGGCGATTTCGTGCGCAGCCCGCATGCCCACGCCCGGATCAAATCGATCGACACCTCCGCCGCCCTCGCGGTTCCGGGTGTCGCGGCGGTAGTGACGGCCAAGGACCTGGAGCCGCTCGGCCTCCACTGGATGCCGACGCTGGCGGGCGACGTGGCCGCCGTGCTCGCCGACAAGAAGGTGCACTTCCAGAACCAGGAGGTCGCCTTCGTCGTCGGCGCCGACCGCTACGCGGTCGCCGATGGCATCCAGGCCGTCGAGGTCGAGTACGAGGAACTGCCCGTCCTAATCGATCCCAAGATAGCGCTCGACGACAATGCGCCGATCCTGCGCGAGGACGTGGTCGACAAGGACAATGTCGGTCAGGGCCCGCGCCGCCACCCCAACCACATCTTCACCTGGGAGGTCGGCGACGCCGATGGAACGGAGGAAGCCTTCGCCAACGCCGCGGTGACGATCAAAGAGGACATCCTCTATCCGCGCAGCCATCCCTCGCCGATGGAGACCTGCGGCTGCGTCGCCTCGATGGACGCGACCAACGGCGTGCTCACCGTTTACGGCACCTTCCAGGCCCCGCATGTGATCCGCACGGTTGTCGCGCTCATCACCGGCTTGGCGGAAAGCAAGATCCGCATCATCTCGCCGGATGTCGGCGGCGGCATAGCGGTCCTCGGCGACGACGAAGGCCACCTCCTGGTTCTGGAACAGGACCTTCTCGTCGGCGAGCACCGCCTGGACGTCCCCCGCCAGGGTCGGCATGTAGTGCAGGTTCAGCGGCTTGAGGTCGTCGGCCGTCAGCACGGCGAGCACCCCGGGTACCTCCAGCGCCGCGTCCTTGTTGATCCCCTTGATCCGGGCGTGGCCGTAGGGGGAGCGGACGAAGTCGCCGAACACCATCCCCGGCAGCTTGATGTCGTCCACGTAGTTGCCCTTGCCCTGGGTGAACCGGGCGTCCTCGACGCGCTTGCGCGCGCAGCCGAGGCCCTGGAGCTTCTCGATGCGCTCCTCGGTGGTCGCAACCTGCTCGCTCATTCCGCTGCCTCCCCGGCCCCTGCTCTCTCGGCGTGGGCCGCGCTCATCTCCTGCGCGGCGGCGTCGATCGCCTTGACGATGTTCTGATAGCCCGTGCAGCGGCACAGGTTCCCGGAGATGCCGTGGCGGATCTCCTCCTCGCTCGGCCTCGGGTTGTCCTCGAGCAGGCGCCAGGCGCGCGTGATCATGCCCGGCGTGCAGTAGCCGCACTGGAGCCCGTGGTGCTCGCGGAAGGCCTCCTGGAGCGGGTGCAGGGTGCCGTCAGCGCCGGCGATCCCCTCGATCGTCGTCACCGAGGCGCCGTGGGCTTGCGCCGCGAAGACCATGCAGGACTTCACCGAGCGCCCGTCGAGGTCGACGGTGCACGCGCCGCAGTGGCCGGTATCGCAGCCGATGTGGGGCCCGGTCAGATCCAGGTGCTCGCGCAGCAGGTGGATGAGCAGGGTGCGCGGCTCGGCGAGCAGCTCCTCCTCGCGCCCGTTCACGGTGAGCTTGACGTGCATCTTCGACATCTCTCGTCTCTCCTCAGGCCGCGACCGCGAGGGCCCGCGCGATCGCGCGGCGCACCATGACGCCCGTGAGCTTGGTGCGGAACCCGGCGGGGCCGCGCCCGTCCGATGCCGGGGTCGTGATGGCCTCGGCGGCCGCCGCGGCGGCGGCGATGTCCGCCTCGCCGACGGCCGTGCCCACCAGCGCAGCGCCGGCCTCGGCCGCGAGGAGCGGGGAGTCACCGACGTTCGTGAGCGCGATGGACGCGAGGGTGCAGGTCCCGCCCGAGGTCGCGAGGATCACCGCTGCGGCGGCGGTGGCGTAGTCGCCGATCTTGCGCTTCTGCTTCTCGTAGCCGTGGCCGTGGCCTGCCGGGGGCGCCTCGAAGCTGATGGCGGTGAGGATCTCGCCGTCCGCCCGGGCGGTGAAGTACGCGCCCTCGTAGTAGTCGCGGGCCGCGACCTCGCGCCGGCCGTCGACGCTCTCGAGCGTGTAGCGCGCATCGAGCGCCTGCATCACCGCAGGCATGTCGTTGCCCGGATCGCCGTTGGCCGCGTTCCCTCCGATTGTGCCGAGGTTGCGGATCTGAGGATCGGCGATCTGCAGCGCGGTCTCGCGCAGGATCGGGCAGGCCTCGGCGAGCGCCGCCGAGTCGATCACCTCTGCCTGGGTGGTCATCGCCCCGATGGTCACGATGCCGCCCTCGACGCGCACGCCGCGCAGCGCCGCGATGGCGCGGAGATCGACGAGATGCTCGGGCTGCGCCATGCGCAGCTTCATCATCGGGATGAGGCTGTGGCCCCCGGCCACGACCAGCGCCTCGTCGCCGTGCTCGGCGAGCAGCCGCACCGCCTCGCCCAGCTCGGACGGCCGGTGATAGTCGAACGCGCCAGGAATCATGTTCTTCTCCTCCATCGGCGCGGTCGGCGCCGGCGACGCAGAGTAAAGGAATCCCCGCAGCCAGGTGTAGTGGCGGTCCGCACGCACCGCACCGAGCGCCGCCGGAGACGCGGCGGTCTCAGACTTGCCCATCTGACCGATGGGGTCAGCTCTCCTCGTAGCTGACCTCCACCAGCTCGTACCAGTGGCGGCCCGAGGGCGTGTCGACCTCCACCTCGTCCCCGACGGTGCGCCCCAGGAGCGCCCGGGCGAGCGGCGAATCGACGCTGATCAGGCCACGTTCGCCGTCGATCTCGTCGCCCCCGACGATGCGGTAGCGCACCTCGACATCCTCGACGTCGCGCAGCCGCACCCAGGCGCCGAAGTAGACGCGGCTGCGCTCCGCCGGCAGATCGGAGACCACCTCGAGCGCCGGGAGGCGGCGCTGGAGGTAGGCGATGCGCCGGTCGAGCTCGCGGAGCTGCTTCTTGCGATAGATGTACTCGGCGTTCTCGGAGCGATCGCCCTCCGCGGCCGCCGCGGCGAGGTGAACCACCACCTCCCGGCGCCGCGCGAGGAGCGCGCCCTGCTCGTCCCGGAGCGTGCGATAGCCCGCGGCGGTGACGTAGGGCGACGAGGGCGGCGAGGCGGGCCGTTGCGGTGACATGGATCCGAGTGTACGAGCACGCCGGCGCCGTGGTCGACGACACCCGCCGGCGGCATACTCGCGCCGGGTACCTCGCGGAGCTGAGCCGGCGGTGCACGAGACAGAGCAGGCGCCGGCGGACGTGCGCGCCGATACGCGGGCGGGCGCACCGGCCAGCTCACGGACCACGTCACGGGCCACGTCACGGGCCAACGCACGGGCCATGGCAATCATGGCCATCGCCATCGTGATGCTGGCGACCAACGACGCGATCATGAAGCACGTGGGCGGCACGCTCCCGGTGGGCCAGATGCTGTGTCTGCGGGGGGTGATGCTCTGCGCGGTGCTGATCGTCGCCTGCGAGGCCAGCGGCCAGCGTATCGGCGTGGGCGCCATGGCGCAGCGCTGGTGCCTGGCGCGAGCAGCCTGCGAGACCGTCGCGACGTGGCTGTTCGTGACGAGCCTGATGCACGTGCCGATCGCCGTTGCGACGACGCTGGTGCTCAGCGCACCGCTCGGCCTGACCGCCCTGTCGGGCCCGCTCTTCGGGGAGCGCGTGGGTCCCTGGCGCTGGGGCGCGGTGGCCGCGGGATTCGTGGGCGTGGCGCTGATCACGGCGCCGGGAACCGGGTTCTGGGAGCCGGCGCTCGCCCTCCCCCTCGGGACCGCCGTCGCCTTCGTGGGCCGCGAGATCGCCACCCGCCGGATCCCGCCGGAGGTCTCCTCGGGCACCGCGACCCTCGCGTCGGCCCTCGCGGTGACCGCCGCCGGCCTCGCGAGCCTGCCCTGGGGCTGGGAGAGCATCTCCGCCGGCCCGCTGTTGTGGCTGGCGCTCGCCGCCCTGTTCATCACCGGCGCCCACCTGGGCGGGGTGGCGGCCGTGCGCATGGGCGAGCTGTCCGTGGTCGCGCCGGTCTACTACGTCGCCGTGCCCTGCGCGGTGCTCTACGGCGCCCTCATCTGGGGCGAGATCCCCGGCCCCCGGGAGATCGCGGGCGGCCTGGTCATCGTCGGGGCGAACCTTTTGATCCTGTACCGCGAGCGAGTGCATCATCGAGGCCTGACGCGCGGCGAGCGCCCCTGACAGCCTGATAGAAGCTGCAGAGGGGCCGGCTCGGGGACCGGATCGCCACCGCGCAGGGCACGCGCGGGCTGCACCCTGCGCGCGTCGACTCGCGCGGCCGGCCCCGGGGGAACAAGGTGCTCAGCGTCGAGAACCTCAACAAGCGCTTCGGCGGCCTGCAGGCCGTGTGCGACTGCACGTTCGAGATCCGGGCGGGGACCATCACCGGCCTCATCGGTCCGAACGGGGCCGGCAAGACGACCACCTTCAACATGATCGCCGGCGAGCTCGCGCCGACCTCCGGACGGATCGTGTTCGAGGGCGAGGACATCGCGGGCCTGCCGACCCACGAGATGTTCCATCGCGGGATCGTTCGGACCTTCCAGATCCCGCACGAGTTCGCCCGCATGACCGTGCTCGAGAACCTGATGGTCGTGCCGCCGGCGCAGCCCGGCGAGCACATCTTCAACAACTGGTTCAAGGCGAAGAAGGTGCGCCGGCGCGAGTCGCAGGTGCGCGAGCTCGCCGACGACACCCTCGATTTCCTGTCGTTGACGCACCTGCGCGACGAGCAGGCCGGCAACCTCTCGGGCGGGCAGAAGAAGCTCCTGGAGCTCGGTCGGACGATGATGACCGACGCGCGCCTGGTGCTGCTCGACGAGCCCGGCGCCGGCGTCAACCCCACCCTGCTGCTGAAGATCCGCGACATGATCGCGAAGCTCCGCGAGGAGCGGGGCTACACCTTCTGCGTGATCGAGCACGACATGGATCTCATCGCGAGCCTGTGCGACCCGGTGATCGTGCTGGCCGAGGGCACCGTGCTCACCGAGGGCCCGATGAGCGAGGTGCGCACGAACCCGGAGGTGCTCGACGCCTATCTCGGCGGCGGGGAGACGTGATGGCGATCCTCGAGCTCGACGCGGTGGTCGGCGGCTACGGCGACACGCAGATCCTCCACGGCGTGTCGATCCGCGTGGACGCGGGCGATGTCGTGGTCATCATCGGACCGAACGGCGCCGGCAAGTCGACGGCCATGAAGGCGGTCTTCGGCCTGCTCCGGCTCAGCCAGGGGCGAGTCCTGCTCGGCGGCGAGGAGATCACGAACATGCCGCCCGCGCGCGTGGTGCGCCAGGGCGTGTGCTATGTCCCCCAGACCTCGAACGTCTTCCCTAGCCTCACCGTCGAGGAGAACCTGGAGATGGGCGCCTTCGTCCGGGAGGACGACTTCCGACCGAGGCTGGCGGAGATCTACCAGATGTTCCCACCGCTCGCCGAGAAGCGCAGGCAGGCGGCGGGGACGCTCTCGGGCGGGCAGCGACAGATGGTCGCCATGGGCAAGGCGCTGATGCTCGAGCCGAAGATCCTGCTCCTCGACGAGCCGACCGCCGGCCTCTCGCCGAAATTCCGGGGGGAGATCTTCTCGATCGTGAAGGAGATCAACGCTACGGGCACGCCGATCATGATGGTCGAGCAGAACGCGAAGCAGGCGCTCACGATCGCCGACCGCGGCTACGTGCTCGTCGACGGTCACAACAAGTTCGAGGGCAGCGGCCGGGAGCTGCTCGAGGACCCGGAGGTCGCCGAGATGTTCCTCGGCGGCGGCAAGGCGGCGACCAGTGGGTGAGTTCGTCAACTTCTACCTGATCCCCGGCCTGGTGCTCGGGAGCATCTACGCGCTCGGCGCGATCGGCATCACGCTCACCTTCGGCATCCTGCGCTTCGCGAACTTCTCCCACGGCGAGTCCATGACCCTGGGGGTGTACTTCGCCTGGAGCCTCGTGGAGATCACCGGCCTGCATCCGCTCGTGGTGATGCCGGTCGCCATGGTGCTCACCGTGCTCGTGGTGCTCGCGATCGACCGCGCCTTCTACCGGCCGCTGCGAGAGGCGCCGGTGATCATGCTGGTGATGGCCTCCTTCGGTCTCATGCTGATGGTGCGCTCGGTGATCCAGTTCTTCTGGGGCGTGCAGCTCAAGTCCGTGCTTCCCGGGATCCAGAAGCCCATCATCCTCGCCGACACGCTGCGCCTGCAGCCGAAGCACCTCACGATCGTCGGCGGCGCGATCGCGCTGATGTTCGTCGTGCACTACCTGCTCACCTACACGAAGATCGGCAAGGCGATGCGCGCGATGTCCGATTCGCCCGAGCTCGCGCGCGTGACGGGCATCGACACCGAGAAGGTGGTCATCGCGACCTGGGTGGTCGGGGGAGCGCTCGCGTGCGCGGCGGGCGTCTTTCTGGCCGTCGACACCCACGTCGAGACCCAGATGGGGTTCAAGCTGCTGTTGCCGATGTTCGCCGCGGCGATCCTCGGCGGCGTCGGGCGCCCCTACGGCGCGATGGCGGGCGGGCTGGTCATCGGCATCGCCGAGGAGCTCTCGAGCTACCACTGGGTCGGGGACGCGCCGCTGCTCGAGCCCGGGTACAAGACCGGTGTCGCCTTCGCGGTCATGGTGGCGATGCTCGTGTGGCGCCCGACGGGCCTGTTCCGCGGCAAGGTCTTCTGAGGTGATCTATCTAGTGGATCTTGCGAGACGGTCTTGCGAGAGGATTCGCCTGTGACCGATCAGCTCTACGGCTACGGCCTGTACGTCATCTCCCTGCTCACCATGGGTGGGATCTACGCGATCCTCACCCTCGGGCTGAACGTGCAGTGGGGATTCACGGGCCTGTTCAACGCCGGCATCGCCGGCTTCTTCGGCATCGGGGCCTACACCTCGGCGATGCTCACCACCGCTCCGTCGGCGCGGCACCTCGGCGGCTTCGAGCTGCCCTATGCGGTCGGCTTCGCCGCGGCGATGCTGATCTCCGGGGTCATCGCCTACGGCGTCGGCAAGGTGTGCCTGCGACTGCGCAGCGACTACCTGGCCATCGCGACCATCGGCATCGCCGAGATCTTCCGGCTCATCCTCAAGGTCGAGGCGGACATCACCAACGGACCGCGCGGCGTGTCGCAGGTGCCGAAACCTTTCGAGAGCCTGCCCGAGCCCTGGAATCACATCGCGTTCCTGACGCTGGTCCTCTGCTTCGTGTTCGCGGTGTACAAGGCGCTCGAGGTCGCCCGTCGCTCGCCCTGGGGCCGCGTGATGACGGCGATCCGGGAGAACGAGACTGCGGTGCGCGCGGCGGGCAAGAACGTCGAGACGTATCGTATGGAGGGCTTCGTCATCGGCTGCATGGTGATGGCGCTCGCCGGCGCGCTGATGGGTCACTACCTCAAGTTCGTCGACCCGAACACCACCGACCCGCTGCTCGCGACCTTCCTCGTGTGGGTGATGCTGATCGTGGGCGGGAGCGCGAACAACAAGGGTGCGATCCTCGGCGCCTTCCTGATGTGGACCGTGTGGTCCGCGTCCGAGATCCTCACCAGCCGCCTGCCCGACGAGCTCGCGATCCGCACCGCCTACGTGCGGGTGTTCCTCATCGGCCTCGCGCTTCAGATCTTTCTCCAGAAGTTCCCTCGGGGCGTCCTCCCCGAGACGCGGCCCGCGGCCAGCGCCGGCGCGCGCTCCTGACGGGTTGGCGAGGGGCCGGCGGGATTGCAGGGTGTTGTAACGCGCGATCGAATCCCGTGAAATCGAGGCGCACGTCTCGAGGACCTGTCCTCGAGAAACGAAAGGAAACAAAGGGCGAGGAACGCCCTTCGACGAGAGGAGTGAGCAGAAGATGAAGAGAATCGTACAGATGGCGGTCGCAGCCTCCGCGATGGCGGTGACCACGACCCCGGCGCTCGCAGCCGATATCAAGGTCGGCTCGGCCGGCGGCATGACCGGCCCCATCGCCGAGCTCGTGGCGGCGATCGTCAAGGGCCGCGAGACCGCCGCGGAGAACATCAACTCGAATGGCGGCCTGCTCGGCGGCGACAAGATGGACATGGTCGTCGGGGACTCCGCCTGCGATCCGAAGGCGGCCGTGGACGCCGGCAACAAGCTGGTGAACGTCGAGCAGGTGGTGGCGATCGTCGGGCCGAGCTGCTCCGGCGCGACCAACGGCATGGTCCAGTCGGTGACGATCCCGGCGGGGGTCGTGGTGCTCTCCGACTCGGCCACGGCGCCGTCGATCTCCGAGCTCGACGACAAGGGCACGGTGTTCCGTGTCGCGCCCTCGGACGCCTACCAGGGCCTCGCGATCGCGGAGATCGTGAGCAAGGCAGGCATCAAGAAGGTGGCGATGACCTACTCGAACGACGACTACAACGCGGGCATCGCGGCGGTCTTCGAGGCAGAGTTCAAGAAGATGGGCGGCACCATCACCGGTAACCAGGCGCACGAGCCGAACAAGGCCTCGTACCGGTCCGAGCTGTCGACGCTGACCCAGGGCGGCCCGGAGGCGATCGCGATCTTCGCCTACTACGGCTCGAGCGGCATCACCATCATCAAGAACAGCCTCGAGAACGGCCTGTTCGACAAGTTCTACGCCGCCGATGGCATGTTCGATACCTCGGTCATCGACCAGATCGGTGCCGACAACCTTCGCGATCGGATCTGGATCACCCAGGCATCCTCCGACTTCGACGACGCGTCGTTCAAGGCGTTCGCGAGCGCGTACAAGGCGACCGGCGGCGATCCGGCGGCGCCCTACGCGGCCCATGGCTACGACGCGACCTTCCTGATGGCACTGGCCATCGAGAAGGCCGGCAGCGCCGACCGCGCGATGATCGCCGCGGCGCTCCGGGACGTCGCAACGCCCCCGGGCGAGGTGGTGCGTCCCGGCGAGTGGGCGAAGGCGAAGAAGCTCCTCGCGGAGGGCAAGGACGTCAACTACGAGGGGGCCTCGGGCAACGTCGACTTCGACGAGAACGGAGACGTCGGCGGCCTGTTCGGCCTCAACGTGGTCGACGACAGCGGCAAGTGGTCGAAGTCCCTGCTCCGGTGAGTCCAGCTAGCGCGTATCGAGGCAGCTAGCCAGCAGACCCGGAGACGCCCGCTTCGCGCGGGCGTCTCCGCGTTGGGCTAGCCCGGATATTGCACCAGTTCTCGTCGCGAGGGCGTCGAGACGCCTGTAGTTCCAGGCCGCACGGAGCGAGGAACGACGACGGCGTACTTTACAGTACGGTGAGGAGTCCGCAGCGAGTACGGCCTGGAAATGCAGGTGGATCGGCGGCCGTAGCAGAGAATTGATGCAATATCCGGGCTAGCCCGCATGTAGCACCAGGCATCGCGGGGCTGGCGCAGGACAGGTGCGTCTGGGCGCCGCTGTGGAGCGCGAGCGATAGCCGTCGCTATCGCTCGCGCGAACAGCAAGCCCAGGCGTGCATGGACAAGCCAGGTCTGCGATG
>CAJIAT010000069.1_pt1 | contig 10077 bp, 8 predicted proteins | sample 9199161 | NCBI WGS metagenome assembly CAJIAT01 (sample SAMEA7708281, study PRJEB35096) | sediment metagenome | biome: marine neritic benthic zone biome [ENVO:01000025]; feature: sediment [ENVO:00002007]; material: shallow marine sediment [ENVO:03000034] sea grass bed [ENVO_01000059] ... | reverse complement strand
CGAGCCCAGTGCACGATGCGCTCGCATGCGCTGGCGGCCAAGAGCGCCTTTCGCGCGCCCGTTCAGTCAGTTGCAGCGGGCTCGGTGCCGGCCTGGTGCAATATCCGGGCTCGCCACGCTGCATCACCTGCCTCACCGGTCCACGGTGCGTGCAGCCGGTGAGGCGTGCCGGGTGCACGCGACCTCGCGGGGCCGCTGGGCCCCGCCGTCGCGCTGACGCCTCGCGCTAGGGCAGATGCTGACCCAGGCGCCGTGCGATCCGCTGTGCGCGGGCCAGATCGGCACCGCTCAGGCGCCGGGCGGCCTCGTCGCGATTCTCCCGCGAGGTCTCGTCGCCGCTGCGCGCGGCGAGCGCGTACCACACGTAGGCCATCACGTAGTCCTGGGAGACCCCGAGCCCGAGCTCGTAGAGTCGGCCCAGCCGGTTCTGCGAGAGCGGATAGCCGAGCACCGCGGCCTTGCGGTAGCGCTCGGCGGCGCCGGCGTAGTCAGCGGGGCCTGCGCGACCGAGCTCGTGGGCCGCCGCGGCCGCGTGCTGGCCCATCATGAACATCAGCTCCGGGGGCTCGACCTCGATGCCGTACTGGGTGGCGGCACCCGTCGGCCCGGCGAGCGCCGAGACCAGGGCCGCCGCGATGGCGTGTCGAAGGTGCATCGCATTCCTCCCGCGAGAGGGCGGAGCCCGATTATGCGCCTGTCCGGCGCCCGCTGCCTCGCCTGTCGCCTCGCGCGCGGGGTGCAGCCGAGCCTCAGTCACTCACCCCGCGGTGCGCGACCGATCACAGGCGGTAGACCCGCGCGGCGGTGTCGTGGAAGAGCGCGGCGCGCTCGTCGGCGGAGCAGCCTGCGCTGATGCGCTTGAACGCGTTCCACGCGGCCCCGTAGCCCGAGCTCAGCCGGTCGACCGGGAAGTTCGACTCGAACATGCAGCGCTCGGCGCCGAACAGCTCGATGGCGTGCTCGTGGTAGCGGCGGTTGGCCTCGGCGAGCTCCGCGCTCGAGGGCGGCCGGTCGCGCTCGTGCCAGCCGTAGCCGTTGACCTCCATGCCGAGGCCTCCGAGCTTCGCGTGCACGTTGGGACACCCGGCGAGCGGCTCGACGGCGGTGCGCCACTCGGCGAAGACCTCGTCGCCGCGCCCGGCGTAGGGACCGATCCCGAGGGGCCCGCCGAAGTGGTCGAGGATGATGATGGTGTCCGGGAACGCGCGCGCGAGGTCGACGAGCTCCGGGAGCTGCGTGTGGTAGCACCAGCCCTCGTAGGAGAGCCCCCGCGGCGCGAGGTGCGCGAAGCCCGCGCGAAACATCGGGTCGAGATAGAGCCCCGGTGCGGGCTCGGTCCGGTGGTTCGGGATCGCTGCGCTCTCGTGCCAGGCGGCCGCCTGACGGATCCCGCGCAAGCGCCGCCCCGCCACCTCGAGGTGCCGGTCGAGGACGGCGGCGACGGCGTCGCCGTCGGTGAGGTAGGCGGTGCCGACGAGCCCCGCCCCGATGCGGGTCGGCCCGTAGCGGCCCGAGGCGCTCATCGCCGCGATCCCGTTCGCGAACTCCGTCTCGCCGACCGGCGCGAAGGCGGGCTCGGCGGAGGCGTCGAACATCGTCCCGCACTCGATGAAGACCGTGGACACCACGTTGTGCCCGCAGTCGAGGTCCGCGAGGAACTCGTCGAGGAGATAGCGCGGCGAGACGACGCCGGACCCTTGCCGGTGATCCCACAGGTGGTGGTGCGGATCGCAGATGGGCAGCTCGGGCTCGAGGGCCTCCTCGGCGCCGAGCGCGAGCCAGGCATCGTTGGTTCCCATCGTCCGATCTGTCCCCCTGCTCCAACGCCCGCTCAGGATAGACGACGGCGCTCGCTCAGCGCGCGCCCCCCGCCATGCGCAGCGCCGCCGGATCGCCGCGCAGCGTCGCCATCGCCCAGATCCCGACCACCGGACCGAGCGCGAGGCTCGCCAGGGCGACGGGCCAGCCGAGCGCATCGACGAGCGCCGGCACCAGCCGGATGGTGAGCAGCGTCAGCAGGAACCCGGCGCAGGTCTGCACCGTGAGCGCGGTGCCGAGGTAGCGCGGATCGGAGAGCTCGGTGACGGCCGCGCTGAACTGGGCGCTGTCGGCGACCACGGCGAGTCCCCAGACCAGGCACACGACCGTCAGCACCGCCGGCGACCCCACGCAAAGCGCCGCGAGCAGCGCGCAGCTCCCGGAGACCGCGAGGCTGGCGATGGTCACCGCGGTGCGCCCGAGCCGATCGGCCATGAGGCCGGCGGCGATCGCTCCCACCGCGCCGACCCCGATCACGGCGAAGCCCGCGACCCGGGCGCCGTCGGTCCCGAGCCCCGCCGCCTCGTAGCTCGCGAGCAGCAGCACCGGCACCCAGGCCCACATCGCGTAGAGCTCCCACATGTGGCCGAGATAGCCGAGGTTCGCCAGCCGCGTGCTGCGCGTGGTGAAGGTGCGGTGGGCGACGCGCCAGTCGAAGGGCGCGCTCGCGGTCGCGAAGGGCCCGTCGGCGACGGCGACCGCTGCCAGCAGCGCCCCGAGAACCGCGAGCGCCGAGGCCCCGAGCACCACCTCGCGCCACTCGCCGAGCGCGGGCCCACCCACGAGCGCGCCGAGCAGGTGCGGGAGCGCCGACCCGAGGGTGAGCGCGCCGACCAGCAGACCGATCCCGAGGCCCCGGTCTGTCTTGCACCAGGTGGTCATCACCTTCATGCCGGGCGGATACACGCCGGCGAGGCACACGCCGGTGAGCACCCGCAGGGTGACCGCCGTCGCCGGACCGTCGGCGAGGACCAGGCCGGCGTTGAATGCCGCGCCGAGCACCGCCGAGACCGCGAGCAGCGCCCGCGCCGGCACCCGATCGGGGAGGTTGAGCACTGCGCTCGCGAGCGCTCCGAGGACGAATCCGAGCTGCACGCCCATGGTCAACCAGGCCGTGCCTGCGTCGTCGAGGGCCCACTCGGCGCCGAGCTCGCGCGAGACGGCCGAGGCGGAGAACCAGAGAGCCATCGCCAGCAGCTCCGCCGCGGCCAGCAGCGCGAGACTCCGGGCCTTCCCGGGGATCCGCGCGCCCACGGCCGGTGCCTCCCCCCTCACCCGCGGGCCCGCGGGTGAGCGGCGGATCCCGGGACCGTGACCCCGTCCTGGCCGGCCGATCCCCCGCCGCGTATGATCCCGCCCTCCCCGCCCCGGTAGCTCAGGTGGATAGAGCGACCGCCTCCTAAGCGGTAGGTCGCAGGTTCGAGTCCTGCTCGGGGCGCCAAAAAATCCCCGAATTCCGCATGGTTAGCTCCCCCTTCCGATCTTCCCATGGGCCCCGAAAGGCCTGATGATGGCTGGGAATGGCCTCGCAAGGACGGGAATAGGACGGGACGATGGCAACATTCAAGCACGTCAACGGCCGTTGGGAAGCTCAGATAAAGAAGGCTGGCGTGCGCCGCAGCAAGACGGCCGCAGATCGATCGGGCCATGTCGGAGGCGAACGTCGCGCTGTTCTTGGTCAGCCCGCACTTTCTCGCCTCGGATCTCGTCATGCGCCACGAGCCGCCGAAGCTGCTCGCCCTCGCGGAGGAGAAGAACGTGATGTTCCTGCGGGTTCTGGTCGACAACTGCGTGTGGAGAGCTACACCGCTCGCCGATTACCAGGGCGAGAATCCCGAGGAGCCGCTGCCGATTGTGGAAGGCGGTCGACCGCAGCCGTCTGATCCACAGTACTTGCGAGAAGATCGAGGGCGTCTGCAACCCTTGGTCGGCCGCAGTCGATCGGGGAGGCGCGGGGCCACGCACCGAGCATCGCCGGGCGTACGCCGGGGGCTCCAAGATGGCGCAAGAAACGATGCCGGGAACGCCTCCTGTGGACGAGTCAGGCCAGCATGGTCCGCTGTCGAGCACTCCGGAGCAATCCACCCGGCGCGTGATCTGGCACGACGACCTGCGCGGGCCATCTCAACCTCCGTCAGTGCCAGCCTTGCCGCCAAGTCTGGTATTCAGCCGGCCGCAGCTGGTATCGCGCGAAGTTGCCTTCATGAAGGCTCATGACCTCGGTCTCCACGATCTCGACGAATCGCGCCTGGTCCGCCGGCGGCACCTGCGCCGAGGCGCGTTGCCGCACCAACGCGATCGCGGCTTTCTTGTCCATCCCCGCGCGAACCACCGTCGCGACCAGATCGGCGATCAGCGCCCGGTAACGCAGGCGAAACGGATCCGGCTCACCCAGCGACTGGTGCACCGCCGAGTAACGCGCGCTGGAACGCTCGTATGCCCAGACGAACACATCGCGAAACAACTCGATGCGATTTAGCTCGTAGATACCCAGCACGCCATCGATATAGGCACGCTCCGGAACGTCCACGAATGACAGAGGGCAGAGGTTTCCGCGGATCAACGGAATATTCGCCGCGAGGCGGGATACGCGCTTGTTGACGTCCTCGAAACCCTGCAGGTATGCGAGATGCACGAGCGCGAAGAAAGCCTGCTCGAAGGGATCGGCGATCGCGGCCCCGGTATCGAGGATCGTCTCGAAGCATTCGTCGATGAGCTGCGGCACCTCGAGCGGATGGTAGACCGTGCCCTCAATGCCCACCGGTATGCGCCGCAGGCGTCCGCCGGCCTGCGGATCGGCGAGCAGGTTGTCCGCCAGCAGGGCGTGCAGGTTCAGGATCGTGTAACGGTTGAAACCGATCTCGTCCGCCTGGACCACGAGCAGCTCGATCGCCGCCTTGTGGTTCAGGATCATCTGCGCTTCCAGCGCGTCCTTGCCCTCGGCGGCCTCGCCCAGTTCGAGTAGGCGCTCGGTTTCCAGTAGCGAGTACGTATTGCCTTCCAGCCGGCTGGAGTTCCAGCAGAGATCGATCAGCAGCCGGCTGTAGATCGTGCGGGCATAGGTTCCCGCCGGGCGCTCGCCGTCGGGCGGGCAACCCACTTCGAGCAGGCGCTGCCGACTCTTTGCCGGCAGGTAATAGGTCACGTTGGGTCGGTAGTCATCCAGAAACGCGCGCTCGTAGCCGATCGGCCGCCGGTGTTGGATCGGCGTGCGAACAGCTTTCTTGATCTCCTGCGCTTCGGGAGAGACCGGAACGTACACTTCGCCCCGGGCTTCGGCCGTCACGCCGGGCAACGTCAGATTCGCGCTGCCGGTGACAGTGGCGAGCGCGCGATAGCGACGGCCCTTGCCCCGCCCTTCGGCGACCAGCCGCCTCTGTTCGACCAGCAGGGCGAGTCGGCGCTGCAGCATCCGCGGTGGCAGCTCGTACGGTAGCCCCGCGCGGATAGTGCGGACCTGAACGCCGTCCGGATGGGCCGCCACGACTGCGAGGATGGCGTCGAGCTCTTGTTCGGGGACCCGCTTCGGCATGAGGCGTATTATGCGTCGCTAATGGCCTTTATGCGACATATCCGACGATTAATATGACGCCAAGCGTTTTTTGTGTCGCATACATTGCCTTTTCGTCGCGAATGCACCCGTCAGAGCGATCCCTTCGTCGCCTCCTCCGCCTCGAACAGGAAGACCGCAAGAGTCGAGGGCGCCATCAACGTGCGCAGCGCCCCCTGTCGGCGTCACGCCGGACGGGTAGAATTCGGGCAGATTTCGCGAAAGCATTCATGTGCGAGGGTGGTTTGTCGATGGACCCGAGTGAGGAGATGCGTGCCAACGCCGAGCAGGCATCGAGCCTCCTCAAGGCGCTCTCCAACCAGGATCGGCTGATGATCCTATGCAATCTGGCGGACGGCGAGAAATCGGTGGGCGAGCTGGAGAAGCGCCTCGGCATGCGCCAGCCGAGCCTCTCGCAGCAGCTCGCCCGCCTCCGTGCGGATCAGCTGGTCAGCACCCGCCGCGACGGCAAGGCGATCTACTACTCCCTGACGAGCAGCGAGGCGGGACGCGTCATCGACCTGCTCTACGAGCTGTACTGCGACCCGGCCGACACGCCGGCGCGCGCGGCGGGCGCCGCGCGCTGAGCCGGCGCGTCCGCTACTTCGCTTCCGCTTCCAGGTAGGCGATCAGGCTTTCCAGATCCTCGTCGTCCGCGATACCCGCGAACGGCATCGACGTACCCTGCAGAAAAGCCTGCGGATTCTTTAGATAGCCCCGGAGCGCGTCGGCGTTCCAGGTCACGCCCGAGCCCTTCATCGCGTCGGAGTAGGCCGCGTAGCCGTCGGCCGAGCCGGCGGCGCGGCCCATCAGGCCCCCGAGGCTCGGACCCACGCGATGCTCTTCAGCGGCGAGCGAGTGACACGCCTTGCACTGTGCGAACACCGCCTGGCCCCGGGCCGGATCCGGGCCCGAAGGCGCGGGCGCGGCGGCGACCGCCACGGTCTCGGTCTCGGGGGTCACGTCGATCTGCCGCGCACGGCCGATGATCACGGGCTCGCCGCGGCACTCGTGCATGCATGGGCGACCGCGCGGCACGTCCGGACGCTCGTCGGCGATGAAGCCGTCGCGGTTCGGCATCTCGACGGCCGGCAGGGTGCGAGCGTCGAGGACGAAGTCGTCCTCGACGATCTCGTTGAGGTTGAGCAGGAACGCGGTGATCGCGTAGGTCTCGTCGGCGGTGAGGCTCTGCGCGTGACCGAATGGCATCGCCCGCCGCACGTAGTCGAAGACCGTGGACGCGTAGGGCCAGTAGCTGCCCACGGTCTTGACCGGTTCCTCGGTCGCGAGCGAGTCCTCGCCGCCGATGAGCACCGGATAGCGGCCGACCGCCTCGCCGAACTCGCCGTGGCACGAGGCGCAGCGCGCCACGTAGAGCTCCTCGCCCTCGACGGCCGTGCCCTCGCCCGGGGGCAGCCCCTGCCCATCCGGGCGGATGTCGATGTCCCAGCCGGCGATCTGCTCCGGGGTCGCCGGCTCGCCGAGACCGTAGCGCTGACCGGCGACCGCGGCCGCGCAAAGCGCCGCGGCGAGGATGGCGAACAGGGTTCTAGCCAAGGCGGACATTCTCGACCTCCCCACCGGGATTCACGAGCCAGGTCTGGATCCCGTTGTTGTGGTATACGGAGTTGACGCCGCGGGCCTTCTGCAGGTCCCCGATCTGCGGCTGCACGTGCCCGAACTCGTCGATGGCCCGGCTCTGCATGAGGACCCCGCCGCCGCTCCACTCCCAGTCGAGGTAGAAGCGGGTCAGGGCCTTGGGGAGCACGGGCGCGTCCAGCCGCGCCGTGCGCCAGTTGCGCCCGCCGTCGAGCGAGACGTCGACCCGGGCTATCGCGCCCCGCCCTGACCACGCGATGCCCTTGATGACGTTGAAGCCCTTGTCGAGCATCGGCTTTTGCGGGCTCGGCGAGGTGATCACGGACTTGGTGTCCATCACCCAGGTGAACTCGCGCGCCTTGCCGTCCTCGAGCAGGTCCGTGTACTTGGAGGTCTCCTCGCGGTGGTACCAGGGCTGATCGCCGACCTCGACGCGGCGCAGCCACTTCACCCACATGTTGCCCTCCCAGCCCGGGACGAGCAGGCGCAGCGGATAGCCCTGCTCCGGGCGCAGCCGCTCGCCGTTCATCGAGTAGGCGACGAAGCAGTCGTCGAGCGCCTTGTCGATCGGGATGCTGCGGGTCATGCCCGCGGAGTCCGCGCCTTCGGCGAGGACCCACCTCGCCTTGTGGGCGAGGCCACACTCCTCGAGGAGGACCCGCAGCGGGATGCCCGTGTACTGCACGCAGTGCACCATGCCGTGGGTGAACTGGCAGCCGCTCAGCTGGGCGCCGCGCCACTCCATGCCGCCGTTGGCGGCGCATTCGAGGAAGTAGATCCGGCTCTCGGGCGGGAAGCGCATCACGTCCGCGGCGGTGAAGACGAGCGGCTGGTCGACGAGCCCGTGCACCATCAGCCGGTGCTCGTCCGGCGGGATGTCGGGCGCGCCGCCGTGGTGGCGCTCGAAGCACAGGCCGTTCGGGGTGATGATGCCGTCGAGCTCGTGGATGGGCGTGAAGTTCACCGACGACTCGCGGGTGGCCGTCAGCCACTCCACGTCACGGCGCACGACGTGGCGCTCGTGCTTCGAGGGCGAGCCGTAGGGCCGCACGTCGACGCCGGGGCCGAGGGCCTGGCTCCACGGCGGCACGTTCGGCGGCAGGTTCGCCGCGTCCGCACCGAGCAAGCGGCCCGGCGCCGTGAGGCCGCCGGCAGCGAGCGCGCCGCCTGCCACCGCAGCGCCGGAGCGCAGGAAGCCCCGGCGGTCGAGGGCCGCTTCGAGGTCCTCGTTCGTCGGGCCGGTAAAACGGAACCGCTTGGGCTTCTTCAGGCTCATCGGACCCTCCCGTCGTGTGACTCGCGGCCTGGAACGGCCGGTAGACCGACGTTGCCCGAGCCCCGGGTGGCTGCTAGATAAGAAAGCGGGCCGGGGACTCGACCCTGCCTATCATATTCGAAAAATATAGATTATCAACGGCGTAATCGTAGTGCCTCGCCGAGGAGGGTCGCAGATGGAGGAGATCCCCGTTCACGTCCTCGTCGCGGGCGGCGGCTGCCTGATCGGAATCGCCCTGGGCGTGACGCTGCACCGGTCGCAGTTCTGCATGATGGGGGCGGTCGCCGATCTCGCGCTCGAAGGCGACGGGCGGCGCATGCGGGCGTGGTTGCTGGCGATGGCGGTCGCGATCGCGGCGAGCCAGGGGCTGCACCTCGCGGGCATCGTCGATCTCGGCGCGAGCGCCTACCTCGGCCCGTCGCTGAACTGGGCGGGCGCGATCCTCGGCGGGCTCCTGTTCGGCTTCGGCATGGTAATCGCGTGTGGGTGCGGAAGCCGCAGCCTCGTCTCGCTCGGGACGGGCGACCTGCGCGCGCTGGTCGCGCTCGTGTTCCTGGCGATCTCGGCTTACGCTGCACTCAACGGCATCTTCGCCTTTCCCCGCCTCGCGCTGGAGGGCGCGACGGCGATCGCCCCGACCCTCGGCGGCGAGTCGGCCCCCGGCCTGGTGGCCCTGACCGGCGGCGGGACGACCGCCCGGGTCGCGGTCGCGGCGCTCGTCGTCGCCGCCCTCGCCTGGCACTGCCTGCGCGACCCGGGCTTTCGCGCGACCCCTCGTTACTGGGTCGCCGCGACCGTGATCGGCCTGCTGATCGGAGCGGGCTGGGTGGTCACCGGCGTGGTCGGCAACGACGGCTTCGAGGAGACCCGGCTCGCCTCGCTCACCTTCGTCGCGCCGGTCGGCCGCAGCCTCGTCTACCTGATGACCTACACCGGCGCGAGCGTCGACTTCGGCATCGGCGTGGTCGGCGGAGTGCTCGGCGGGAGCTTCCTCTCGGCCCTGGCGGACCGATCGCTGCGTCTCCAGGCTTTCGAGGACGTGCACGACCTCGGTCGCTACGTGTGGGGCGGCACGCTGATGGGCGTCGGCGGCGTGATGGCGCTCGGGTGCACGGTGGGCCAGGGCCTGACCGGGATCTCGACCCTGTCGCTCGGCTCGATTCTCTCGACCGCGTCCATCATCGGCGGCGGCTTCCTGGGGGCCCGGTACCTCGAGCAGGGCTCGCTCGGCGGCGCGCTGCGGGCGACGTTCGCGCGGGGGTGACGGAGCGCCGGGAAGCCCTACGCCTCTCCTCACCGGACCCGCTCGGCCGGCTCCCCGAGAGCGGCGGCTCTCGGCCCCGAAGCTGCCATTCGTCGTTCTCGCCGGCTCGACGCCGCAGCCGAGGGCCGCGGACACCCGCATACCCAGGACCTGCCTGAAGGCAATGGCGCGTCGGAGATGGTGGACCTGGCCGGCGCGTTCGACCAGTTCAGGGGCAAGGTGCAGGAGCTGGTGAGCGGAGGGACTCCCGGAGGGCCGCAGGGAACGCCCCTGGCCCATTCGCCCCACCGTGTCCTGCCACTCAGAAGGAGGGCCGGTAGCTGCCGCGGGCGATCGCGATCGATACTTCCGCTCTGCTATCCAGCACCCTTGGACGGGCATCGGGTGCGCCTGCGCATACGCAAGCTCAGCAGGTCATTCTCCGTACGAACGCCCTCTCCCACGCGCCGGCCTCGACTGCTGCCGCCTGGCGCTCGGCGTCGTCGGCGTCGTCGCCGGTCTCGTAGCCATCGCGTCCCTCCACCCCGGCCCCCGCGGGCTCGTAGCGGGCGCCGAGTCGCAGCGCCTGGT
>CAJIAT010000437.1_pt1 | contig 10174 bp, 8 predicted proteins | sample 9199161 | NCBI WGS metagenome assembly CAJIAT01 (sample SAMEA7708281, study PRJEB35096) | sediment metagenome | biome: marine neritic benthic zone biome [ENVO:01000025]; feature: sediment [ENVO:00002007]; material: shallow marine sediment [ENVO:03000034] sea grass bed [ENVO_01000059] ... | reverse complement strand
CGCCGACCGGCCCCGGGCTGTGGTTCATGGACTCCTCGTCAGCCGCGGCCGAGATGGTGACCCTCTGCGCGGCAGCCGGGTACGTCGTGCATTTCTTCCCCACCGGTCAGGGCAACATCATCGGCAACCCGATCCTGCCGGTCATCAAGCTCTGCGCCAACTCGCGCACGGTGCGGACTATGGGCGAGCACGTGGACGTGGACGTCACGGGCCTGCTGCGCAAGGAGATGACCCCGGACGAGGCCGGCGACGCGTTGCTGGACATGATGTTCCGAACGGCCAACGGCCGTTTCACAGCCGCCGAGGCCCTTGGACACCGGGAGTTCGTGCTCACGCGCCTGTTCGAGAGCGCCTGACTCCGTAAGACAAGACCGCCTCCCAGCTTCAGTGAAACTCACTTCTCAGGACAGAACATGTACCAGACGATACTGATACCGCTAGCGCTGGATCAGGGTCACGCTCCACGTGCATTCGAACTCGCCAGAAGGCTCAAGTCCGAGGGCGGTAAGATCGTTGCCGTGCACGTGATCGAAAAGGTCCCGAACTTTGCCAGTCTGTATATATCCTCGGAGAACGAGTCGAAGATAGAGGAGGCGGCGAAGCAGGCGATCATCGATAGAATCGGTGAGCAAGGGGATGCGGAAGCCGTCGTGCTGAGCGGTCACCCGGGCCGCACCGTGACCGACTATGCCGAGGAAATCGGCGCTGACTGCATTATCGCGGGCTCGCACAAGCCGAATCTGACCGACTTCTTCCTCGGTTCGACCGCGGCTCGCATCATGCGCTACGCGAAGTGTTCGGTGCACATCCTGCGTTAGCTTCGTGATGTCCGAGCAGCGGTAACCGTAGCCGAAACCGTCACCAGCGCAACTCGACCGGACGTCGCAGAGTGCCGAGATACCGCCCTACCGGCCTCTGCCCCGGATGAGCTCGAGCCGTCGGTCGAGCTCGGCAAGCGCCTCCCCCGGAGTGACTTTCCCCCGGGCGCGGCGTTCGCGGCGTGTCCCCGCAGCCCGTACCGGGCCGGCCGACGCCCGCGTAGCCGCTCGACCGATCACGAATGGCGCCAGGCGCGCCCGCCACGTCCAGCGGCCGTTTGGATGCTCGACTTGCGTGACCCGCGCCGCAATTGACCGTGATCAAACACGAACCGGCGGCGGCGGCGGAGGCTTGGCCGTGTTGAGCTCGACAGTAGGAGGGGTGATTGGCACTGCTCGCGCTGCTGTGGTGAGCGCGGCTGTCCATCTCCGAAGCGCTGCTCGCGCCCGCCCTCGAGCGACTTCGCGGCTGCTCGGGCAGCTGGTCGAAGCCGGAGATCGGAGATCGCCACTCCCGCTCGCAGAGGAGGGCTTGCGCTTGACCGATGACCGGACCCCGGCCGCGGCTGCGATCCTCGAGGAGCACCGGCGGATTCGCTCGATACTGAGCCAGCTCGACGGCGCAGGCGGCATGAGCCGACGAGAGCTCGAGCTGATCCGAGGGCTCGTCGAGCTCTTGACGGCCCACTTCGCCCGCGAAGAGAGCGCCTCGCTCGTCGCCGACCACCCTGGTCGATTCGCCCGCTTCGCAAAGGCACTGGAGCGCCTCGCCGGGGACCACGAGGAGATCCTGAGCGAGCTCCGGCGCTTGCTGGAGAATCCGCCGGATTCACCGTCCGACGAGGCGCTACGCCGAGTGCTGAAGAAGCTCGAGCGTCACGAAGCCGCCGAGACGGAGATCCTGCAAAGGGCCTATTCCGACGATCTCGGTGGCGGAGGCTGATGGAGCCACCGAGGGTCTGGCCGAGTCGCGTGGACTCGGCAAGGCACGGAAGTCGGCATCCTGCGATACGCGATGATCCGTTCCGATCGAGGTAGCCCGAGCCACGCCGATTCCCGTCGTCCGACTGCCTGACGGAGACGGGTTCGGATCGCGCCGAGGCGGTCGGGCGGCGCACGCGGCGCGGGAGCTCGGGACCTTCTCGGCTCGCGCCGTCCGGGCTCGATACTGCCCGGGCGATTTCCGCGGTGCCCGAGGAACTTCGTAGGATGCGCCCCAGACCACGCCTGACCACACCGGGGAGAACCAAGCATGCCCACCGTCCTCGTCCAGGGCCGCATCGCCGCACCGAAGGCCGACCTGATGCGACGTCACGCCCCGGAGGGCTGGCAGGTCACCGTCTGGAACCCCGACACCGATGAGGTCGCCGATTTCGAGTCACTCGCCATCGAGGCCGACGTGATCGTCGGCGGCGCCATTCCAATCCCTTGGCCCCGGGTGCCGAAGCTCCGGCTGTTCCAGATTCCCTGGACCGGCTTCGACTTCACCGAACCCGAGAAGATGCCGATGGGCGTGCCCGTCGCCAACACCTACGAGCACGAGAGCTCCATCGCCGAGTACGTCCTGCTCGGCATGCTGGAATGGCAGATCGGTCTTCGCCACATGGACGCGGAGTTCCGCCGCGACGGCTGGGGCGGCCATCCCACGGGCCGAGGGCCAAGTCATGGTGAGCTCCGCGCGCGCACCCTCGGCATCGTCGGGTACGGCCACATCGGCCACGAAGCGGCCATCCGCGCCCGCGCCTTCAGCATGCGCTGCATCGCCATCCGCCGCTCCACCGTGCCATGTCCGCCCGAGCTCGACTGGCTCGGCCGGCCCGAGCGGCTCGATGATCTGCTGGCCGAGTCGGACTTCGTGCTGATCGCCTGCGACATGAACGACGAGACCATCGGCATGATCGACGCCGGACGCCTCGCGGCGATGAAACCCGACGGTGTCATCATCAACGTCGCCCGCGGTCGCATCCTCGACGAGGACGCGCTCTACGAGGCGCTCGCCGAGAAACGCATCGGGGGCGCGATCCTCGACGCGTGGTACCGATACTACGGCGCCGGCGAGGAGCCCGTCTGGCCCTGCAACCGACCCTTCCAGGACCTCGACAACACGCTTCTCTCGGGCCACCGTTCGGGGCTCACCGAGGAGATGCACGATCGGCGCTGGCGCTTCGTCGCACGGAACTGCGAACGGGTCGGCCGTGGAGAGACACCAGAGAACATCGTCTTTCAGGGCACCGGTGGCGCGTGAGGGACGACCCCGAGAGCGGTCGGCGCTTCGCGTCGGCGGCTCGACGAGTTGCCGCCGCGGGCGCCGACGGACGAAGAAGTGGTACGCGCGCTCAGAACGAGGATCGCAAGGGCCGGAAGAAGTCCTGCACGTCGGTCGCGAGCAGCTCCGGCTGCTCCATCGCGGCGAAGTGGCCGCCCTTCGGCATCACCGTCCACTGCCTGATGTCCGTATAGGTCCGCTCGGCGATCGAGCGCGGCGGACGGCGGATCTCCCGGGGAAAGGCCGCGTGTCCAGTGGGGACGTCGACCGTCTTGCCGTCGGGTATCGGCCAGGGTCCATGAAGTCGGTCGTAGTACGGCCAGAACGAGGAGCCGATCGCGCCGGTGAACCAGTAGAGCGAGACGTTGGCGAGCAGATGGTCACGCGGGATGACCGACTCGAAGTCGCCGGCGTGGTCCGTCCAGACGTGGAACTTCTCCGCGATCCACGCGGCGAGCCCGGCCGGCGAATCCGTCAGGCCGTAGGCGAGGGTCTGCGGCCGCGTACCCTGAATCTGGATGTAGCCCGTCTCCTCCTTCGCCCAGACCTCGATCTCCTCTACGTAACGGACCTCCTCGGGCGTCGGATCGTCCGGCAAGGTGGCGTCCGGGCGCACCCCCAGCATGTTCAGGTGGATGCCCGCCAGCTTGTCCCGATGGCGCACGCCGAGCGCCGAGCACGTGAAGGCGCCCCAGTCGCCGCCCTGGGCGCCGAACCTGGTGTGGCCGAGCACCCCGGTCATGAGGTCGGCGAAGCAGTCGGCGATCTCCGGGATGTCGAACCGTTTCTGGTTCGGCGCGAACGACATCCCGTAGCCGGGCAGCGACGGAGCGATGACCGTGAAGGCATCCTCTGCGCGACCGCCGAAGCGTGCCGGATCGGTCAGGCGCGGAATGAACTGCAGGAACTCGAACACCGAGCCCGGCCAGCCGTGCATCAGAAGGAGCGGCTTCGGGTCCGGGCCGATGCCCGGCACGTTCAGGTAGTGGAGATCGATCCCGTGCAAGGCCACCTTGTACTGCGGGAAGGCGTTGAGCTGGCTCTCCTGGTGGCGCCAGTCGAACTCCTTGCGCCAGTAGTCGATCAGCGCTCGCATGTAGCCGACGTCGGTGCCGTAGGCCCACGGTGCATCGGGGGCCTGGTCCGGCAGGCGCTGCTCGAGGTCAGCGAGATCCTCGTCGGGAACGTGCAGCGTGAAGCGCCGGGGTGTGGTCATGTCGATTGCTCCCGTTTCGGGCGGTCATGAGGTCGTGATCTGGCCCATCACGACTGCCAGGTCCGCCGCCGCGGGCGCGCCGGCGTTCGGACCCGGCTACTGCAGAAAGTCCGGAGACACCTCCACCAGCCGGTCGTATATGGGCTGGAAGTGCAGCCAGCCGATGTAGTCGCTTCCGACGTGCTCCTGGCTGTAGCGCGCCGCCTCGGGCGGCACCTGCGTGGGCGTGCGCCCGGTGGCTTCGACAAGGAGCTGCTGGCGGCAGCAGCGCTCGAGCGCGATGAACCAGAACGCCGCCGAGTCGATGCTGTGGCGGCTCGCCGTCAGCAGGCCGTGGTTCTGGTGGATCGCCGCCTTCACGCCGTCGAACGCCGCGGCCACGCGCGTGCCCGCGTCCTCCTCCACCGCGACCGCTCCGGCGTCCTCGGTGATCACGACGTGGTCCTCGAAGAAGGCGGCGGCGTCCTGCGTGATCGGGTCGAGCGGCCGGCCGAGCGCCGCGAAGGCGGTGCCGTACACGGTGTGGGCGTGACACATCGCCACGATCTCCGGGTGCGCCTCGTGCACGGCGGCGTGCAGCACGAAGCCCGCGCGGTTGAGCGCGTGGCGCCCTTCGACCACGTCGCCCTGGTGGTCGGCCAGGATCAGGTTCGAGACCCGGACCTGGTCGAAGTGCACGGCCATCGGGTTGGTCCAGTACAGCTGCGAGCGCTCCGGATCGCGGATGGTCAGGTGGCCGGCGAAGCCGTAGTCGAGGCCTTCGGCGGCGAAAGCGCGGCAGGCGGCGGCGAGGCGCTGCTTGCGGTAGAGGCGCTCTTCGGCCGGGTCGTCGAACTCGGGACGCTCGGGAAAGACGAGGCCTTGCTGCTCCGGCTGGTAGATCGATTCGCGGTTACCCAGATTGATCATCGTGACGCCTGCTCGAGGTTGCTGAAGGTGACCGTCGAGGCGGACCGCCGGGCCCGGGACCGGGGCGCAGCCGGCTCGTGGTCAGCGCCTCTTCGGGCCGCCCGCTCACGCGACCATTAGCCACAAGTCTTCTGGGGCTTCGGCGCCGCGGCGCGTGCTTGAATTCTAGAATTTCTGAATTCAGAATTCCATCATGCGGCCCGTCTCGACCGCCCCCGCGCTCATCGACCAGGTGCGCGACGCCATCGTCGACGCGATCGTCGAGGGCAGCCTGTGCGCCGGCGAGCGCCTCGCCCAGGAGGATATCGCCCGCCGCCTGGGCGTCTCCCGCCAGCCCGTGAGCCACGCGCTCAACGTGCTCAAGCAGCAGGGGGTGCTGGTGGAGCTCGGGCGCAAGGGGCTCACCGTGGCGCCGATGGAGCCCGAGCGCCTGCGCGCCCTGTACGCCGTGCGCGCGAGCCTCGACGGGCTCGCAGCCCGCGCCGTGGCCGAGCGCGTGGCCGCCGGCCTCGCCGAGCCCGCGGCGCTGGCCCGCCTCGAGGCGCTGGTAGAAACCGGGCGGGGCGCACCCGCGAAGAGCGCGCCCATCGGCCGCCTGGTGGATGCGGACGCGGACTTCCACGTGGCGCTCTACCGCCTGAGCGCCAACCCCTGGCTGGAGGAGATCACCCGCCCGCATTGGGTGCACTTCCGCCGCTGCATGCGCGCGGCGCTCGAGGACCGCGGTCTGCGCGGGGAGGTGTGGCCCGAGCACGCGGCGATCCTGGACGCCGTGCGCGCCGGCGACGTCGGGAGAGCCGGAGATCTCGCCGAACGACACGCCCGCCGCGCAGGCGATGAGACCGCCGAGCGCCTGTCGGCGCCGGCAAGTGCCGTGGAGGACACAGCGTGAACATCCGCCGCTCCAAGCGTGAGGCGTGGATCGCGCACCGGGACTCAACGCCCATCGGGCCGCTGGCCGACGACTGCCTTTCGGAGCTGGCCTGCGCAGCCAGCGCAGCCGCCTGAGGGGCGTGCGGTGTACCCTGTACGATGCGCTGCTCGAGCGCGCCGGCGCTCGCCGGCCCGTCGGCGCGGCCTCATCGGTGCCGGCAAGTTCCGGCTCGATGTCTCTCTCGTAGGTGCCGAGCAGTGCACGCCATTGCCGGCTTTCGTGCGCGGCGAGCTGGAGCGGTGCCGCGAGCAGGCGTTGTCCAGTCATTCGAGCTCGACGCCGGAGTTCCCGCCACCTCGGTATCGCAGCAATCATCGCACCATGAAAGGCGTCGATCTCCCGTGAATCGACCGTGGCCATCTGTTCAGGGTTCGAGGTTGCATCCAGGCATCGATCGGCGTTGATCTTCGGGTGCCGGGCACCGGCGCCAGAGTTCCCTCGGGCTGTGGCGTTAGTCGATTGGGGGTGGTGGGTCCGATGCTGGAATTGACTCTATATGTCGTCTTGTTCATCGGGCTTTCCGGCCTGATGGCGGCCATCGAGGCGGCTGTGCTCAACATCTCGGCCGCTGAGGTCGAGGAATTGCGACTGCACGGGGCATGGGGCTCCGCCGCATTGAAGAAGATCACCGGACGCCTGACCCAGCCTCTTGTCGTCCTGGTCGTCTTCACCAACACGATCAACGTCCTGGGGCCGATGCTGGCTGGCCGCAAGGCGTTTCAGCTATACGGCGACGTGGGGATCGGCGCGATCGCGATCATTCTGACGTTGGGAACGATCGTCTTTTCCGAGATCGTTCCCAAGTCCCTCGGCAGCCACTACGCGCCGCTGGTCAGCCGGTCGGCGGCGCCAGCGATTCGATCGCTGATCGTGGCGCTGTATCCGTTCGTGATCGCCCTGGAGTGGTTCTCCGAACTGCTCAAGACTGGCAAGCGCCGCATCGGTACGGAAGAGCAGATTCGCGCTCTCGCGAGGATGGGTCGAGGCGAGGGCTATATCGAAAGCGCCGAAGGCCAGATGATCCACCGGGCGTTCATGCTCAATGACAGGTCCGCTGCGGACATCATGACACCCCTCGCCGACGTGGTCGCGGTAGCGAAAGCGACGACGATCGAAGAGGCCGCATCGCGTGTCTTTCGTCACGCCTATTCGCGGTATCCGATCTTCGGCGACTCGCCCGACGACGTAAGCGGCTTCGTCCTGGGCCGGGACATCCTGGAGGCCTTGACCGATGGCAAGGCACAAGAGCTCGTATCGACCGTTCGCCGGCATATTCTCAAAGTCCCACCTGACATGCGCTCCGACGAGTTACTCGTCCTGTTCCGAAAAGAGCACGTCCATCTGGCCGTGGTCCAGGACGGAACCCACACCGTGGGCCTCGTCACGCTGGAAGACGTGCTCGAAGAGCTGGTCGGAGATATCGAGGACGAGAAAGACGAACGGAAAGATGCGGGGCAATAGGAGCGCGGCGGGCGCTTCGAGCACTCGAGCGAGCACCGCTCTCCCGGCGGGAGCGGGCGACCCCTCTTGAGGCCCATTCGTGAGGATTCGGTCGAGTGTTGCCGCCCTCACCGCATCGCACTGAGTTCCTGAGGACGCGCGTGACGCATACCCGAATCGACGAGCTGCGAGGGGACGACAGGCAGTGACGACTCGAGGCGCGTGGCATAGGATGACTGTGCCACACCGTGTGAGGCGGGAGGACGCGATGGAAGCGCGAGAGAAAAGACTGCCGGTGAAGAAGGGAGCGCTGGAAACGCAAGCAGTGGTCATCGTCGCATGCCTCGTGCCAGGCCAGGCGGCAGGCGCTGTCCCCTTTACGCAGGCTTTCTTTTTCCGTGACAGCACCACCGACACCGGTAACATCTGTGCTCCGATCTTCGACCCGAGCGACCCAGCCTGCTCACCGCCCTACTTTCCTGGGCGATCCTCGAACGGGCCGATCTGGGCCGAATACTTCGGCGATGCGCTCGGACTCAGCGCCATCCCCGCGGTCGTCCCGGGAGGGACCAACTTCGCGGTTGCGGGTGCGCGCAGCGAGGATCTCGCGACAGAGATTGCGTTCTTCATAGACTTCTTCGTCGACCCGAACGCGCGTGCACTCCCTCCTCGCGCGAGAGGGGCTTGCCGCCATTCCTGAGTCGCCCACCGTGCTTCTGCTTGCTTCCAGCCTAGTGCTGGTCATGTTTCTCGCGCGGCGACGAGAGCGACGAGCTGTATCGGATCCGGCGCGGCAGGGTGCGGATCTCGCTCCCGGTGCCTCGACCGGGGCTACCACCTGGTGACCTTCGGACGCGGCGACCTGTTCGGTGAGATGGCCTTCTTCGACCGCGACTCGCGCTCGGCCGGCGCGGTCAGCGAGGCTGACACCGAGGTGCTGGTCCGGATCTCCAGAGCAAGAGACCTCATGACTCCGCGCTTGCGCGGGGTACTATCGGAGCCATGACGCACGGCATCGTATGCGCCGCCCAGCCAGAGGCCGTCGAGGCTGGTGCGCTCGCGCTCGAGCGCGGCGGCAATGCGGTCGACGCAGCAGTGGCCTGCGCGCTGACCCAGGGCGTCGTCGATCCGCTGATGACCGGCCTCGGCGGCGTCGGCTCCGCGATCGTGCACGTGCCCGGGCATGGGGTGCTCGAGAACCTCAACTTCCTCGGCGCCGCCCCCGCGGCGGCGCGTCCGGACATGTGGGCCGACCGGATCGTGGGCGAGACGGGCGACGGCTTCGGCTTCGTGCTCGAGGGGCGCGAGAACGCGCTCGGGCATCAGGCGGTGATGACGCCGGGCAATCTCGCGGGCTACTGGGCGATGCATGCTGCACACGGAGAACTGCAGTGGTCCGCGCTCTGCGAACCGGCCATCGAGGTGGCCGAGCGCGGCTGGATGGTGCGCCCGCACGTGTACGCTTACGCGACTCAGGACGAGGCGGCGCAGGGACGCGTGCCGAACGATGAGATCCTGGGATTCACCGACGCGGGCCGCGCCCTGTACCTCGAGCCGGACCCACAGCACGGCGGTCCCGGCAGGATGAGACGGCTCGGCACCTGCATCCGCAACCCGGACCTCGCGGACACCCTGCGTCTGGTGGCGGCCGGTGGTGCCGACGTGCTGTATCGCGGCAAGCTCGGGGAGGGGATCGTCGCCGATATGCAGGCGCACGATGGCTTGCTCACCCTGCGCGACCTGGCGAACTATCGGGTCGTGCACCAGCCCGCGCTCCAGGGATCCTACCGTGATCATACCGTCGCCACCAACCAACCGGGTGGCTCGGGTGTGCAGGTCGCGCAGACGCTCAGGATCCTGGAGCAATTCGATCTGCGCGCGCTTGGCCACGGCACCCCGGAGCATCTGCGGGTGCTGGCAGAAGCGATCGCCTACGCGTACCAGGACAAGCGGACCCACGTGGGCGACCCCGAGCACGTCGACGTGCCGCTGGACGTGCTTATCAGTGCCGAGCGCGCCGCCGACTATGCGAGGCGTATCGAGCAGGGCTGGCACGCGTCACTCAAACGGCTCGAAACGCTGGACGAGCCACCGGAGACCAGTCAGGTCTGCGCGATGGACGAGCACGGCAATGCGGTGTCGATGACTCACACGCTTGGCGCGCCCTCCGGCGTGATCGCACCGGGCACCGGTTTCATCCTGAACGGCTGCATGGGGATCTTCGATCCGCGGCCCGGCCACGCCACCTCGATCGCGCCCGGCAAGGCGTACACCAGTTCGATGTCGCCGAGCATCGTGTTCGACGCCCGGGGGGCGCTGCGACTGGTCCTGGGTGCGCCGGGCGCAACCTACATCCCCCAGGCGGTCGCGCAGGTGATTTCGAATGTGCTGGATTTCGACATGTCGATTTCGGACGCGGTTATTGCGCCGCGTATCGCCGTGACCCGCAGCCGCACCATCGATGTCAGCAACCGCATTCCGCGCTTCGTCACGACCGCGCTCGAGACGTCTGGCTACGCGATCCAGCGCAGTTACCTGAGCTATGCGTTCGCGGGCGTACACGGTGTCGAGGTCGTCGCGGGTGGCTGGCG
>CAJIAT010000380.1_pt1 | contig 10185 bp, 8 predicted proteins | sample 9199161 | NCBI WGS metagenome assembly CAJIAT01 (sample SAMEA7708281, study PRJEB35096) | sediment metagenome | biome: marine neritic benthic zone biome [ENVO:01000025]; feature: sediment [ENVO:00002007]; material: shallow marine sediment [ENVO:03000034] sea grass bed [ENVO_01000059] ... | reverse complement strand
CGCCGAAGGGCATTCCGGCGGGCAGCGCCACGACCTCGGCGGGCGCGCTCGCGCGGGCATGGAGCTGATCGAGGGCGAGCCGGAGCACCGTTCGCTTGTCCTGCGGCGGCGCATGCCGGGCCGGCTCGCCGGGAAGCGCGCCAGGGAGCTCGTCGAGGGCGTCCGGGTCGAGCCGGGCGACCCGCTCGGCCCCGAGACCGAGGCCGTCGAGGACCGCGCCGGCGCCGCGGATCTGAGCGTCGACGGCGCCGGCGACGCTCACCGGACACGTCGCAGGCACGAGCACGCGCACCGCAGCGGCCCCGTAGGCGAGGGCTGCCAGCCAGGTATCGAGGCCGGCGGCACCGATCTCCTCGACCTGCACCGGCAGCACCCTCTCGGGCAGCTCGGGGGCGAGGGCGGCAGCGGCCTCGGCGCCGGCACCGGCATCGACGAAGAGCACCACCGGGGCCTCCTCGCCCGCCTCGCGGCAGGCCCCGAGGGCGCGTCGCAGTCGCTCGTGCTGGACCGCGAGGTCGGGGTACGTGTAGCCCATGGCGCCGGTCGGGCACACGCTGGCGCAGCTCCCGGCCCCGTGGCAGAGGTGGGCATCGAGGGCGATGCGCTCGCCGGCCGAGGCGATAGCCCCGCTCGGACACGCATCCAGGCATCGGGTGCATCCCGTCAGCCCCCGCTCGCCGTGGGCGCAGATGGCCGGGTCGTAGCGCAGGTAGACCGGCTTGTGGTATTCGCCGACCATCTCGGGGATGGCCTCGAGGGCCTCGCGATAGGCGTCCTGATCGCGGCGAGGCGCGTAGTAGCCGGGTGGCAGGAGTTCGAGACCGAGGAGCGGCTCGCGCCCGAGGTCGAGGACGAGATCGAAGCCGCCGGCGCCGCCGAGCGCCGCACCGAGCTCGACCTCGCGCTCCCCGTCGAGGACGTCAGCCGTGAACGCCCCGAGATGACCGGCGAGCGCGGCGAGGCGGGCCTCGACGAAGGTCACCGAGCGCCCCGGCGCATCGGGCAGCGCACGGGTGCCGATCACGGGGCTCGTCGGACCGGCAACGGAGGCCTCGCGCGCGAGCACCGTGCAGGCGAGCGTTGTCGGGAGCGAGGCGGCAGCGGCCAGCGCCGAGGCCGGCGGTCCGACGACGAGGACGCGTCCGGACGAGGCGTACTCGACGAGCCCGCTTGCCGCCGGGGCGACCTCGCCGAGGGCCGCGAGGGCTCGGGCGCGGGCCGCGCCGGCGGTGGTCGTGGCCGGCCAGTCCGCCCCGAGGACCGATCCGGGGACGCTGCTCATGCGCCTCGCTCCCGATCCGGGGCGGCAGCGCGGGGCGGGTCCTCCCCTTCCTCCGCTTCGTCCCCTTCCTCCGCTTCGTCCCCTTCCTCCCCTTCCCTGGCTTCCTCGTGCTCCGCCTGCGCCGTGCGCGATCCGGGCTCGCCGTGCTGCGCCCCGGCCGTCGCGTCGGCCTCCTCGGCTCCGGCCTCGGCGCTCGCAACCTGCGCCTCCTCCGCCTCGGCGCGCGCGCGAGCCTCCTCGCGCTCGAGCTGGTGACGCATATCGGAGGTGACGATGTCGCCCAGGGCCTCGAAGGTCGTGAAGTCCTCGTCGTAGTCGTTCAGGCCGTCCCGGACGTTGAACTCCGGCAGGTGGAAGAGCCTGCGCAGGGCGGCCTTGCGCAGCTCCGGGGAGACTCCCGGCGACATGAAGCCGCTCCAGTCGCTCGCGGCGTCGAGTGACTCGATGGGCGGCATGTCGGCGTCGGTCAGAGCCGGCTCGGGCGTCTCGCCGGCGGACGCCGGGTCGGATTGCGACGGCTCGGATTGCGACAGCTCGGGCGAGGACCGCTCCGGTGGCGACGGCTCGGCAGACACCTGCTCGGCCCGCGCCTCGCGCTTGCGCCGCGACCAGCGGCCGACGAAGCTCTCCGGGCCATCCCCGTCGGGGCGCTCGTCGGGCCCGCGCCGGTCAATGGCCACGGCGACCCCCGCCCTTCTTCCAGTCCTCGCGCTTGCGCTTGCGCGGCGCCTCCGGGACGTAGTGCTCGAGAACGTAGGCCTCGACCCAGCGATAGATCTCCGGCGGCATCGGCGCCGCGAAGACCTCCTCCTCCCCCTCCATGAAGGCACTGGCCTCCCCGTAGCTAACCGAGACCAGGAACGGCTCGGGCGCGGTCGCGTCGTCCTCACGGCGGCACACGATGAACACGCTCGGATTCGACGCCATCAGGTTCGAGTAGTAGCTCGGCGCGTCGTCGCGATGCAGCTCGAGGGCGAAGCCCGGGTGCAGGTAGCGCTCGAGGGTGCCGTCGGTGTGCACGAGGCGCGGCTCGGCCGGCTCGGCGATTGCCTCACCGGCGACCACGCCCACCGCCTCCCAGCGCTCGTCGATCCAGCGGTTGCCGGTGACGGGCTGGCGCTCCATCAGGACACCGATCGGGAAGGTGGCAGCGGCGCTCACGCCGGAGCGCTCACCCGAGCTCGAGGGTGTCGTCGATGGTGAGCTCGACGTCGAGACCCGGAGCCCGCAGCGTGACCGAGACGGGCACGCTCGCCCCGAGGGTGCCCGCCTCGTCCGCGGCGCGCACGGCCTTCTCGAGCTCGCGTTGCGAGCTGATGCCGACCTTCTTCAAGAACCTGCGGATCTGCAGGTTCAGCGCGTCTTCGTCCATCTCGCTCCTCCAGCGCTCGCCGCCTCCCGGCCGATGCCTGCGCACCGGGCCGGCGCGGGCAGGTGAATGTACCGCAAGCGTCGCCCAATGCCACGGACCCCGCCACGGAACCCGCCATGGGCCCCGCCACGGCTCGGGCCACGTCCTGGCCACGTACCTCGCCACGGGCTTCGCCCAGGGATCGTCCGGTCCGCGGGCCGGCGTTCCCCGGCATAATGACGCGGATGCGCGCCGCCGGCGAGCGCGCCCGGCGGAGGTCTCATGGGCTCAATGACGACGAAGCGCGTGCTGGTGACGGGCGGCGCCGGCTTCCTCGGCTCGCACCTGTGCACCCGGCTGCTCGAGCTCGGCCACGACGTGCTGTGCGTCGACAACTTCTATACCGGCACCAAGGACAACATCATCCCGCTGCTGGACTACCCGCACTTCGAGCTGATGCGCCACGACGTGACCTTCCCCCTCTACGTGGAGGTCGACGAGATCTACAATCTCGCCTGCCCGGCCTCGCCGGTCCACTACCAGGTCGACCCGATCCAGACGACGAAGACCAGCGTGCACGGCGCCATCAACGTCCTCGGGCTGGCCAAGCGCGTGAAGGCGCGGATCTTCCAGGCGTCGACGAGCGAGGTCTACGGCGACCCGGCCGAGCACCCCCAGCGCGAGGTGTACTGGGGCAACGTCAACCCGATCGGCGAGCGCTCGTGCTACGACGAGGGCAAGCGCTGCGCCGAGACGCTCTTCTTCGACTATCGCCGGCAGCACGCGCTGCCGATCAAGGTCGCGCGGATCTTCAACACCTACGGGCCCGCGATGCACCCCAACGACGGCCGTGTGGTGTCGAACTTCATCGTGCAGGCGCTGCGCGGCGAGCCCATCACCCTCTACGGCGACGGCTCCCAGACGCGCTCCTTCTGCTTCGTGGAGGACATGGTCGAGGCCTTCGTGCTGCTGATGGAGCGCACGCCCGAGGACTTCACCGGACCCGTCAACCTCGGCAATCCGACGGAGTTCACGATCCGAGAGCTCGCCGGGCACGTCCTGCGGCTCACCGGCTCCACCTCCGAGCTCGTCAACCGCCCCCTGCCCGGGGACGACCCCCGGCAGCGCCAGCCGGACATCTCGCTCGCTCGCGAGGTCCTCGGCTGGGAGCCCACGACGCAGCTCGAGGCGGGGCTCGAGCGCACGATCGCCTACTTCGAGGACGTCCTCGCCGCGGGCAGGCATCCGGCTGCTGGCGCGTCCGGGTAGCATTCCGCCCGCGTGCGCCGCGTCGGGGAGAGGGGGGCGAGGAACGATGAAGGCAGGGGTTGGTGTGGCGAGCACGCTCGCCGCTGCGCTCGCCCTCGCGGGCTGCGAGGAGGCGGCGAACGTCTACGTCGAGCCGCCTCCGGCCGAGGTCACGGTCGCGCGTCCGCTGGTGCGCACGGTGACCGAGTACCTCGACTTCACCGGGACGACCGAGGCCTCCGAGGCCGTCCAGGTCCGGGCCCGGGTCGCGGGCGTGCTCGAGGACATGCACTTCACCCCCGGGACCGTGGTCGAGGCGGGCGATCTGCTCTTCACCATCGATCCGAAGGAGTACGAGGCCGACCTGCTCGCGGTGAAGGCCGAGCGAGCGAGCGCCGAGGCGACCCTCACCCGGGCCGAGACCGAGCTCGCCCGCGCCGAGCGGCTGTTCAAGCAGAAGGCCGCCTCGGACGCGGAGGTCGTTCGCTGGCGCGGCGAGAAAGCGGTCGCAGAGGCGGCGGTGCAGCGCGCCGAGGCCTCCATCGCCCGCGCCGAGCTCGACCTCGGTTACACGCGGATCACGGCGCCCATCAGCGGGCGCGTGGGGCGCAACCTCGTCGACGTCGGCAACCTCGTCGGCGAGGGCGAGGCGACGGTGCTCACCGACATCGTTCGCTACGACCCGATGTTCGCCTACTTCAACCTCAACGAGCGCGACCTGCTGCGGGTGCTCGAGTACTACCGGCAGGAGGTCGAGGCGCGGGGCGTCGATCCGAACAAGGAGCCCGACTCGAGGGCGGACATCGAGCTCGAGCTCGCCCTCGCGAACGAGGAGGGCTTCGCCCACGGCGGGCTCTACGACTTCGGCGAGTCGGGCGTCGACCCCCGGACCGGGACCATGCGCCTGCGCGGCCGGTTCCCGAACGGCGACAACCCGCCGCGTCTTCTCCCGGGCCTCTTCGCCCGGATCCGGATGCCGATCGCCGAGCGCGAGAACGCGCTGCTGGTGAGCGAGCGCGCCCTCGGATCTGACCAGAGCGGTCGGTACCTGCTGGTGGTCAACGGCGAGAACGTCGTCGAGAAGCGCTTCGTGACCGTCGACGACGATCGCCTCGACGGGATGCTGCGGATCGAGTCCGGGCTCGAGCGCGAGGACCGGGTGGTGGTGCGTGGGATCCAGCGCGCCCGTCCCGGGGCGGAGGTGGCGCCCGAGGAGGTGGAGATGTCGACGCTGGCGACCTCGGCGCGGGACATCACGCGCGAGGCCGCCGGCGCGGGCGAGTCGACCGGCGACGCCGGCAGCGGCTGAAGCGGGAAGGTGTTCTCCAGGTTCTTCATCGAGCGTCCGATCTTCGCGAGCGTCGTCTCGATCGTGATCGTCATCGCCGGTGCGGTGTCGGTTCTCGCCCTGCCGATCGCCCAGTACCCGCAGATCACCCCACCGACGGTGCAGGTCTCGGCGAGCTACCCCGGCGCGAGCGCGAGCGTCGTGGCCGAGACCGTGGCGGCACCGATCGAGCAGCAGGTCAACGGGGTCGAGGACATGATCTACATGTCCTCGACCAGCGCGAGCGACGGCTCCTACAAGCTCACCGTCTCCTTCGAGGTCGGCACCAACCTGGACATGGCCCAGGTGCTGGTGCAGAACCGGGTCAAGCTCGCCGAGCCGAACCTCCCCGAGGACGTGCGGCGCCAGGGCGTCAACACCAAGAAGCAGTCGACGAACATCCTTCTCTTCGTCTCGCTGTTCTCCGAAGTCGAGCGCTACGACTCGCTGTTCCTCAGCAACTACGCGACGCTGCGCCTGCGCGACGCGCTCGCGCGGGTGCCCGGCGTCGGTGACGTCGCGGTCTTCCCGTCGAGCGACTACAGCATGCGCGTGTGGCTCGACCCGAACCAGCTCAAGGCGCGCAGCCTCGCAACTTCGGACGTCGTCGCCGCGATCCGCGAGCAGAACGTGCAGGTGGCGGCGGGGCAGATCGGCCAGCCTCCGGCGCCGGCGGGGCAGAGCTTCCAGTACCCGGTCAACGTGCTCGGTCGCCTGACCGACGTCGGGCAGTTCGAGCAGATCATCGTCAAGACCGCCGAGGGCGGGCGCATCACCCGGCTGCGCGACGTCGCGCGGATCGAGCTCGGCGGCAAGGGCTACGAGATCACCTCCGGGATCTCCGGCACGCCATCGGCGAGCATCGGCATCTACCAGTCGCCGGGCGCCAACGCCCTCGAGGTCGCGAAGCAGGCGCGCGCCGTGATGGCCGAGCTCTCGAGGCTCTTCCCCGAGGGCGTCGAGTACTCGATTCCCTACGACACGACCATCTTCGTCGAGCAATCGATCCGGGAGGTCTTCATCACCCTGTTCCAGGCGGCGGGGCTCGTCTTCATCGTGCTGTTCCTGTTCCTCCAGGACTGGCGGGCGACGGTGATCCCCGCGGTGGCGATCCCGGTCTCGCTCATCGGCACCTTCGCCGTGATGGGCGCGCTCGGCTTCTCGCTGAACATGCTCACCCTGTTCGGTCTGGTGCTGGCGATCGGCGTGGTCGTGGACGATGCGATCGTCGTCGTCGAGGCGACCGCGGCGAAGATGGAAGGCGGGAGGGGCGCGAAGGACGCAGCCATCGAGGCGATGGGCGAGGTGTCCGGCCCGGTGGTAGCCACCACCCTGGTGCTCCTCGCCGTCTTCGTGCCCGCAGCCTTCATGCCGGGGATCACCGGCGAGATGTATCGCCAGTTCGCGCTCACCATCGCCGTGGCGACGGTGTTCAGCTCGGTGAACGCGCTCACCATGAGCCCGGCGCTCTGCGCGCTGCTCCTGCGCCCGCCGAAGGCGCGCAAGAACGCGTTCTTCCGCGGCTTCGATGCGCTGTTCCAGGTCGCCGAGAAGGGTTACATGGCCATCGCGGGCGGCGTGGTGCGGCGCGTCGCGATCATGCTGATCCTCGCCGCCGGCCTCGCGGCCGCGACCGGCTGGCAGTTCGGCAAGCTGCCCACGGGCTTCCTGCCGGTGGAGGACCAGGGCTACCTGCTGGTCAACGTGCAGCTGCCGGACGCGGCCTCCCTCGAGCGCACCGGCGAGGTGCTCGCAACCCTCGACGGGATATTCCAGAGCACGCCGGGGATCGCCGAGTGGGTCTCCCTCGGCGGCTACTCGATCATCGACGGCACCAACGCGTCGAACGCCGCAACGGTCTTCATCATCATGACGCCGTGGGCCGAGCGGACCGCGCCAGAGCTCAGCCAGGAGGCGATCCTCGCGGCCCTCGAGCGCGCCTTCGCCGGCGTCCAGGACGCCGTCGTGTTCGCCTTCCCACCGCCGGGGATCCCGGGGCTCGGCGTCGCGGGCGGGTTCCAGCTCCAGCTCCAGGACATCGGTGGCGTGGGGCTGGAGGAGCTCGGAAAGGCCGCGGCGCAGCTCATCGAGGCCGGTAACTCCCAGAGCACCGTCACCGGCCTGAACACCACCTTCCGGGCCAACGTGCCGCAGCTCTTCGCGGAGGTCGACCGTGTCCGCGCGAAGGACCTCGGCGTCCCCCTCGACGAGGTCTTCGGCACGCTGCAGGCCTATCTCGGGTCGGCCTACGTCAACGACTTCAACCGCTTCGGCCGGACCTGGCAGGTCAAGGTCCAGGCGGACCATCAGTTCCGCATCGAGCCCGAGGACGTACGCCGGCTCGACGTGCGCAACGAGCGCGGCGAGATGGTGCCCGTCGGTACGCTGATCCAGGTGCAGGAGACGCTCGGCGCCCAGACGATCGCCCGCTACAACCTGTTCCCGTCCGCGGCGATCACCGGCGCTGCGGCGCCCGGCTACAGCTCCGGCCAGGCACTGATCATCATGGAGCAGATGGCGAGGGCCGAGCTGCCGCGGACCATGGACTTCGAGTGGACGGGGATGTCGTTCCAGGAGCGCGAGGTCGGCTCCGAGGCGATCCTGATCTTCGGGCTCGCCATCGTGCTCGTCTTCCTCGTGCTCGCCGCCCAGTACGAAAGCTGGACGGCGCCAGCAGCGGTGATCCTGGTGGTGCCCCTCGCGGTGCTCGGCACGGTCGCGGCGCTCCTCGCGCGCGGCTTCGACAACAACGTCTACACGCAGATCGGCATCGTCCTGCTGATCGCGCTGGCCTCGAAGAACGCGATCCTCATCGTCGAGTTCGCGCGCGAGCAGCGTGCGAAGGGCGAGAGCATCGTCGAGTCCGCGGCGACCGCCTGCCGGCTGCGCTTCCGGCCGATCCTGATGACCGCGTTCTCCTCCATCGCCGGCTTCATGCCACTGGTCGTGGCGAGCGGAGCCGGGGCCGCGAGCCGCCAGGCGATCGGCACGGCCGTGGTCGGTGGGATGATCGCGGCAACGGTGATGTCGCTGGTGTTCACGCCGGTGTTCTACGTGGCGATGCAGCGTCTCGGAGAGCTGCGGCAGCGCCCGGCGGCACCAGCACCGCAGCCCCAGGCCGGTGACTGAGCGCGGCTCGACCTCGAGCCCGAGGAGCCCTTCGACGAGGCGTACGTGAGCACGCTCTTTCGATCTGGGCGTCGAGATGGCGCGCAGGGGCTACCCCTGGGAGAAGGCACCGCCGGGCTTCGAGCCGCCCGGTAGAACGCGCTGAGCGCAGACCGGCGGCGGATTGCGTTGTGGCCGGCGCTCGCGGCCGGCGCTCGCGGCCGCCGCCAGGGCCGTCAGGCCGTCGCCTTGTTCCGGCCGAGCAGTCCCTTGACCGCGACGAAGGCGCCGATGGCGAGCACGATCCAGAACTTCTTCAGGGCGATGAGCAGCACGCCGAGCTTGGCGAAGAGACCTGCCTTCGCCGCGACCTTCCCCGCGATGAGCGCGCCGATGCCGTAGGCGGCGACCTCGTCGATGTCGGGGTCGAAGTCCGCGTACTTGTAGCCCGGCGAGAACTCGGTCATCTCCAGCACCTGCGGGAGATTGCGCTCGACGATGTACAGCCCGTCCATGTCGGCGATGACGTTGAGCACCAGCACGCCCCTGCGGCCGAGCGCCCGGATGTTGTAGTTGAGCGTCTGCGCCTCCTGCCCCTCGAAGCGCAGCGTCTTCGCCCAGTGCAGCTTCTTGGTCGCGGCGTCGTAGCGCGGTGGCGCGGCCCAGCCGACGAGCTCGACCGGCGGGTAGCCCGCCTCGCGCCGCTGCGCGTTGCCCGCGCGCGTCTGGTCCTGCATGGTCTCGAGGAGCTCGTCGTAGTCGATGCTGTGCGCGTCGTCGTCCTTGACGTGTCCGTCCTCCTCGTAGCTGACGACGACCGCCCAGCTCTTGTCGCCGAACAGGCCCTCCTCCACCGGCACGATCATGCCGAGGGTGCCGGCGCCCGCACCCGGCGGGTTGCCCCAGCCCTCGACGAGAACGCGCTCGGTGTCTCCGGGCGGCAGGTACAGGAAGCCCTCGGGCAGGTCGAGGCTGGCGATGCCGCCGGGGAGCTCCACGGCGCCGCTGCGGAAGTCGAGCGATTCGAGGAACGCTTCGAGGGACATGCCCTCCTGCTCGGCCTGCTGGGCGTGCGCGCCAGGCAGCGTGAGGGCCAGCGCACAGGCAGCGGCGAAGGCGCGGATCGACATCTCGTTCTCCAGGTGAGCCCCGATGGTGGCCCGATGGTAGTCGGCGCCCCGGGCGATTGCTGAAGCCGATTCCCACGCTGTGAGCGTGGCCACACTCCCGGCCGCCGGGCGCCGACGGGCCGGGATTCAGAGCATCCGGCGCAGGACGTCGTGCTCGGCGCGGTCGAAGAAGGCGTGCTTGACCACCGCGCCGACGTGGACGAGCAGGAGGCCCGTGAGGGTCCATACGGCGCTCTCGTGCCACTCGCCGAGGCGCTCGCCGAGGCCCGAACCCGGCGAGACGAGGGCCGGCAGGCGCACCCCGAGGGCACGGACACCGTCGGCCTCGGGCGCGGCGCCGGCGGCGAGATAGCCGAGGACCGGAGTGGCCACCATCAGCACGTAGAGCGCCAGGTGCACCGCGCGGGCGGCGACCCGCTCCCAGGCCGGGAACGTCTCGGGGAGCGGCGGCGGCCGGGAGCGCAGCCGGTTGACGATCCGCACCGCCGCGAGCACCAGGACGAGGACCCCGATCGAGAGGTGCCAGGCGAGCAGGCCAGGGAGGAGCTCGTCCTCGGGCCCGGACATGGCCATCCCGACCGCGAGCTGGCCGAGGACGAGCGCCGCCATCAGCCAGTGCAGGAGGCGCATGCCGAAGGGATAGCCCGGCGCGGTCACCGCCCGAGCGCCCGGCCCGCGATGTCGCGCGCGGCGATGTAGCCGAAGGTCATGGCCGGCCCGAGGGTGATCCCCACCGCGG
>CAJIAT010000218.1_pt1 | contig 10233 bp, 12 predicted proteins | sample 9199161 | NCBI WGS metagenome assembly CAJIAT01 (sample SAMEA7708281, study PRJEB35096) | sediment metagenome | biome: marine neritic benthic zone biome [ENVO:01000025]; feature: sediment [ENVO:00002007]; material: shallow marine sediment [ENVO:03000034] sea grass bed [ENVO_01000059] ... | reverse complement strand
GGGACTGTGGGCGCTCGACCGTGGCCTCCAGGCGCTCGGATCGATTGCCCGCGACGCGGGCTCCGAGGCCTTCGTGAGCGTGAACGTCTCGCCGCGGCAGCTCGACACGGAGGAGAACGTCGAGCACCTCGCGGCGATGATCGAGCGCGCCTCGGTCGATCCGACCCGCCTGCGCCTGGAGATCACCGAGCAGGCGCTGCTCGACGATCCGCGGATGGCCACCCTCGGCCTCGCGCGGCTGAAGGCCACCGGCGCGCACATCGCCATCGACGACTTCGGCACCGGCTACTCGAGCCTCAACTACCTGCACCGCTTTCCTCTCGACGTGCTCAAGCTGGATCGGTCCTTCGTGCAGAGGATCGCCGAGGACTCGGCGGGTCAGCGCGTCGTCGCGGCGATCATCGGCCTGTCGCACGACCTCGACATGGACGTGGTCGCCGAGGGCATCGAGGAGCACGCGGAGCTGAGCTGGCTGCGGGCCCAGGGCTGCCGCTACGGGCAGGGCTACCTGATGGCGAGGCCGATGCCCTTCGAGGAGGCCCACGGCTACCTCTACCGCAGCTTCGAGTGGTAGCCGCCCGGGACGGGCCCCCGATCCACGAGCTCCAGCGCTGCGTGAAATGGGGACATGTTCCTTTTCGCGTTCGCGAAAAGGAACATGTCCCCATTTCATGGGTCCCCCGGATGATGGTCTGGGAGTACCATCGCGCATGCACCTCGCATTCGGTCTCAACCGCTTCGACTGGCGCACCCCGGTGCGCTTCGCCGCCGACGTCGCCCGCGCCGAGCGGGCCGGCTGGGACTGGGCGCTCATCCCGGCCTCGTCGCTGCGTCTCCCGGACCCGTACGTGAGCCTCGCCCTCGCCGGCGAGCGCACCGAGCGCATCGGTCTCGGCGTCCTGATCGACAACCCGGTCGTGCGCCACCCCGCGGTGCTCGCCTCGTCCATCGCCAGCGTCGACCTCGTCGCTCCAGGACGCACGCTCCTCGGCCTCGGCGCGGGGGACACCGCGGTGCGCCTGCTCGGCAGGGGTCCGGCGAAGGTGGCCACGCTCGAGGCTGCCACCGCCACGGTGCGCGCCCTGCTCGCCGGTGAGGAGGTCGCCGTGGACGCGGCGCGCCCGGCGCGCCTCGGCCACGCGCGCGAGATCCCCGTGTGGATCGCCGCCGGCGGTCCGCGCACCCTGCGCATGGCGGGCCGCGTCGCGGACGGGGTCTTCATCCGCGTGGGGCTGCACCCGGCGAACCTCAGGGCGGCCTACGAGGCGGTCTGCGCCGGCGCGCGCGAGGCGGGCCGGGACCCCGACGAGATCCGGATCGGGCTCATCTTCCACGTGGTGCTCGACGAGGATGCGGCGCGCGCGGCCCTCGTCGCGCGCTCCATGGTCGCTGGCTACTACGAGTTCTCGCCGATGCTCTTCGACCCGCCGGGCTTCACCTGGGACGGGCCCCCGATCCACGAGCTCCAGCGCCGCGTGTGGCCCGACTTCCATCACCACGCGGATCTGGTCGAGTCCGGGCGCCTGGTCGAGTTCCTGCCCGACGAGGTGGCGGATGCCTTCGCCGCCCACGGCCCGGCCGAGGCGATCGCCCGCCAGCTCGCCGGCGCCCTGGCGGCAGGGGTGCCCTGCGACGTGCTCGTCGCCCATCCGATGCCGACGCCCGATCCGGACGGTCCGCGCCCGGACTACATGGAGCGGTTCGCCGCCGAGGTGATGCCCTCGCTGCGCGCGAAGCGCTGACGCCCGGGCGCAACCCGCGGCGGCGTGTCGTCAGTCCGGCCGGTACTCGCGCGTCGCTTCCGGGTCCTCGGCGCTCGCCGGAAGCGCCCGCAGCGCCTCCCACGCCGCGTCGGGGATGGCCGCCGTCGCCCAGTCGAGGGTCTGCTGCACTCGCTCGGGCTTCGAGACGCCGCAGATCGTCGAGGTGATCCGTGGGTCCCGGATGGAGAACTGCAGCGCGGCCGCGCCGAGGGCGACGCCGTGCTCGGCGCACACCGCTTCGACGGCGCGCACCGGCTCGAGGGCCGCCTCGCTCGCCTCCTGGTACACGTAGCGGGGATAGGCCGCCGCGCCCTTGGCGAGGACGCCGCTCGCGTAGGGCGCGGCGTTGAGCACCGCGATCCCCTTCGAGCGGGCGAGGTCGATCATCGGCTCGGCGTTCCGGTTCACCAGCGTGAAGCGGCTGTGGGTGATCATGACGTCGAAGTCCCACTCGCGGAGGATCGGCATCATCACGTCGACCTTGCCCGCCGCGAGGCCGATGACGTCGGCGATCCCCTCCTCCTTCATCCGGTGCAGCTCGCCCAGCGCGCCGTCGACGTCGGCGAGGGAGCTCGCGTACTCGGGATCGTGGAGGTGCAGGATCTGCACCCGGTCCAGTCCCAGGGCCTCGAGGCTCTGCTCGATGGAGCGCCGGGCACGGTCCGCGTCGAAGCGGTTGGTCTCCATGTCCCGGTCGAGCTTGGTCGAGACGACCGCCCCCGCCGGCAGCCCGCCGAGCTCGCGCAGCACCGCCCCGATGCGCCGCTCGGACTCGCCCAGGCCGTAGTTGCGCGAGGTGTCGATGAAGGGCGCGGGGCCCGAGAAGATCGCGAGGAGCGTCTCCCGCGCGCGGGCCTCGTCGACCTCGTAGCCGTAGGTGCCCGGCATGTTGGCGAGGGCGGTGGTGCCGAAGCAGACCGCGGGGACCTCGATGATCCCGGCAATGGATCTGCGTGCGCTGACGTCGACGTGCTCGCTCACGTTGCTCCCCCTCCGGCGCGACCCCGCCAGCGGACGGGGCGCCTTACCAGGAGCGGGGCCGTCCGGTGTCGAGGTGGATGAAGTCCGAACTCGGATAGTATCCGACTCCGCCGCTGCGCAGCGCGCGGGCGCGGGCGCGGAGCTCGGCGGTGGGCACGCCGTCGAGGCGCACGTCGATGGCGCGCCCCTGCATGTGCAGGCTGCGCTTGGCGACGCCGCCGCCGCGGGAGCGGAGCAGGGCGTTGGTTTTCGGCGAGCGGTAGCCGGAGATGACGAGCAGCCGGCCGGCGCCGGCGAATCCCGACTGCAACGCATGAAGCGTGTCGAGGAGCGCCGGATCGATCGGGTGCGACTCGCCGGTGCGGAAATCGCGCAGGAACCGCTCGACCTCGGCGAGCGCGCCGGGTATATGTGCACCGCCCTCGGCATAGCGCACGTCGAGCGTCTCGCCGGTGTGCAGGTGCCCGAGGCGCAGCTGCCGCGGGGTCGGTGCGGCGCCGGCGAGCGCGAGGCCGGGCAGCGAGGCTGCGGAGCAGGCGGCAAGGCCCAGGAGCCGCCGGCGTCGGAGATTAGTCATTTCCCAAATCAACCATTCGTCGAGACCGTCCAACGATGCAGATGCTGAAGTCTAGTAAAGACGCGGTCGCCGCACCTATCCCGGTCCGCCATTGGCTTGGCGGGCGTGTCCACGGGCTCGCCGGCGCCCTGGCGCTGCTCGCGGCCGGGATCGCACCGCCCGTGCACGCCACCCCGGAGGAGGCGGAGCTGCTGCGCGCGCGCATGGAGCAGCTCGAGGCGTCCGGCGGTCTGGCCGTTACCGGGGTCGAGCTCACGGCCTCGGACCTGCTCCTCGAATTCTACGCCCGGCGTGGCTTCGAGCCCGCCTGGCACGGCGCGAAGCGTCTGGAGGAGCTGCGCGAGCTCGCCGACCTCGCCGTCGAGGAGGGCCTGTCGGAGCGCGACTATCCGCTCCCGGAGCTCACGGAGCTGGTCGACAGGGTTGCCGCCGGCAGCACCCCCGCCGAGCGGGTCGACGCGGACATCCTCGCCACCGAGACGCTCATCCGCATCGGCTACCAGCTCAGGTTCGGCAAGGTGAACCCGGCGCAGCTCGACGCCGACTGGAACTTCGACCGCCGGCTCCAGCCCGGCATCGACCCCGCCGAGACCATCGAGAGCGTCCTGGAAGCGCCGAACATCCGCGCACGGGTCGAGGAGCTGCTGCGCCGGGACTGGTTCTTCGCCGCGACCATCGCCGCGCTCGCCCGCTACCGGGAGATCGAGCGTGCCGGTGGCTGGCCCGAGCTCGCTACGGGACCGACGTTGCGCGCGGGGGATTCGGGGCCGCGAGTCGCCGCGCTGCGCGCGCGGCTCGTGGTGGAGGGCGATCTCGAGAGTGACTCCGGCCTTCCCGAGTTCGACGAGGCCCTCGAGACCGCGGTCGAGCGCTTCCAGGCGCGGCACAATCTCGAGGCGGACGGCATCGTCGGCAAGGCGACCGTGGCCGAGCTCAACGTCCCGGTCGGCGTGCGCATCGACCAGCTCCGGGCGACCCTCGAGCGCAGCCGCTGGGTCAACGACGAGGTCGAGGGGAGCACCGACTTCGTCGTGGTCAACATCGCCGACTTCCGTCTCGCCCTCGTGCGCGGTGGCCAGATCGACTGGGTCACGCGAGTCGTGGTCGGCAAGCCCTATCACCGCACGCCGGTGTTCAAGGGGACCATGCGCTACCTCGTCCTCAACCCGACCTGGACCGTGCCCTACAGCATCTCGACCAAGGAGCTGCTGCCGAAGATCCAGCGCGATCCCAGCTACCTTGCGTCGCGCAACTTCGACGTGCTGACGCGGGACGGTCGCGTGATCGATGCGTCCAAGGTGAACTGGAAGAGCCTGTCGCGGCGCAGCTTCCCCTACACGCTGCGCCAGGGACCGGGTCCGGGCAATGCGCTCGGGCGGGTCAAGTTCATGTTCCCGAACGAGCACGCCGTGTACCTGCACGACACCCCGGCGCGCTCCCTCTTCGACAAGGCGGAGCGCTCCTTCAGCCACGGGTGCGTGCGGGTGAGCGATCCCCTCGAGTTCGCCCGGCTGGTCCTCGACGACCCCGAGCGCTGGAGCCGCGCGCAGATCGATGCGCAGATCGAGTCGGGCGAGCTGCTGAACGTCACGCTCGAAGAGCCGCTGCCGGTCTTCATCCTGTACTGGACGGCGCACGCTGACCCGGACGGGACGGTACGCTTCGCTCGCGACATCTACGAGCGAGACGCGAAGCTGCTCGAGGCTCTCGACGGACCGGTGCGGATCGAGCTGCCGGACGCGTGAGGCGCGTCCTGCGCGCCGTCGCGTCGGCGACCCTGACGGGCTGCCTCCTCGCGGCGAACGCGCGCGCCGACGAGGAGCGCTCGGCAAACGCCGATCGCTGCCCCGAGCACTGCGGCGAGGTGCTCAGACTCTGTCTGGAGGTTTATCGAAAACGCCACGAGTGCCTGGCGCTGACCGACGCCTGCACGCAGGCGTGCAAGGCAGGCGAGCCCGTGCTCGACACGCGCGGCGAGGTGCTCTCCGAGTGGCACTACCGCGAGGGTGACCCGCGGACCGTGATCCGCTGGTAGCGCCGGGGGCGGCGGTCTCACCGACCCCCGGCGCGCTCACGCCTTCACGGTCACACGGCTCAGCCCAGCTCGTCCAGCTTGGCGTCGATCGAGGAAATCGCCGCCGCCCCGGCGAAGCGATCGGTCTCCGCGCCGCCCTTGAAGAACACGATCGTCGGCAGCGCGCGCACGCCGAACGCCTGCGCCGCGTCCTCCTGGTCCGCAGCGTTGACGGCGACGAAGCGCCAGCGCTCGGCGCGCTCGGCCGCCATGCGCCGCAGGTGCGGGCGCATGGTCCTGCACGGCGCGCACCAGGGCGACCAGAAGTCCACCAGCACGCCCCGTGCCTCCGAGGCGATGATCGCCTCGAGACCGGCGCGGTCCAGCTCCTCGAGCTCGACCGTGTCGCCGGCACGGCTCTCGCTCACCCGAGCGCCTCCCGGCGGTACGCCATGTCGGTCCCGTACTCGCTCTCGCCGTCGGAGTCCATGTTCATCGTGATGTTGAACTTGTTGCCCCAGTTGAAGATCCCGCAGGCGAAGACCATCTCCACGATCTCCTCGTCGCTGAAGACCTTCTTCAGCCCGGCGAAGAACTCGTCGGTGACGGTGTGCGGGTCGAGCGCGATGCGCTCGGCGAACGACACGGCGAGGGCCTCGCGATCGCTCAGCAGCTCACCGGGCTTCGGCTGGTGCTTCGCGCACTCGGCTTCCTTGGTCTCCACGACACCGCGCACGGCGGTGGTGCGGACGGCCATTCAATACGCGCAGTCGTTGATCTGCCCGGTCTTGAGCCGCATCAGCTCGTGGATGTGCGGCTCGATCTTCCCGGGCCCGAAGAACGAGCCGAACACGTTGACGATGGTCTTGAGCAGCGCCGGGTTGTGCCCGATGACGCCGAACATCGCCGAGTCCCCCCACCAGCTGTCGCGGCCCTGCTGGAGGATCTCGTTGACCTCCGGGTCGTCGCTCTGGCCGGGCTCGAGCGGCTTGATGCGTGTTGCCATTTCGCTCTCCTCCTCCTCCGAATGACCCGGTCGCTCCGGGTCGAGCTCTGGGTCTGTCTCACCCAGCGTCGTATCGCTTGAACGTTCAGGCGCGATCCGGCGCCACCGTTGGGGCGCCGTCGAGCATCGCCGTGCTCTGCCGGGCGATACCGCGCAGCAGCGCCGGCTCGGGCCGGCTGCGCATCAGCACGAGCATGCCGATGAGGGCGCCGAGCATGCGTCGCGCCGCGGCCCCCGCATCGAGCGTCGTGGGAACCTCGCCCTCGGCCTGGCCGCGGCGCACGAGGCGTCGGAGCCAGCGCTCGGTGTCGCGCTGGCTCCCGGCGACGAGGGCACGCAGCTCCTCGTCGCCGTGAAGCTCCGTCGCGGTGTTGGTGAGCAGGCAGCCGTTGACCCCGGCGGGCGTGCGCGAGACCGCGAGCCAGCGCTCGAAGAGCTCGCGGATCGCGGCCTTCGCGGGCCGCGTGCGCTCGAGCTCCTCGAGCAGGGCGCGGCGGCAGCGGTCGTCGTAGCGGTGCAGCGCGGCGAGGAACAGGGCGCGCTTGTCGCCGAAGGTCGCGTAGAGGCTGGCGCGATTGACCCCCATCACCTCGACGAGGCGCGACAGCGACGTGCCGCGGTAGCCGTGGGCCCAGAACTGGCGCATCGCGGCGTCGAGGGCGGCATCGGGGTCGAACTGGCGCGCGGCGGGCATCGGCCTGTCGTTTAGAACGATCGTTCCAAACGATATCAGATCCCGAGTGCGGTGTCCGTGTGCTACTGCGCGCGGGAGTCCTCGGCTCGCGCGCCGCCCCGCCCCTCGATCAGCTCTTCGACCAGCTCGGCCGTGCGCCCGGCGAGCTCGAACACCGACAGCGGCGCGCACCCCTCGGCCTTGTTGTTCACGATCGCGAGGGTCGGGCGCTCGGGCCACTCGACGAGGTGTCGGGCGATCAGCCCCGCGAGGGCGTCGCGGGTCGGCGGGTCCTCGGCTACGAGCCGGTCGAAGGGCGCGTAGCGCTCGCGGGCCGCCTCGTAGGCGAGGCCGTGGCCGAGGTTCCAGCGCACGACGAGCGCGCGCTCCATCGCCGGTGCGGCGATGCGCGCCTGGGCCTCGGGGGGCGGCATGCGCGGGTGCACGCCGAGGCAGTGCACGGCGCCCGCGGCTCGCAGCGCGCGGGCATAGTCCGGCCCCAGCCAGTCGGCGTTGCGGATCTCGACCGCGTAGAGCGGACCCGCAGGCAGCGCATCGAGGAAGCGGTGCAGTCGCTCGACGATCCGCGGCACGCCGCCGAGGGCGGCGGTCGGCTGCGGCGGGAACTGGAACAGGACGGCTCCGAGGCGCGTGCCCAGACCCTCCGCGAGCGGCGCGACCACCGCGTCACCGGCGTAGCTCGCATCGAGGAAGCGCGGATTCACCTCGCCGGCCTGCGCTGCGTAGCGCGGATGGCGGGGAAAGCGGGCGAGCGTGCAGTGCTCGTGCGCCTTGGCGAGGAATCGGAACTGCGGCCCGACCGCCGAGCGGTAGGCCTCGGCCTGTCGGGCGCCGAGGGGCCGGTAATAGGTGCTGTCGAGACCCACGGCGCGGAGCAGGGGGTGATGCGCGTAGGCGCCCAGCCCCTCGCGGGCAAGCTGCTCGCGCGGGTGGCTCCCCGCCCACACGATGCCGCGCCAGCCCGGGAAGCCCCACGACGAGGTGCCGAGGCGCAGCGCCTCGGGCAGGCTCGCGGCGACGCGATCGTGGCGGGGCTGCGCGGGCGCCGGAACGACGCCGGCTTCGGTGACGGAGCTCGAGCCGCGGTGCGGCTCCGAGCCCGGCTCGAAGCCGGGCAGGGGGAGCGTGCGCGGGTCGTTGCTCACCGGTGGGGCGGCGCCGCGGTCACGCGCCCGCCGCGCCGATCAGGCGGCGTTCTCCGCCGAGCCCTCGAGGATCCGCGCCCCCAGCTCCTGCGCGACGTGGGCGAGGGAGGCGTTCCAGTCGTCGCCCGCGGCGTCGTACTCGACGATCTCGTCGCACATCGCCGTGAAGCGCGAGGCCGGGACGTTGGCGTTCGCGTCCCGCGCGCGCACGCCCACGATGTACTTGCCGTGGGCGCGCGAGTAGCCGCACTCGAAGCCGGTCCAGGCCTCGTTCTCGATGCCGTCGAGCACCACGATGACCACGTCCGCCTTCTCGAGCTCGCTCTCGTAGAGCGCCTGCACCTCGCGCGGCCCGAGAGTGCTGCCGTCGACCTCGAGATCCTCCTGCGGGATCAGCACCTCCATGTAGTGGTTGCTGGCGCTGATCGCCTCGCGCAGTGCGCGATTCCATCAGCGTGCACCCTGCGAGAGGCTGTAGGCGGCGAGGTAGGCGCGCACGCCCCGGTGCACGCCGTGCTCGGCGACCGGGCCCTCGAAGCCCTCGACGTTCTGCGTCGCTGCGCGCAGCGCCTCCTCGAGGGTGAACGTCCCGACGATCAGCGCGTGGCCGATGATCGCACCGTGGATGTTGTGCAGTCCGCGCAGGCGTGCGATGTCGTCGATCGTGTGCACGGTGCCGCTCGAGAGCACCGGGATGGAGACCGCCTCGCTCAGCTCGAGGGTGAGCGCGAGGGAGCTCATCGCCTGGTCCTCGAAGCGGTCGATGTCCGTGTGCACGATGCCGGCGATCCCCGACATCTGGAGGTCGCGCACCAGCTCGCGCGGGTCGTAGGACGTCTGGGTCTGCCAGCCGTCGATCATCACCCGCTCGTCCTTGGTGGCGAGGTTGACCACGATGCCGCCCGGGTAGCGGCTGCTCGCCTCGGCGAGCAGCGACTGATCGGTGATCGCGACGGTGCCGAGCACGACGCGCGCCGCGCCCGCGTCGAACCAGTCCGTGATCTGCGCGAGCGTGCGCATGCCGCCGGCCACCTGCACCGGTATCCCCGCCCGCTCGAGGATGCCGCGCACGACGTCGGCGTTGTCGCGGCCGCGACCCTGCGCGGCGTCGACGTCGACGACGTGCAGCCACTCGGCGCCCTCGGCCTCGAAGCGCGCCGCGGCATCCTGGGGAGAGAGATCGTGGAAGCGATGGTTGCCGGCAGACACGGACCGTGTCACCAGCCGTCCCTCGAGAATCTGCACCTCGGGCAGGATCAGCATTGGCCTGACTCCCTGACGTATCCCACCAAGCGCAGCAGGATATCAGAGGCCCGTAGCCGTCCCGCTCCGAACGCGACGCGCCGGGTTCTGCACGCGTCGCGCCCGACCGGGGCGCGAGCGTGCGCGTGCCGGCAGCGGGACCGCGACGTGGAAGACCCCACGGGCGATCGAGCGCTCCCGCTCATGCGCTGACGAGCGTTCCAGCCCGCGTCCGCGCCGCGCCCCTCGCCTCGGCGAGCAGCCAGTGCCGGAAGGCCGCGATGTCCGGCTCGTCGGCGGTCTCGGCGAGATAGACCGCGTGGTAGGCCTGCTCGAGGGGCAGGCGCAGCTCGAAGGGGATCGCGAGCCGCCCGGCGCGCACGTCGCCCTCGGCGAGCGGCTCGAGGGTGAGCGCCACGCCCTGTCCCTCGATCGCCGCCTGCAGGGCCAGCGAGACGTGGTTGAAGCGCAGGCCCCGCCGCGGGTCCACCTCCTCGACCCCCGCCATCTCGAGCCAGTCCTCCCAGCCGGGCTGGTCCTCGTAGCCGGTGTCGTCGTGGAGCAGCGTGTGCAGTCGCAGATCGGAGGGCTCGCGCAGCGCCCGAGGCCCCTCGAGCAGCGCAGGGCTGCACACCGGGAGCACGGAGACGGGCATCAGCTCGTCGACGTGACAGCCGGGGTAGTCGCCGTGGCCGAAGCGGATCGCGACGTCGACCTCGTGCTCGCGGAAGCTGCTCGCGGGGATCGAGCCGTGGCTCTCGTCGTGGCCGATGAGCCGGGTCGTCGCCGAGATCTGGAGGTCGATTCCCGG
>CAJIAT010000428.1_pt1 | contig 10330 bp, 7 predicted proteins | sample 9199161 | NCBI WGS metagenome assembly CAJIAT01 (sample SAMEA7708281, study PRJEB35096) | sediment metagenome | biome: marine neritic benthic zone biome [ENVO:01000025]; feature: sediment [ENVO:00002007]; material: shallow marine sediment [ENVO:03000034] sea grass bed [ENVO_01000059] ... | reverse complement strand
TTCGGATAAGGCCGGTCCGGTGCGGGTTGCGGGGACCGTCGGCCGCAGGGATGCGGCCGTCGAGCCTACAGGGACGTATTCACGGCGTGTCCCCGCAGCCCGTACCGGGCCGGCCGACGCCCGGGTAGCCGCTTAACCGATCACGAATGCGTCGGACGGCCGGACGGCGTGCCGGTGCCCCTGGATTCGACACCGGGCGGGTGGCTGCGACGGGTCTCCGGTCCGTGTTCCTGAGGAGCGCGGGGGGCTCGATGACGCTCCTCGCGAAGGAGGTCATGCCGGCGGTCGACGAGGCGCTCGAGGCGGAGGCGGCCTGAGCGCGCGGACGAAGGAGCGGTCCAGCGGCGCGTCGCGCGGAACGATCACCTCGAACGTGACCGTACTCATCGGCTCGTTTCCGTCTGCGTCGTGAGGTAGCCCGGTCGGACAGGGCCCCGCCGGGGACGCGGTCGCGCGGGCGAATCCGCGGGGCTTCCGCCCACCGCCACCCGGTGCCATTACACTTCGCCCTCGCGCCGACGTCGGAGACCGCCATGACTGCGCCGAAGGAAGCCCCCCCCGGGCCACCACCGCTCGTCCCGAGCGCGGCGCGCCTCGAGCGGGGGGCCGCGGTCGGCTTCGACGCGCGCACGCTCGCGCGCATCTCGGCGATGGCCTTCCGCCATCGGGGACGCATGTCGCTCGCGCTCGGCGCGACGGCCCTGGCGGCGGTGGCTCAGATCACCATCCCGCAGCTGGTCGGAGACGCGGTCGACCAGGCGCAGACGCTCCTGGCGGCAGCCTCGACCGACGAGGGCTCTGCGCGCGCCGCGCTCACGCGCACCGCGTGGCTTCTTCTCGCGGTCTCGGTCGCGCGGGGCGTGTTCACGATGACGCAGAACTACCAGGGCGAGGCGGTCGGCCACCTCGTCGCGCACGAGCTGCGCATGGCTTACTACGCGAAGCTTCAGCATCTCTCGTTCGCCTACCACGACCGCGTTCACACCGGCGAGCTGATGACCCGCGGCATCCTCGACATCGAAGGCACGCGTATGTGGGTGCACACCGGCATCCTGCGCATGGTGCTTCTCGCGATCCTGATCGGCGGTGGCATGTGGCTGCTGCTCTCGATAGACCCCCTGCTGGCCACCGTGGCGCTCGCCTTCGTACCGATCGTCGGCGTCGGCGCAGGACGCGCGCGGCTACGCCTGCGCAGGCTCTGGTTCGCCCTCCAAGCCGAGCTCGGCGTGCTCACGCGAATCATGGAGGAGAACCTCGGAGGCATTCGGGTGGTGCGTGCCTTCGCCTCCGCGCCGTTCGAGATGGCCCGGTTCGACGCGATATCGAACACCGCGCGCGCGATCACGCGGCAGCGCATCGCGACCTTCGTCGGCAGCACCACGAGCATGACCTGCGTCTTCTTCCTTGGGATGGGACTGGTGCTGTGGGTCGGCGGAGCCCGGGTGCTGGCCGGCGCGATCACGCTCGGTGAGCTGGCAGCCTTCCTCGCGTTCATGGCGATTCTCCAGCAGCCGGTGCGCCAGATCGCCTGGATGGTCAACTCGATCGCGCGTGCGTCGACCTGCGGGGCCCGCCTGTTCGAGATCCTGGACCTCGAGCCAGACGTCCACGACCGTCCGGGCGCACTGCCGCTCGAGCCCCACGACGGCGTGCTGCGGTTCGAGGACGTCTCTTTCTCCTACGAGCAGGGGGGCGATGCGCCGCCGACGTTGCACGGCGTGAGCTTCGAGGCACGCGCAGGCAGCGTGATCGGCATAGTCGGGCCCCCGGGAAGCGGCAAGTCGACGATCGCCAGCCTCATCCCGCGGTTCTACGACGTCACCGGCGGGCGCATCACCATCGGTGGCCAGGACGTGCGTGACGTGACGCTCGACTCGCTGCGACGCTACGTCAGCGTGGTGCAGCAGGACGCCTACCTGTTCACCTCCGCCATCGAGACCAACGTCGCCTATGGCGACCCCTGGTCGGATCGCAGCGCCATCCGTCGCGCCACCGAGGCCGCACAGCTCCACAACTACATCGCGAGCCTTCCGGCGGGCTACGAGACCCTGGTCGGCGAGCGCGGCGTATCGCTCTCGGGCGGCCAGCGCCAGCGCCTCGCCATCGCGCGAGGCGTGCTGCCCGAGTCGGGCATCATCGTCCTGGACGACTCCACCGCCGCGGTCGACGCCGGCACCGAGCAGGCGATCCGCGCCTCGCTGGCCCAGCTGACGAGCACCCGCATCACGCTCATCATCGCTCACCGCCTGTCGTCGCTGATGCACGCCGACGAGATCCTGTTTCTCGATGGCGGCCGCGTCATCGAGCGCGGCTCGCACGCGGAGCTGCTCGCGGCGGGCGGGCGCTACGCGGCGCTGCACCGGCTGCAGACGGCATGAGCGCGCCGGGCGACGCCCTGGACGCCCGCCCGCCGCGGGCGGTGGTCGGCTCACAGGTCTCCTACGAGGAGGAGATGTTCGGCGCCGCGTTCGACGGCGCGGTGCTGCGCCGGACCTGGGCGTTTATCCGCCCGCACCGTCGCCGCCTTCTCCTCGCGCTCGCCGCCGTGCTCGCGTTCACCGCGACCCAGGTCGCGCTCCCGCTCTTGATCCGGCTGGCGATCGACCACGCCCTCGCGCCCGAGGCCGGTGGCCTCGGGCGGCTGCACCTCGTGGGCGGCGCCTTCGTGCTCGTCGTTCTGGTGAACTACGCGGCCAATCACGCCCAGGAGATGCTGGTCGGGCGCACGGCTGCGGATCTGCTGTTCGATCTGCGCCGCGCCATGTTCGCGCACCTTCAGCGGGTGTCGCTCGGCTTCATGGACCGCACCGAGGTCGGGCGGCTGATGTCGCGGCTACAGGGAGACGTCAACGCGCTGCAGGAGTTCCTCGAGACCTCGATCATCGCAGTGGGCGATCTCGTCCTACTCGCTGGCATCGTCACCGTGCTGCTGTGGCTCGACCCACGGCTCGGGCTGTTGACGCTCACCGTCGTGCCAGCGCTGCTGGTCGTGAGGCTCTTCTGGCTGCCACATGCGCGCCGCGCCTTCCTGCGCGCGCGCGAGTCGAGCTCCACGGTGAATGGCGCGCTGGCAGAGAACGTGCACGGCGTGCGGACCATCCAGGCGTCGGCGCGCGAGAGCGTCAATCGCACGCTCTTCGCGGAGAAGGCCGGCGAGACGCTGGCGGCGCACCTGCGCGCCTCGCGCTTCTCCAATGCGATGGTGCCGATCGTCGACAGCCTGACGGGCATCGCGATGGCCGTGGTGGTGCTGGTAGGCGGCGAGATGGTGCTCGAGGGAAGGCTCGACCTCGGCGTGATGGTCGCCTTCCTGTTCTACGTCCAGCGTTTCTTCGATCCGGTCCGCACGCTCACCATCCAGTACAGCATCATGCAGCGGGCGATGGCCTCGGGGCAGCGCATATTCGAGGTCCTGGACGTGCCGGTCGAGGTCGAGGACCGCCGCGATGCGGTAGACCTGGACCGCAACGACGGCACCATCGAGTTCCGCGACGTCACCTTCGGCTACGAGCCGGGCCGCCCGGTGCTCAGGAACGTAAGCTTCCGCGTCGAGCCGGGCGAGACCGTGGCGCTGGTCGGGCCGACCGGCTCGGGCAAGACCAGCACCACCGCCCTCGCGCACCGTTTCCACGACGTCTGGGAGGGGGCCGTCCTGGTCGGGGGTCGTGACGTGCGCGACGTCACGCTCGCGTCGCTCGGGCGCAACGTCGCCATGGTGCTGCAGGAGCCGTTCCTGTTCTCGGGCACCGTCTTCGACAACATCCGTTACTGCAACCTCGATGCGAGCGAGGACGACGTCGAGCGGGCCGCGCGCGCAGTCGACGCTCACGAGTTCATCATGCGACTGCCCCACGGCTACCGCACCGAGCTCGAGCAGCGTGGCGGGAACCTCTCACTCGGTCAGCGCCAGCTCCTGAGCTTCGCTCGCGCGCTCGTCGCCGATGCGCCTGTCCTGATCCTCGACGAGGCGACCGCGAGTGTCGACAGCTACACCGAGCGCCACATCCAGCGCGCGCTCGAGCGCCTGCTCGATGGCCGCACCGCGATCGTGATCGCACACCGGCTCGCCACGATCCGGGGCGCCGACCGCATCCTGGTGATGAACGAGGGCCGCATCGTGGAGCAGGGCTCCCACCGCGAGCTGGTCGCGCGAGACGGTCTCTACGCTCGCCTCGATCGCCTCAACTACGCCTCGTTCGACGATCTACCGCCAACCACCGTGCCCGGCCGGCTCGGTGAGAGCGGGGTACACAACGAGACGTGACGGAGACCGCCTCGAAGGAAGATCGCGGCGGATGGGAGCTGGAGCGACTCGATCCGGAAGGTCCTGCGCGATCATCCCGCGGATCGGTGAGATATCCGGGCTAGCGCGTCGAGGTCGGCGCCGATGGCCTCGCGTAGCCAGGTGATGAGCGCACGCAGTCGCGACGAGACGAGGCGCGCCTCGGGGTAGACGAGACTCACCGGCAGCGGATCGGGCTCGAAGTCGCGGAGCACGATCGCGAGCCGGTCGGCGCGCAGCAGCGGCGCGACCTGGTAGTGGAACTGCTGCGCGAATCCGATGCCGCGGGCGCAGGCCTCCGCCACCGCGGTCGCCTCGCTGCAGGTGAACGCGCCGCCCACCTCCACCTCGAGCGCCTCACCCCGTTCCTGGAAGCGCCAGTGTCGGCCCGTGTCCACGCTGCTGAAGCGAATGCACGGGAGGTCTGCGAGCGCCACCGGGTGCTCGGGCTCGCCGTGCTCGGCGAGGAGCGCCGGGCTCGCGCAGACCACGCGGCGCATGCGCCCGACCGGGACGGCGATCATCGCCGAGTCCACGAGCGGGCCGATGCGCAGCGCGAGGTCGACGCCCTCGTCGACGAGGTTGACCATGCGGTTGAGCAGCAGGAGGTCGACCTGCACCTGCCGGTGACGCTCGAGGAAGCCGGTCACCGCCGGCGCGACGTGGAGCTGGCCGAACAGCGCCGGCGCCGTCATCCGAACCTCGCCGCGGGGCTCGCCCTGGCCGCGACCGACGGCGAGCTCCGCCTCCTCGACGTCGGCGAGGATGCGCCGGGAGCGCTCGAGGTAGTCGCGGCCCTCGCCGGTCAGGGACATGCGCCGGGTCGTGCGTCGGAGCAGGCGCGCGCCGAGGTGCTCCTCGAGGGCGGCGAGGGTGCGCACCACCGTGGGCAGGGAGCGGTCGAGGGTCTCCGCGGCCGCGGTGAGGCTCCCCTGGTCGACGATGGTCACGAAGGTACGCATGGCGGCGAGTCGGTCCATGGCGACAGATTACTCCATTTTTTAGAGTTATCTAATCCGAATCGCCGTATTTATCCACTTGACGTGACCCCGCAGACTGCACCCACGGACCCACACCGAGTGCAGGAGAGACACGATGACCGCATCCAGCGCCAGGACCGCCGGCGTCCACCACGTTGGCCTCAACGTCCCGGATCTCGCGGCCGCGAGGGCCTTCTTCACCGAGGCGCTGCACTTTCGCCAGGTCGGCGAGCGCCCGGAGTACCCGGCCGTCTTCGTGAGCGACGGCGAGGTGATGGTCACGCTGTGGCAGGCGGAGGACCCGGCCAGCGCCACGCCATTCGACCGGCGCCGCAACATCGGGTTGCACCACCTCGCGCTGCGGGTCGGCTAGGGCATCACCCTCGACGCGCTCCACGACGAGCTCGCCGCTCGCGGCGACGTCGAGGTCGAGTTCCCGCCCGAGTCGCTCGGCGGCAGCGCGACACGGCACATGATGCGCCGAATCCCCGGGCACATCCGCCTGGAGATGATCGCCCCGGCCGCGTGAGGGCGGCGGGTCACGACAAGCAGCGCTCGCTGCGAAGGAGCCGAGCGATGTACACGCCGTCACCGTTCCACGAGGGAGAGCAGCGCGTCCAGACGATGCTGGGCGTGCGCGAGGACATCGAGCCATGGGCGAGCCAGGTCGTGCGCCCCTACCTGCCAGAGGAGCACCGCGCCTTCCACAGCGCGCTCCCGTTCCTGGTCGCGGCCGCCCGCGACGACACCGGACGCCCCTGGGCGACGCTACTCGCGGGATCGGCGGACTTCGTGCGCTCGCCGGATGCCGAGCACCTGACCATCGCCGCCCGTCCTGCGCCCGGCGATGCGCTCGCGGGCGCGCTCGGGGCAGGCGCCGAGGTCGGGCTGCTCGGCATCGACCTCGCGACGCGGCGACGCAACCGCGTCAACGGGCAGATCGTCGGCGACGGCCCGGGCGGGCTGGAGTTCCGCGTCGGCCAGAGCTTCGGCAACTGCCCGCAGTACATCCACCCCCGGGCCTGGAGGCGCGTAGCACCGGCCGACAACGTCCCGTCGTCGCGGGCGACGCGCCTCGACGCGCGCACGCGCGCCTGGATCGAAGGCGCGGACACGCTGTTCATCGCGAGCGGCCACCGTGGCGACGGCGAGAGCCGCGCCTTCGGCATGGACGCGTCCCACCGCGGCGGCGAGCCCGGCTTCGTGCGCGTCGAGTCCGACACGCGTCTGGTGATCCCCGACTACGCGGGCAACAACCACTACAACACGATTGGCAACCTGGTGATGGATCCGCGGGCCGGCCTGCTGTTCGTCGACTTCGAGCGCGGCAGCCTGCTGCAGCTCACCGGGCGCACGACGATCGACTGGGACTCCCACGCCCTCGCCGAGCACCCGGGTGCGCGGCGACTGGTGATCTTCGATCTCGAGGAGGCGGTCGAGCTGGTCGGGGTACTGCCCCTGCGATGGAGCGAGGCAAGAGGATCGGTTCGCTCGCTACGGCTCGTGGAGAAGGTGCGCGAGAGCGAGGAGGTGGTCTCCTTCGTGTTCGCCGCGCGTGACGGCGGTCCGCTGATCGACTTCGAGCCGGGTCAGCACCTGCCTCTGGAGCTGCAGGTGCCCGGCCACGACGGACCCGTGCGCCGCACCTACTCGCTGTCCGCGGGGCCGGGCGAGGATCGATACCGGATCAGCGTGAAGCGCGAGCCGATGGGCCTCGCGTCGCGGTTCATGCACGACCACCTCGAGGAAGGCGCCATCGTCAGCGCGGCCGCGCCCGCCGGCGACTTCGTGCTTCGCCACGCGCCGCGGCCCGTGGTCCTGGTGAGCGCCGGGGTCGGCGTGACGCCGATGGTCTCGATGCTGCACGCCCTGGCCGACCCGTCGGAGTCGCGCGCGACGTGGTTCGTGCACGGCGCGCGGGACGGAGCCCGTCACGCGCTCGCGGGCGAGATTCGCGAGCTCGCCGCGGACAACCCGCGGATCGACGTGCACGTGGCCTACAGCCGTCCCGGCGCCGCCGACCGCGCGGGCGTCGACTACGACAGCGAGGGACGCGTCGACGGGGCCCTGCTCGCCGAGCTCGTGCCCGAGCTGGAGGCGGAGTTCTATCTCTGCGGACCGACTGCGTTCATGGCAGCGGTGAGCGCTGATCTACGGGCCCGCGGCGTCGCCGCCGGGCGCATCCACGTGGAGACCTTCGGGCCGACGGGCTGAGCGAACCGGCGTCCGACAACGCGTGAGCTGCGGCTCACGGTCGGCCGTGGCGGAGCGCGTGCGGTGTCAGGCCGGCGTAGGCGATGTGCGGCGTGCTCTCGGACCCGTTACCGAAAGGACTCGAGATCGGAGCCGGCGCGCGGCGGCGTCCTGGTCTCGGGTCGCTCTGCGGTCCACGTGAGACGACCGAGTCGCTCCGACCGCTCACAGGTGATCTCTCGGCACGCGCTCGCGCCAGCTCCGATCGAAGACGAGCGCGCCGTTCTCGCACGCCTGCAGCCTCGCCGAGAGCACGAAGTGCTCTAGCCCGGATAATGCACCAATTCGCGAAGGGATCGCGCAGGGCCTTGGATTCACAGGGCTTCTTTGGAACGCCGGGAATACTGCCCGTATTTCCAAGCTCCGAAGAAGCCCTCGACTCGGGCTCCTGCTTCGTCCTACCTCGTCCACTGACCGCCAGGGATGGCGGGAATGCAGTGGGGGTGCCGGGAGCACTCCCTGTCCTGGACTCGTGTGGATTCAAGGAACAAGCGAGGATTCGTGAACTTGGTGCAATATCCGGGCTAGCCGACATCACCCGCTCGTGGGAAGCCTGGGAAGGCGCGCCGGCGACCTCAGCACGCATCGCAGAGGTGCACCACCCCCGACTCGCCGTCGACCTCGACGGCTGCATTGTCGCCGGCGAGCTCGCAGAGCTCCGCGGCGACGCCGGCCACGATCGGGATCCCCGAGAGGATCGCACCCTGGACCACCGACGGATCCGGCAGCTCGTCGGTGACGATGGCGACCGGGTGGGTGCCGTGCTGCCGGAGCTGGTGGAGGAAGCGCCAGGCGCCGGCCGAGCCGCGCGTGGCCGGCACCGCCAGGACGCGTCCGGCGACGTTCCGGCCGAGTAGATCGCTGAAGCTGCCGATGACCTGTCCGGTGCGGATGTCCTCGTCACCGAGAAAGGAGAACGGTCGCTGCGAGACCAGCAGCGCGCCGCGGGCCCGGCCGCGGACGATGCCCCGCCCCTGAAACCGGTCGCTCACGGGCGCGCGCTCACCAGCGCGGCACGAAGGACCCCGAGACCGCCGTCTCGACGGCGTTCTCGGTCGAGGTGAGCAGCGTCGGGCACTGGATCATGTCGCGGATGTAGCGCGCCTGCTTCGCCGAGTCGACGACGATCGCCGCGAGCTCGGGCGGCTCGACGCCCAGGGACGGGTCCGGCGAGCAGGTGCGCGCGAAGTGGCACGAAATCGGGCAGGTGTCGGAGATTACCTTCGCCCCCGCGCGCTCGATGGGCTCGAGCAGACCCGCGTCGCGCGCCATGCCCCGGACGTTGCGGTTGGTGGTGATCCACAGCTCCACGTTCGGGCCGACCTTGCGCCCGTCGAGAAGGCGCGCGTAATGCCGCATCTCCTCGAAGGAAGCGTGCGGGCAGCCGAGATGGACGATGTCGAAGGCTTGCGGGCGCCCGTCGCAGAAGTCGTCGTAGACCGCGCGCAGATCGGCCTCGCCGACCGAGAGCGCGGGGAGCCCGGCGCCGAGGCGCTCCGCGTCCGCCTCGTCGAAGGGCGGGGTGACCCCGGGGAGCACGAACATGGCGACGCCGCCCGATGTCGCCATTCCCACGCCGAGCGCATCGAGCTCGTCGAGGCTCGGGCGGTGCGCGAGACCGGCGACGAGCGGCACGGCGCTGCTCACCTCGGCGCCGATCGCGTAGCCGAGGGCGGTGAAGTCCGAGGTGCCCACGGGCAGCGCCTCGACGGCGACGCGGTGCGTCGGCCGGCGGCTCTCGTCGAGGTGCATGCCGAAGCGCGGGTAGCGGCCCGTGACGCCTGCGTACACGGCGAAGAAGCCGTCGCGGTTCGAGCGGGCGCCGAGCACCGAGTTGCAGAACACGGTGACCCCGGACTCGATGGACACCATGTGCGTGTTCCAGGTCGGCCAGTGCCCGGCCCAGTAAGGCGTGCAGGTGAAGCAGGTGCTGCAGCCCATGGCGCGATGCGCGCCCTCGGCGCGGATCTGCAGCCGGGCGAGCTTCTCCGGCGCGCCGGTCGCGGGCCACCCGGTCATGTCGGCGTTGGCGATGTTGCTCGAGGCGGGCACGCGCATGCGCGCGCCGCGGCGGGCGAGATCCTCCATCAGCTCGACGTCGCCGAGGTACATGGCCATGCCCGCGTGGACGTGGGCGTAGCCGATGTCGACCATGTCCTCGGCGTCGAAGGCCTCGCCGAGCTGGACCAGCGCGTCCATCGCCTCGCGTGCGACCTCGCCGCTCGCCCCGTCGAGCATCGCCCGGTCGACATCGGAAAGGCGCACCGGCGAGCTCCCCTCAGCTCCCGACGCGGACCGGCGACCCGATCTCGCGCAGCGCCGCGAGGATGCTCGGCGCGACGATGCGGCTCGTGCGATTGTTCTCGGGCGACGGGAAATTCTGCGAGGTCATCTCGAGCTCGACCGCCGCTGACTTCACGTGCACGGTGTGCCGGGCGCCCGGGATCCGCCCGTCTGCGTGGATCTCGATCTCCGTGCGGTCGAGGCCGATCCCGGCGAGGCTGAGCGCCACGGCGACGTTGAAATGGCGCGGGAAGTGGCGCGCGGCCTCCCGGGCGCTTCCGGCGAAGACCGGCACGGGCTCGCGCTCGGCGCGTCCGAGGTCGATGCCGCGCTCGGTCACGTAGTCCTCGTGGGCGAGGGAGCGGGGCAGGATGTGCGAGACGAGTCGCACCGACTCGATGCCGCCTTCGCGCGCCGAGCGGATGATGTCGAGGCCGGGCAGCGCGCCGCTCGCAATCTGGATGGTGGCGCCGTGCTCGGCAGCGAGATCGAGGAGATCCAGGTTCACGCCCAGGGCGCCGACGCTCACGCA
>CAJIAT010000237.1_pt1 | contig 10504 bp, 8 predicted proteins | sample 9199161 | NCBI WGS metagenome assembly CAJIAT01 (sample SAMEA7708281, study PRJEB35096) | sediment metagenome | biome: marine neritic benthic zone biome [ENVO:01000025]; feature: sediment [ENVO:00002007]; material: shallow marine sediment [ENVO:03000034] sea grass bed [ENVO_01000059] ... | reverse complement strand
GCAGCGCGGCGAGCGACGGCCAGCAGGTCAGCCCCTCGATCGCGTCGTAGCGCGGGTTGACGGGGTAGATCCTTCCCGCGAACCCGCCGCGGCGAACGAGCGCGAGCATGCTGTGCCCCGGACTGCCTTCGCGGGCCGACGCGCCGACGAGCGCGATCGAGCAGGGCGCGAGCAGCGGCGCGAGCCGATGGCTCGCCCGCGCCACCGGTGCGTTCCGGGCCTCAGGCGTCATCGTCGAAGCGCGACTCGCGCCAGGCGAGCGCCGCCTTCAGGCCGTCGCGCTTCGAGATCTCGCGGAACTTCGTCCGGTCGGGGGTATCGAGGGTGGTGATGGTCACGTCGAGGTCGACGGCCGCGCGCAGCGCCGCGCGCATGCCCATGATCTCGTAGGTCCGGTTGATCGCGGTCTTGGTGAGCGCCATCGCGTGCTCGTCCATCACCGAGATTCCGCGTGCCATCTCGAGCGTCGCATCGAGCGCCGTCCCGGCCGGAACGACCCGGTTGACGAGACCGATGTCGAGGGCACGCTCGGCCGAGATCCGATCGCTCGCGGTGAAGATCAGCTCCTTGGCCTGCTTCGGACCGGTGAGCCACGGCAGGATGAGGCACACGATCCCGGCCCCGAAGCGGAGCTCCGGCTCGCCGAAGCGGGCGTCGGCGGCGGCGACGGTGAGATCGCAGGCGAGGGCGAGCTCGAAGCCTCCTGCCACGCAGTGGCCGTGCACCGCGGCGAGGGTCGGCTTCGGACAGTCCCAGAAGCCCATGGTCATCTCGAAGTCGCGGTACAGGAGGTCGCGGGTCTCCCCGACGCCTGGACGGGACTCGGCGGCGTCCGTCTCCTTGAGGTCGTAGCCGGCGCAGAAGGATCGGCCGGCGCCGGCCAGCACCACGGCGCGCACGTCCGCGTCCGTCGCCACCCGCGCCTGGACGTCGAGGAGCTCGCCGACCATGCGCTGGTCGATGGCATTGAGGACCTCGGGCCGGTCGAGAGTGATGACCGCAACGCCGCGGTCGACCCTGAAGTCGATGGTTTCATAGGTCATGGCGCCCCTCCGGCGGCGGCCGTGCGGCAAGCCGAATACCCTTCCGAGTCGCAAGACACTGGCGGCGAGGGCCGTGACTCGATCGGCCCTCTCGCGACGCGCCGTGAACACATCCGTGTGGGCTCGGGCGCAGCATCCGAAGCTGCGCACGGTCACGAGAGGGCCGATCGAGTCACGACTGCGAGCGGCTTCTGACTCGGAACGGGTATTTAGCACGGGCTATCCGGTGCCGGTAGGTGGATCGTTCAGCGATCTCGAAGGGGGCTTCCGGGGGAAGCGTTGCGTCGGCGTCGCGCCGGCGGGCTTCCGACGCCGCTCGCCGGCTCCCGGACGATGATCAGGAAGGGCCCCGGCACCGCATTCGTGATCGGTTACGCGGCTACCCGGGCGTCGGCCGGCCCGGTACAGGCTGCAGGGACACGCCGTGAATACGTCCATGTAGGCTCGACGGCCGCATCCCTGCGGCCGACGGTCCCCGCAGCCCGCACCGGACCGGCCCTATCCGAACACCGATGTCCGGCACCGGCGGTGCCGGGGCGGACCAAAGGCAGGATCATCGATCGCCGAAGTGCTCGAACGCAATCTCCTCGACGTACAGCTCGACCTCGAAAGTCTCCATGGCGTCTCCGACGGACATGGGGTTGCGATCGATACGGATGATTCCGACGTTGCGCAGGTCGATGTTGGCGATGGCCTCGCCCAGGTCGGAGTCCAGGAGCTCGATGCTGCCCGTCAGCTCATCCTGGTCCGTGCACTTGCCTTCGATCACGAACTCGTTGAACCAGGCGAGCCACGGCTCGAGGTCGAGACTGCTCATCGTCACCGTGAGATTGGAGACTCGCGCGACCGTGGCTTCCGCCCTCCCGCGGGATGCGCCGACGCTGTCGTCGGCAACCTCGTGGGTGAACGTGATCGCCTCTATCCTCGTGACGCGCTCGGTCGGCAAGCTGCCGATCTCGACCCGGAAATTCGAGCACTGCCATTTCTTGCCGGAGGCAGTGCGGGACCCCTCCGGCGTGCCGCCGCCCGCGAAGTGATCGGTGTGCCCGAAAACAGCGGTTGCCGTCACGGCGCACGGCTCGCGATCCGAGGCGTCCATGGCCGGGAAGGTCACCTCGGTGATCAGCGCGTCGTAGAACTCCTGGTGCAGCCGCGTCGCCGAGAACGCGTCGGGGGCGATGACGAGATCTCTCGTGACGTGACCCTGCTCGAAGGAGGCCTCGAGCCAGTCCCAGATGGGCTCTCCCATGGACATGTCCAGCTCCATCGTCAGGGAGCTGTGGCCGATCGTCGACAGGTGCTTCTTCTGGAAGTGGCTCGTTCCCAGCTGATGGGTGGCGACGTCAGCCTTCAGGTCGCCACCTCCGAAGCTCTTCACGAAGCCAGCAGACTCCCCATCGACGGACAGACTGAACCGCCCTCCGACGTAGCTACTCTTACCCGCGGCGTGCGCGACCGCTGCACCGCCGACGAGCCAGAGGACTACCATCAGGCACAGCGCGCTCTTTCGTTCCACGGCACCTCCCTCCATGCAGAAGTCTGTTGGAACGAGAGCTTGGGACGACGGCTCGAGCGCGGCGGTGGGAAAACTAACAGCTGGCCCGGGGCGAGCGGTCACGCGTGTGACGGACTTCACGAAACGAAGAGCCGGCGGCTGGAGTCAGAAGGCTCGGGACCTCCCGGCAGGATGTCGAAGAGGTCGTCGTGACCTCTCTTGCGGACGTCACGACCGCGCAAGCGGAAGCTCCCGTGGTCTCCGGCTTCAGGCCGTCGATGAGCTCGCCAACGTCCGCCGAAGAACGAAGTCCTCGACAGCCGGTCCGGCGCGCGGATGTCGAGGCGGAATCACGCCGCGGGCGGCAGCAGACAGCGACCATCGCGGGCGACGACGGCGCCCCGCTTGAGCACCAGCCGGCGGGGCGGGTGCGCGACCACCGCCTCGGCGAGGGTCTCGGCCTCGACCAGGACGAGATCCGCCGCACAGCCCACCTCGAGGCCGTAGCCGCGGGCACCCATGACCTGTGCGCCGGCGTAGGTCGCCATCCGCAACGCGAGCTCCAGTCCCGGGTCGTCGCGGAGCCCGTTCACGTAGGCGACCAGGTAGGCGCGCTCGAGCATGTCGCCGGTGTTGAGCGGGCCCCACGCGTCGCGCACCCCGTCCGAGCCGCTGAACACCCGCACCCCGCGCTCGTGCAGCGCGCGCGCCGGCGGGAACGGCGTGCCGCCGCCCGGGCCGTGGGTCATGACGGCGATGTCGTGCTCGCGCAGCAGCTCGGCCAGCTGATCACGACGCGAGGGCGCGACGCTGCCCAGGCAGAACGCGTGGCTGATCGCGACGCGCCCCCGCATGTCGTGCGCCCGGGTCCGCTCGGCGATCATCTCCACGGTCACCGCCCCCAGCTCGCCCGGATCGTGCAGGTGCACGTCGATCCCCGCGCCGTGACGCTCGGCGATGGCGAAGATGCCGTCGAGCTGACCCTTCGGATCGCGGTCGATGCCGATCGGGTCGAGGCCGCCGATCACCTCCGCTCCCTCGCGCGCAGCCTGCTCCAGGAGCTCGAGGGTGCCCGGGCGGACCATCACGCCCGTCTGCGGAAAGGCGACGATCTCGACGTCGAGCCACTCGCGGTGCGCGTCGCGCATGCGCTGGACGCCGTGGAAGTGCTCGAGCCCGACCTCCAGGCCGATGTCCACGTGGGTACGCACGTGGGTGGTGCCCCGCGCGATCATGTGCCGGGCCAGCCGGGCGCTCTGCGTCTCGGGCGACAGCCCCAGGCTCGCCAGGACGCGGCGCTCGTTCTCGATCCTGTCCATCACCGTCGGCCCGGCCTGGTGCGCATGCCACGGCGTGCCCCACAGCGTCTTGTCCATGTGAGTATGAGCGTTGACGAGACCCGGAATCACGAGGCAGCCCACGCCGTCCACGACTTCGCAGGCCGCGCCGGCCGCGAGCCCCTCGCCGATCTCCGCGATCCGACCGTCGGCGATGCGGATGTCGCATCGCGGCGCGCCCCAGGGCCGCGCCGCCCGCAGCAGGCACTCGCTCACCGCCTTCCCCCGATGCCCATCCTGCCCGTACCGAGACACCCGAGCCCACTGCTGTCCTGGAGCACCCGCGGGATCCCCAGCGGGGCAACCCAAGCCATTGTCGCAGATCGTGCGCTCCGGCCGCGCGTGGGCATCCTCGAACACCGCGCCCTCGTCCACCGCCACCCGCCCGCCGCGTTGGCGGAGTGCGCGAGGCGCAGGAGCGACAGGTCCACCGGCACAAGGCGCGGCGCCCCGTGGCGTTCTCCTCCTCGTCGCGGGAGCTCCGAGCAGCTCGCATGCACCGGTGTGGACCCCGGTGGCGATGCGTTGCAGTCGGCGTGACAATGACACACTGCGGGCGCCACGAGATGCGAGAGAGAACCGTCAAGAACGTATTCGTCCTCGGGCTCGATGATTTCCACCTGGGTCAGCTCGAAGCGCTGCGCCGGGCGGGTGAGTATCGCTTTCACGAGCTGTACCGCCGCGAGGACGTGAAGTCGGGCCGCGAGGACGTCGCGGAGCGCGTGCTGGAGGGTGCGCAGGCGATTCTCGACCGTTTCCCAGGCCCCGTCGACGCGATCGCAGGCTACTGGGACTTTCCGGTGAGCACGATGCTCCCGCTGCTGCGGCGCGCCCGGGATCTGCCGACGCCGAGCTTCGAGTCGGTTCTCAAGTGCGAGCACAAGTACTGGAGCCGGCTCGAGCAGGCGCGTGCGGTCCTGGAGGCGGTCCCGCAGTTCTGTGCCGTCGACCCCTTCTCCGACGACGCCGTCAGCCGGATCACTGTCCCCTACCCATTCTGGATCAAGCCCGTCCGGTCGGTGCTGTCGTATCTCGGCTTCCTGGTCCGAGACCGCGCAGAGCTCGACCGGGCGCTCGCAGCCATCAGGGACGGCATCGACCAGATCGCGACACCATTCGACTACCTGCTCGGATTCGCCGACCTCCCGGAGGAGATTGCCGCGCTCGACGGCCGGCACTGCATCGCCGAGTCGCTCATCTCGGAAGGCCGACAGTGCACGCTGGAAGGCTATGCGCGGGACGGCGACATCGTCGTCTACGGCGCCGTCGACTCGATCCGCGCGGGCCCTTTCGGCTCGTCGTTCTCGCGCTACCAGTATCCGTCGACACTTCCCCGGCCCGTGCTCGAACGCATGGCCGGTATCGTGCGGCGTTTCCTCACCCACATCGACTTCACCGACTCGCCCTTCAACGTCGAGTTCTTCTGGGACGAGCGCACGGATCGGATCTGGTTGCTCGAGATCAACGTGCGCATCTCGAAGTCCCACGCCCCCCTGTTCAAGATGGTGGACGGCGAGTTCCACCATCAGATCATGCTCGACGTTGCAATGGGGCAACGCCCGGATTTCCCTCACCGCGAGGGTGAGCACGCGCTCGCCGCCAAGTTCATGTGGCGCAGCCACGGGGACGCGATCGTTCGCCGCGCGCCCGGCGCGCACGACCTCGACGAGCTGCGCAAAGCGGTCTCGGGCGCGGTGCTCGACCTGCATGTCGGCGAGGGAACACAGCTGTCCCATCTCCTGTATCAGGACAGCTACAGCTACGAGCTGGCCGCGATCTTCGTGGGCGGCGAGAGTGAGGCGGAGCTTCTTACCAAGTACGAGCGCTGCCGGCGCGCGCTACAGCTAAGTTTGGAGCCGGTCTGACTCGACATGCGTCCACGTCCATCACAGGAGCGAACGCGCTCGTTCCGGCTCCTGCCGCGATCGGGCTTCACACGAGGAGTCGATTCCCGTGTACGTCAGGACTGATTTCCCGCATCCCATCCGCCACCTGGAGAACCAGTGGATCCCGATGCCCGATGGCGCGCGCCTGGCTGCCCGCGTCTGGCTGCCGGAGGATGCACCGAGCCGTCCTGTCCCCGCGATCCTCGAGTACATCCCCTACCGCAAGCGCGACGGCGTCAGGCTGCGCGACGAGACGATGCATCCCTACTTTGCCGGCCATGGCTACGCCTGCGTGCGCGTGGATCTGCGCGGCAGCGGCGACTCGGACGGCGTCCTCACCGACGAGTACCTGCCGCAGGAGCTCGACGACGGCGTGAGCGTCATTCGGTGGATTGCCGAGCAACCCTGGTGCTCGGGACGCGTCGGCATGATCGGGATCTCCTGGGGCGGGTTCAACGCGCTGCAGATCGCCGCACTCCAACCGCCCGCCTTGGCGGCGGTGATCAGCGTGTGCTCGACCGATGACCGCTACGCCGACGACGTCCACTACATGGGCGGATGCCTTCTCGGCGACAACCTGTCCTGGGCGGCAACGATGTTCTCCCACAATTCGCTGCCGCCGGATCCGGAGATCGTCGGCGACCGCTGGCGCCGGATGTGGCGCGAGCGGCTCGAGGGCAGCGGTCACTGGCTGATCCCCTGGCTCGCGCACCAGCACCGCGGGGCGTACTGGCGACACGGCTCGATCTGCGAGGACTTCTCCCGTGTGCGAGTGCCGGTGATGGCGGTCAGCGGCTGGGCCGACGGCTACTCCAACGCGGTGTTTCGCCTGCTGCGCCATCTCCCCGGACCGCGCATGGGCCTCGTCGGCCCGTGGAGTCACAAATATCCCCACCTCGGCCAGCCCGGTCCCGCGATCGGCTTCCTGCAGGAGTCGCTGCGCTGGTGGGACCAGTGGCTCAAGGAAGTGGACAGCGGCATCACGGCGGAGCCCATGCTGCGCGCGTGGATGCTCGACAGCATGCCGCCGTCGACGGCCTATCACCAGCGCCACGGACACTGGATCAGCGAGCCGGCGTGGCCCTCGCCGAACGTCGGCGAGCGCGTCCTGCACTTCAGCCGCTATCGCCTGGACGCTGAGCACGACCCGCACGATCACGCGATGAGCGTGCAGTCGCCGCTCAGCGTCGGCCTGTTCGCGGGGAAGTGGTGCTCCTACAGCGCGACGCCCGATTTGCCCCACGACCAGCGCGAGGAGGACGGCGGGGCGCTGCTGTTCACGAGCGACCCGCTCACGGAGGCGCTCGAGATCCTCGGCTCACCGGTGGTGGAGCTGGCGCTTGCCGCCGACCGTCCGGTGGCAATGGTCGCGGTGCGCCTGAGCGACGTGCACCCCGATGACAAGGCCACGCGGGTCACCTACGGTCTGCTCAACCTCACGCACCGCGACGGTCACGCGACGCCGACGGCGCTGGAGCCGCATCGAGAGTACCGCGTCACGGTCCGTCTCAATGACGTCGCCCAGCACTTCCCGCGCGGGCACCGGCTGCGCCTCTCGCTGTCGACGTCCTACTTCCCGCTCGCGTGGCCGCCCCCGGAGCCGGTCCGGCTGACCATCAAGACCGCCGCCAGCCGGTTGCTCCTGCCCGTGCGACGCCAGCGTCGGGAGACGCTCCATTTCGACCGAGCTGAAGGCAGCCGGAGCGGGGTTCGGACACTGCTCTCGGAGGAGCACCACAACTGGCGCGTCGTCCGTGACCTGGCAACGGACACGTCGACGCTGGAAGTCATCGACGACGACGGTACGTATCGCCTCGAGGACATCGCTCTGGCGGTCCGACGCGAAGCCGTCGAGCGGTACAGCTACCGCGGCGACGACTTCGCATCACCCTCGGGCGAGACGCGCTGGGTCCGGGCGCTCGTGCGCGACCGCTGGGCAGTGCGGACGGTCACGCGCACGCGACTGACCTGCGACCGCGGGTTCTTTCACCTCACCGCCGAGCTCGACGCCTACGAGGGCGAGACCCGCGTCTACTCCCAGAACTGGGACCAGCGGATCCGGCGCCTGCTCGTATGACGAGGCCGGGATTCGCCCCGGCGGTCAGCGGCTCCCGCCCGGTGTCGCCATGGATCTCACCCCCCGTCGCACGGCCATCGCCGACGGCACGAGCAATTCCCCTGGGACCGGGCCGCCATCGATGCCTATGAGCCCGCTGACCGCCTTGCGCTCCTCGACGAAGACCTTCTCGCCGCGGCGGGAGTCGAGTGTGAAATCGTCGACCCGCAGCCGGCTGTCGAGACTGTCCTCGAGTTCAGCGACGGCGCGTCTGACCCGACGCTCATCGCGGGTGCCGCCGCTCGCCGTAACCAGCGCGGCGAGCTCGGCGCGGACGAACGCCTTCTTCTCGCGCGGGGTGTCGGGGAACCCGAACTCGAAGGGCAACAGCGGGGCGCGACCCTCTTTCAGGGGTCGCGTCTGCCCAGATCAGTGCAAGACCCGCAACGGGGATCGCGCCGCCCCTCGCGCGCGGCCTGCTCCAGGAGAGCAACGCCGCTCCGCCCGGGCACCGGGAGGTGGGCCGGCACGCTCGATGTCGCCGGCCCGGCGCCGGGGGTAAGCTGATCGATTCGCACAGAGCTCCGGAGGAGTGTCGCCATGAGCGACCGCGATCTCATCGGCTACGGATCCAATCCCCCTCACCCCGACTGGCCCGGCAGCGCCCGCATCGCGCTCAACTTCGTGTTCAACGTGGAGGAAGGCTCCGAGCAGGCGGTCGGCGACGGCGACCCGGGACACGAGGCGCACCTCACCGAGGTCACCGCCTCGCCGGTGGCGCCGGGGCAGCGCGACCACGGCGCGGAGTCGATGTTCGAGTACGGGAGCCGGGTCGGCTACTGGCGGCTGCACCGGATGTTCACGGAGCGCGAGCTGCCGGTGACGATCTTCGGCTGTGCGGTCGCGCTGGAGCGCAATCGGCCGATCGCCGAGTCGATCGCCGAAGCGCGCTGGGACGTGTGCGCCCACGGCTACCGCTGGACCGAGCATCACCGACTCCCGGAAGAAGAGGAGCGCCGGCACATCCACGACACGGTGGCATCGCTCGAGCGCACGGTCGGGCACCGACCGCGCGGCTGGTACTGCCGCTATGCGCCGAGCGACAACACCCGCCGGCTGCTCGTGGAGGAAGGTGGCTTCCACTACGACTCCGACGACTACAACGACGAGCTCCCCTACTGGGTCGAGGTCGCCGACCGACCGCACCTCGTCGTCCCCTACACGCTCACCAACAACGACGTGAAGTTCGGTCGCGGCCTCATCGGCACCGGCGCCCAGTTCCTCGACCTGCTCCGCGACGCCTTCGACCAGCTCTACGAGGAGGGAGCGAGGGCGCCGAAGATGATGACCGTGGGCCTGCACCCGCGGGTGGTCGGGCATCCTGCGCGGGCGAGGAGCCTCGCTCGATTCCTCGATCACGTCCTCGCGCACGATCGCGTATGGGTGTGCCGGCGCCACGACATCGCCGCCCACTGGCGCGAGCGGTTCCCGGCGCCCGGGACGCCGTCCGGATAGCTCGCGTGCCGGCGGTGTTGATCATGGCCCTCGGTCTCGCGTTCCGAGGAGGGACGGCCGAGCGCGTCACCGTCTTCGGGGGCACCGGCTTTCTCGGCCGCGCCGTGGTGCGCCGGCTGCTGGCGGCGCACGTGCGCGTCCGGGTGGCGGCTCGGCGGCCGCTGGAGGAGGCGGAGCCGGGCGTGGAGCAGGTGCCCGCGGACGTGCGCGACGAGCCGTCCGTCGCGCGCGCGGTCGAAGGCGCGGACGGCGTGGTCAACGCCGTCGGGCTGTACGTGGAGCGAGGCGCCGAGACCTTCGACGCGGTGCACGTGCAGGGTGCACGCCGCGTGGCGGAGATCGCGGCGCGGGGCGGTGTCGAGCGGCTGGTCCACCTGTCTGGGATCGGCGTCGATCCTGCATCGTCTTCGGGCTACGTTCGCGCACGCGCGGCGGGCGAGACGTCACTCCGCGCCGCGTTCCCGCGGGCGACGGTGCTGCGCCCGAGCGTGCTGTTCGGGCGCGGGGACGCGTTCCTGACCGGGCTCGACCGGATCACCGCGCTCGCGCCCGTGGTGCCGCTCTTCGGCGCCGGTGCCACCCGGCTGCAGCCGGTGCACGTCGACGACGTGGCCGGCGCGGTGGTCCGCAGCCTCGAGCACCCCGGCGCGCCGGGACGGACGTTCGAGCTGGGCGGCGCCACCGCGCACAGCTACCGCGACGTGCTCGAGCGCATCCTCGCCCACCGCCGCCGGCGCCGCCTGCTCGTGCCGCTGCCCTTCGCGGCCTGGGAGCTCCTCGCCGCCGCGCTCGCGCCCCTGCCCTCGCCGCCGGTGACCCGGGACCAGATCGCGCTGATGCGCGAGGATAACGTCGTCGACCAGGGGCTCGACGGCTTCCGCGCGCTCGGGATCGCGCCGCGGTCGCTGGCGGCGGCGCTGCCAGAGTGCCTGCCCGGCTGAAGCGCGGCCCCTGGAGGAGGCTCGATACGGCAGGCGAGAGTCCGCAAACTGGCCCCCACTGAGGACGAGGGCGCGAGCCCGCATCGGTGTTCGGATAAGGCCGGTCCGGTGCGGGCTGCGGGGACCGTCGGCCGCAGGGATGCGGCCGTCGAGCCTACATGGACGTATTCACGGCGTGTCCCCGCAGCCCGTACCGGGCCGGCCGACGCCCGGGTAGCCGCTTAACCGATC
>CAJIAT010000427.1_pt1 | contig 10505 bp, 8 predicted proteins | sample 9199161 | NCBI WGS metagenome assembly CAJIAT01 (sample SAMEA7708281, study PRJEB35096) | sediment metagenome | biome: marine neritic benthic zone biome [ENVO:01000025]; feature: sediment [ENVO:00002007]; material: shallow marine sediment [ENVO:03000034] sea grass bed [ENVO_01000059] ... | reverse complement strand
TCCTCTGCCGCAAGCCGCCGGCCGAGACCCGTGTCGAGCCGGACGCCGCCCTCGCGGCGCTGCTCGGGGAGCGCTACGCCCGCTTCGAGGCGGTTCAGGCTCGCACGCTGGACCTGCTGTAGCCGCTGACCCGGAAAGACGCGACGATCCCCGACCCGTGCGGGCCCGCGGCCTGTGCAAGCCGCTGCCGAGCAGCGCAGGAGCCTGCGGCGGTCCCGAGAGCCGTGCCGCGCGAACGGGTCATCCGAATCGGGAGACACTGGTGCCAATGGCCGTGACCTCGAGCGTGATCGCTCGATATTCAGACCGCGCAGTATCCGCCGTCGATCGAGAGCACGGCGCCGGTCATGAGATCCGACGCCGGCGAGGCGAGGTAGAGCACCAGATCGGCGACCTCGACGGGCTTGCCGAAGCGCCCGAGGGGGATCTTCGCGCGCATCGGATCGCCCTTGGCAGGCTCGCCCCAGACCTTCTCGCCCATCGGCGTGAGGATCACCGTCGGCGCGACGGCGTTGCACTGCACGTTGTAGCGGCTCCACTCGGCGGCCATCACCTGGGTCAGCATGTTCAGACCCGCCTTCGAGGCGCCGTAGACGGCGTGGTCCTCGAGCGCGGCGACACCGGCCGCCGAGGTGATGTTGACGATCTTGCCCATGCGCCGCTCGATCATGCCGGGTGCGAGGAGCTGGGCGAGCAGCAGCGGCGCGCGCAGGTTCACCGCCATGATCCGGTCGAAGGCCTCGACGCTCGCCTCGAGCGCGGGCTCGGGCACGGCGATCCCCGCATTGTTGACGAGCACGTCGATGGCGCCGAGCGCATCGAGCGCCGCGCGCCCGGCGGCGAGCGTCTCGTCCACGGACTCGAGCTCCGCGGACAGCGAGACGCAGCGTCGCCCCATCTCCGTCACCTCGCGCTCGATCCCGGCGAGCCCGGCCTCGTCGCGCGCGACGAGCGCGAGATCGGCGCCGGCGGCCGCGAGCGTCCGGGCGATCTCGGCGCCGATCCCCTTCGAGGCACCGGTGACGAGCGCGGTACGGCCGGCGAGCGAGAAGCGCTGCAACGGGTCATCAATCATGAGAGATCTTCCTCCCCTTCGGCGCCGGACCGGTCCGTGCTCCTCAGGCCGCGGCGTCCTCGCGCACCATCGCCGACGCGCGCTCGCCGATCATGATGCACGGGGCGTTGGTGTTGCCCGAGACCAGGGTGGGCATGATCGCGCCGTCCGCGACCCGCAGGCCCTCGATCCCGTGCACCCGCAGGCGCTCGTCGACCACCGCCATCGGGTCGCGGCCCATCTTGCAGGTGCCGACGGGGTGATAGGCGGTCTCCGCGGTCGCCCGGATCCACTCGAGGAGCGCCTCGTCGCTCTCGAGCCCCTCGCCCGGTGCGAGCTCCTCGCCGCGGATCGCGTCCATCGCTCGCGAGCGAATCATCCTGCGGGTGAAGCGCACGCCGGCGAGCAGCGTCTCGCGGTCGAGCGCGTCGTCGAGAAAGTTCAAGCGGATGCTCGGCGCCGCCGTGGGATCGGGAGCGGCGACGTGCACGCTGCCGGTGCTCTCGGGGCGGAGCTGGTAGCAGGCGATGGTGAGGCCCGGCTCGGAGGCGAGCTCGCGCTTGTTCGCGACCTTGGCGACGAGGAACGGCACGAAGTGGAGCTGGATGTCCGGTGAGGCGAGCTCGGAGCGCGTCCTGAAGAAGGCGAGCATCGGCCCCGAGGGCAGGTTGAGAAAGCCCTTGCGATCGACGGCGTAGCGGGCAATCTGCCACAGCAGCCCGAGGCCGCGGGCGCGGTCGTTGTAGGTCAGGCCGGGCCCGGTGATCGCCCAGCGAAGGCGCGGCGTCAAGTGGTCGCGGAGGTTCTCGCCGACGCCCGGCAGCTCGTGACGGAGCGCGATCCCTTGCGCATCGAGCACGTCGCGGCGCCCGATGCCCGAGAGCTCGAGGAGCTGAGGCGAGTTGATCGAGCCCGCCGAGAGGATCACCTCCCGCCGGGCCTCGGCCTCGTGGATCTCCCCGCCGGCGGCGTAGCGCACGCCGGAGCAGCGCTTGCCGTCCAGGTGCAGCGCGTGGGCGAGGGCGCCGGTGCGCACCTCCAGGTTCGGCCGGCCCCGCGCCGGCTCGAGATAGCAGTGCGCGGCGCTCATGCGCCGGCCGCCGTGGATCGTGACCTGGGTGGTGCACACGCCTTCCTGGGTCGTGCCGTTGTAGTCGGGATTCCTCGACAGACCCACCTCCTCGCCGGCGCGGAAGAGCGCGTCGTAGAGCGGGCTGCGATCGGTCGCCTCGCTCACCTTGAGCGGCCCCTCGCGCCCCCGGAGCGCGCCGTCGCCGCCGTCGTAGCGCTCCATCGCGCGGAAGGTGGGCAGGAGATCCTCGAAGCTCCAGCCGCGGTTACCGCGCTGGGCCCAGGTGTCGTAGTCGAGCGGCTGGCCGCGCACGTAGACGAGGCCGTTGATCGCGCTCGAGCCGCCGAGCACGCGCCCGCGCGGGATCGGGATCGCCCGGTTGTCCATGCCTGGCTCGGGCGTCGCGCGGTAGCACCAGTTCGCGGAACGGTCGTCGATGAGCTTGCTGAAGCTGATCGGGATCCGCGAGAGCCAGTGGCGCGGCGGCCCGGCCTCGAGCAGCAGCACCCGGTGAGCCGGATTCTCGCTCAGCCGGTTGGCGAGCACGCAGCCCGCCGAGCCGGCGCCGACGATCACGTAGTCGTAGGTCGAGTCGCTCACTGCCACCTCGGGCATCACCGGGACGGCCACCATGGTAACCGGTCGAGCGCCTGCTCAGAGTGGTGCCCTGGAGCGCCGGTCGAGCGGTGGCGCGCAGGCCGGCGGCGCTGCGCCCGGGACGATGGCTCAGCCGGCCTCGAGCGGCAGCCTGATCGCCGCGCGCATGCCTCCGTCGGGCGCATCGCCGAGGGAGATGTCGCCACCGTGCTGCTCGATGATCTGCTTGACGATGGGCAGGCCGAGCCCGAGGCCGAAGCTCTTGGTGGTGTAGAGGGGCTCGAAGACCTGCGTCGCCACGTCCTCCTCGATCCCGGGCCCGCTGTCGTCGACCCACAGCTCGACCGCCTCGCCCTCGCGGCGGACGGAGACGCGCAGCTCCTGGGGCCGCGTCGACCCGGCTTCGCGCATCGCGTGGCAGGCGTTGTCGAGGAGGTTGTCCACTGCCTGGTGCATGCGCACGTCGTCGAGCCGGACCGTCGCCCCGGCGCCGAGGCAGCGGTGCAGCGCGACGCCGTCGGGGAGCGCGTACTCGTCGAGCACGCGCTCGAGCCACTCGTCGACGTCTCGCGGCTCGGTCTCGAGCTCGATGACCCGCGTGAAGTCCGTGAGCTCGGAGATGATGCGGTTGCAGCGTCCGACGTTGCGCAGCGCCAGCGCGACGGAACGCTCGAGACGCTCGGACTCCTCGGGCACCAGGCGCTCGATGCTGGCCAGAGCGTTCGCGATGGCGCCGAGGGGGTTGCGCAGCTCGTGGGCGACGCTCGCCGTGAGCTGGCCCACCGTGGCGAGCCGCTCCTTGCGAAGGAGCTGGCGCTGCGTGCGGCGCAGCTCCTCGGCGCGCTGCTCGGCCTGCTCCTTCGCCTGGCGCAACCCCTCGAGCGCCGCCATCTCCGCGGAGATGTCGGTCCCGCTACCGCGGTAGCCGAGAAACGTGCCCTGCTCGTCGAACACGGGCTTGCCGCTCGTCGACAACCACTGCAGGCGCCCGTCGTGTCCGCGCCGCTCGTAACGGAACTGGCGGAAGATCTCGCGGTTGTCCAGCGCCGCGAAGTGACGGCGCCACTTCTCCGAGTCGACGTCCTCGCCGGCGAGCTCGGCCCGCGTCTTGCCGAGGTGGAACTCGATGGGGACGCCGGTCACCTGCTCCGCCCGCTCGGAGAAGTAGGTGAAGCGCAGATCCGCGTCCATCTCCCAGAACCAGTCCGCGGCGACCTCGGCGAAGTCGGCGAAGCGCTCCACGGCGCGGCGGCGCTCCTCGACCTCGCGCTCGAGCTCGTTCTTCGTGCGCACGAGCTCCGCGGTACGGATCTGCACGCGCTGCTCGAGGTTCTCGGTGAGCGCGTGGAGCTCTCCCTGCGCGCGCTTCAGCTCCGTGATGTCCGAGCGCGTGCCCACCACCCAGCCGTTCGCCAGGACGGAGTCGCGCACGCCGATCCAGCGTCCGTCGGCCATGTGCTGCTCGAACAGCGGGCCGGGCTCCCGGAGCTCGGCGACGCGCGCGGTGACGAAGCCTTGGATCTCCTCGGGATCGGTGAGGCCGAGGCAGTGGAAGGCCGTGTCCCGGGCGATCACGTCGATCGCCGTGCCCGCCTTCCAGCGGCCGCCGGCGGGCCCGTAGATCTGCCGGAACCTGTCGTTGCACAGGACCAGCCGCCGCTCGTGATCGAAGATGACGAAGCCGTCGGACAGCGCTTCTATCGCCTGCTTGAGAATGCTGGCGGCGGGATCCCAGCGCCTCTTCATGGACTCGAGGCCGTTCTGCAGAAGGGAGTTCCTCAGTGTAAAGCGCAGAGCGGCCGCGAGCACCTGGGGCTGAAGCACCCGCGCGTCGAGATGCGTGGCAGTCGACAGTTCGGTCCGCCCGCGGCGGGGCACAGCGGGAACGGCCGGCGTCGAATCGCCTGCTCGGCCCGGGCGATCGCTAGCCGCGGGGCTCGCCGTTGCCATCCCCACGGGGATGCCACAGTATCGGGCGGTGCCTGGCTCCGAGGGCAGTCCGGCCGCGGCACGAGCCGAGAGCTGCCCGCCTCGAGCCGGCCCGTCACAGAGCACACGGGAGGAATGGAGATGTTAACCAGACTAGGCAGGTGGCTGGCGATCCCGGCCTGCGCGGTCGCGCTCGCCGCCCAGGGCGCCACCCCGAAGAACACCTTCGTCATCGCGAAGGACATCAGCGACATCATCACCCTCGACCCGGCGGAGGTCTTCGAGCTCACCACCGGCGAGGTGATCGCCAACGTCTACGACCGGCTGATGATGTTCGAGCCGGAGAACCTCACGGAGCTGACCGGCGGCGTCGCCGAGAGCTGGGACGTGTCCGCCGACGGCAAGAGCATCACCTTCAAGATCCGCCCGGGCCTGAAGTTCCACTCGGGCAACCCGGTGCGGCCCGAGGACGTGGAGTTCTCCCTCGAGCGCGTGGTCAAGCTGAACAAGACGCCGGCGTTCATCATCACCCAGTTCGGCTGGAACCCGGACAACGTCGACGACCTCGTCCAGGTGGTCGACGCCGAGCACGTGCGCGTCACGATCACCGAGGAGTTCTCCCCGGTGCTCGTGCTCAACGCGCTCTCGGCGGGGATCGCCTCGGTGGTCGACGAGAAGCTGGTGATGTCCCACGAGAAGGACGGCGATCTCGGCTACGAGTGGCTGAAGACGAACAGCGCCGGCTCTGGCGCCTTCCGGATCACGGCGTGGAAGGCCAACGAGCTGGTCTCCTTCGAGGCCAACCCGGCCTACCGCCACGGCGAGCCGGCCATGAAGCGGGTGATCCTCCGCCACGTCCCCGAGCCGTCGGCGCAGCGCCTGCTCCTCGAGAAGGGCGACATCGACCTCGCCCGCAACCTGACGCCGGACCAGATCAAGGGCATCGAGGGCAACGAGGACATCGTGGTCAACGGCCACCCGAAGGGCACCGTCGTCTACATGGCGGCGAACGCGAGCCACCCGATCCTCGGCAAGCCCGAGGTGGTGCAGGCGCTGCGCTACCTCGTCGACTACGAGGGCATGGCCAGCTCCTTCCTCGCCGGGCAGTTCGTGGTCCATCAGGCGTTCTGGCCGGGCGGGCTCTGGGCGGCGCTCGAGGACAAGCCCTACAGCTACGACGTCGAGAAGGCCAAGGAGCTGCTCGCCGCCGCGGGCCACGCGGACGGCTTCAGTATTCGCATCGACACGCTGACGAACTCGCCCTTCCCCGAGATCGCCCAGTCCGTGCAGGCAACGCTGCGCAAGGCCGGCATCAAGAGCGAGATCGTCACCGCCGAGGGCAAGACCCTGTGGCCGATGTACCGCGCCCGCAAGCACGAGCTGATCATGGCGCGCTGGTCCCCGGACTACGTCGACCCGCACTCAAACGCCGACGCCTTCGCGCACAACCCGGACAACCGGATCGAGGCGAAGCTCACCGGGGTGCTCGCGTGGCGCAACGCCTGGGCGGACGAGTCCAGCAACGCGCTCGCGGTGAAGGCGCGCAACGAGATGGATACCGCCGCACGCAAGGAGCAGTACCTCGAGCTACAGCGCAAGCTCCAGGAGGTCGGGCCCTACGTGGTCATGTTCCAGCAGAACGAGCAGGTCGCGCAGCGCAACAACGTGAAGGGGTTCGTCTCGGGGTCGAACTTCGATCTCGTGTTCTACCGCAACGTCACCAAGTAGCGCGGCCGGCTGCCGGTCGGCCGCGGCGTGGCGGGCACGTCGACCGAGAGCGCGGGGCGAGGCGTTGGCCTCCCCTCGCGCTCCCGGCTGCGCGTCCTCGCGGGGCTCGCCGCCACCATCGCCCTCACCTTCGTCGGCCTGACCGCCGTCACCTTCGTCATCGGCCGGGTGATGCCGGTCGACCCGGTCCTCGCCATCGTCGGCGATCGCGCCCCGCAGGACGTCTACGACCGGGTCTACCTCGAGCTCGGGCTCGACAAGCCGATCTGGCAGCAGTACCTGCGCTACCTCGGCTCCCTGCTGCGCGGCGATCTCGGCACCTCGATCATGACCGGGCGGCAGGTCATCGACGACATCGGCCGCTTCTTCCCCGCAACGCTCGAGCTCGCCACCATCGCGACGCTGCTCGGGGTGTTCGTAGGCATTCCCATGGGCGTGCTCGCGGCGGTGCGCCAGGGGCGCTGGGCCGACCACGTTGTACGCGTCGTCGGTCTCATCGGCTACTCGGTGCCGGTCTTCTGGCTCGGGCTCGTGGCGCTGCTGATCTTCTACGCGAAGCTCGGCTGGACCGCCGGGCCGGGCCGTCTGGAGGTCTTCTACGACGGCGTCGTCGATCCCGTCACCGGTGTCCTGCTCCTCGATGCGGCGCTGGCGAAGGAGTGGGAGATCTTCGCCAACGCCGCCTCGCACCTGATCCTCCCGGCGAGCATCCTCGGCACCTACGCCCTCGCCTACATCGCGCGCATGACCCGCAGCTTCATGCTCGACCAGCTCGGCCAGGAGTACGTGCTCACCGCACGCGTGAAGGGCGTCTCGGAGCGCGCCGTGGTGTGGCGCCACGCCTTTCGCAACGTGCTGGTGCAGCTCATCACCATCATCGGTCTCACCTACGCCTCGCTGCTCGAGGGCTCGGTGCTGACCGAGACGGTCTTCGCCTGGCCGGGGATCGGGAGCTACATCACGCGCGGGCTGTTCAACAACGACATGAACGCGGTGCTCGGTGGGACGATCGTCGTCGGCGCCTGCTTCATCGGCATCAACATGCTCTCGGACGTGCTGTACAAGGTCGTGGACCCACGGGCTCGATGAGCGTGACTCGCTCATCACGAGCAAGCAAGCCGGGAGGCCTTCGCGCCTGGCTCCTGAGCGACGCGCCCGGCTCGATCTGGCACGCTCGGGCGCAGCGCATCTATCTCGCCTGGCTCGTCTTCTCACGCAACCCGGTCGCCATGATCGGGCTCGTGATCGTGAGCGCGCTGGTGCTCCTCGCCCTGCTCGCCCCCTGGATCACGAGCTCCGACGGGCTCGAGCCGGTCCTGGACAACCGGCTCCGGGGCTTCGGCGCCGAGCACTGGCTCGGCACCGACGAGCTCGGCCGCGACATCTACGATCGCATCGTGTGGGGCTCGCGCATCACGCTCTACATCGTCGCGCTCGTCGGGATCATCGTGGTCCCGGTGGGTCTCGTCATCGGCACGGTCGCGGGCTACGTCGGCGGGTGGGTGGACAACGTCCTGATGCGGATCACGGACATCTTCCTCGCCTTCCCGCGCCTCATCCTGGCCCTCGCCTTCGTGGCAACCCTCGGGCGCGGGCTCGAGAACGCGATCCTCGCCATCGCGCTCACCACCTGGTCCCCCTACGCGCGCATCGCCCGCGCCGAGGCGCTGACGATCCGCAACAGCGAGTTCATCCTCGCCGCGCGCGTGCAGGGCGCGTCGACCGCCGGGATCCTGGTCCGGCACGTGATGCCGCTGTGCCTGTCGTCGGTGATCGTGCGCCTCACGCTGGACATGGCCGGGATCATCCTCACCGCCGCGGGCCTCGGCTTCCTCGGCCTCGGCGCCCAGCCGCCGACGCCCGAGTGGGGCGCGATGATCGCGAGCGGCCGCCAGTTCCTCCTCGACCAGTGGTGGGTCCCGACGATGCCCGGTGTCGCGATCTTCGTCGTGAGCCTGGGGTTCAACCTCCTCGGTGACGGCCTGCGCGACGTGCTCGATCCGAAGAGCTCGGGCGGATGAGCAGCGCCGGCACGCAGGCGCGAGATCGGCGCCTCCTCGCCATCGAGGATCTGCACGTCAGCTTCGACACCCCGAAGGGCGTCGTCGAGGCGGTGCGCGGGGTGAGCCTCGAGCTCGGCTGCGAGAAGCTCGGGATCGTCGGCGAGTCGGGCTCGGGGAAGTCCCAGACCGGGCGCGCGATCCTCGGGCTTACCGGGCCGAACGGGCGCGTGCGGGCGCGGCGGATGGAGTTCGACGGCATCGATCTGCGCAACGCCGACGAGCGAACGCTGCGGGCGGTCCGCGGCGGGCGGATCTCGATGATCATGCAGGACCCGAAGTTCTCGCTGAACCCCGTGATGACGGTAGGCAAGCAGATCGAGGAGGCCTTCCTCGTGCACGCGAAGGCCACGCGACGCGAGGCGCGCGAGCGCACCCTCGAGATGCTCCACGCGGTCCGCATCCGCCATCCGCAGCGGGTCTACCGCGCCTACCCCCACGAGGTCTCCGGCGGGATGGGGCAGCGCATCATGATCGCGATGATGATGATCCCGGAGCCGGACATCATCATCGCCGACGAGCCGACCTCCGCCCTGGACGTCACCGTGCAGATGCAGGTGCTCGCGATCCTCGACGACATGGTCGCGCAGCGCGGCACCGGTCTGGTGCTGATCAGCCACGATCTCAACCTCGTCGCCTCGTTCTGCGATCGGGTGGTGGTGATGTATGCCGGTCGGGTGATGGAGACGTGCCGGGCGGACGCGCTGCACGCCGCGTCGCATCCCTACACCCGGGGCCTCCTCGAGTGCCTGCCGGCGGTGGACGAGCCGCGCACCGTGCTGCCCGTGCTCCAGCGCGACCCGGCGTGGCTCGGCGACGGAGAGCGCCGATGATGATCGAGGTCCACGGGCTGGACGTCGTCTTCGGGCGCGGTCCCGGGGGCTTTCACGCCGTCCAGGACGTCTCGTTCCGCATCGCGCGAGGCGAGAGCTTCGGGCTCGTCGGCGAGTCGGGCTCGGGGAAGACGACCGTGCTCCGCGCGCTAGCAGGACTGCTCGACGGCCAGACCCACGTCGGGGGGAAGATGATCGTCGGCGACGAGCGCCTCGGGGCGCGGCGCTCGAAGGGATTCCGCCGGCGCGTGCAGATGGTGTTCCAGGACCCCTATGGATCGCTGCACCCGCGGCACACGGTCGATCAGATCCTCACCGAGCCCGCCCGGATCCAGCGCTTCGACCGTATCGAGCAGCGCGTGCTGCGCGCCCTCGACGAGGTCGGTCTCGACCGCTCGTTCCGCTTCCGCTATCCGCACCAGATCTCCGGCGGCCAGCGCCAGCGGGTCGCCGTGGCCCGGGCGCTCATCACCGAGCCGGAGATCGTGCTCCTCGACGAGCCGACCTCCGCCCTGGACGTCTCGGTGCAGGCGGAGGTGCTCAACCTGCTGGCGCGGCTGCGCCGCGAGCGGCGCCTCACCTACGTGCTAGTCAGCCACGATCTGGCGGTCGTCGGCCACATGTGCGACCGGCTGGCGGTGATGCAGCACGGGCGCACGGTCGAGACCCTCGCCGTCGGCCAGCTCCGCGCCGGCACGCCGGCCGATCCCTACACGCGCGATCTCCTCACCGCGAGCCGCGGGTACGATCGCGAAGCGGCGGCGGAGTTCGCCGCCGCGGAGCTCTGAGCCGGGCTGGCGTCGCGCGGCAGCGAGCATCGAGGGACCGCGACCATGCCCATGATCTCCGACGCGAGCCCGATCCGCTTCGCCGACGCTCTGCCGGAGGCCGCCGACGTGGTCGTCGTCGGCGCCGGCATCGTCGGCACCGCCACCGCCTACGCTCTCGCAGGCCACGGCGTGCAGGTCCTGCTCTGCGAGAAGGGCCGCGTCGCGGGCGAGCAGTCCAGCCGCAACTGGGGCTGGATCCGCCAGCAGGGTCGCGACCCGGCGGAGCTCCCGATCATGATGGAGTCGAACCGGATCTGGCGTGGGCTCGCCGGTCACGCGGGCGAGGCGGACCTCGAGTTCACCGAGTCCGGCTGCGTCTACGTCACCGAGGACGACGCCGAGATGGCGCGCTACGAGCGCTGGCGCGAGATCGCGCGCGAGCACCAGCTCGACACCCGCTTG
>CAJIAT010000101.1_pt1 | contig 10530 bp, 8 predicted proteins | sample 9199161 | NCBI WGS metagenome assembly CAJIAT01 (sample SAMEA7708281, study PRJEB35096) | sediment metagenome | biome: marine neritic benthic zone biome [ENVO:01000025]; feature: sediment [ENVO:00002007]; material: shallow marine sediment [ENVO:03000034] sea grass bed [ENVO_01000059] ... | reverse complement strand
TGCGTCCTGTGCGCCCGCGGAACAACCGCTCGCGGCGCCGGACGCGCCGGCGTCTTGATTCCGGTCAAGGGACGGCGGTGTTCGATAGTCCTCGAAGGAAGCCGAGCTCGATCGAGCTCGTCCTGACGGGCCACGCCTGGCCGGTGCCGGCATCGATCGCGCCGCTCAGCGCGTTTGACTTAAGCTAGGGCCGGCGCTGGCTCAGCGCGCATCCGGCACCGCACTCGCGCATGTTTCCGCAGGACATCGCCCAGAGCACCCTGAAGGTCCGCGAGGCGCTCGAGCTGGCGGTCACCGAGCTGGCTCGTCTGCAGCAGAACGCGCTGACTCCCGATCTCGTGCTACTCGGACTCCTGACGCAAACGGACACCGAGGCGGTCGAGATCCTGGCGCAGTTGCTCCCGGACTACGCCGCGGCCCGCCGGACGCTCCGCGAGCGCATCCACGACACGCACGAGGTGATCTCCACGCGCCCGTCCTCGGTTGTCGTGGCAACGGACGAGCTGAGCGAGGTCTTCCGGATCGCGCACGAGGAGGCCGGCGACCTCGGCGACGAGTACATCGGCACCGGGAGCCTGCTGGTGGCGCTGGCGGACGAGCGCTCCGGCAACTGCGCCGCGCTGCTGCGCGAGGTTGGCCTCACCGCGGAGCGCCTCCGGGAGTCGCTCAAGGCGCTTCGCCAGGGCCGCATTCTCGATGAGCCGGATGCAGAAGGCAGGCTGGATGTCCTCTCCCACTACACGACGGACCTCACCGCGATGGCACGCCGCGGCGAGCTCGACCCGGTGATCGGCCGCGAGGAGGAGATCGAGCGAATCATCCAGACGCTGTCCCGGCGCAAGAAGAACAACCCGGTGCTGATCGGCGAGTCCGGCGTCGGCAAGACCGTGATCGTCGAGGGTCTCGCCCAGCAGATCGTCGACGCCGAGGTGCCGGACTGGCTGCTCGACCGGCAGGTCCTCGCGCTGGACATGGGCGAGATCGTGGCCGGAGCGAAGATGCGCGGCGAGTTCGAGGAGCGACTCAAGAGCGTTCGCGACGCCGTCATCGATGCCAAGGGCCGGGCCATCCTGTTCATCGACGAGCTGCCCACGGTCGTCGCCGCGGGTGCGGGCGGCGGAGGGCTCGATGCGCCCAGCATGCTCAAGCCGGCGCTCGCCCGTGGCAGCCTGCAGGTGATCGGCGCAGACACCCTGGACGAGTACCGAGAGCACGTCGAGGCGGACAAGGCGCTCGAGCGGCGCTTCCAGCCGATCCTCGTGCGCGAGCCCGCCGTGGACGAGACCGTCGCGATCCTCGAGGGGCTCGCTCCGCGCTACGAGCGCCACCACAGGGTCCGGTATCTCCCCGACGCCCTCACCGCCGCCGCCCAGCTCTCGGAGCGCTACATCGCCGACCGCCACCTGCCCGACAAGGCCGTTGACCTGATCGACGAGGCCGGCTCGCGCAAGCACCTGAAGCTCGAGTCGATTCCCCCACGGGTGCGTGAGCTGGAGATGCGGCGTCAGCGGCTGCTCCGCAGCAAGGGCGACGCATTCGACGCAGAGGACTTCGAGAAGGTGGCGAAGCTGCAGATGTCGATTCTCGACCTCGAGCAGCAGCTGGAGAAGGCGCGCGCAGACTGGCAGCGGGATATCGCGGACGAGGACGCGGCGGTCGACGCAGAGGACATCGCCGAGGTGGTGGCCCGATGGACCGGGATCCCGATCGCGCGCATGGTCGAGACGGAGGCCGAGAAGCTTGCCCGGATGGAGGACGAGTTGCACCTGCGCATCGTCGGCCAGGACGAGGCGGTGCGCGCGGTCTCCGACGCGATCCGTCGCAATCGAGCCGGTGTGACCCAGTCCAGCCGGCCCATCGCCTCGTTCCTGTTCCTCGGCCCGACCGGCGTCGGCAAGACCGAGCTTGCGCGCGCCCTAGCCGCGTTCCTCCTCGACGACGAGTCGCGGATCGTGCGCCTCGACATGTCCGAGTACATGGAGCGCCACGAGGTCTCGAAGATGATCGGTGCGCCGCCCGGCTACATCGGATACGGCGAAGGCGGGCAGCTCACCGAGCGCGTCCGCCGCAATCCCTACGCGGTGGTGCTCCTCGACGAGATCGAGAAGGCCCATCCCGACGTGTTCAACATGCTGCTGCAGATCCTCGAGGACGGCCGCCTCACCGACGCTCAGGGACGCACGGTGTCGTTTCGCAACACGATCTTGATCGGGACCTCGAACCTCGGCACCGAGTCCCTGTCTCCCGAGAAGCGTCCGATCGGCTTCGTCCACTCTGCGACGCTCGCCTACGAGGAGGCGCGTACGATGGTGCTGGGGGAGGTGAGGAAGTTCTTCAAGCCCGAGTTCCTCAACCGTCTCGACGATCTCATCGTGTTCCACTATCTCGAGATGGAGCACGTGCGACGGATCGCGGCGATGTTCATCGAAGATCTCCGCGCGAGAATGGGGGACCGGCAGATCGCGCTGCTGGTGGACGAGGCGGTGACGGAGAAGCTGGCGCATGACGGGTTCGATCCCGTCTACGGCGCCCGTCCGCTGCGCCGGGAGGTAGAGCGCCAGATCGAGAACCCGCTGGCGATGCGGATCGTGACGGGAGAGTTCCGCGAACGGGACACCGTCGAGGTCTCCCTCGACGATGGACGCATCGTGCTCCGCTCCGCGCGCCCCGAGGCCCCTGGCGCCGAGGTCGCCTCCGGCGAGACGTGCACGCCGGCCGGCCCCGGCGGACACCTGCCCGGGTAGCGCCCCCAGGCGCGGCGAATCCGACTGGAGCTGCCGGTCCGGAGCCGCAAGCTGTAAGCTGGCGTGAGTCCCGCGAACACGGCTCGCGGAGGTTCCATGGGCGATTACGAGCGCGGCTACGAGCAGTTCCGCACGATGGTGGGCGAGGCGCGGATGCGTGCCCTGAGCGAGCGCTTCGCAGCGGTGTGTCCGGACTTCGAGCGCGAGGTCGTGAGCGTCGTCGGCGGGCGCACCTGGACCCGCCCGGGGATCGATCTGAAGACCCGATCGCTCTGCAGCATCTGCGTGCTGGCGACCGCGGGGCGCCGCAGCGCGCTCGGGCTCAACTTCGAGATGGCCTTGAACAACGGGGCGAGCCTCGAGGAGATCTTCGAGGCGCTCTTCCAGGTCGCGGTCTACGCCGGCTACCCGGCGACCTGGGATGCGCTCGGCGTGCTCGAGGAAGTGCTGCAGGAGCGCGGCGCGGGCTGAGTGCCGGCGATGGCGTTCGACAAGGAGCGATACCGCGATGACCAGCCTCTGTGACCTCGGCGCCATCGAGCTGCGGCGGATGATCGGCGCCCGGGAGATCTCGCCGGTCGAGCTGGTGCGCGCGAGCCGCGAGCGGATAGAGGCGCTCAACCCGACGCTGAACGCGGTCACCGCCACCTGCAACGAGCGCGCCGAGGCGGAGGCGCAGGCAGCGGAGCGCGCCATCGCGCGCGGCGAGGCGCTCGGGCCCCTGCACGGGCTCCCCGTCGGTATCAAGGACACGCAGATCACCGAGGGCCTGCGCACCACCTTCGGCTCGCCGCTCTACGCCGACAACGTGCCAGCCGCGGACGAGCGGATGGTCGCTGCGATCCGCCGCGCCGGGGCGATCGTGGTGGGCAAGACCAACGTCCCGGAGTTCGGCGCCGGCGCGAACACGACCAATCCGGTGTACGGACCCACCGGCAACCCCTTCGAGCCGAGCCGGATCTGCGGCGGCTCCTCCGGCGGCTCGGCGGTCGCCCTCGCCACCGGGATGGTGCCGCTCGCAACCGGCTCGGACACCGGCGGCTCGCTGCGCACGCCTGCAGCGCTCTGCGGGGTCGTCGGCTTTCGGACCTCACCTGGACTGGTGCCGGTCGCCACGCGCCCGCTCGGCTGGTCAGCGCTCTCGGTGCACGGGCCGATGGGACGGGACGTGGCCGAGGCAGCACTCATGCTGTCGGTGATCGCGGACGCCGATCCCCGCGACCCGCTCGCCGCGGCCATCGACGCGGCACGCTTCGGCTCGCCGCCGCCGTGCGATCTCGCGTCACTGCGGGTGGCCTTCTCCGCGGACCTCGGCTTCGCCCCCGTGGACCCGGTCGTGCGCCGCGCCTTCGGCGCGGCGACGGCGGCGCTCCGCGGCTGCTTTGCAGAGACGCGCGATGCGAACCCTCCGCTCGAGGACGCGGACTGGATCTTCGAGGTGCTCCGCGGCGCACAGTTCCTCGCCGCGCACGGCGAGCGCTACCGCACCCGGCGCGAGGCGCTCGGCCCGAGCATCGTCGAGAACGTCGAGCAGGCGCTCGGCTACAGCTTCGAGGACGCGACCCGCGCGCAGGTCGCTCAGACCGAGCTCTACCGCCGTTTCGTCGCCTTCATGGGCGAGGTCGACTTACTCGTCACGCCGGCGGTGTGCGTGCCGCCCTTCGAACTCGGCCTGCGCTACCCGGCGGCGATTGACGGCACCCCGGCGCGTACCTACTTCCACTGGCTCGCGCTCGCCTACGGGATCACCCTCACCGCGCATCCCGCGATCGCGATCCCCTGCGGTCTCGACGAGACCGGCACCCCGTTCGGCCTCCAGCTCGTCGCCAGGCGCGGCCACGACCTCGAGCTACTCGCCATGGCGCGGGCGCTCGAGCAGCACCTGCAGGCGCTTCCCGGCCTCGCGCGGCCGCGCCCGGACATCGCGGCGCTCGCGAGCGCGAGGTAGGGGGGGCAGTCCAACTCCCTTCGCGCCTCCGCGTCGCCCACCTCTTCCCGGTCCTCGGCCCCGCCCGCCTCGCGTCGACCCTCTGCGTACCCGAGCTCGCGCTCGAGCGTATTGGGGGAGGCATATCAGGCGCATCGATCCACACCCGTAGCAGGCGTCGGCGACGTTCCGGCTCCGGGCGGATACCCGTGCCTGCGAGAAAGACAGAACCGGTCCCCACCGGCCACCCTCATCCGACGATCCGCTCGACGTGATGGCAGGCCGCCCTCTGCCCGCCGCCGAGCTCGCGGAGCTCCGGGCGTTGGTCGGCGCAGACGGCGTCCGCGTGCGGGCAGCGCGGGTGGAAGGCGCAGCCCGACGGCGGGTCCAGCGGGCTCGGCAACGTGCCCGAGAGCGCGGCGCGGCCGCGCTCGCGCCGAGCCGGGTCCGGCACGGGCACCGAGCGCAGGAGACCACGGGTGTAGGGGTGGAGCGGGCTCGCGAACAGGGCGCGCTTCGGGCCCGTCTCGACGATCCGTCCGAGGTACATGATGGCCACGTCGTCGCTGATGTGGCGCACGACGCTGAGATCGTGAGCGATGAACAGGTAAGCCAGATCGAGCTCGGCCTGCAGATCGCGCATCAGGTTGATGACCTGGGCCTGCACGGACACGTCGAGCGCCGAGACCGGCTCGTCGGCGACGAGGAGCTCGGGGTTGAGGATCAGCGCCCGCGCGATCCCGATCCGCTGGCGCTGCCCGCCGCTGAACTCGTGCGGGTAGCGCTCGAGGGCGTCGGCGCTCATGCCGACCTTCTCGAACAGCTCGACGACCCGCGCGCGCCGCGCGCGGCGCGAGGGCTCGAGACCGTGGATGACGAGGCCCTCGCCCACCGCGTCGCCGACGCGGATGCGCGGGTTGAGCGAAGCGTACGGATCCTGGAACACCATCTGGACCCGGCGGCGCACCGCCATCAGCGCCCTGCCCCGGGCGTCGGTGACGTCGTTGCCGTCGATGTGCACGCTGCCGCCCGTCGGGCGGATCAGGTGCGCCACCGCGCGCCCATAGGTGGACTTGCCGCAGCCGGACTCGCCGACCAGCCCGAGGGTTCGCCCGGACGCGAGGGTCAGGCTCACGCCGTCCACGGCACGGACGTGCCCGACCGTGCGCCGCAGCAGCGCCGAGCGCAGCGGGAACCAGGCGCGGAGATCCCGGGTTTCGAGGAGCGCGCTCACCGTGTGTCCTCCACGCTCGCCGCGCCGTCCGGGTAGAAGCAGCGGGCGAGGTGGGCGTCGGCCTCGGGAGCGCACTCGAGACGTGGGACCTCGCGCGCGCAGCGCTCGCGGCGCGCCGGGCAGCGCTCGTGGAAGCTGCACCCGGCCGGGCGCAGGTGCGGCGCCGCCACGAGCCCCTCGATGGACAGCAGCCGATCGATGTCCTCGTCGAGGCGCGGGACCGAGCGTAGCAGCGCGCTCGTGTACGGATGGCGCGGCGCGCGGAACAGCGTGTGCACGTCCGCCCGCTCCACCACCTGGCCCGCGTACATGACGACGACGCTGTCGACCATCTCGGCGACGACCCCGAGATCGTGGGTGATCATCAGCACCGCCATGCCGAGCTCGTCCTGGAGCGACAGCAGGAGCTCGAGGATCTGCGCCTGGATGGACACGTCCAGCGCCGTGGTGGGCTCGTCGGCGATGAGCAGCCGCGGCCTGCAGATCAGCGCCATCGCGATCATCACCCGCTGGCGCATGCCGCCGGAGAGCTCGTGGGGGTACGCGCGGGCCCGCTGCTCGGCGCTCGGGATCCCGACCATGTCGAGCATCCGCACCGCCTCGCGCCAGGCGTCGGCGCGCCCGTGAGGGCGGTGCGCGCGGAGCGCCTCCACGAGCTGGGCGCCGACCCGGTGCACCGGGTTCAGCGAGGTCATCGGCGCCTGGAAGATCATCCCCATGCGATCCCCGCGCAGCGCCCGTCTCTCGTGCTCCGCGAGGTGCGCGAGATCGGTGCCGTCGAGGAGGATCTGCCCGCCGAGGACGCGGGCAGCGGGCTGGGGAAGCAGACCCATGAGGGCGAGGGCGGTGATGCTCTTGCCGCAGCCCGACTCGCCCACCAGTCCGAGCGCCTCGCCCTCGCGCAGGGTGAAGCCGATCTCCTCGATGGCGTGGAACACGCCCTGCTCGGTGCGTATACCGACGGTGAGGTCGCGCACCTCGAGCAGCGCCGGCGCCTCGGGAGCGCTCACCACTTGACCAGATCGTCCTTGAAGCGCGGGTCGAGGCGGTCACGCAGCACGTCGCCGACGAGGTTGAGCGAGAACACCGTGAGGATGATCGCGCCGCCCGGGAACATCAGCACCCAGGGCGCGCGAGTGATGTAGCGGCGGGTCTCGGCCACCATGTTGCCCCAGCTCGGGACGTCCGGCGGGAGCCCGAGACCGAGGAAGTCGAGCGATGCGGCCGAGAGCTGGGCGAAGGCGAAGATGAAGGTCGCCTGCACCATGAGCGGCGAGACGAGATTGGGCAGCACGTGGCGGACGAGGATGCGCGCGTGCCCGGCGCCGAGCGAGGTGACCGCCTCGATGTAGGTCTCGGCGACGATCTTGCGGGTCAGCCCGAAGGTGATGCGCGCGGTCGTCGTCACGTAGATGGCGCCGATCGCGATCACGGCGTTGAGCAGCCCCTTGCCGAGGATGACGACGAGGGCCAGGGCGAGGAGCAGCGCCGGGATCCCCATGAGCACGTCGACGAGGCGCATCAGGGCGAGCCCGAGAAGCGGGAAGTACGCCGAGAGCGTCCCGAGGAGGACGCCGAAGACGAGGGCGATGACGACCACGCCGAATCCCGTCAGCAGCGCCATCCTCGCGCCGTAGACGACGCGCGAGAAGAGATCGCGCCCGGCGTGGTCGGTGCCGAACCAGTGCTCGGCGCTCGGGCGCTGCAGGCGGTCGATCGCATTGATCTCGATGGGATCGTAGGGCGCGATCAGGGGCGCGAGGATCGCGAAGAGGACCACCACGACCACGAAGGCGAGGCCGACGGCGGCGACCTTGCGCTGGGCGAAGGGGCGCAGGAAGGCGACGAGCGCGCTCAACTCAGCTTCACCCGGGGGTCGAGGTAGGTGGTGACGATGTCCACCACGAGGTTGACGAGGATGTAGAACACGATCACGACGAGGATCACGCCCTGGATCACCGGGTAGTCACGCCTGAGGATCGACTGAACGACGAGGCGGCCGATCCCGGGCAGCGAGAACACCGTCTCGGTCACGACCGCCTCGGACACCAGGCCGACGAAGGTGAAGCCGAGGGTCGCCACGACGCCGATGAGCGCGTTGCGGAAGATGTGGTGCACGATAACCGCCCGCTCCGGGAGCCCCTTCGCCCGCGCGGTGCGCACGTAGTCCTCGCGCGCGGTGTCGAGCATCCCCGCGCGCACGAGGCGGATGACGAGCGCCGAGTTCGGCGCGGCGAGGGTGATCGCGGGCAACACCAGGTAGCGCAGGTTGCTGAGATCGCCGCTCTCGAGGATTGAGGGGAAGCCCGAGGTCGGCAGCAGCCGCAGGCCGACCGAGACGGTGAAGATCAGGTAGAGCCCGAGCCAGAAGGTCGGGATCGAGGCGAACAGCATCGTCACCCCGGAGAGCGTCTGGTCGACCCAGGTCCCGTGGCGGGCCGCGGACAGGATCCCCGCGGGCACGCCGATCGCGACGATCAGCGCCATCGTGATCAGCGCGAGGAGCACGCTGGTCTCGGCACCGTCGGCGAGCACCGAGAGCACCGGCTCCTGGAAGAAGATCGACGTGCCGAGGTCGCCCTGGGCCACCCGGCCGATCCAGATCACGAACTGCTCGACGAGGGGCCGGTCGAGGCCCATCTCGTGGCGCAGCGCCTCGATCTCGTCCATCGCGGCCATGTCGCCGAGCATGACCACCGCCGGGTCGCCCGGGATCAGGTGGATGAAGGAGAAGACCAGGACCGCGGCGATGAGCAGCGTCGGGATCGACGCGAGCAGGCGCTTGAGGACGTAGAGGCTCATCGGCTACCCGTCTCGGTTACCCGGGTGAACGCAAGTCGGACGCAGGGTTACGGGACGGCACCGCGCGGGAGCGCAGTGCCGTCCCGCGGACGGCCGGGCTGGCGAGGCGCTACTTGCTGACGCCCCAGAACCTCGGCCAGTTGAGCTCGACGGTGTCGGGCAGCCCCTTCAGGGACGGCGACGCGATGTCGTAGATGTAGACGTCACCCGGCTTGATCACCGGCACCTGCTCGTACATGAGCTCCTGGATCTTCGCCCACACCGCCTTTCGCGCCTCCGGGTCGACGGTGCCGGTCAGCTCCGCCTCGAGCGCCTCCTTCTCCGGCGACACCCACCAGCCGGGGTAGTTGTCGTTCATGAAGGTGTAGAGGATCGGGTCCGGCACCACGCCGTGGGTGGTCTCGAACATGTCCCACAGCTTCGGATCGCCGCGCCGGCCGAGCAGCGTCGGCCAGTCCGAGACCTGGAAGTCGATGTTGAAGCCCGCTGCCTTGAGCTGGCGGTCGAAGACCTGCCCGGTGTCGTAGTGCAGCGGGTACGACGTCGCGACCATGAAGCGGATCGGCTCGCCGTTGTAGCCGGCGTCGGCGGCGAGCTTCCTCGCGAGATCCGGGTCGGCCTGCTGCGGGAACGAGCCGAGACCGCCGTCATTGTGCCAGTACATGCCCGGCGGATAGACCGCGCCCTGCGCCTTCCAAAGGTCCTCGGGCCCGACCGCGATGCGCAGCGCCTCGCCGTGGCCGAAGGCCGCCATGATCGCCCGGCGCAGGGCGTAGTTGCCCTTGAAGATCCCATCGGTGCTGTTGAAGAACACCAGCGGCATCGTCGGCACGTCCTGGCGCACGACCTTCACGGACGGATCGGCCTTGAGCTCATCGAACAAATCGCCGGCGATGCGCTCGGCGTAGTCGTAGTCGCCGGCCTGCACGCCGCTCACCCGAGTGCCCATGTCGGGCACGGCGATGAAGCGGATCGCGTCGACCATGACTTCGCGGCGCCCGGCGTAGCCGTCGGTCTCACCGGAGGGCTGCGCGTAGTCGTCGAAGCGCACGACCTCGATGTGCCGGTTGGGCCGCCACTCGTTGAACTTGAACGGCCCGGTGCCGACGATCTGCTCGTTCTTGAGCGGCTCGCCGCCGGCGCTCCCGGCGATCTCGGCCGGATAGATGACCGGACCGCCGTTGAGGAATGCGAGCAGGCTCTTCCACGGACCGTAGACCCGCTTGAACCTCATCGTCACCTCGTGGTCGCCGGTCGCGGTGACGCTTTCGACGTGGTCGTAGAGCACCTTGCCGCGCCCGCCATGGGTGCCCCAGCGGTCGAGGGAGGCCACGACGTCGTCGGCTCGCATCTCCTCGCCGTTGTGGAAGCGCACGCCCTTGCGCAACGTCATGATCACGACCTTGCCGCCGTCACCGATGATCTCGACCTCGACGAGAAGTGGCACCGGCTCGAAGTTGGCGTTGAACGTGTACAGCGTCTCCAGGATGTGCAGCCCCACGATCGAGGTGAGGCCCGCCGTGGTCGTGTGCACGTCGAGGTGCGGCGGGTCGTCGCTCATCGCCATGCGCAGTACACCGGCCGCGGTGGCCGGGCCGGAGGCCAGCCCGAGCCCGGCGGCGAGGACGAGCCCGCCGAATCGACTGCGCCATCGCGTGCGGGCCGCGTTGTTCTTCGTGGTCATCGCTCTCCCTCTCTCCTTAAATGTGGTGGACGCGCTCGGTCCCCGGTTGACAGGGCCGGCACCGGGCAGTCTTGGCTCCGACTGTGGGCCGTGTCAAGGTGTGACGGAACGCCACGCCGTCAGCCCGCAGGAGGTTCCG
>CAJIAT010000222.1_pt1 | contig 10533 bp, 3 predicted proteins | sample 9199161 | NCBI WGS metagenome assembly CAJIAT01 (sample SAMEA7708281, study PRJEB35096) | sediment metagenome | biome: marine neritic benthic zone biome [ENVO:01000025]; feature: sediment [ENVO:00002007]; material: shallow marine sediment [ENVO:03000034] sea grass bed [ENVO_01000059] ... | reverse complement strand
TTCCGGCCACCATAGCATCGAGTCGCCCATGCACGCGTTCCAAGGCCCGCTCTCGCGCTTCACCGTCCTCGACCTCACCCGCGTGCGCGCAGGCCCCACCGCCGTGCGCCAGCTCGCCGACTGGGGCGCGAACGTCATCAAGATCGAGGCCCCGGAGGCCGTCGACCCGAGCAGGGGCCTCGGCGGCTCGCGCGACGCGCCGGACTTCCAGAATCTGCACCGCAACAAGCGGGGCATGACGCTCAACCTCAAGGACCCGGACGGCAAGGCCGTGCTGATGCGCATGGTCGAGGGCGCCGACGTGGTGGTCGAGAACTACCGCCCGGACGTCAAGCACCGCCTCGGCGTCGACTACGAGGCGCTCGCGGCGGTGAACCCGCGCATCGTCTACACCAGCATCTCCGGCTTCGGCCAGGACGGCCCCTACGCGAAGCGCCCGGGCTTCGATCAGATCGCCCAGGGCATGGGTGGGCTGATGTCGATCACCGGTCTGCCCGGTCAGGGACCGGTCCGCGTCGGGATCCCGGTCGCCGATCTCTCCGCCGGGCTCTACGCCGCCCTCGGCACCCTCGTCGCGCTCCTCGAGCGAGAGGAGACCGGCCGCGGGCGCTGGGTGCACACCTCGCTGCTCCAGGCTCAGATCGCGATGCTCGACTTCCAGGCGGCGCGCTGGACGATCCGGGGCGAGGTGCCGCCCCAGGCCGGAAACAACCACCCGACCAGCATTCCCACCGGCGTGTTCCGTACCAGCGACGGGCACATGAACGTCGCCTGCAGCGGCCAGACGATCTGGGAGCGCTACGCCCGGGCGATCGGCGCCGAGTCGCTGATCGACCGTCCCGAGTACGTCGACGAGAAGCAGCGCCTCGCGCACCGCGATGCGCTGAACGCGGAGCTAGACGGCTTCATGGAGAAGCGCACGGCTGCGCAGTGGATCGAGATCCTCAGCGAGGCGGGCGTCCCCTGCGGCGAGATCTACAGCATCGACGAGGTCTTCGCCGACCCGCAGGTCAATCATCTGGGCGTGCTGCGCACCGTCGACCACCCGCGGCTCGGCCGCTACGACGTGGTTGGCCAGGCGGCGCGTCTCGACGGCGTGGACGACTCCCACTACACCGCCAGCCCCGACCGCGGCGAGCACACCGGCGAGATCCTCGCCGAGCTCGGTTTCGACGACGCCGCGATCGCCGATCTCACCGCCCGCGGCGTCGTCTGACGCCGCGGGCGGGTCGACCTCACCCCCAGCTACAGGAACACCCATGAGCAGCATCGGCGAGAAGCTCGTCGTGCGCGTCGACGACGGCGTCGGCCGCATCACCCTCAATCAGCCCGCGAAGCGCAACGCCATCTCCTACGACATGTGGGTGGGGCTCGCCGATACGATGGAGCGTTTCGCCGCGGACGACGCGGTGCGCCTCGTCGTGGTCTCCGGTGCCGGCGGAAAGGCGTTCTCGGCCGGCGCCGACATCTCGGAGTTCGAGGAGCGGCGTGGGACCGAGGAGGCGATCGCCGAGTACAACGCCGCGACCGAGCGCGCCTACGCGGCGCTGCGCGGATTCTCCAAGCCGACCATCGCCGCCATCGAGGGCTCCTGCGTGGGTGGCGGCGCGGCCCTCACGGTGACCTGCGACCTGCGCATCGCCGCCGACGACGCCCACTTCGCGATCCCCGCCGCGAGGCTCGGCCTCGGCTACGGCTACCAGAACCTGCGCCCCCTGGTCGATCTCGTCGGCCCGACCTCGGCCAAGGAGATCCTGTTCACGGCCCGCCGCTTCAGCGCCGAGGAGGCGCTGGCGATGGGGCTGGTGAACCGCGTGGTGCCGAAGAGCGCGCTCGAGGCCTACGTCGGCGACTACGCCCGGCGCATCGCCGGGAACGCCCCGCTCACGGTCCGGGCGTGCAAGGCCGTGGTCGGGCAGATCATGGAGGATCCGCAAGACCGGGATCTCGAGCACTGCCAGGCGCTGGTGGACCGCTGCTTCGCGAGCGAGGACTACAAGGAGGGGCGGCGCGCCTTCATGGAGAAACGCCCGCCTCGGTTTCAGGGTCGCTGAGCGCCGGTGCCGTAGTCGGGGAGTCCGCAGTCGGGGAGACAGGAGTCGCGGGCTCGGGGGTCGCGCGCTCGGGGGTCGCGGTCGCCGGGGCCGCGGGGCGCGGCGGGCGCCCCTGGCGGAGCAGCTCGACGAACTGATCGGCGGGCAGCGGCGCGCTGAACAGGAAGCCCTGCCACTGATCGCAGCGCTGCGCGCGCAGGAACTCCAGCTGCTCGGCCTTCTCGATCCCCTCGGCGACGACGTTCAGTCCGAGTCCCCGGGCCATGGTGATGATCGCCGACGTGATGGCGACGTCCTCGCGCACCTCGGGCAGGTCGCGGATGAAGGCGCGGTCGATCTTGAGCTCGTCGACGGGCAGGCGCTTGAGGTAGGTGAGCGAGGAGTAGCCAGTCCCGAAGTCGTCCATCGAGATCTTCACGCCGAGCGCCTTGATGCCCTTCAGGCAGGCGATGGCCTCGGTGGGGTTGTCCATGATCGCGGTCTCCGTCACCTCGACCACCAGGCGCTCGCCCTCGAGCTCGGTGGCCGAGAGCGCGCCCTCGATGGTGCCGACGAGATCGCTCTTCAGGAGCTGGTGCGTGGAGACGTTGACCGCCACGCGCAGCCTGCCGAATCCGGCCAGCTCCCAGGCGCGCGCTTCCCTGCAGGCGCGATGGATCACCCAGCTGCCGATGGGGATGATGAGCCCCGCTTCCTCGGCGACGGGGATGAAGCGCATGGGCGGCACCAGCCCGTGCTCCGGATGGCGCCAGCGCAGCAGCGCCTCGGCGCCGAGCAGCCGGGGGCTGTCGACGGCGAGCTTCGGCTGGAAGTAGAGCTCGAACTCGCCGCGCTCGAGGGCCCGGTGCAGATCGTTCTCGATGCGCATGCGCTCGAGGGTGCGCGCGTTGAGCTCCTCGGAGAAGAAGTGGTAGCCGTCGCGGCGCTGCTGCATGGCCTGCGACGTCGCGGCGTGGGCGTGGTTGAGCAGGTCGTGCACGCTGTCGCCGTCCGTCGGGTACATCACGATGCCGATCGACGCCTTGACGAACAGCTCGCGTCCGTCGATCGGAAAGGCGCGCTGGAGCTCGCCGATGAGCGCCCGGGCGAGGTGGCCGACCTCGCTGGCCTCGGTGATGTCGGAGATCAGGACGAGGAACTGATCGCCCGCACCCCGGGCGATGGTCGCCTCCGGCCGCGTCTGCATCGGCCCGGCGCCGCTCGTCTCGTCGGCGCGCACGCGGAGCTCGATCCGCTCGCCGACCGCGCCGAGGAGCCGGTCGGTGACGACGCTGCCGAGCGCCTGGCTCAGCATCTCGAAGCGGCGCAGGCCGATGTTCAGGACCGCGCAGCTCGTGCCGGTCCGGCGCGCGCGCTGGATCTCGCGCTCGAGGCGGCGCTCGAACAGCTCGCGATTCGGCAGCCCGGTCGGCCCGTCGTAGTAGGCGAGCCGGTCCTGATAGGCCTTCGCCGCCAGCGTGTTGCGCAGGCGCAGCGCGAGCTCGCTCGCGTCGACGGGCTTGGCGAGGAAGTCCGTGGCGCCGAGCTCGAGCGCCTTGAGCTTGGTGTCGGCGTCGCTCGAGGAGGTCAGGATGATCACCGGCAGGTGGCGCTCGCGCTCGCTCTCGCGCAGCGTCGTCAGGATCTCCAGCCCGCTGAGCCCGGGCATCATCAGGTCGAGGAGCAGCACGTCGGGCGGCTCGGCGGCGATGCGCCCGAGCACCTTGCTCGAGTCGGTGATGCGCACGAAGTTCTGGTAGCCGGCGTCCTCGAGATACATCTGCAGGATGTCGAGAGTGGTCGGCTCGTCGTCGACCATCATGATCGTCGCTTCGCGCAGGGTGCCGAAGCGCCCGGTGCGGACGGCGTCGACGGTGCCGCTGCCGTCACCCTCGACGGCGTCGACCCACAGCGGCTCGCCGCCCAGGTCCTGGGCGGCAAGGCTGGTCTCGGCGGGAGTCGCGGCTGCGCTCATGTGGCGAGGGTGGCTCTCCTGAAGACGCTGGCACGAAAGGCTATCGGCCTAGCCGACCCGAGCTTGAGCCCGCCCCCTGCCCTCACGGGCGCCCGCTCCGGGCTCGAGGCTGACGCGTGTCGCGAGGCCCGCCAGCGCCTCCACCTGGGCCCGCGCGGCGGCCACGTCGCCGGACCGGGCGCTCAGCTCGAGCTCGGCGGCGGGCTCGGTGAAGGCGCCGAAACCGACCGTTCCCGCCGCGCCCTTGAGCCAGTGCGCGAGCTGGGCGAGCTCGGCGAGCTCGCCGTCTCGCGCGCTGGCGGTCATGGCCTCGAGCTGCTCGCCCAGCCGCTCGACGAAGCGCTCGACGGTCGGCCGGAAGCGCTCGTCCCGCGCCAGCAGGGCCGAGCGCACGGGGCCCCGGTCCTCGTCCTCGTCCGCCACGGTCGGTCGAGCGGGGGGCGGCCCGCGCCGCTCGGCGAGCATCACCGGTGCGCTCGGGGCCGGCGCGGACGCGGGCGCGGCCTCCTCGGCCTCCGGCACCTCGAGCCGCGCGTGGAACCCCTCGATCGCCTCGACCAGCGCGTCGATGCCCTCCTCGGTTCCCGCCAGGGCGAGCGCCTCGAGCTGTCCGGCCGGCTCGGTGAACGCGTCGAAGCCGACGGTCCCGGCGGCGCCCTTGAGCCAGTGCGCGTGCTGGGCGAGGGCGGGGAGCTCGCGCCGGCGGGCGCTCTCGCGCAGGTCCGCGAGGCGCTCGTCGAGCCGCTCGCCGAAGCGTCTGATGGTCCCGTGCATGCGCGGGTTCCCGGCGAGTCGCGATCGGAGCGGGCCGCTCGACTCGGGCGTCGAGGTCGAGGTCGGTGCCAGTGCCGGCATCGGTGCCGATGTCGATTCCAGCGCCGATTCCGGTGAGGCGTCCGCCTCGCGCTGGGCGCCGCCGAGGAGGCCCGCGAGGGTCTCGATCAGCCGGTCGATGTCCACGGGCTTGGTGAGATGCCCGGTGAAGCCGGCGGCCTCGAGCTCGGCCTCGTAGCCCTTCATCGCGTTCGCGGTGAGCGCGATGATGGGCGTCTCGAGGCCCGCCTCGCGCAGCTTCGCAGTCGCCGCGTAGCCATCCATGATGGGCATCTGGATGTCCATCAGCACCAGGTCGAAGGACTCGGCGAGGGCGCGCTCGACGGCGATCTGACCGTTCTCGGCCTCCTCGACCTCGAGTCCCGTCTCGCCGAGCACCAGGCGCACGAGCTCGCGGTTCTCGTCGCCGTCGTCGACCACCAGGACCCGTGCGGCGGGGAAGCGCCACTCGGCCTGCACGCTCTCCTCGCTCGCCTGGGCGGAGGCCTCGAGCGCGTCCGGCTCGAGCATCGTCACGTCCTCGAGCGGGCCCGGGTCGATGGTCACGGTGAAGGTGCTGCCCGCACCCGGCGCGCTGCTCGCGACGATGTCGCCGCCCATCAGCCGCGCGAAGCGACGGCTGATGGCGAGGCCGAGGCCGGTGCCGCCGAACTTGCGCGTCACCGAGGTATCGGCCTGCACGAAGGGGTCGAAGATGCTCTCGAGCTTGTCCTGGGGCACCCCGACGCCGCTGTCGACGACGGCGATGCGCAGCATCGTGGCGCCCTCGGCGTCCACCGTGTCGAGCACCACCCGGACGCCGCCGCGCTCGGTGAACTTGATGGCGTTGGAGAGCAGGTTGGTGACGATCTGGCGAAGCCGCGTCGGGTCGCCGCGCACGCGCTCCGGGACCGGGCTGGCCGCCTCGACCTCGAGGACGATCTGCTTCTCGTCGGCCTTGACCTGCAGGACGCGCGCGACCTCGTAGACGACCGCGTGGGCGGCGAACCCCATGCTTTCGAGCTCGAGGCGCCCGGACTCGACCTTGGAGAGATCGAGGAGGTCGTTGATGAGCTGCAGGAGATGGCTCCCGCTCGAGTGGATGGTCTCGAGATAGCGGTGCCGCTCGCCGTCGTCGGCCCCGTAGCCGCGCTTGAGCAGCTCGGTGAAGCCGAGGATCGCGTTCATCGGCGTGCGGATCTCGTGGCTCATGTTGGCCAGGAACTCGCTCTTGGAGCGGTTGGCCTCCTCGGCCTCGGCCTTGCTCTGCTCGAGCTGGGTCACGTCGTCGAGGCTCACCAGCACGCCGGCGTGCTCGCGGCCGTTGCCGAGCACCGGCGAGCTGTTGACGATGAAGGTGCGCCGCCGGCCCTCGTGGTCGGCGAGCACCAGCATGTCGTCGCGCTGGAGCTCGCCGGTCGCCAGGGCGCGGGTCCAGGGCGCGTCCTCGGCCGCGAGCGCCTCGCCGTCGGCACCGAGCCACTCGAGGCGCGACACGCGGGTGCCGAGCAGCGCATCGGGCGTCGTCCCGAGCATGTCCGCGAGGGCCTGGTTCGCGAGCACCACGTGCTCCTTGCGGTCGATGACCAGCAGGCCCTCGGCGAGGGTGTCGAGCGCCGAGCGCACCCGCGAGGGCACCGCGCGCGAGGGGTCGAGGTGGCGCAGCATCTTGCCGAGGTACAGGCGGAAGGAGACGAAGCAGGCGAGCGTGAGAAAGGCGACGAGCTGCACGACCTGATTGCCCAGGAAGCCCCGCCAGCCTCCGAGCACGAGGGGCTCGAAGCGCAGCTCCACCCACCCCCAGCGATTGTCGCCGGCGAACAGGGGGACGCTCACCTGTGAATCCGAGGACAGCGAGCCGCCTTCGCCGACCCAGTGGGCGTGATCGCCGATCTGCACCACGACGCGGCCCTTCGAGTGGCGCACCGCCGCCGAGAGCAGCTCCGGGTTGCGCTCGACCAGCTGGGTGAGCGTGGTCTCGAGGCGACCGATGTCGGTCCGCGTGAGCAGCGCCGAGCCGTTCACCGCGACCGACTCGGCGAGCGCCGAGCGCGCGTCGCGGATGGCGCCGGTGCGGTCGGGAACGATACCGAGGAAGACGCCGGCGAGGAGGAAGGTCGTCACCAGGAAGGTCTGACCCATCGCCATGTGGGTCTTCGCCGTGAGCTTTCTGAGCATCGTCGGGTCCGCGCCGGGTCAGCCGGCCTGCTCGCGCTCGGCCTCGGCCTGCGCATCCGGGGACGGGTCGGGGTCTTCGCTCGCGAAGCTCGCGCCGCGCTCGATGAGCGCGTCGAGGGACTCGTCGTCGTCCTCGTCGTCGTCCTCGAAGTGCGCGAGCACCGGCAGCGGGTCGATCAGGCGCCAGGACGGCATCGAGGAGAGCAGGCTCGCGACGAGCACACCGCCGCGCGCGAGCCATGCGACGTAGCCCACGGAGAGCCCCGTGGTGGCGACGACGGCGGAGCCGACGACGCCCTTGCCGAGCATGGCGAAGGCTTCCGCGTCGTCGCGGAGCTCGTCGAGCTCGTCGCTGAAGTCCGAGCCGGGACGCAGGAAGGCGAGCGCCCGGTCGACGAAGCCCGTTTCCGGGGACAGGGACTCGGCCGCGGCGGCGAGCGTCGGAGCGGCCGTCGGCTTCAGTGTCAGCGCGGTCTTCTGCGCCCGCGCGTCCGGTCCGTCGCGCCCGTCACGCGCATCGCGCTCGAAGGTCGCGGGAATGGCGAGCCCCTCGTCCTCGATCTCCTCGGGCAGCGGCTCGGGGACGTCGGTGGCGGTCGGATCGGTCGTGCCGCCGCGCACGCGGTCCTCGTCCTCGTCCGCTTCGGGCGCCTCGGCCTCCTCCGCGGGCGGTGCCGGTGGATCGATCGGCGTCGGCGCCGGCGGCTCGGGTGGCGTCGGGGGCGGAGGCGGCTCGGGCGGCGGTGCGATGGCGAAGGACTGCCCCGTGCGCGCGTTGCCCATGCCGTCGTCGACGTCGAAGGTGAACGCGTCGGCCCCGGCCGCGCCGTCGGGGACGTAGCGCAGGAGGCCGGCGTCGAGGTCGGCCTGGGTGAAGCTCGTCACCGCCACGCCGGGTGTGCTCGCAAGCTCGAGGTGACCGTCCGCGAGCCCGCCGGTGACCGTGAAGCGCACGCTCGCCGCGGGCTGCTCCGAGTCGACGAAGCGAAGCGCGGTTGCGGGGATCGTCGTGGCAGCGCCGTCCACGGCGATGACGCCCGCGTTGGCGGCCTGCGTCGGGGCGTCGTCGTCCACCGCGAGCACCGAGATCGCGAAGCTCTGGCCGGCGAGGACGTTGCCCTGACCGTCGTCCACGTCGAAGCCGAAGGCGTCGCTGGTCGTGTTGGAGCCGTCGTGGACGTAGCGCAGCTTGCCCGCGTCGACGTCGGCCTGGGTGAAGCTCGTCACCGCGACGCCCGGACCGGTGGTCAGCTCCAGCTGGCCGTTGGCGAGCCCGCCGGTCACCGTGTACTGCACCGAGGCCGGCGGCTGCTCCACGTCGACGTAGCGCAGCTCCGTCACGGCGATCCCGTCCACGGCGCCCTCGATGGCGGTCGAGCCGGTGTTGACCGCGACGGCCGGCGCCGTCGTGTCGACCGCGGTCACGGAGATGGCGAAGGGTACCGGTCCGATGGGCGCCACGACGCCATCGGTGTAGGTGAAGGTGAAGGCGTCGCTCACCGTGAACGAGCCGTCGTGGACGTAGACGAGTCGGCTCGCGTCGATGTCCGCCTGGGTGAAGGCCGTGATCGCCACGCCCGGGGCGGTGGTCAGCTCGAGCTGGCCGTTCGCCGGCCCGCCGACCACCGAGAACGCGAGCGCGGCCGGCGGGTGGTCGATGTCCGCGATCGCGAGATAGGTGCTCGAGATCGTCGCGGTGTCGCCGCTCGCCACGGGGAGCGGCGCGTTCGCGACGGGGGTCGGCGCGTCGTTGACGTCGGTGACGACGAGATCGGCCTGGGCGGTGGTGCCCGAGTAGGCAGTGGTGCCGCCGCCGCCTGCCGGATCTGCGTTCGATGGCGAGCCGGTGGTCGAGGCAGTGCCGCTCGAGCCGTCCCAGGTGTGGAAGGTGAGGCTGGCGGTCTCGCCGGCGACGCCGTCGGGGACGTAGCGCACCCAGGAGGTGTTCGAGAGCAGCAGCGCGTTGCTGGCGCCGACGGCGCTGAAGTCGGTCCAGGTGCCGTCGGAGCCGTCGGTGGAATCGGTGGAGAACTGCCAGGTGCCGTTGCCGGCGGCGGTGGTGATGGCGAGCCCGAGGGTGTCGCCGTCGACGTCGCCGGTGGTGAGCCCGCCGAGCACGGTCGAGACCTGCACGCCGGTCGAGGTGGTGTCCTCGTCGGTGCCGGTGAGCCCATACGGACCGCCGCCGAGGGTCGGTGCGTCGTTGACGTCGCTGACCACCAGGTTCGCCTGCGCGGTGGTGTTGGAGTAGGCACTGGCGCCGCCGCCGCCGGCCGGGTCAGCGGTCGACGGCGTGCCGGTGGTCGAGGCGCTGCCGCTGGCGCCGTCCCAGGTGTGGAAGGTGAGGCTGGCGGTCTCGCCGGCGACACCGTCCGGCGCGTAGCGCACCCAGCTCGCGTTCGACAGCAGCAGCGCACTGTTGCCGGCCACCGCACCGAAGCCGGTCCAGGTGCCATCGCTTCCATTGGTGGAGTCGGTGGAGTACTGCCAGGTGCCGTTGCCCGTGGCCGCGCTCACCGCTACGCCCAGCGTATGGCCGTTCAGATCACTGGTGGTCAAGCCGCCGAGCACCGTGGACACTTGCACACCGGTGCTGGTGGTGTCCTCGTCGGTGCCGGTGAGACCGTACGGGCCGCCCCCGAGCGTCGGGGCGTCGTTGACGTCGCTGACGATGAGGTTCGCCTGCGCGGTGGTGTTGGAGTACGCCGTGCTACCGCCGCCGGCGCCCGGATCCGCAGTCGACGGCGTGCCGCTCGTCGAAGCGCTGCCGGAGCTGCCGTCCCAGGCGTGGAAGGTGAGCCCCACCGTCTCACCACTCACCCCGTCGGGCACATAGCGCACCCAGCTCGCGTTCGACAGCAGCAGCGCGCTGTTGCCCGCCACCGCACCGAAGCCCGTCCAGGTGCCGTCGCTTCCATTGGTGGAGTCGGTGGAGTACTGCCAGCTGCCGTTGCCCGTGGCCGCGCTCACCGCCAGGCCCAGGGTGTCGCCGTCCACGTCGTTGTTGGTCAGACCACCCAGCACCGTGGACACCTGCACCCCGGTGCTGGTGGTGTCCTCATCGGTGCCGTCGGTCGCATCGGTCGAGTACTGCCAGGCGCCGTTGCCCGCCGCCGTCGTCACCGCGAGACCCAGGGTATCGCCGTCGAGGTCGCCCGTCGTGAGCCCGCCGAGGATGGTCGCCACCTGCACGCCGGTCGACGTCGTGTCCTCGTCGGTGCCCACCATGGCATACGGGCCGCCGGCGAGCGTCGGCGCGTTGTTCACTCCATTGACGTCGATGCCGGCCGTGTCCGTGAACGTGGAGTACGGCGTCGCGCTGCCGGCGCTCGTCGTGTCCGCGTAGGTGCCTGCCGCGCCCGCGCTCATGTCCCAGGCGCGGAAGGTGAAGGTCGCGTTACCGCTGAAGCCCGGGTCCGGGACGAAGCGCAGCTTCTGCGTCGCCGCGCCGGTGAGCGTGCCGTCCAGCAGCAGCGCGTGGCCGGGTGCGAGCGAGCCGTCGTCGCGGTGGGTCCCTGAGCCGCCGTCGTCGGT
>CAJIAT010000503.1_pt1 | contig 10536 bp, 10 predicted proteins | sample 9199161 | NCBI WGS metagenome assembly CAJIAT01 (sample SAMEA7708281, study PRJEB35096) | sediment metagenome | biome: marine neritic benthic zone biome [ENVO:01000025]; feature: sediment [ENVO:00002007]; material: shallow marine sediment [ENVO:03000034] sea grass bed [ENVO_01000059] ... | reverse complement strand
TCCACGGCGCCGGCCTCCGGGCATCAGGGGGTTGCCCGCCGAGCCATTGTGCTGAAAGATGGCGTGGCCCAATAGCTCGAACGGGCCACAGAATGCCGCGAACGCGCCAGACCCTCGCGCCGCTCAACCGCGCGGTCGCGAGGCTCGAGGAACTGCCCCAGCCCGTGGTCGCCTACGGCCGCGACCTCGTCGCCGGCCAGACCCTGCCGAGCCATCGTCACCGGCGGGCCCAGCTCGTATACGCGAGCCGCGGGGTCATGACCGTCACCACTCCGTCCGCGGCGTACGTGGTCCCCCCGGAGCGAGCGGTGTGGATGCCCGGCGGCGTCGAGCATCGCATCGACGCCCGGGGCGCCGTCGCCATGCGCACGCTCTACCTCGACGCCGGAGTGAGCGCGGGGCTACCCGAGGAGGTCTGCGTCCTCCAGGTCTCCCCGCTGCTGCGCGAGCTCGTGGTCGCCGCGGTGGCAGCGGGACCGGAGTACGCGCCGGAGAGCCCCGAGGCGCGGATCATGGCGGTCATCGTCGACCAGATCCGGGTCCAGCCCGCCGCGTCGCTCGCCCTGCCCATGCCCGCGGAGCCGCGCGTGCTGCGCATCGCACGGTCCCTCGTGGAGGACCCGGCGGACCCCCGCGACCTCGACCAGTGGGCACGGGAGGTCGGGGCGAGCAGGCGCACGCTGACCCGCCTCTTCCCCACCGAGACCGGTATGTCGTTCCGCGCCTGGCGCCAGCAGAGAAAGCTGCTGCGCGCGCTCGAGCTCCTGGGCACCGGTCAGAGCGTGACGGCCGTGGCGCTCGAGCTCGGCTACGACAACGCGAGCGCCTTCATCGCGATGTTCCGGCGCTGTCTGGGCACGACCCCTTCGCGCTACCTGCAGCCGGCGGACGAGTGATCCCCGAGCAACGGCGAGCGCGGGTTGCTCAGCCGACGACGTTGTGCTCCGGGCCGAAGGGGAAGCCGGTGACGTTCTCGGCGCCGTCGTCGGTGACGATGAGGATGTCGTGCTCGCGGTAGCCGCCGGCGCCGGGCTCGCCCTCGGGGATGGTGATCATCGGCTCCATCGAGATCACCATCCCCGGCTCGAGCACCGTGTCGATGTCCTCGCGGAGCTCCAGTCCGGCCTCGCGTCCGTAGTAGTGGCACAGCGTGCCGAAGGAGTGGCCGTAGCCGAAGGTGCGGTTCTGGAGAAGCCCGTGGCGGGCGTAGATCGCGTTGAGCTCGTCGGCGATGTCGCCGCAGCGCGCCCCGGGGCGGATCAGCTCGAGGCCACGCCGGTGCACCTCGACGTTCACGCTCCAGAGCTCTAGCTCACGCTCGGTCGCGCTGTGGAAGAACGCAGTGCGCTCGAGAGCCTGGTAGTAGCCGGAGATCATCGCGAAGCAGTTCAGGCTCAGGATGTCCCCTCGCCGCACCGCACGCGTGGTGACCGGATTGTGAGCGCCGTCGGTGTTCAGGCCGGACTGAAACCAGGTCCAGGTGTCCATCAGCTCGGTGTGAGGGTAGCGCCGTGCGATCTCGCGCACCATCTCCGCGGTCGCATGCAATGCGATCTCGTGCTCCGGCGCTCCGTCGGCGACGGCCTCGAGACAGGCGGCGCCGCCGATGTCGGCGACGGCCGCTCCGTCGCGGATGAGCGCGTGCTCCTCGGGCGACTTGATCATGCGCATGTGCATCGTCGCCTCGCCGACGTCGACCCACTCGATCCCCGGCAGCGCCGCGGCGAGCTTCTCGCGCACCGCGAGCGTCACGTGGTCGAGCTCGATGCCGATCCGCCCTCGCTGCGGGCACAGCTCCCTCACGGCCTCGTAGAAGCTGTCACGCTGCCAGTCGGTGTAGGTGAGGTTGTCGGCGAAGCTCTGGCGCCACGGCTGGCCGTAGTCGATGTTGGCACTGATCGTCGTGTGCGCGTCGGCGGTGACGACCAGGCCGTAGGGGCGACCGAAGGAGCAGTACACGAAGTCCGCGAGGTAGTTGACGTTGTGGATCGACGTCAGCAGCGCGGCGTCGACCGCGTTCGCGGCCATGTGCGCCCGCAGCGCGCCGATGCGCCGCTCCATCTCCGCGGCCGTGAAGGTCGGCTGGACCTTCTCGCCGTTGTGCAGCCTGAGCGTGCGTGGCCTGTGCATCGACATGTCCCCGTTGGCCGGGCGCCCTCGACCGGCGGGCGAATTCTGTCACAGGCTCCCGGTGAGGGGATCGCGCCGGCGTGTCGCACCAGCCACGGGGAGCGGTTAGGGTACTCGCCTCGGCGACCACCGGTGACGACGATGAAGCTGCGCAAGGGCGATGCGTGGATGCCCGCTCCCGCCTACGCTGCGGGCCTCCATGGGCTGACGGTGAACCTGCTCGTGCGCGACGTCGAGCGCGCCCACCGCTTCCACGCGGAGGTGCTCGGCGCCGAGACCGTGTATCGCGACCCGGACGTCGCCGTCTACCGCCACGGCGAGGCGGAGTGGATGCTGCACGCGGACCACACCTACGACTCGCATCCGCTGCACGGCACCCTGAGCGAGGATCTCCACCGCGGGATCGGCGCAGAGCTCCGCCTGCACGGGCGCGACCCCGACGTGGCCGAGGCGGCGGCGCGCAGACTCGGCTTCGACGTCGTCGAGAGCGCCGCGGACAAGGGCCACGGGCTGCGCGAGGCGTACCTCATGGACGCGGACGGCTACCTCTGGGTCCCCGACGTCCCCCTCTGAGGCGGCGCCTGGACGCGCCTGGCGGCGTTGCACGGCCACCCGCCGACCGGTCACGTAGTCATCTACGCTCCCGGTCGGCGGGTGGCCGCGCGCCTTGCCAGGCACGCCCAGGCACCGCCTCAGCGCCCGTCGCCGGTTCCTCGACCGCGCGGGTCGCGCTCGAGGTCGTGCGCCGGTCGGCCATCTCGCGACCGTGCGCAGCATGGATGCTGCGCCCGAGCCCACAGGGACGTGTTCACGGCGCGTCGCCGAGATGGCCGACCGGCGCACGACCGTCGCCACCACCGTCTCGCGACCTGGAGAAGCGTTCAGGCGCGCTCGTCGAAGGGATGGCGCAGCACGATGGTCTGGCTGCGATCCGGACCGGTCGAGATGATGTCGATGGGCGCCTCGGCGAGCGACTCCATGCGCTCGAGGTAGGCACGCGCCGCGGCGGGCAGCGCCTCGCGGTCCGGGACGCCGACGGTGCTCGAGCGCCATCCCGGCATCTCCTCGTAGACGGGCTCGCAGTGCCCGAGCGCCTCCGCATCGATCGGGGGCTCGTCGATGGCCTCGCCGTCGAGGCGATAGCCGACGCAGACCTTGATCGTCTCGAGCTCGTCGAGCACGTCGAGCTTGGTGACGCACAGGCCCGTCACCGCGTTCAGCCGAACCGCGCGGCGCAGCGCCATCGCGTCGAGCCAACCGCAGCGGCGCGCCCTGCCGGTGGTCGCCCCGAACTCGTGCCCGCGGCGCCCGAGGAGCTCGCCCACGGCGTCCTCGAGCTCGGTCGGGAACGGGCCGGCACCCACGCGTGTGGCGTAGGCCTTGACGATCCCGAGGACGTACCCGATCGCGCCCGGGCCGACGCCGCTGCCCGTGGCAGCGCTCCCTGCGGTGGTGTTGGACGAGGTCACGTAGGGGAAGGTGCCCTGGTCGATGTCGAGGAGCGTGCCCTGCGCACCCTCGAACATCACCTGCCTGCCTTCGCGCAGCAGCGCGTGGAGGTGGCTCGGCACGTCGGCGATCAGCGGCGCGATCCGCTCGGCGCAGGCGAGCGCCCCGTCGAGCACCCGGGCGGCGTCGAGCGCGTCGGCTCCGTAGTAGCCGGTGAGCATGAAGTTGTGGTGGTCCAGCACGCTCCGGAGCTTGTCCTCGAGCCGGCCCGGATCGCGCAGATCGCCGATGCGCAGGCCTCGCCTCGCGACCTTGTCCTCGTAGGCCGGGCCGATCCCGCGCCCGGTGGTGCCGATGGGGCGGGCGCCCCTCGCCCGCTCGCGCGCCTCGTCGAGGGCCACGTGATAGGGAAGGATCAGGGGGCATGCCTCGCTCACCCGCAGGCGGCTCGCGACCGGGACACCCCGGGCCTCGAGCATGTCCATCTCCTCGAGAAGCGCGTCCGGGGCGATGACCACGCCGTGCCCGATGAGGCAGCACACGTGCTCGCGCATGATCCCGGACGGGATCAGGTGCAGCACGGTCTTGTCGCCTTCGATGACCAGCGTGTGCCCTGCGTTGTGTCCGCCCTGGAAGCGGACCACCGCATCGGCCCGGTCGGTGAGCAGGTCGACGACCTTGCCCTTGCCCTCGTCGCCCCACTGGGCGCCGATCACCACGACGCTCTTCGCCATCGCCGCTGCTGTCCCCCTCTAGCCCGGATATTGCACCAATCGCACGAGCGATCATCTCACGAATCGGCGAGACATCCGGGCTCGTCACCGTGCGCCGCCGGCGCGCTCACGCTCCCCCGTCGCCCGCATCGCCTGCGGGCCGGACCACCCACTCCCCGGCGGCGCGCACCAGGCGCCGGTCGCAGCCGAGCGCCTCCGGGCTCGCGGTGCACGGAGGCAGCTCGCGGACCACCCGCTCCCCGGCGACGCGATGCCGCGCGATCGCCTCGGCGAGGCCAGGCGCCTCCTCGGCCGGCGCGACGATGCCTCCACGGCGGGCGGGCCCGCGCGATCTCCCGCGGGCCGCGAGGATCTTGAGATCGGTGCTGAAGCCGGTCGCCGGTCGCGCGTTCCCGAACACCCGCCCGATGTCGTCGTAGCGCCCGCCGCGCGCGATCTCCCGGCCGTGGCCGGGCACGAAGGCCGCGAAGACCACGCCGGTGTGGTAGCGGTAACCGCGCAGCTCGGCGAGATCGAAGTGCACGGCGAGCCCGGGCCGCCTGCCGGCGAGGGCCGCGCTAAGCCGCTCGAGGTACCCGATCGCCTCGCGCACCTCGCCGCCGGCCGACTCGAGGAGCCCGCGGGCCGCATCGAGGACCTCCGGCCCACCGTTGAGCTCGGGGAGCGCGAGGATCATCTCCGCCGCCTCGGCCGGGCGCCCCAGGTCCTCGAGGAGCGCCCGGATCTCCGGTAGCGCCTTGCGCTGCAGCGCCTCGTGGAGCGTCGCCTCGCCGGCCGCATCGAGCCCGCAGGCCCGCGCGAGGCCACGGAACACGCCGACGTGTCCGACGTCGAGGTGCACCTGCTCGACCCCTGCCACCGCGAGGGTCTCGAGCATCAGCTCGAGCACCTCGCAGTCGCTCTCGACCCCGCCGTGACCATAGAGCTCCGCCCCGACCTGCACCGGGCTGCGCGAGCCGGAGGCCCCCTGTGCCAGCGTGTGCAGCACGGTGCCGAGGTAGCACAGCCGCGTCGGCACGCCGTCGACGGCGTAGCGCGCATCGATGCGCGCCACCTGCGGCGTCATGTCCGCACGCACGCCCATCAGCCGGCCCGTGAGCTGGTCGATGATCTTGAACGTCTCGAGATCGAGATCCTCCCCGGTCCCGGTGAGCAGCGAGTCCAGGTACTCGATGAACGGCGGGATCACCAGCCGGTAGCCCCAGCTCGCATAGAGATCGAGGACGTCCCGGCGCAGCGCCTCGAGGCGCTCGGCGTCCCCGGGCAGGACCTCCTCGACGCCGGAGGGAAGGAGCCATCGATCGGCGCTCATGGGAGGATGTCCAGTGCCGGAGACCGCCGCCTCACAGGTTACTCACGAACAGCACCAGGCAGCCGACCACCATGAGCGTGAGGCCGGCGAAGCGCAGGGTGTGATCGTCGAGCCGGGCGAGCGAGATCATCGCGCGGCGCATCGCGTCCGGGTTCGCGAACGGCACGAGACCCGCGATGACTAGCGCGAGGGCAATGGCGACGAGCAGATCGTGCCACATGAGCGTGTTGCATCGCGGCCGCTCGGCCGGGTGCCGCGGACCCGCCGCGGCGGACCCGGTCAGCGTTCGCCGGACGGATCCTTGAAGTACCTGAAAAACCTCGAGTCTGGCTCCAGGAGCAGAACGTCCCCTGGATTCGAGAACGTCCGCTGGTATGCGTTGAGGCTGCGGTACAGCGAGTAGAACTCGGGGTCCCTGCCGAAGGCGTCGGCGTAGATCTCGGTCGCCTTCGCGTCGCCGTCGCCGCGCATGATCTGCGCGTCTCGCTCGGCGTTGGCGACGATGACCTCGGCCTCCCGGTCGGCCTCGGCGCGCACCCGGCGCGCGCGTTCCTCGCCCTCGGAGCGCAGCTGCTTGGCGACCTCGAGACGCTCGGCCCGCATCCGATCGTAGACCGACTGGCTGACCTCGCCCGGCAGATCGACTCGCTTGACCCGGACGTCGATGATCTCGATGCCGAGCTCGTCGGCCTGGACCTTCGAGACTACCTGGAGCTTGTCCATGATGTCGGTGCGCTCGCCCGAGACCACCTCGTTGACGGTGCGCTGGCCGAACTCGTCCTTGAGCTGCTTGAGAATGACCGCAGACAGCCGGTCGTTGGCCTGCTGGACGTTGCCGCGGGTCGAGGTGTAGAAGCGGGCGACGTTGGCGACGCGCCACTTCACGAACGAGTCCACGATCACCTGCTTCTTCTCGCTCGTGAGGTAGAGCTGCGGCTCGGAGTCGAGGGTCTGGATGCGACTGTCGAACTTAACCACGTTCTGGAACAGCGGGAGCTTGAAGTGCAGGCCCGGCTCGTAGTCCGCGCGCCGCACCTCGCCGAGCTGCAGCTTCAGCGCACGCTCGGTCTCGGTGACCGTGAAGATGGACATCGAGCCGAGCAGCGCCAGCCCGACGATCAGGATCAGTGCGGCCTTGCTCTGCATCACCGCGTCCTCCCGGTGTAGCTGTCCCGCGAGCGGCGCGTGTTGTCGAACGCCGGGGCGCCGGAGCCCATCGCCTCGCTGTCGGAGCGCGACCCGCTCCCGGTGCGCGGCGGCGCCTCGCGCCCGATCAGCTTGTCCAGCGGCAGGAACATGAGGTTGTTGCCGCCCTCGATGTCGATCAGCACCTTGCTCGAGTTCGACATGACGCGCTCGACCGACTCGAGGTAGAGGCGCTCGCGGGTCACCTCCGGTGCCTTGCGGTACTCCTCGAGCACCGAGACGAAGCGATCCGCCTCACCGGTCGATGCGGCGATGACGCGCTGCTTGTACGCCTCGGCGCGCTGCAGCACCGCCTCGGCGTCGCCGCGCGACTTCGGCACGACGTCGGCCTTGTAGGCGTTGGCCTCGTTGATGATGCGCTGCTGGTCCTCGCGCGCCTTGATGGCGTCGAAGAACGCGTCGCGGACCTGCTCGGGCGGCTGCGCGTCCTGCATGTTGACGCTGGTGATCTGCAGCCCGGTCTCGTACCGGTCGAGGATCTCCTGGGTGAGCAGCTGCACCTCGGCAGCCACCGCGTCGCGGCCACCGGTGATGACGAAGTCCATCTCGCTGCGCCCGACCACCTCGCGCACCGCGCTCTCGGTCACCTGCCTGAGCGTCTGCTCGGGCTGGGCGACGCGAAACAGGTAGGCGGCTGGATCCTTGACCCGGTACTGCACCGCGAACTGCACGTCGACGATGTTCTCGTCCTCGGTGAGCATCAGCGACTCGCGCGGCACCGCGGACTTGCTCGCGCCCTTGCGCACGAAGCCGATGTTCTCCTCGCGGACCTGCAAGACGTCGACCTTCTGCACCGCCTCGATGAACCGCGGCGCCCAGTGCGGCCCGGGGCTGACGGTGCGGTTGTACTCCCCGAAGCGGGTGACCACGCCCTGCTCGGCCGCGTCGACGATGAAGATTCCGGAGAGGAACCACGCCACCAGCGCACCGATGAGCAGCACGCCGACCCCGATCGCACCGCCCCCGCCGAAACCGCCGCCGCGCGAGCTGCCGCCGCCGCCCTTGGACCCGAAGATCTTGCCGAGCTGCGCCTGCAGCTTGCGCAGCACCTCGTCGAGGTCCGGAGGACCCTGCTGATCGCCCCGGTTTCCCCAGGGATCCTTGCTGCCGTTGCCGCCGGGTTGGTTCCAGGCCATGGATGACTCCGTCGTATCTCGAGCCGCCGCGCGGGGCCGACCTCTTGGCTTCGGAGGGGCGTGCGGGGAGGCGAGCCGGTGATCTTAAATGCGTGGCCTCGAAACCGCTACACCTAGACGGCTCGGAGCGTGTGATCGGCTGCGCTCGGGCGGTGACGCCTGGCCGGCGCGCGGGGAACGGTCGCAGCGCCTTCCCGCGGACCGGGACAGGCCTCTCGCGGGCTGGACGCCCTGCTCAGCCCATCGCCTCAGCGCGCTGCGCTGCGCGCCGGCGCGGCCACGGGCTGCGGCTCCGGCTCCACCAGCCAGCGGCCGAGACCCTCGTTGCGCACCAGCCGCTCGAGCGTCGCCTGCTCGATGGCGAGATCGAGCTCGAGGGTCCCGTCCTCACCGGCGTGCTCGCGGAGCACCGCGCCGGCCTCGAAGAGCCGGGCGCGCAGGCGACCCTCGGCGGCGGGCAGGCGCGCGACGCGGCGCACGAGCGCTACCCCGAGGCGCTCCGCGACGGCCTCGCGCAGCAGGTCGACGCCCTCGCCGGTCAGCGCCGAGAGCCACACGCGCTCGACCTCGCCGTCGCGCCCGCGGCGCTCGACGCGCGGCGCCGGCGGCCAGGCGCCGCCGTCCGCCGCGCGCGGCAGCCGGTCCACCTTGTTGAAGACCTCGAGCTGCGGGACCGAGTCGGCGCCGATCTCGGCGAGCACGCGGTTGACCTGATCGGTCTTGGCCCGACGCTCCGGGTCGGCGGCGTCGACGACGTGCAGGAGCAGGCTCGCCTCGAGCGTCTCCTCGAGCGTCGCGCGGAACGCGGCCACGAGATCGTGCGGCAGCGCGCGGATGAAGCCGACGGTGTCCGCGGCGACCGCGTGCATGCCCCGCGCCAGCTCGATCCGGCGCAGCGTCGGGTCGAGCGTCGCGAACAGGCGATCGGCCTCGAGCACCGCGGCACCGGTGAGCCGGTTGAACAACGTCGACTTGCCCGCGTTGGTGTAGCCGACCAGCGCGACGAGCGGCACGTCGGCCCGGCGCCGCGCGCGCCGGCTCAGCTCGCGACGATTGCGCACGCCATCGAGCCGGCGCTCGATCTGCCGGATGCGATCGGAGACCAGGCGCCGGTCCGTCTCCAGCTGCTTCTCTCCCGGGCCTCGAAGCCCGATACCGCCCTTCTGTCGCTCCAGGTGGGTCCAGCCGCGCACGAGGCGCGTTGCGAGATGCCTGAGCTGCGCGAGCTCGACCTGCAGCTTGCCCTCGAAGGTGTGCGCACGCTGCGCGAAGATGTCGAGGATCAGCGTGATCCGATCGAGCACGCGACAGCGCAGCTCGCGCTCGAGGTTCCGCTCCTGCGCGGGGCTCAGCGGGTGGTCGAAGATGACCACGTCGACGCCGCGTTCGCTGACGAGCTCGCGCAGCTCGTCGAGCTTGCCGGAGCCGATGAAGATGCGCGGGTCGGGCGCCTCGCGGCTCGCCGTGAGCAGCGCCGCGATCTCGGCGCCCGCCGAGGCGATCAGCTCCTCGAACTCCGCGACGTCGGCCTCGCTGTCGTGGCCGGGCAGCCGCACGTGGACGGCGACGGCACGCTCGCCGGCGCTCGGGCGCTCAAACAAAGCGTGCGCTACCCGTGCTCACTTCGACCCCGCCTCACGATCCTCGTCTGGCCGGGGCAGCTTCACGTTGCGCGAGGGCACCACGGTGGAGATCGCATGCTTGTAGACCATCTGGCTGACGGAATTCTTGAGCAGCACCACGAACTGGTCGAACGACTCGATCTGCCCCTGAAGCTTGATCCCGTTCACCAGGAAGATCGAGACCGGGACGCGTTCCTTGCGCAGCGTGTTCAGGAAAGGGTCTTGTAGCGACTGCCCCTTGCTCATTTGTCGTTCTCCTTGTCGTGATGGACCCGCGGCCAAGCTCCCCGAGCGGGCGGCGCGCCGGTGACGGGCGTCCCGGAGCGCAAGGGTCGTAGTATATCGCAACTGCCAGAGGCCTCACCGCGGCTCGCCCGAGGAAGAACTCCGTTCTTGTACCGGGTCATGGCCGATCCGACGGACCTCGTGGCCATCGCGATGGCCCTCGGATTCGCGGCGGATTCGACGTGCCGGGCATGCTGATCGCGTGCGAGGCGAACGTGGCGCCGCGGAACGTCGCACGAGCGCGAGCGTGCGATCGACGGAGCGCGACTCGAGCGGCCGAACGACTAGCCCCGATATCTCACCGATCGCACGAGCGCTCGCTTGTCCCTTGAATCTCCAGCGGATTCGGCGAGCTTTGGAAGTACGACCCGTACGGCGAGCGCGTCGGCGAATCCACTCGACTCGGGCTCGTGCTTCGTCCCAACTCGTCCACTGACCGCCATGGATGGCCCGAATGCGGTAGGAGTGCCGGGAGCACTCCCTGCCCTGGACTCGTGGAAATCCAAGGTCCTGCGCGATGATCCCGCGGATCGGCATTCGTGGTCGGTTAAGCGGCTACCCGGGCGTCGGCCGGCCCGGTACGGGCTGCGGGGACACGCCGTGAATACGTCCATGTAGGCTCGACGGCCGCATCCCTGCGGCCGACGGTCCCCGCAGCCCGC
>CAJIAT010000512.1_pt1 | contig 10547 bp, 5 predicted proteins | sample 9199161 | NCBI WGS metagenome assembly CAJIAT01 (sample SAMEA7708281, study PRJEB35096) | sediment metagenome | biome: marine neritic benthic zone biome [ENVO:01000025]; feature: sediment [ENVO:00002007]; material: shallow marine sediment [ENVO:03000034] sea grass bed [ENVO_01000059] ... | reverse complement strand
CTGCGCGAGGTCGCCGCCGTCGCGCAGCGGAGGCAGCTCGGGCAATGCGGGCCGGCGGCCGACGGTCTCGACCGGTGCGGGGGCCGGCGGACCCCACAGGCTGCCCCGATCGCCGGGGCCGATCGCGCCGACGTAGACGCGCCCGGCGTAGCGGGCGATGGCGACGGGCTCGGCCCCCGGCAGGCTTCCGGCCCGGGACCAGCGCACCCCGTCACGGCTCTCGAGGAGCCGGCCCTCGTCCCGCCCCGCGGCGATCGCCCACAGACGCGCCCCGGAGGCGAATCCGCGCACGTCGTAGCCGTCCAGCGCTTCCAGGCGCTCCACCCGCGCGCCGTTCGCGCGAAGGCTCGCCGTCCCGTCGGGTCCCGAGCTCACCGCGTAGACCCAGCCGCGGTGCGCGGTCGCGTGGCGGGTGGCCGTGCCGTCGGGCCAGCCGTCGACGGGCCGCGGCACGCCGCCTTCGAGGCGGAACAGCTTGGGGCCATGCTGGGAGCGGCTGGTGAGGCCCGCGTAGGGCGTGCCGTCGAGGACCGCGAGCGTGGTGAAGCGGCTGACGCGACCCTGCGGGGTCGGGTGCACGTAGAGGAGCTCCCAGCTGCGTCCGAGGTCGCGCGAGCGCTGGATCCCGGCGCGCCAGGCCGACGTCGCGACGTAGAGCTCGGAGCCGCTCGCCGCCGACGCGTGCGCGTGGAAGACCTGCTGGCGCGGCAGCCAGCTCCAGCGCCAGGCGCCACCGTCGGTAATCGCGAGCTCGCCGCGCCCGGCCGAGAAGCGCGCGTCCTCGAAGGGCCACACGAGCAGGCCGTCGACGATGCTCGGGTCGCCCGCGTCCTGGCTGAACAACGCGCGCTCGTAGCGGCTAGCGCCGCTCGCCGGGTCGTAGCTGTAGAGGTCCGCCGCGTTGTGGTTGACGGACTTCTCGCCGTTCACGTACCACACCCGTCCCCGGTAGCCGACGAGACCGGACACGGCCGACCAGGGGCCCTGGGAGAGGAGCTGCACCAGCGATGGTGCGTCCGAGGCGCGGGCCCCGGACACGGCGAGGGAGAGCGCGGCGACGCTCGCCGCGACGAGCGGGGCATGGCGAGCTCGGCGCGAATCCGAGGTGCTGGTCGGCATGCTCGCCCCTTTCTGCCGCGGGCCCCGCAGGCGCGCGATTTCCGGTTAGTCAACGAACGTCGCGCACGGTTCCGTTCGCCCTCGAAGCGGTTTCGTCGCTTTGCTCGCGTGGACGCGAGCCCTATAGTTGCGGCCGGCTCGCCCGCCGTCCACGCACAGAGGACCGCCAAATGCATCTCGTCGGCCGAGAATCCGCCGATCCACGTCGAGCGCTGCCCGCCGTCGTCGCGCTCTGCGCGCTCGTCCTCGTCGGCTGCGAGGAGGAGCCGCCCCCGCCGCCGGAGGCGGTGCGCCCGGTCAAGATCTTCACCGTGGGCGACATCGAGCGCGCCCGGCAGCGCGATTTCCCGGGCTCCATCCGCGCCGCGCAGACCGCGGAGATGGCCTTCGAGGTGCCCGGTCGCATCACCGAGTTCGTGTTCAAGGAGGGCGATCAGGTCGAGGAAGGCGCGGTGCTCGCCAGGATCGACCCGCGCGACTACGAGGCCGAGCTCGACAAGGAGCGCGCCAACCTGCGCAAGGCGGAGGCAGACCTCACCCGCAGCCGCAACATCTTCAAGGAGGACCCGGGCGCCATCTCGAAGGAGAAGATCGACTCGGACGAGCGGGCGGTGGGCGTCGCGAAGGCGAAGCTCGCGCAGGCGCAGAAGGCGGCCGAGGACACGGTGCTCGTCGCGCCCTTCTCGGGGCTGATGGCGCGCAAGCTGGTCGAGGACTTCCAGAACGTGAAGGCGAAGGAGCCGGTGCTGATCCTCCAGGACCTAACCCACCTGGAGATCGAGGTGAGCGTCCCGGAGCGCGACATGACCCGTGAGCAGATCGGCTGGAGCCGCGAGCGGATCACCGAGGCGCTGAAGCCGCGAGTGGTGGTGAGCTCGCTCCCTGGCCGGGAGTTCCCGGGACGGGTCAAGGAGATGGCGACCGCCGCCGACCCGACGACGCGGACCTTCCAGGCCAAGCTCATCTTCGAGCGGCCCGAGGGCGTTGCCGTGCTCCCGGGCATGACCGCACGCGTGCTGGTCGAGCCGCTCGGCGGTGGGGCCATGCTCGTGCCATCGAACGCCACGCGAGCCGACGCCGACGGGAGTGCCTACGTGTGGGTGGTCGATCCTGACTCGATGAAGGTCAGCCAGCGTGCGGTCGAGCTCGGAAACCTCACCGGCGCAGAGGTCGAGATCGTCTCGGGCCTCGAGCGCGGCGATCAGGTCGCCATCTCCGGGGTCAAGCAGCTCATCGAGGGGATGGAGGTCAGGCGCTACGAGAGCGCGCGCGGAGCCGGCACCTCGTGAGCGCGCTCACCCGGTTCGCGCTCCGAAACCGCACCACCACCCTCGTCCTCACCGCCGGCCTGCTGGTCGGTGGGGCCTCGGCGTTCACCAAGCTCTCGCGCCTCGAGGACCCGGAGTTCACGATCAAGGAAGCCCTCGTCCTCACCCAGTACCCCGGCGCCGACGCCTACGAGGTCGAGAACGAGATCAGCGACAAGGTCGAGCGGGCGGTGCAGCAGCTCGGCCAGCTCAAGGAGATCGAGTCCAAGAACGACCGGGGGCTGTCCACGATCACCGTGCGCATCCTGGACAAGTACGACAAGGCGGCGCTGCCGCAGGTCTGGGACGAGCTCCGGCGCAAGGTCGGCGACGTCCAGAGCCAGCTCCCGCCGGGAGCCGTGACCTCGGTCGTCAACGACGACTACGGCGACGTCTGGGGCGTGTTCGTCGCCCTGTACGGCGACGAGTACAGCTACGCCGAGCTCAAGGACTACGCCAAGCTGCTCCGCCGCGAGCTGCTGCTGGTCAAGGACGTCGCCAAGATCGAGTTCTGGGGAGACCGGACCGAGGCGGTCTACGTCATCCCGAACCGGGATCGGATGTCCCAGCTCGGGATCTACCCGGAGCAGATCACCGGCGCGCTCAAGGACAAGAACATCGTCGCGGACTCGGGCCGGGTGAAGGTCGGCGAGGAGTTCATCGCCTTCGACCCGACCGGCACGTTCCGCTCCGTGGCCGATTTCCGGGACCTGCCGATCACCGGCCTGCAAACGGACCAGCAGATCTACCTCCGCGACGTCGCCGACATCGAGCGCGGCTACGTCGATCCCCAGGACCGGGTGCTGCGCTACGACGGGCAGGTCGCCGTGGGGCTCGGGGTGTCCACGGTGAGCGGCGGCAACGTCGTCGCGATGGGCGACGCGCTCTACGATCGAATGGTCGAGCTGCTGCCGCAGACGCCGCTCGGCATCGAGTTCGGCATCATCTCGCTCCAGTCGACCGCGGTCACCGCGGCGATCAAGAACTTCATGGTCAGCTTGATCGAGGCGGTGGCGATCGTCATCGTCGTGCTGCTCCTCTTCATGGGGCTGCGCAGCGGCCTGCTGATCGGCTTCATCCTGGCGGTGACGATCTCCGGCACCTTCATCTTCCTGGGGCCGTGGAACGTCGCCCTCGAGCGCATCTCCCTCGGTGCGCTGATCATCGCGCTGGGCATGCTGGTGGACAACGCGATCGTGGTCGTCGACGGGATCCTCGTGCGCCTGCAGAAAGGCATGGACGCCGAGGAGGCGGCGATCGAGGTGTGCGAGCAGCAGTCGATACCGCTCCTCGGCGCGACCGCCGTCGCGATCATGGCCTTCGGCGCGATCGGGCTCTCCGAAGACTCGACCGGTGAGTTCTGCCGCTCGCTCTTCCAGGTGGTCTTCCTGTCCCTCGGCCTGAGCTGGGTGACGGCGATGACCACGACGCCGGTGCTCGGCGTGATGCTCCTCAGGGCGCCGGCGAAGAAGGAGGGCGAGGAGCCTCGCGACCCCTACGGCGGCGCCTTCTACACGATGTATCGGGCACTCCTCCGGGGCTGCATCCGGGTGCGCTACCTCACCATCGCCGTCGTCATCGGAGTCTTCGCGCTGTCCGTCTACGGCTTCCGCTTCGTCGACAACAGCTTCTTCCCGAACTCGACCCGGCCGCAGTTCATGGTCGACTTCTGGCTGCCGAAGGGCACCCACATCGACGACTCGGTGGCCGCGGCGGCCGAGGTGGAGAAGTACCTGCTCGGCCTCGACGGCGCCACCCACGTCTCCTCGCTGGTCGGCGCCGGGGGCCTTCGCTTCCTCGTCACCTACTCGCCGGAGAAGCTCGACAGCTCCTACATCCAGTTCCTCGTCGACGTCGAGGACTACAGGAAGATCGACGACCTCATTGCCCAGGTCGAGCGCGAGGGTGCGGATCTGTTCCCCGAGGCGCAGCTCTACGGCAAGAAGTTCCTCCTGGGCCCGGGCAGCGGAGGCCGGATCCAGGCGCGCTTCAGCGGGCCCGACGCAAACGTGCTGCGAAGGCTCTCCGAGGAGGCGATGCTCGTTCTCTACGAGGACGGGGGTGCGAAGGCGGTCCGCACCGACTGGCGCGAGCGGACCAAGATCGTGCGCCCGGTCCTCGCCGAGGAGGAGGCCAACCGCGCCGGGATCGGGCGCAAGGACGTCGCGACGGCGGTCAAGGCGAGCTTCGAGGGCACGCGGCTCGGCGTCTACCGCGAAGGCGACGAGCTGCTGCCGATCGTCTACCGCGCCGAGGATGCCGAGCGCACCGACGTCGCAACTGTCCAGAACGTGCAGATCTGGAGCCCCGTGGCCCGCCAGGCGATTCCGCTGCGCCAGGTGGTCTCCGGCTTCGAGACCGTCTACGAGGACGCGATCGTCCAGCGCCTCAACCGCAAGACGACGATCACGGTCCACGCGGATCCGAAGGTCGGCGTGCCGAGCCAGCTCCTCGGACGGGTCAAGGACGAGATCGAGGCGCTCGAGCTACCGCCTGGCTACGAGCTCGAGTGGTGGGGCGAGTACCGGGACTCGAGGCGCGCCCAGGCCGGGATCGCGGCGAGCATCCCGTTCTTCTTCACCGCCATGGTCCTGATCACCATTGCCCTGTTCAACGCGCTGCGCCAGCCGCTCGCGATCTGGTCGATGGTGCCGCTCGCGCTCATCGGCGTCACCGCCGGGCTGCTGCTCACCAAGCAGCCCTTCGGCTTCATGGCGCTGCTCGGCTTCATGAGCCTGTCGGGGATGCTCATCAAGAACGCGATCGTGCTCGTCGACGAGATCGAGCTCCAGAAGAAGAGCCAGCCGATTCTCGACGCGATCCTCGAGTCGGGCACGAGCCGCCTGCGGCCCGTGGCGATGGCCGCGCTCACCACCGCGCTCGGGATGATCCCGCTGCTCATCGACGCGTTCTTCGTCGCCATGGCGGTGACGATCATCTTCGGCCTGATGATCGCGACGGTTCTGACCATGCTGGTGTTGCCGGTGGTCTACGCGACGCTGTTCAGGGTCAAGATGACCTGAGCGGTGGCGGCGCGGCGGGCCCCCCGACCCGCGCCGCTCACCGCGGCCGCGTCGCTCGCAGGCTCACCGCTCTCCTTCCCGGCGCGTCCTCGGCGAGCGCCGCCGCGACGCAGCCGATGCCCACCAGCATGTCGAGCCCGGAGCTGTGGCCGACGGCGCCGAGGCGCCGCGCGGCGTCGGCGAGCGGCGCGTGGGCGCCGGCGTGGATCGCGACCAGGAGGTCGTGGAGCCGCTCCGCGGCCGCGCCAGCGGCGGCGCAGGCGACGTGCGCCCGGGAGATCGGGCTGGTCCGCGCCGCGGCGGACGCGAGGGTGCGCGCGAGTGCGTCGGCGCGGGCCGGCTCGCCCGCCGCGCGCAGCGTCACCAGCGCCGCGCCGAGGAGATCGTCTCCCGAGGGGGTGAGGCCCGGTCCGAGGCCGAGCAGGGCACGCGCAGCCCCGGCTTCGCCGCGTGCGCCTCGCAGCCAGGCGAGGAGGGCGTCGAGCGGCGCCCGCGCCGCGTCGTGCAGCGGGCCCTCGCACTGGACGGCCCCGCCGAGCAGCTCGAGCCCGAGCGGTGCGAGGCCTGCGCCTGCAGGGGACGCCCGCTCTCCCTCGGCGAGGACGTCGATGATGGGCCCGAGGGCAGCCGCGAGCCTCGCCCGCAGCGCCGCGGCGCCGAGGCGCGGGGGGCGCCAGTCTGCGGCGTCGGCCCATTCGACGCGCAGCCCGCCGGCAACCACTGCCCTCGCCCCGGCGAGGCCGACGACGCCCGGGTCGAGCTCGTGGCCCGGCCACTCGCCGCGACAGCGCAGCGCGAGCGGGCCCGCGCCGAGCGATTCGCCGCCGACGCAGACGAGCCCGCCCGCGCTCTCCAGGTAGGCGCAGCGCTCGAAGGCGGCGACCACCCGGACCCGGCCGGTCGCCGCGAGCGCGCGGCGACCGGCCGCGCCGGCGCTGGCGGCGACGAGGCGCCTCATGGGAAGCTCGACGGTGCCGGTCGCTCGGGACCGCTCGCCGAGGGGGAAGAGGGAACGATGGAGCGAGGGCGTGTGCTCAGTGCGCCGCCGGTGGTGATCAACGTCGGTCTCGAGGGGTTCGCACGCGAGCTCGCCGCGCAGGACGTCGCCTGCCTGCACGTCGACTGGACGCCACCGGCGCGCGGCGACGCGCGCCTCGGGGCGCTCCTCGCGCGGCTCGAGGCCGAGCACGGCGAGCGCATCGCTGCGGCAAACGCCGAGGCTCTGGCGCGGATGCTCCGCGCCGATCCTGTGCTCGTCGACGTGCGTCCCGCGGGGGAGGTCGTGCGAGGGCTCGGGCCGCGCACCATCGGCCATGCGGGCCCCCCCATCGAGTGGGCGCGGATGTGCGGGCCGATGCGCGGCGCGGTCGCCGGCGCGGCGGTCTTCGAGGGCTGGGCCGAGGATCTCGCGGCGGCCGAGCGCATGGCGGCCGAGGGCGCCTTCCAGCTCGTGCCCAACCACGATCTCGACGCCGTCGGCCCGATGACCGGGATGACCACCGAGCACATGCCGGTCATGGTGGTGGAGAACCGCGCCTTCGGCAACCGCGCCTACTGCACCCTCAACGAGGGTCTCGGCAAGGTGATGCGCTTCGGCGGGAACGACGCGGAGGTGATCGCGAGGCTGCGCTGGCTGGCCGACACCCTCGGACCGCTTCTCGCCCGGGCGCTGGAGGACGCGGGCGGCCTCGCGCTTCGCGGCATCGTCGCCCGCGGGCTCGCCATGGGCGACGAGATGCACCAGCGCAACGTCGCCTGCACCAGCCTGCTGGTGCGCGCTCTCGCACCCGCCATCGTTCGTGTCGGCGACGACCCGGCGGCCGCCGCCGAGGCGCTCGAGTTCATGGGCGCGAACGATCAGCTCTTCCTCAACGTCGCGATGGTGATGGGCAAGGCGATCATGGATCCCGTTCGCGCCATCGACGCCTCGACGGTCGTCGTCGCCATGGCGCGCAACGGCACCGACTTCGGGGTGCGCGTCGCCGGCGCCGGTGACGAGTGGTTCGTCGCCCCGGTGGAGATGCCCCGCGGGCTCTACTTCCCGGGCTTCAGCGAGGCGGACGCGAACCCGGATATGGGCGACTCGACGATCGTGGAGACCATCGGGCTCGGGGGCTTCGCCATGGCCGCCGCGCCGGCGGTCGCGGGCTTCGTCGGCGCGGGCAGCGCGGGCGAGGCGCTCGGCTACACCCGCGCCATGGCCGAGATCACGGTCGGTGCCAACCCCGAGTGGACGATTCCGGCGCTGGACTTCGCGGGGGTGCCGAGCGGCATCGACGCGATGAAGGTGGTCGCGAGCGGCGTCACGCCGACCATCAACACCGGGATCGCCCACCGCGAGCCCGGGATCGGCCAGGTCGGCGCGGGCGTGGTGAACGCGCCCTACGAGTGCTTCCGCCTCGCCCTCGAGGCGGTCGCCGCGAGGCTCGGCGTGTCGTGAGCGTGCTGGTCAACGAGCTGCGCCGGGACTTCTATCTCGACTCCGTGGCGCTGATGCGCGTGTCGTCGGCGATCGCCGCCGGAGAAGGTGTGCACGAGGCGTCGCTCATGGTCGGCACCCCGGCGAATCTCGAGATCCTCGCCCAGGCGCGTCTGCTCGCGGAGGCCGGCCGCGAGGCCCGCCCCGCGGATCTGGTGATCGCCGTGCGTGCCGAGGACGCGGCGCACGCCGATGCCGCTCTCGCCGAGGCGCGGCGTGCGCTCGAATCGCGGTCCGCGGGCGGCGCGTCGGACGGGCCTGCCGGTGAAGGCTGGCGCCCGCGTAGCCTCGCGGGTGCGCTGCGCGCCCGTCCGGACGCCACCCTCGCCCTCGTCTCCATTCCCGGCGAGCACGCTGCCGCGGAGGCGCACCGCGCCCTCGGCCTCGGCCTCGACGTCATGATCTTCAGCGACAACGTCCCGGTGGCCGACGAGGTCGCGCTCAAGCGCCGGGCCCACGCCCTGGGACGCCTGGTGATGGGGCCGGACTGCGGCACGGCGATTCTCTCCGGCGTGCCGATCGCCTTCGCCAACGCGGTGCCCCGCGGGAGCGTCGGAGTGGTCTCCGCCTCCGGGACCGGGCTCCAGGAGCTCTCGGTGCTCCTCGCCCGCGGCGGCGCCGGACTGAGCCACGGGATCGGTGTCGGCGGGCGCGACCTGTCGGCCGCCGTGGGCGGCCTCGGTGCGCTCGACGCGCTCGACCTGCTGGCCGGAGACGCCGCCACCGAGACGATCGTGCTCGTCTCCAAGCCGCCCGCCGAGTCCGTGGCGTCGGCGGTGCTCGAGCGCCTCGCCGGCACCGGCAAGCCGGCCGTCGCCTGCTTCATCGGCGCGCGCGAGCGCGGCGGCCCGGTGCCCGTGGTCGCCACCCTGCACGCGGCGGCCGAGCAGGTGCTCGACGCGCCCGTGGCTGCGGGCTTCGACCCGGAGGCGCTCGCGGCGCGCACCAGCGCGCGGCGCCGAGGGGCGATCCGCGGCCTGTACTCGGGCGGCACGCTCTGCGCCGAGGGGCAGGTGGTCCTCCTCGCCGCCGGGCACGCGGTCGCATCGAACGCGCCCGTGCCCGGGGCCGGGCCTCTCGACGGCGTCTCGCGCCCCGACTCCGCGCACCGGCTCCTCGATCTCGGTGCGGACGAGTACACGCGCGGCCGCCCCCACCCGATGCTCGACCCGGCCGTGCGCGCGGCGCCGCTCGCCGAGGCGCTCGCCGATCCCGGGGTCGGTGCCGTGCTGCTCGACGTGGTGCTCGGCTACGGCGCGCACCCGGATCCGGCGGGGCCGATCGCGGCCGCCGTGGCCGCTGCCGGCGAGCGGGCGCCGCCGGTGGTCGCGAGCGTGTGCGGGGTCACAGGGGACCCGCAGGATCCGGAAGGGGCGCGGCGCACCCTCGAGGCGGCGGGCGTGCTGGTCGCGCCGTCCAGCGCGAGCGCAGCGGCGCTCGCAGGTGCGCTCGTCGGCCCGCCCCATGGTGGGCGAGACGTGAGCGCCCCCTCGTGAGAGACCCTGCGAGCGACCCCTACGCCGCCGCGCGTCGACTGCTCGTCGCGGTGGGCGGCAACGCGATCCATCCGGGGCACATTCGCGGCACTCCCGCCGAGCAGCTCGAGGTCGCGCGGCGCACGGCGGCGGCGCTGCTGCCGCTCATGCGCGCCGACAACGAGCTGGTGATCACCCACGGCAACGGGCCCGTGGTGGGCAAGATCCTCATGCGCATGGCGCTCGCGAGCGATCGCGTCGCGCCGATGTCGATGGACATCTGCGTCGCCCACAGCCAGGGCGGTATCGCCTACCTGCTCATGCAGGCGCTCGAGAACGCGCTGCGCGAGGTCGGCAACGACCGTCACGTGGTGTGCATGCTGACCCAGGTCGAGGTCGCCGAGGACGACCCGGCCTTCGCAGCGCCGAGCAAGCCGGTGGGCTTCTTCTTCGACGCCGAGGAGGCGGCCCGGGTCGGCGCGTCGCTCGGCTGGGACATGCACGAGGACGCCGGGCGCGGCTACCGGCACGTGGTGCCCTCGCCCGAGCCGCGCCACGTCGTCGACATCTCGCTCATCGATCGGCTCGTGCGCGGCGGCACGGTCGTGATCGCCGGCGGCGGCGGCGGGATCCCGGTGGTGCGCGCGCCGAACGGCGTGCGCCGGGGCGTCGAGGCGGTCATCGACAAGGACCTCAGCTCGGCGCTGATGGCGAGGGTGCTCGATCTGGAGGTGCTGATGATCCTCACCGAGGCGCCGGCAGTGGCGGTCGACTTCGGCAAGGCGAGCGAGCTCAGCCTAGGCGAGATCGCGGTCGGCGAGCTGCGCCGGTTCCAGACCGAAGGCCACTTCCCCACGGGCAGCATGGGGCCGAAGGTCGAGGCGGCGGCGCGCTTCGTCGAGGGCGGCGGGCGCCGGGCGGTGATCGCCAACCTGTTCGAGGCCGAGGCGGCGCTGGCGGGGCGCGCCGGTACCCAGGTGGTGCCGGACTGAACCTAAGGGCTCTGGTCAGAATAACTTCACCACCTGGACCGCCGACCCATCCCGACTGTCTGCGTTGCTCGTCGGTTGAAGGGAGTGACCATTCGCCCTCCTCGCGCCTTGCCAGCCGGGCGTCTCGACGCCCCAGATGGCGAACTTATTCT
>CAJIAT010000068.1_pt1 | contig 10565 bp, 8 predicted proteins | sample 9199161 | NCBI WGS metagenome assembly CAJIAT01 (sample SAMEA7708281, study PRJEB35096) | sediment metagenome | biome: marine neritic benthic zone biome [ENVO:01000025]; feature: sediment [ENVO:00002007]; material: shallow marine sediment [ENVO:03000034] sea grass bed [ENVO_01000059] ... | reverse complement strand
CCTCGACGCGACCGGGCGGGTGCTCGGCGTCGGCAGCGTCGGTCTGGACATCACCGAGCGCCGGCGCGCCGAGCGCGCGCTAACACGCAGCGAGGAGCGCTATCAGGGACTATTCGATCAGGCTCCGGACATGTACTTCACCGTGGGTCGGGACAGGCTCGTGCGGGCGGTGAACGAGTTCGGCGCCCGCTATCTCGGCTACGAGAAAGGCGATCTTGTCGGCGAGCCGATCTCCAAGGTCATCCACCCGGAGGACCGGGAGGCGGTCGCGGACCAGCTCGCTCGCCTGTTCGACTGCGCCGACGAGGCGAGCGAGCTCGAGTATCGCAAACGGCGCCGTGACGGCGAGGTGCTGTGGGTTCACGAGCGCGTGCGGCTCCTCGACGATACGTCGGGCGATGACCCCGAGCTCCAGATGGTCTGCCGGGACGTCACCGAGGCGCGCACGCTGTCCGAGGAGCTGAGCTACCAGGCCAGCCACGACGCGCTCACGGGCCTGGTCAATCGACGCGAGCTCGAGAAGCGCCTCGGGCGGGTGCTCGACACGGCGCGCACGGACGACTCCGAGCACGCGCTGTGCTATCTGGACCTCGATCAGTTCAAGGTCATCAACGACACCTGCGGGCACGTCGCCGGCGACGAGCTGCTCCGCCAGCTCGGCGAGCTGCTTCCGCGCAGGGTCCGGCGTCGCGACACCCTCGCTCGTCTCGGCGGTGATGAGTTCGCGGTGCTGATGGAGCACTGCACGCTGATGCAGGCGCGCCGCGTCGCCAACTCGCTGCGCGAGTCGGTCAGCGAGTACCGGTTCATGTGGCAGGGCAAGACGTTCTCCCTCGGTGTCAGCATCGGCCTGGTGCCGATATCGCGCAGCAGCGACGGCGCGTCCGGCATCCTGCGGGCCGCGGACACGGCCTGCTACGTCGCCAAGGATCAAGGGCGCAACCGCATCCACGTCTACCACGAGGGGGATCTCGAGCTCGCCCGCCGGCACGGCGAGATGGAGTGGGTCGCGCGGGTCGACGATGCGCTGCGCAATGACGGCTTCGAGCTCTGGTGTCAGCCGATCGCGCCGCTGCAGCCGGATCGGGTCCCCGGTGGGGACATCAGCCGTTACGAGGTGCTCCTGCGCCTGCTCGGGCAGCGCTCCGAGCCCATTCTGCCGGGCGCCTTCCTGCCCGCGGCCGAGCGCTACAACGCCGCGGTGCGCGTCGATCGTTGGGTCGTCTCCAAGGCGCTCGAGTGGCTCGCCCGCCACCGCGACGCGCTCCCGACGCCGACCAGCTTCTCGCTGAACCTGTCCGGACACTCGATGGCTGACGAGGGTTTCCTCTCGTTCGTCACCGACACCTTTCGGGCGACGAACGTCCCCCCGGACATGATCTGCTTCGAGATCACCGAGACGGCCGCGATCAGCAACCTCGCGAGCGCGAACAGGTTCATCAACACGCTCCACGACGCCGGTTGCCACTTCGCCCTCGACGACTTCGGGAGCGGGCTCTCGTCGTTCGCGTACCTGAAGCACCTCCCGGTCGACTACCTCAAGATCGACGGCGTGTTCGTCAAGGACATTCTCGACGATCCCATCGACCTCGCAATGGTGCGCTCGATCTACGACGTGGCGCAGGCGATGGGAAAGCGCACGATCGCCGAGTTCGTCGACGACGAGCGCGTCCTGGCGAAGCTGCGCGAGATCGGCGTCGAGTACGCCCAGGGCTACGCCGTCGGTCGACCGGCGCCGATCTCGCAGCTCCTTCCACAGACGGCGGCCGGAGGCTGAGGAGTCCTGCGCGGCCGGCACCGGGCGCTATACTTCGCCGCCCGCGAGACCCGTCGAGGAGTCGACAGATGCCCAACCTCGTGCTGCTGCGCCACGGCCAGAGCGTGTGGAACCGCGACAACCTGTTCACGGGCTGGACCGACGTCGATCTCACCGAGCGCGGTATCGCCGAGGCCCGTCAGGCGGGGCAGCTACTGCGCGAGGAGGGCTTCGACTTCGACCTGGCCTACACCTCCGTGCTCAAGCGTGCGATCCGCACACTGTGGCTGGTGCTCGACGAGATGGACCGGATGTGGATCCCGGTGGTGAGGCACTGGCGCCTGAACGAGCGTCACTACGGCGCCCTCCAGGGCCTCGACAAGGCCGAGACGGCCGCGCGCCATGGCGAGGAGCAGGTGCTCGTGTGGCGGCGCAGCTACTCCACGCCGCCGCCGCCGCTCGCTCCCGGCGACGAGCGCCACCCGCGGCGCGAGGCGCGCTACGCGGAGCTGACCGACGAGCAGCTGCCCCTCGCCGAGAGCCTCGGCGATACCGTGGCGCGCTTCCTCCCCTACTGGCACGAGACCATCGCCCCCTCGGTCCGCGCTGGCCGGCGGGTCCTGATCGCGGCCCACGGCAACTCCCTCCGTGCGCTCGTCAAGTACCTCGACGACGTCTCCGAGGAGGACATCGTCGGACTGAACATCCCGACCGGCGTGCCGCTCGTCTACGACCTGGACGACGATCTCAAGCCACTCGGCAGCCGCTACCTGGGCGATCAGGAGGCCATTGCGGAGGCGATGCAAGCCGTCGCCAACCAAGGTCGGGCGCAGGGGCGTTCCTGAACGCGCCCTGCGGCGTTGCGCCTGAGGCGGCCCCTGAACGCGCCCTGCGGCGTTGCGCGACCGTCCGCCGGCCGGTCACTTAGCCATCTAAGCTCCCGACCGTCGGACGGCCGCGCGCCTTGCAGGGCACGCTCAGGGACCGCCTCAGTTCGTTGTCAGCCACGAGCCCGGCGGACGTAGGTGTCCCGGCCGGCCGCCGCAGGGTGCGTTGGCCTCCAGGGGCCGCCTCAGGGCCGCCTCAGCGGGCCTCGGCGTAGGCGCGCTGGACCTCTTCCGCGATCAGATCGAGGCCGCGGGCGACGTCGGCGTCGTCGCCGGCGTAGTTGATGCGCAGGCACTCGTCGCGGTGGCGCCAGGGCTCGGCGAGGCCGGGGAAGAAGTGGTGCCCGGACAGCACCAGGACGCCGCGCTCGCGCAGGCGCTCGTAGAGGGTCTGGCTGCTCACGGGGAGGTCCCGGAGCCAGAGCCAGAGGAAGAACGCGCCCTCGGGGCGGTGGATCCAGTAGTCGCAGCCCTCGAGGGCCCGGCCGAGGCGCTCGACCGCCGCCGAGGCCTTGGCGCGGTAGAAGGGCATCACCACGTCGCGGCTGAGCTCGAGGACCTCGCCGCTCGCGACCATCGCGTGCGCGAGCGCGGGTCCGAGGCTCGCCGTGGTCAGATTGGCGATCGCGTTCACGCCGACGAGGGCCCGGACGACGTCCTCTCGAGCCACGACGATGCCGGTGCGCACGCCGGGCAGGCCGAGCTTGGACAGGCTCATGCAGGCGACAACGTTGTCGTCCCAGTAGGGCCGCGCAGACCCGTAGACGATGCCCGGAAACGGGGGACCGTAGGCGCTGTCGAGGATCAGGGGCACGTCGTGGGCGCGAGCCAGGGCCGCGAGGTGCTCGACCTCCTCGTCGGTGAGGACGTTGCCCGACGGGTTGGTGGGCCGCGACGCGCAGACTGCTGCGATGCTCTCGTCCAGCTGCAGGCGGGCGAAGTCGACCCGGTACTTGAAGGTCCGGTTCTCCAGGTGCTCGATGCTCGGGCGGGCCGAGACGAACAGGTTCTCCGCGATCCCCTGATCCGCGTAGCCGATGTACTCGGGCGTGACGGGCAGCAGCACCCGCCTCGTCGAGCCGTCGTCGAAGGCGCCCGCGAGCAGGTTGAAGAGCATGAAGCTCGCGCTCTGGCTGCCGTTGGTGAGCGCCACGTTCTCCGGCCGTACCGGCCAGCCGTACTCGCGGCGCAGCAGCGCCGCGAAGTCCTCGAGGAAGCCGCGATCGCCCTGCGGCGGCCCGTACTCGCCGACGAGGCGGTCGAAGGGATCGCCCGCGTCGAGGAGCTCGCGCATCCGCTGCCGGAAACGCTCGCACATCTGCGGGACGCGCCCCGGGTTGCCACCGCCGAGCATCAGCATCTCGCGCCCGCCGCCAGCGGCCTGGCCGAGGTCGTCCATCAGCCGCACGATCCCCGCATCGCTGCTGAACATCCGCCCGAAGCGTGACAGGCTCATCGCCGTCCCCCGTTGCATCCCGCGCCCATCCTAGTGCACCGACACTGCGACGATATATGCCGGACACCACCCACCAGCCCGCAAGCCTCAGGCACGCCCGGCGCCGGCGGGCCGGTCCCAGACCTCGCCGAGGAAGGCGCCGATGCGCCCGATCGCAGCCTCGGACTCCGGGAGCAGCGGGGCGAACATCTGGAACACGTGGGGCATCCCGGCCCATCGCTCGACGCGTACCTCGACGCCGCTCGCGTCGGCGCGCTCGGCGAAGCGCAGCGCGTCGTCGTGCAGTACCTCGCTGCGTGAGACCTGGATCAGCACCGGCGGCAGGCCGTGGTGCCGGCCGAGAAGGGGTGAGGCGCGGGCGTCCGTGGGGTCCGCGTCGCCGAGATAGACCGCGGCCACGTCCGGCATGAGGCGCGGGATCAGGAAGGCGTCCGAGCCCGCGTTGGTGCGCAGGGATTCGCCGCCGTGGGTGAGGTCGGTCCAGGGCGCGATTGTCACCGCTGCCGCCGGCGCGGTGGCGGCACGGTCGCGCAGCTCGCCGAGCAGCGCGAAGGCGAGCCCGCCGCCGGCCGAGTCGCCCATGATCGCGGTGGCCCGGGGGTCGTGGCGATCGGCGAGCCAGTCCCAGGCCGCCAGCGCGTCCTCGAGAGCCGCGGGAAAGGGGTGCTCAGGGGCGAGGCGGTAGTCGGGCACCAGCACCGTCGAGGCCGCGGCCCGCGAGACGCGGGCCGCGAGGGAGCGGTAGAGCGCCGCGTTGCCGACCGCGTAGCCGCCGCCGTGGAGCATCAGCACGGTCCGCTCCCGGGAGGCGCGGGGGCTCGTGACCCGCTCGGCGGGCAGACCGGCCACCGTGACCCGCTCGCAGCGCGCGCGCGGCGCCGCGAGTGCTGCGGGGCGCTCGAGCTTTGCCAGCCGCCGCCGGCTCGCGCGCACGACCGCCGGCGTCACGCGCCGAAGCCGCTCGGTCTGCGCCTTGATCGTGCGTCGCAGGAGCGTGCACAGCAGGCGTCCGCGCATGCTCGGGGCGCGCGTGACGTCGGTCAGCCAGGGCGGGTCGACGGCGCTTCGGGCGGTGTCGCTCAGCGCAGCAGCCAGCTCGCGATCTGCTCCAGATCGGCCTCCGAGAGCGTCCCCGCGGCCTGCTTGAGCGCGACGATGCTGAGGATGTACTGGTACTTCTGGGCGGCGAGCTCCCGGCGTGCGTCGAACAGATCGCGCTCGGCGTTGAGCACGTCGACGGAGGTGCGTGTGCCGACCTGGAAGGCCGCGGTGATCGCCTTGACCTGGGACTCGCTCGAGCGGACCGACGCCTCGAGCGCCCGCACTCGCGAGATGCCCGACACGACGCCGAGGAAGGCGTCTCGGGCCTGGCGCTGCGTGCTGCGTCGCGAGCGCTCGACCTCGTCGAGGGACCGCTGGTACAGGGCGCGGCTCTCGCGGGTGCGCGAGACGATCAGCCCGCCCTGGTAGATGGGCACGTTGAGCTGGATGCCGATCGTGTTGTCGCGCCGGCGCGAGCGCGAGACGAGACCGCCGTCGTCGCGGCGCTGGGAATGGGTGCCGACGAGGTCGAGGGTCGGAAGGTGGCCGGCGCGGACCCGGTCGATCTCCTTCCACGAGGTCTCGGCGTTCGCGAGCGCCGCCTGGAGCTGGAGGTTCTGACGCAGCGCCGTCTCGGTCCACGCGTCGATGTCGTTCGGCTCGGGCACGACCAGGGGCATCTCCGGGCCGAGGACCGAGAGGTCCTCGTGATACGTGCCGGTGATCTCGCGCAGCGCCTCGTAGGCGTTGTCGACCAGCGTCTCGGCGACGATGATGTCCGACTTCGCCTGGTCGAAGCCTGCCTGGGCCTCGTCGACGTCGGTGATGGCGATGATGCCGACGTCGAAGCGCTGCTGGGCCTGCTTGAGCTGCTGGTCGAAGGCCTCGAGCGTCGACTGGGCGAAGTTGAGCTGATCCTGCGCCGCGAGGACCGTGAAGTACCGGTCGGCGACGCGGCGCATCAGCTCCTGGCGGGCGAACGCGTAGTCGAGATCGGCCGCCCGGATCAGGCTGTCGGCCTGCTCGAGCTGGACCCACAGATCGCGCCGGTAGATCGGCTGCGTGAGGTTGATGTTGAAGGCCGTGCTCAGGAACGAGGTCTTGCCGGGAACGGCGCCCTCGTTGACGTCGATGTCGTTGCCGATCACCGAGGCCCCGGCGCTGATGTCCGGGAGCAGCGCGGCGCGGGCCTGGGGCCGCAGCTCCTGGGCCGCGACGTTGGCCGCGCCGGCGCTCTGGAACTCCGCGTCGCTGCGCAGCGAGAGGTCGTAGATCTCGATGAGATCGGTCTGGGCCCCCGCGAGCGACGGCGTCGCGGCGAGCAGGGCCGTCGCCGCCCAGCGTCTCAGTCCCATCTTCGGTGCCCTCGGTCCCACGCTAGTCAGCCTAGCTCACTGCCGGCAGGCTGCCAGCGCGAAGCGGTTACGGCCGTGGAAGGACGGAGCTCTTCCACAGTCTGCTAGTGTCGTGTTCCGCAGATATCTTGACATTCTCGCCGGCTCCCGACGCGCCTGGCTGCGTTGCACCTCGTCGCGATAGCGACGGCTATCCCTCCTCGGCGCGCCTTGCCAGTCACGCCGGATAGCTCGCCGAGAATGTCAAGATATCTGCGGAACACGACACTAGAGCACGAACCGAGGCCGGGCCTCGGCTCCGACGAGTGGTGGGAGCACCGTCTCGAACAGGCTCTCGGTGGACCACTGGTCGCGCCCGGTCCGCGTGATCAGCCGGGCTTCCATCGCGGGGGCTTCCCCGACCACCGCGAACAGCCGGCCGCCGACGCGGAGCTGGCGCGCGAAGCATTCGTCGAGCGTCGCCACCGAGCCGGTGAGCGCGATCACGTCGTAGGGCGCGCCCAGCTCGTCGCCGGCGATGCCGTCGCCGTGGACCAGTCGCAGGTTCTCGAGGCCCTGCGCCGCGAGCCGCTCGCGAGCCTGCTCGTGGAGCGTCCCGGAGATCTCCACGCTGGTGACGTGCCGCGCCAGGTGGGCGAGCATCGCGGTGACGAAGCCGCTACCGGTGCCCACCTCCAGCACGGCGTCGTGCGCCCGAACCTGGAGCCCCTGGACCATGCGGCCCTCGACCTTCGGCGCCATCATCACCTGACCGTCGTCGAGCGGGACGTTGATGTCCGCATAGGCGAGATCCCGGTACGCCCGTGGCACGAATGCGTCGCGCGGCAGGGTGACCATCAGGTCGAGAACCGCCTGGTCGAGCACGTCCCAGGGACGCACCTGCTGCTCGACCATGTTGATGCGAGCTTGCTCGAGATTCATCTAGAAACTCCGGGACATCGGAACTTATATAGCAAACAGAGAGTTGGAGCACAAAGGCGCGATCGCACTTCAACCGCTCTCGGGGCGGCTTCCGAAGGGCGGTGCGCAGCCCCCCGCGCGGTTGCCCGGCGCCCCGTCGCCGCGACTCAGCGCTTGCTCGCGGCGGCCAGGCTGCGCACCGCAGGGTCCGCGGCGGCGCCCTCGCCGGCGAGCTCGGCCTCGTCCGGCGTCTCCGGCTCGGGCGCCCGCGCTGCCTCGCCGGGCTCTGCGACCGCAGGCTCCTGTGGCGGCGAGTCCTCGGGCAGGGCCGCAGCGGCGATCTCGACGGCGCTGGTGGAGGACTTGCCCGCCCCACGGCCGCCGGACGGATCGGCGAAGCGGTTGTTGAGCGTCTGCACGAAGCGATCGGCGTCGGCGAGCACCCGCGACAGGCGCCGGCGCGCGCCCGCGTTCCAGCCGACCGGCTCGCCGAGGAGCACCGTGCGCAGGGCACGGGTGTTGGACGCGAAGGCGCTCTCGACCCACTCGCGTACCTCGTCGGAGAGATCCTGGCGGCGGGCGATGCGCGCGAGCACCGCCCGCGCGGCGAGCCGGCGCGCGGTGAAGTGCGCGTAGCCGAACACACCGATCGCGACGGCGATCAGCGCCCCGAGCAGGACGGTCCCCATGGTCGACCCGTCGAGCCACGGCGGCGCGTAGCTCAGGCCCTCCCAGTGCCCGGCGCTGATGCTCCACCAGCCGAAGCCGACGAGGAGCGCGCCGCCGGCGATCGCGTCCGTCCAGGCGACCCGGCGTCTCCAGGACGCCTTGGCCTCGCGCACCGCGGGTACCACCCGTTCCTCGATGGCCTTCGCGGTGTCCTCGAGGACCGCGATGATGCGGTAGGCGCGCTCGATCTCGACCTGGTGCAGCCGCCCGCGGATCTCGGCGAGGTCCGCATCGCGCTTGCTCTCGAAGCGCCGCCGCAGCTTCTCGTCCTCGATGGGGATGGCCGCGTCCGCGTCGTAGATGCCGTAGAAGCGCCCCGCGGTGAGGCCGCGCTGGGCGAGGGCGCGCTGCCACGCGGCGAAGACCGCCTCCGGGTTGTCCTCGCGGGCGGCGTTGTCGATCTGGTTGAGGATGTAGAGGAACTTGTTCGAGTCGGCGCGATCGATGGTGTTGGAAACCAGGTGCTCGAGGGTGTCCTGCATCGCCCCGGGCTCGGGATGGCGCGCGTCGAAGAACACCAGCACCAGATCCGCGAGGCCGACGATGTGGTCGGTGATGCGCAGGGTCGCGGTGCGCTGCTCGTCGGCGTCGAAGCCAGGCGAGTCGATCACGATCTTGCCGCGCAGGGCCTCGCTCTGGCAGGTCTTGAGCTGCAGATAGGCGTCGATTCGCCGGCCCTCGCCCTCGGCAACCGCCTCGAGCTCGCGGCTCATTCGGTAGAAGGGGAAGCGCGGGTCCGCGTCCAGCGCGAGCCCTGGAAGCGTGCGATTCGTGTCGTCGCTGCCGAAGCAGATAACGGTGAACTTGTCGTCGACGGCCTGGTTTCCGGTCTGCTGGATGCGCTCGCCGATGGTGCTGTTGATGAAGGTCGACTTGCCGGAGGAGAAGGTGCCGAGGATCGCCACCATCGGCCACCATGGCACCCGCGTCGCGAAGGAGTCGTCCTCGCCGAGCATTCCCAGGCGATAGGCCACCTGGTCGAGGCGCCGGAAGCTCTTCACCGCGTCCAGCAGCACCGGGTTCTCGCGCTCGAGGTGGGCCTGGAGACGCTTGATTCGCTGCTCGATGGGCGTTGCGGATGTGAACATGGGTGACCCCTGGGATGCGTCGCGCGCACAAGCGCGAAATTGTACCATCGTGCCTGGACCGATCTCGCGGCCCCGGCCACACTCTCGGCACGGGTCGGAGGCGCTACGGAAGTGGGTCGGGCGGGACCCGGGACCGGGTCCGGGCCCGGACCGGATCCGGTTCACATCGGGCCGGGTATCGCTACGCACGCGGACGCCCCGGCCCCTCGCGGGCCATGGCGAGGGCGTCGTCGGCGTCCCGAGGCCGGTCGTGATCTCCCAGGAGGCGCCAGCAGTCGGATGAGCCAGCTCACCCACCTCAACGCCGCCGGCGAGGCCCACATGGTCGACGTCGGCGACAAGCCCGCAACGCGCCGGATCGCAGTTGCCGCCGGGCGCATACGACTCGCGCCCGAGACGCTCGCGCTGGTCGAGGGCGGAGGCCACGCCAAGGGCGACGTCCTCGCCGTGGCGCGGATCGCCGGCATCATGGGCGCCAAGCGCACCAGCGAGCTGGTCCCGCTGTGCCACCCGCTCTCGCTCTCGCGGGTCACGGTCGATCTCGCGCCCGACGCGGGCGGGCCGGCCATCGAATGCGTCGCCCGTGCCGAGACCGTCGGCCCGACCGGGGTCGAGATGGAGGCCCTCACGGCGGTGCAGGTCGCGCTGCTCACCGTCTACGACATGTGCAAGGCGGTGGACCGCGCGATGGTGATCGAGGACGTGCGCCTGCTGGAGAAGCGCGGCGGCCGGTCCGGGGACTGGCGGCGCGAGGAAGCGGGGCGGTGAGCGCGACGACGCTCGCGGTCCGGGTCCGTTACTTCGCCTCGCTGCGCGAGCGCTTCGGTCGCGCGGAGGAGTCGCTCGAGCTCGCGTCCGGGGCGACGGTGCGCGACGCCTGGCGCCTCGCGACCGGAGAGCCGGAGCTGCCGGTGAACGTTCGCGCGGCGCGCAACCACGACTACGTCGACGCCGGGACCGCGCTCGCCGACGGCGACGAGGTCGCCTTCTTCCCGCCGGTGACGGGCGGCTGAGCCCGGGCTAGCCGGGCTCGTCGAGGGCGGCGACGATGCGTGCCCGCACGGTCTCGAAAACCCCCTCACCCAGGGGCCGTCCCTGCGAGTCGGTGACGCTGAACACGTCCTCCGCACGCTCGCCGAAGGTGGCCACGCGTGCGCTGTGGAGTCGGAGCTCGCTGTCGGCGAGGGCCCAGCCGACGCGGGCGAGCAGTCCCGGGCGGTCGCGGGCCACGACCTCGATGATTGAGCGCTCGCGCGGCTCGTCCTCGAACAGGCTCACCCGGGTCGGGGTGTCGAAATGCCGGAGCTGGCGCCGGGGCAGCCTGCTGTCGACGCGCCCGCGCTCCTCGGCCGG
>CAJIAT010000558.1_pt1 | contig 10676 bp, 7 predicted proteins | sample 9199161 | NCBI WGS metagenome assembly CAJIAT01 (sample SAMEA7708281, study PRJEB35096) | sediment metagenome | biome: marine neritic benthic zone biome [ENVO:01000025]; feature: sediment [ENVO:00002007]; material: shallow marine sediment [ENVO:03000034] sea grass bed [ENVO_01000059] ... | reverse complement strand
TCGAACATGTCGCGCACGCGGCTCGCGCCCACGCCCACGAACATCTCCACAAAGTCCGAGCCGGAGATGGTGAAGAACGGCACGTTGGCCTCGCCCGCCACGGCGCGCGCGATGAGCGTCTTGCCGGTGCCCGGCGAGCCGACCATGAGCACGCCCCGGGGAATCTTGCCGCCGAGCTTCTGGAACTTGGCAGGGTCGCGCAGGAAGTCGACGAGCTCGGAGACCTCCTCCTTCGCCTCGTCGACGCCGGCGACGTCGCTGAAGGTGACCTTGACCTGGTCCTCGCCGAGCAGACGCGCCCGCGACTTGCCGAAGGAGAGCGCGCCGCGGCCGCCGCCACCACCCTGCATCTGGCGCATGAAGAATATCCACACGCCGATGAGCAGCAGCATCGGGAACCAGGAGATGAAGATCTGCATCAGCAGACCCTGCTGCTCCGGCGCCCGGGCGTTGATCTCGACACCGCCCTCGAGCAGGTCGCCGATGAGGCCGCGGTTGTCCGTCTCGGGGGTATAGGTCGAGAACCGCTCGCCGCTGTGGCGCAGGCCCTGGATGTTGCGGCCCTCGATGACCACCTGCTGGACCCGCCCCATCTTCACGTCGGCGATGAACTGCGAGTAGGGGATGTCCTGGGACGAAGCCCGGCGCGGTCCGAAGTTGTTGAACACGGACATCAGCACCAGCGCGATGACAACCCATAGAATGAGGTTTCTAGCCATTGATCTCGCCGTCATGGCGGCCCGACGCCGCGCGCCGTCTCGCCTCCGTGTCCCGACGCGCCACCATCAGGCGCGCCCCGGCCATGCCTTTCCGCCTGTCTCCGGGCGCGCGCGCCCGGAGACATCCCGAGCGGCCGGCCGCCCACGGGCGAAAGACGCCCGCGAAAGACCAGCCCCGTCAATCAACTATACAACAAAGCCGCGGCCCAGCATGTAGACCTCGGCGGACTTCGAGCGCGAGCTCGCGGGCTTGCGCACGGCGAACCGCTCGAAGCGGCCCGCCATCTCGCGCCGGAACGCCTCCAGGCCGGAGCCGTGGAAGACCTTCACCAGCGCTGCGCCTCCCCGGCCGAGATGCGCGCTCGCGAATTCGAGCGCGAGCTCGGCCAGATGCATGGATCGTGCCTGATCGGCGACCTTGATGCCGGTCAAGCTCGGCGCCATGTCGCTCAGGACCACGTCCACGGACCGACCGGCGAGCGTTTCCTCGAGGGCGGCCAGGACCGAGGCCTCGCGGAAGTCCCCGCGCAGGATCTGCACGCCGGCGATCGGCTCCATCTCGAGGACGTCGACGGCGACGACCACGCCCCGCGGCCCGACGCGGGCCGCCGCGACCTGCGACCAGCCGCCCGGCGCGGCGCCGAGATCGACGACGGTCGCGCCTGGCTCGAGGAGCGCGTCGCGATCGGCGATCTCGATGAGCTTGAAGGCCGCCCGGGATCGATAGCCGAGCCGGCGCGCATCGCGCACGTAGGGGTCGCGCTCGTGCGCGACCCGCCGCTCGTCCCCGGATCGGCCTCTCGACCTGCTGCCCGACCGGCCCATGGAACTCCTTCCGGCGCGTTCGGCGGCGAGGCTAGCCTACAATCCCCACCTGGCGCAGCCCGGGATCGATTTCCGCCGGCGCCGAACGACCCACCGGAAGCCACCGGAGCCGAACCCGATGAGCGCTCGCAAGTGCTGAGCACCGCCGACCGGCGGGCGCTGCGTGCCAGGGCCCAGCGCCTGCGCCCGACGGTGATCGTCGGCGCCGCCGGGCTGTCTCCGCCGCTGCTGGCCGAGGCGGCCCGCGCGCTCGACGCCCACGAGCTCGTCAAGGTGCGCTTCGCAGAGCCGGATCGGGACCTCTTCCGCGCCGCGGCGGATCGGCTGGCGGCGCAGCTCGACGCCGATCTCGTCCAGACCGTGGGCCGGGTGGCTGTCCTGTACCGGGAACGGCGCGACGACGACCCGGGCTAGAGATAGGCGACGCTGACGATCTCGTACTCGATGTCGCCACCCGGGGCATTGACGACCGCCACGTCGCCTTCCTCCTTGCCGATCAGGGCGCGCGCGATGGGCGAGGAGATCGAGATCAGCCCGGCAGCGATGTCCGCCTCGGCGTCGCCGACGATCTGGTAGCGCGCCTCCTCGGCGGTCTCGACGTTGGCGAGCTCGACGGTCGCCCCGAAGACCACCTTGCCATTCGCATTGAGCGTGCTCGGATCGATGACCTGCGCGCCGGCGAGAGTCTGCTCGATCTCCGCGATCCGGCCCTCGACGAAGCCCTGCTCCTCCTTGGCCGCGTGGTACTCGGCGTTCTCGCGCAGATCCCCGTGAGCGCGCGCCTCGGCGATGGCCGCAACGATCCGCGGGCGCTCCTCGGTCTTGAGCCGCTGCAGATCCGCGCGCAGCTTCTTCTCGCCGCGCGCGGTGATGGGGGAACGGTTCATGCGGCCACCTCCCGGTGAAGGTCCTGCAGCCGGTTGACCTCGTCTCGGTGGAGGTCACGCAGCGCCAGCACCACGGCGCGCGCGCCCGCCATCGTGGTGGTATAGGCAACCTTGTGCTGGAGCGCGGCGCGGCGAATCGAATACGAGTCGGCGATTGCTCGCTTGCCCTCGGTCGTGTTCACGATAAGGTCGAGGCCATCATTCTTCAACACGTCCACGATGTGGGGCCGGCCCTCGCGGACCTTGTTCACGAGCTCGCACTCGACGCCCGCGGCGCGCAGCGCAGCGGCGGTTCCCCGGGTCGCAACGATCCGGAAGCCGACCTCCAGGAGCTCGCGGGAGACCTCGACCGCCTCGGCCTTGTCGCCGTCGCGCACGCTCACGAAGGCCGTTCCCCCGGCCGGCAGCGCGTCTCCCACGGCGGCCCAGGCCTTGGCGAAGGCCTCGCCGAAACGCCTGCCGACGCCCATCACCTCGCCCGTCGACTTCATCTCCGGACCGAGCAGCAGGTCGACGCCCGGGAACTTCGCGAACGGCAGCACCGCCTCCTTGACCGAGAAGTAGCCCGGGACGCGCTCGGCGTCGACGCCCTGCTCGTCCAGCGTTCGGCCGACCTTGCACAGCGCGCCGATTCGAGCGAGCGACAGGCCCGTCGCCTTCGAGACGAAGGGCACCGTCCGCGACGCGCGCGGATTGACCTCGAGAACGTAGACCTCGCCTCCCTGGATGGCGAACTGGACGTTCATGAGACCCACCACCTCGAGCGCCAGGGCGAGCCTGCGGGCCTGGTCCCGCATCTCGTCCTGGACCTCGGCGCCGAGCGTGCACGGCGGCAGCGAGCAGGCGGAGTCGCCCGAGTGCACCCCGGCCTGCTCGATGTGCTCCATGATCCCGCCGATCAGCACGCGCTCGCCGTCGCACACGGCGTCGACGTCGACCTCGACGGCCCCGTCCAGGAAACGGTCGAGGAGCACCGGCGAATCGTTGGAGACCGAGACCGCGTCGCGCATGTAGGCGGCGAGGTCGCGCTGGTCGTGGACCACCTCCATGGCCCGCCCCCCGAGCACGTAGGACGGACGCACCACGAGCGGGAAGCCGATCTCGCCGGCGAGCGCCGCGGCCTCCTCCGCCGAGCGCGCCGTGCGGTTCGGCGGCTGGCGCAGGCCGAGCCGGTCGATGAGCTGCTGGAACCGCTCCCGATCCTCGGCGAGATCGATCGAGTCCGGGGAAGTCCCGGCGATCGGCACGCCCGCGGCCTCGAGCTCGCGGGCGAGCTTGAGCGGCGTCTGCCCGCCGTAGTGGACGATGACGCCCTCGGGCTGCTCGAGGTGCACGATCTCGAGCACGTCCTCGAGGGTGAGCGGCTCGAAGAACAGCCGGTCGGAGGTGTCGTAGTCGGTGGACACGGTCTCCGGATTGCAGTTGACCATGATCGCCTCGAAGCCGGCGTCGCGGACCGCGAAGGCTGCCTGCACGCAGCAGTAGTCGAACTCGATCCCCTGGCCGATGCGGTTCGGACCGCCGCCGAGCACGACGATCTTGCGCCGGTCGCTCGGCGCACCCTCGCAGGCCGACTCGTACGTCGAGTACATGTACGCGGTGCTCGCCTCGAACTCCGCGGCGCACGAGTCCACCCGCTTGTACACGGGACGCACGCCGAGTCCGTGACGCCGCTCCCGGACCGTCGCCTCGTCCGTCTCGAGCAGCCGGGCGAGGCGCCGATCGGAGAAGCCCTTACGCTTGAGCGTGCGCATGCGCGCGGCGTCCAGCGCCTCGAGGCCAGCGCCGATCACCGCGCGCTCCTCGGCGACCAGATCGGCGATCTGGGCGACGAACCACCGGTCGATGGCGCTCGCCTCGTGCACGCCGTCCTCGCCCAGACCGTGACGGATCGCGTCCGCGACGTAGAGCAACCGGTCCGGTCCGGGCTCGCGCAGCTCGCGACGCAGCCGCGCGAGCGGCTCCTCGTCGTCGTCGGCGACGAGCACCTCGTCGAGCCCGTCGAGGCCGGTCTCCAGACTGCGCAGCGCCTTTTGCAGTGACTCCTGGAACGTGCGCCCGATGGCCATGGCCTCGCCGACGGACTTCATCTGCGTGGTCAGCCTCGGCTCGGCCTCGGGGAACTTCTCGAAGTTGAACCGCGGGATCTTGGTGACGACGTAGTCGATGGTCGGCTCGAAGGATGCGGGCGTCGCCCCCCCTGTGATCTCGTTGGCGAGCTCGTCGAGGGTGTAGCCCACCGCGAGCTTCGCCGCGACGCGGGCGATCGGGAACCCCGTCGCTTTCGAGGCGAGCGCCGAGGAGCGCGACACCCGCGGGTTCATCTCGATGATCACCAGCCGACCGTCGCGCGGGTTGACCGCGAACTGCACGTTCGAGCCGCCGGTGTCCACGCCGATCTCGCGCAGCACCGCGATCGAGGCGTCGCGCATGATCTGGTACTCGCGGTCGGTGAGGGTCTGCGACGGGGCGACGGTCACCGAGTCGCCGGTGTGCACGCCCATGGGATCGAAGTTCTCGATCGAGCATACGATGATGCAGTTGTCCGCGCGGTCGCGGACCACCTCCATCTCGAACTCCTTCCAGCCGAGCACCGACTCCTCCAGGAGCACCTCCGAGGTCGGAGAGGCGTCCAGGCCGCGCTCGCAGATCTCGACGAACTCCTCGCGGTTGTAGGCGATCCCGCCGCCGGTCCCGCCGAGGGTGAACGAGGGACGGATGATCACCGGAAAGCCGAGGCCGTCGACCGCCCCGAGCGCCTGGTCCACCGAGTGCGCCAGCGCGGAGCGGGGGGTGGCCAGGCCGATCGAGCGCATCGCCTCGCGGAAGCGCTCGCGGTCCTCGGCCTTGTCGATCGCGTCGCGACTCGCCCCTATCAGCTCCACCCCGTAGCGCTCGAGGACGCCCTCGCGGGCGAGATCGAGGGCGCAGTTCAGGGCGGTCTGCCCCCCCATGGTCGGCAGCAGCGCGTCGGGGCGCTCGCGCTCGATCACCCGCTCGAGCGCCTGCCAGCGCACCGGCTCGATGTAGGTCGCATCGGCCATCTGCGGGTCTGTCATGATGGTCGCCGGATTGGAGTTCACCAGGACCACCCGGTAGCCCTCCTCGCGCAGCGCCTTGCAGGCCTGCGCCCCGGAGTAGTCGAACTCGCAGGCCTGACCGATGACGATCGGTCCGGCGCCGATGATCAGGATCGTCTCGACGTCGTCGCGCTTGGGCATGGGAATCGGTCTCGTCTCGAGGGCGCCGGGTCAGCGGCTGGAAGCGGGTCCGGGCACCGCCCCGGAGCGTTCAGCCGGCACGGCGTCCCGCGGAGCGCGTGGCCTGCATCAGCTCGATGAAGCGGTCGAACAGCGGCGCGGCGTCCCGTGGCCCGGGGCTCGCCTCGGGATGGCCCTGGAAACCGAAGGCGGGCCGGTCCGTGAGCTCGAGCCCTTGCACGGTCCCGTCGAAGAGCGAGCGGTGGGTCACCCGCGCGTTTGCCGGCAGGCTCGACTCCTCGACCGCGAAGCCGTGGTTCTGGCTGGTGATGAGCACCTGGCCGCCGTCGACGGCCTGCACCGGATGGTTGGCGCCGTGGTGGCCGAACTTCATCTTGTGGGTGCGTGCGCCGCAGGCGAGCCCGAGGAGCTGATGCCCCAGGCAGATGCCGAACAGCGGCACGCCCGCCTCGAGCAGCTCGCCGATCGCCGCGACGGCGTACGCGCAGGGCTCCGGATCGCCCGGGCCATTGGACAGGAACACCCCGTCCGGTGCGAGCGCCAGCGCCTCCGCGGCGGGCGTCTCGGCCGGCACCACCGTCACCCGACAGCCGCGTTCGACGAGCAGGCGGAGGATGTTGCGCTTGACGCCGAAGTCGTAGGCGACCACGTGGTGGCCTGGGGCCTCGAGCGCTGTGCTCGATGCGAAGCCGTCCTCGAGGCGCCAGGGGCCCTCGCGCCACTCGTAGCGCTCCGCGGTGCTGACCACCCGAGCCAGATCCATGCCCTCGAGACCCGGGAAGGCGCGCGCCTCGGCGACGGCCGCCGCCTCGTCCAGGTGCTCGCCCGCCATCAGGCAGCCGGCCTGGGCGCCGCGCTCGCGGATGATCCGGGTGAGCTCGCGGGTGTCCACGCCGGCGATGGCGACGACCTCGCGCTCGGCGAGGAAGTCGCGCAGCGAGCCCGCGGCCCGCCAGCTGCTCGGCTCGATCGGCGCGTCGCGCACCACCAGGCCGCTCGCGTGCACCCGCGCCGCCTCCTCGTCCTCGCCGTTGCAACCGACGTTGCCGATGTGGGGATAGGTCAGCGTGACGATCTGGCGGCAGTAGGAGGGGTCGGTCAGGATCTCCTGATAGCCGGTGATGGCGGTGTTGAAGACCACCTCGCCGACCGCCGCGCCGGCGTGGCCGATCGACTCGCCGCGCAGGACCGAGCCGTCCCCGAGGGCGAGCACTGCCGGGACTGTCACGTCGAATTCACCAACCGTGGAAGGCGTTGCACACAGCACGGCCGCCGGCCGCGCCCATCGCGCCGGGCGCCCGCGACCCGGCCTCCGATCATACGCGAGCCCCGCGCCACCGGTCCACGCGCCGGGCGGGCTCACCGCTGCCACGAAGGGCTCACCGGCGGCCCCGTCCGAAGGGCGCCGCGTCAGCGCAGCCCGAGCACGTCCTGCATGTCGTACAGCCCGTTCTCGCGCGAGGACACCCACCCGGCCGCACGCAGCGCGCCCTGGGCGAAGTTGGTCCGGCTCGAGGCGCGATGGGTGAGCTCGATGCGCTCGCCGGTCCCGGCGAAGAGCACGGTGTGCTCGCCGACGATGTCCCCGGCGCGGACCGTCTCGAAGCCGATCGTCTTGCGCTCGCGCGGCCCGGTGTGCCCCTCGCGCCCGTAGACGGCGCACTCGGCCAGGTCGCGCCCGAGCGCGCCGGCGAGCACCTCGCCGAGGCGCACCGCGGTCCCCGATGGCGCATCGACCTTGTGCCGGTGGTGGGCCTCGATCACCTCCACGTCGACCTCGTCGCCGAGCACGCTCGCGGCGAGCTCGGTCAGCCTGAACACGAGATTCACCCCGACGCTCATGTTCGGCGCCACGACCAGCGCGACGTCGCCCGCGATCTCGGCGATCCGCGCGCGCTGCGCCTCGGAGAAGCCCGTGGTGCCGACCACCGCACGCCGGCCCGCCTCGCGGCAGATCTCGAGGTTCGACACCGTTGCATCGGCGACCGTGAAGTCGACGACGACGTCGAAGGCGTCGACGACCTCGCGCAGCGAGTCCGCGATGCGTACGCCGCTCTCGCCGACACCTGCGACGACCCCTGCGTCCTGACCGACGAGCGGGTTGCCGGGCGCCTCCACCGCGGCCCCGAGACGCATCCCCTCGGCGGCGACGCAGGCCTCGACGAGGGTCCGGCCCATGCGTCCCGCCGCGCCGACGACGCCGATCGACAGCTCGCTCACGGCTTGATGTCCTCGAAGAAGGCCTTGACCGAGTCGAGCCAGGTCGAGGCCTTCGGATCGTGGGTCCGCTTGCTGCCGCGGACCGACTCGTCGAACGCCTCGAGCATCGACTTCTGCTCCGCGGTGAGGTTGACCGGCGTCTCGATCACCACCTTGCACACGAGATCGCCCGGCGAGCCCCCGCGCACCGAGCGCACGCCCTTGCCGCGCATCCGGAACAGCTTGCCGGTCTGGGTCTCGCCGGGGACCTTGAGCGAGACCTTGCCGTCGAGGGTCGGCACGTCGAGCTCGCCGCCGAGGGTCGCGGTGACGAAGCTGATCGGCACCTCGCAGTAGAGATTGGTGCCGTCGCGCAGGAAGATCGGGTGCTCCTTGACGGCCATCTCCACGTAGAGATCGCCGGGCGGCCCGCCGCGCTCTCCCGCCTCCCCCTCGCCTGCGAGGCGGATCCGATCGCCGTTGTCGACGCCGGCCGGGACCTTCACCGAGAGCGTGCGGGACTCGACCACCTTGCCCTCGCCCCGGCAGGTGACGCAGGGGTCGGAGATGAGCTGCCCGGTGCCCTTGCAGCGCGGGCAGGTCTGCTGGATGGAGAAGAAGCCCTGCTGCATGCGCACCTGGCCCTGGCCGGCGCAGGTCACGCAGCCGGTGGGCTTGGAGCCGGGCTTGGCGCCGCTGCCGTCGCAGGTGGCGCAGGTGCGCGCCGCCGGCACCTCGATGCGGGCGGTGGTCCCGAAAACGGCCTCCTCGAGGCTGAGCTCGAGCTCGAAGCGCAGGTCCGCTCCGCGGTACACGCGCTGGCCGCCGCGCCCACCGAAGATGTCACCGAAGACCTCGTCGAAGACGTCGCGGAACCCGGCGCCGCCGAAGCCGCCGCCCCCGCCGGCGCCGTCCACGCCGGCGTGTCCGAACTGATCGTAGGCGGCCCGCTTGCGCGGATCCGACAGGACGTCGTAGGCCTCCTTCGCCTCCTTGAAGTTGTCCTCGGCGCCGGAGTCGTCGGGGTTGCGGTCCGGGTGGTACTTCATCGCGAGACGGCGAAAGGACTTCTTCAGCTCGTCGTCGCTCGCGTTGTGCGAGACGCCGAGCACCTCGTAGTAGTCACGCTTTTCCGCCATCAGCTCGCTCGATCGCTCACCCGGGTGCCCGGCCGGCCGGAGCTGCTCGCCGGCGCCTGACGCACGAGCGGGCGCGGGGTCTCGTTCGACCCGGCGCCCGCGCTCCGAAGGTCGTGGGCCCCAGGCGCCTCACGCACGAAGGGGCCCGGCGACCTCTACTTGCGGTCTTCGTTGACCTCCTCGAACTCCGCGTCGACGACGTCGTCGCCGCCCTGGGCGCCGTCTCCGCCCGCGGCGTCGTCCGCCGAGGCCGACTCCGCGCCCTCGGCCTGCTGCTGGTAGGCCTTCTGGGCGATGGACTGGGAGATCTGGGCCAGGGCGTTGGTCTTGGTCTCGATCACGTCCTTGTTGTCGCCCTTCATGGCCTCCTCGAGCTCGGCGATCGCCGACTCGGCCTGGCCACGCTCGGCGGCATCGACCTTCTCGCCGAGATCCTCGAGCGACTTGCGGGTCGCATGCACCAGGCTGTCGGCCTGGTTGCGCGTGTCGACCAGCTCGTGGAACTTCTTGTCCTCGGCGGCGTGCGCCTCCGCGTCCTTGACCATCCGCTCGACCTCGTCGTCGGACAGGCCGCTCGAGGCGGTGATCACGATGGACTGCTCCTTGTTCGTCGCCTTGTCCTTGGCCGAGACGTTGAGGATGCCGTTCGCGTCGATGTCGAAGGTGACCTCGATCTGAGGCATGCCGCGCCGCGCCGGCGGGATGTCCGCCAGATCGAAGCGGCCGAGCGACTTGTTGGCGCCCGCCACGTCGCGCTCGCCCTGCAGGACGTGCACCGTGACCGCGGTCTGGTTGTCCTCGGCGGTCGAGAAGGTCTGGTTGGCCTTCGTCGGGATCGTGGTGTTCTTCTCGATGAGCTTGGTCATCACCCCGCCGAGCGTCTCGATGCCGAGCGAGAGCGGCGTCACGTCGAGAAGCAGCACGTCCTTGACTTCGCCGGAGAGCACGCCCGCCTGGATCGCCGCACCGAGCGCGACCGCCTCGTCGGGGTTCACGTCACGGCGCGGCTCGCGGCCGAAGATGTCCTGGACCATCTCCTGGACCTTCGGCATGCGCGTCTGGCCGCCGACCAGGATCACATCGGAGATGTCCGAGGCGTTCAGACCGGCGTCCTTGATCGCCACCTTGCACGGCTCGACGGTGCGCGCGATGAGGTCCTCCACGAGCGACTCGAGCTTGGCCCGGGTCAGCGTCATGTTCAGGTGCTTCGGACCGCTCGCATCCGCCGTGATGTAGGGAAGCTGGATGTCGGTCTGCTGGCTCGAGGACAGCTCGATCTTCGCCTTCTCGGCCGCCTCCTTGAGCCGCTGGAGCGCGAGCGGGTCGTTGTGCAGGTCGATGCCCTGCTCCTTCTGGAAGCTGTCGGCCAGGTAGTCGATGACCCGCAGGTCGAAGTCCTCACCGCCGAGGAAGGTGTCTCCGTTGGTGGAGAGCACCTCGAACTGGTGCTCGCCGTCCACCTCGGCGATCTCGATGATCGAGATGTCGAAGGTGCCGCCACCGAGGTCGTAGACGGCGATCTTGGCGTCGCCGCGCTGCTTGTCCATGCCATAGGCCAGGGAGGCCGCGGTCGGCTCGTTGATGATCCGCTTGACCTCGAGGCCGGCGATGCGCCCGGCGTCCTTGGTGGCCTGGCGCTGGGAGTCGTTGAAGTAGGCCGGGACCGTGATCACCGCCTCGGTGATC
>CAJIAT010000510.1_pt1 | contig 10676 bp, 8 predicted proteins | sample 9199161 | NCBI WGS metagenome assembly CAJIAT01 (sample SAMEA7708281, study PRJEB35096) | sediment metagenome | biome: marine neritic benthic zone biome [ENVO:01000025]; feature: sediment [ENVO:00002007]; material: shallow marine sediment [ENVO:03000034] sea grass bed [ENVO_01000059] ... | reverse complement strand
GGATGCTGCGCCCGAGCCCACATGGACGTGTTCACGGCGGGTCGCGAGATGGCCGATCGGGTCACGGCCGTCGCCACCGGTGCCTCGCGACTCGGAGCAGGTGTCTAGCCCGGATATCTCACCGATCGCACGCGCGCTCGCTTGTCCCTTGAATCCGCAGGGAATCCGGCGAGCTCGGAAGTACGACCTGTACATCCGGCGCTCGCCGAATCCCCTGCAAATCCAAGGTCCTGCGCGATCATCACGCGGATCGGTGAGATCTCCGGGCTAGCCCGCCGCCGCCTCGACCACGGCGTCGGCCACCGCGTCCGCGATCGCCGCACCCAGCTCACCGGTGCTTGCGCGTCCGCCGATATCCGGGGTGCGTGGCGCGGACTCGTCCCCCAGTACCGCCTCGATCGCCCGCTCGACGGCCCGCGCCGCCTCCTGGTGGCCGAGGTGGTCGAGCATCATGGCTCCGGACCAGATCTGGCCAACGGGATTCGCGATCCCACGCCCCGCGATGTCCGGTGCCGAGCCGTGCACGGGCTCGAACATCGAGGGATGCTCGCGGGGTGGGTTGAGATTCGCCGACGGCGCGACCCCGATGGTGCCCGCGACGGCCGGCCCGAGATCGGACAGGATGTCGCCGAACAGATTGCTCCCGACCACCACGTCGAACCAGTCCGGATGCTGCACGAAGTGCGCCGTGAGGATGTCGATGTGGAACTGGGCCGTCTCGACGTCCGGGTACTCGGCGCTCACCGCCGCGAAGCGCTCGTCCCAGTAGGGCATGGTGTGGATGATGCCGTTCGACTTGGTGGCCGAGGTCACGTGGCGCCGGTGGCGGGTGCGCGCCAGCTCGAATGCGTAGCGCAGGATCCGGTCGACCCCCTTGCGCGTGAAGACGTTCTCCTGGATGACCATCTCGGCGTCGGTCCCGGCGTAGAGCCGGCCGCCGATCTCGGAGTACTCGCCCTCATTGTTCTCGCGCACGACCCAGTAGTCGATATCCTCGGCGGAGCGTCCCGCGAGCGGCGTCTCGATCCCCGGGAGCAGCCGCACGGGGCGAAGGTTCACGTACTGCTCGAAGCGCCGCCGGATCGGGATGAGCAGCCCCCAGAGGGAGACGTGGTCGGGCACGCCGGGGAAGCCCACGGCGCCTAGATAGATCGCGTCGTGTCCCGCGATCTCCTCGAGGCCGTCGTCAGGCATCATCGCACCGGTGCTCGCGTAGTGCTCGCAGCTCCACGGGTACTCGTCCCAGACGAACTCGATGCCGAAGCGCCGCCCGGCAGCCTCGAGGACCCGCACGCCTTCGGGCATCACCTCCTTGCCGATCCCGTCACCCGGGATGAGGGCTATTCGACGCCTCGTCATCTTTGTCGCTCCCGCTCGGTGCATGCCACCAGCGCAGCCTAGCGAAAACGCCGGCCTGGCTAAAGCGTCGCCCGGGCACGTGGGGGGCGGGCGAGTCGGGCTCGGGCCCGGCTCAGCGGAAATCACGGCTTCGGGTCTCGAGCGCACCGAGCAGCCGTGTGTGATCCTCCAGCCGCCGCGCCACGAGGTGCACCACCTCACCGTCGCGCTGGACCTCACCCTGGACAACCAGCAGGCGCGCACCGAGGACCTCGCGGCGCTGGCGCTCGGTGACGCCGGGCCAGACCACGACGTTGATGTGCCCGGTCTCGTCCTCGAGGGTCATGAACAGCACCCCGCTCGCGCTCGCCGGACGCTGCCGGTTGACCACCAGCCCTGCGGCGCGCGCCTGGCGTGCATGGGCGCACGCGTTGACCTCGCTGGCCGTGCCGACACGCAGCTGCTGCAGATGCCCACGCAGCAGCGCGAGTGGGTGGCGGCCGAGGCTGAAGCCCAGCGTGCGGTAGTCGGCGACGAGGTCCTCGCCCTCGCTCGGACTGCGCAGCAGCGGCTCACCCTCGGCGAAGCGGGGACGGCCATGGAGTGGCAGCGCATCCTCGACGCCGAGCACCTGCCAGTGCGCGCGGTGGCGATGGCCGTGAATGCTCGCGAGGGCGCCTGCCGCGGCCAGCCGGCGCAGCGCTGCGGGGGAGAACGCGTCGGTGGGAGCCGGCGCTGACGGTTCCCTCCCACCCGGCTCCCCACCCGGCTCCCGGTCCAGCTCGCGACCCTGCTCCCCGCGCCGCTCCCGGTCCTGCTCCCTCATCCCCTTGACCATGCGCAGGCCGAGGCGGATCGCCGGCTCGCCGTCCACCCCGGTCTCCAGCGTGCAGTCCCACTGGCTCACCGCGGCGTCCACGGGTCGCACCTCGACGCCGTGCTCGCGCGCGTCGCGCACCAGCTGCGCCGGCGCGTAGAAGCCCATCGGCTGGCTGTTGAGCAGCGCGCAGGTGAACGCCGCCGGCTCGTGGCACTTGAGCCAGGCGGAGACGTAGACCAGCAGCGCGAAGCTCGCGCTGTGCGACTCGGGGAACCCGTACTCGCCGAAGCCCTTGATCTGGGCGAAGATCTGCTGCGCGAAGGCCTCCTCGTAGCCACGCTCGCGCATGCCGCGCACCAGCCGCTCCTCGAACGGTCCGAGACCGCCGCGCCGGCGCCAGGCCGCCATCGCGCGGCGCAAGGCGTCCGCCTCGCCCGGGGTGAAGCCGGCGGCGACCACCGCGAGCTGCATCACCTGCTCCTGGAAGATCGGCACGCCGAGGGTGCGCTCGAGCACGCCGCGCACCTCGGGAGAGGGATAGGTGACCGGCTCGACGCCCTGACGCCGGCGCAGGTACGGGTGCACCATCCCGCCCTGGATCGGGCCCGGACGCACGATCGCCACCTCGATCACCAGGTCGTAGAAGCAGCGCGGGCGCAGCCGGGGCAGCATGGCCATCTGCGCCCGCGACTCGATCTGGAAGACCCCGACCGTGTCGGCGCGGCAGATCATGTCGTAGACCGCCTCGTCCTCGGCGGGGATCGAAGCGACGTCGAGGCGCCGCCCCCGGTAGCGCGAGATCATCTCGAGCGCCTTGCGAATGGCGCTCAGCATTCCGAGCGCGAGCACGTCGACCTTGAGCAGCCCGATCGCCTCGAGATCGTCCTTGTCCCACTGGATCACCGTGCGCTCGGGCATCGCCGCGTTCTCGATCGGCACGAGCGTACGCAGATCGTCACGGGCGAGAAGGAAGCCGCCGGTGTGCTGTGAGAGGTGGCGCGGGAAACCGATCAGCGCCTCGACCAGGGTCGCGAGGCGATGCATGAGGGGGCTCGCCGGGTCGAAGCCGAGCTCGGCGAAGCGCTCGCGCATCACGTGGCGCCCGTCCCACCACACCAGCGCCTTGGCGAGGCGATCCACCTGGCCGGGCTCGAGCCCGAGCGCCTTGCCGACGTCGCGTACGGCGCTGCGCGGCTGGTAGGTGATCACCGTCGCGGCGAGCGCCGCGCGGTCGCGGCCGTACTTCTCGTAGAGGTACTGGATCACCTCCTCGCGCCGCTCGTGCTCGAAGTCGACGTCGATGTCCGGCGGCTCGTTGCGCTCGCGGGAGATGAAGCGCTCGAAGAGCATCTCCGTGCGCGCCGGGTCCACCTCGGTGATCCGCAGGCAGTAGCACACCGCCGAGTTGGCCGCCGAGCCGCGGCCCTGGCACAGGATGCGGCGCGAGCGGGCGAAGCGCACGATATCGTAGACGGTGAGGAAGTAGGGCTCGTAGCGGAGATCGGCGATGAGCGCGAGCTCGTGCTCGATGAGCGTGCGCACCTGGCCAGGGAGACCTGCGGGCCAGCGCTCGCGGGCGCCGGCCTCGGTGAGCGCGCGCAGGTGCTCGGCCGGCGTGAGGCCGTCGGGCACCAGCTCGCGCGGGTACTCGTAGCGCAGCTCGTCGAGGGAGAAGGCGCAGCGCTCGGCGATGGCCACGGACTCGGCGAGCAGCGCCGGCGGATAGAGCTCCGCGAGGCGCCGGCGCGAGCGCAGGTGTCGCTCGCCGTTGGCGTGCAGGGCGTGGCCGCACTCGGCCACGGCGCGCCCGAGGCGCACCGCGGTGAGCGCGTCCTGGAGCGGTCGGCGCGAGCGCCGGTGCATGTGCACGTCGCCGACGGCGACGGGCCGCAGGCCGAGCCGGGCGCCGAGGATCGTGAGCGCCTCGATGCGCTCGCCGTCGGCGCCCGAGACATGGTGCTCCACGGCGAGCCAGGCCGAGCCCTCGAAGCGCGCTGCGGCCCAGGCAGCGTGGCGAGGCTCGGCGCCGTCGACGAGGGCGAGGCAGCCGGTGAGATCCGCCGCCTCGAGATCGGCCCGGGTGAGCCGGTAGGCGCCCTTGTCGGCCGCGCGCCGGCCGCGGGTGACGAGGGTGGCGAGGCGGCCGTAGCCGTCACGATCGGTCGCGAGCAGGGTGAGCCGGGGGCCGTCGACGAGGCGCAGCTCCGTGCCGATGAGGAGCTCGAGCCCGGGCAGCTCGCGTGCGACCACGTGGGCGCGCACCACGCCGGCGAAGGAGCACTCGTCGGCGATGGCGATGGCCCGGTAGCCGAGCTCGCCGGCACGGGCGACGAGCTCCTCCGGGTGCGACGCCCCGCGCAGGAAGGTGAAGTTCGAGATCGCCCGCAGCTCGGCGTACTCGGGTGGCTCGGTGCTGTCCATGGCGAGAGATACTGTACACCGATACAGATACTGTCCATAGAATCAGACACGGGAGCCGCGCCGCCAGCGGGCGGCGATTTGCCCGCAGCGCCCCCTGCGGAGAGAATCGGCGCCCGGCCCACTGCTCCATCAGCTGATCCCACGTTGACAGACTCTCGAGCCCGCCAGCTCCTCGGATGGCGCGAATGGGTGGGCCTTCCCACCCTCGGCATCGCCCGTGTGAAGTGCAAGGTCGACACCGGCGCGCGCACCTCGGCGCTGCACGCCTACTTCATCGAACGTCTCCAGGGCCCCGGCCGCGAGCGCGTGCGCTTCGGCCTGCACCCGAACCAGCGCGACACCGAGACCTGCATCATCTGCGAGGCGGACGTCGTGGACGAGCGCCAGGTGACCGACTCCGGTGGCCACCGCGAGCGGCGCGTGGTCATCGCCACCGACGTCACCATCGGCGAGACGACCTGGCCGGTGGAGGTCACCCTCACCGACCGCGACGACATGCGCTTCAGGATGCTCCTCGGGCGCACGGCCATGCGCGGGCGATACCACGTCGATCCCGGGCGCTCGTACCTGGCCGGTGAGCCGCACACCGCAGCGCAGGCCGAAGCGCCGAGAGCATCGATCGATACCCGCCCGGCGCAGCGGGGACCGACGGAGGCCGGACGATGAAGATCGCGATCCTCTCTCGCAACCCCGCCCTGTACTCGACCCGGCGCCTGGTCGAGGCATGCGAGATGCGCTCGCACGAGGTCCGGGTCCTGAACCATCTGAAGTGCTACATGGACATCGCCTCGCACCATCCCTCGGTGCACTATCAGGGCGTCGAGCTGGAGCCCTTCGATGCGGTGATCCCGCGCATCGGCGCGTCGGTGACCTTCTACGGCACCGCGGTCGTGCGCCAGTTCGAGATGATGGGGGCCTACACGTTGAACGAGTCCGTGGCCATCAGCCGCTCGCGCGACAAGCTGCGCTCGCTCCAGATCCTCGCGCGCGCAGGTATCGGCCTCCCGGTCACCGGCTTCGCGAACGCGCCGGGCGACACCACCGATCTCATTCGCCTCGTCGGCGGCGCGCCGCTCGTGGTCAAGCTCCTCGAGGGGACCCAGGGCAAGGGGGTCGTGCTCGCCGAGACGCAGAAGGCGGCCGAGAGCCTGATCGAGGCCTTCCGCTCCACCAAGGCCAACTTCCTCGTGCAGGAGTTCATAAAGGAGGCCGGCGGATCCGACATCCGCTGCCTCGTGATCGGCGACAAGGTCGTCGCAGCGATGCAGCGCAAGGCGAAGGAGGGTGAGTTCCGCTCGAACCTGCACCGGGGCGGCACCGCGAACCTCATCCGCATCACCCCCGAGGAGCGCTCGACGGCGACCCGCGCCGCGAAGCGCATGGGCCTGAACGTCGCCGGCGTGGACCTGCTGCGCTCGAACCACGGGCCGGTGGTGCTGGAGGTCAACTCCTCACCGGGCCTCGAGGGCATCGAGCAGGCGACGGGCAAGGACGTCGCCGGGATGATGGTCGAGTTCATCGAGAAGAACGCCCGCCCGGGGCGCACCCGCACGCGCGGGCGCGGCTGACGCGCCCCGCACGCCATGGACAGGGCGGCGGTGGACGGGCCCCTCGAGATCGCGGGCACACGCGTCGCGCCCGGCGAGCGCGTGACCGTCGACGTCCCGCTGCCCCAGCTCTACACCCACGCGCCGATGGCGATGCCCGTCGTGGTCGTTCGCGGCAAGCGCGACGGTCCGCGCCTGTTCGTCGCCGCGGCGGTGCACGGCGACGAGCTGAACGGCGTGGAGATCATTCGCCGCCTCCTCGCCCGGCCGGTCCTGCAACGCGTGCGGGGCACGCTCATGGCGGTGCCGATGGTCAACGTCTACGGCGTCATCCACCACTCGCGCTATCTCCCGGACCGGCGCGATCTGAACCGCGCCTTCCCGGGCTCCGAGCGCGGCTCCATGGCCGCGCGCCTCGCGCACGAGTTCATGACCCAGATCGTCGCCAACGCGACCCACGGCATCGACCTGCACACCGGCGCGGTGCACCGGGACAACCTCCCGCAGATCCGCGCGCGCATCGACGACCCACCGACCGCGGCCCTCGCGCGCGCCTTCGGAGTGCCGGTGCTCATCGACGCGAACCTGCGCGACGGGTCCCTGCGCGAGGCCACCGCGACCCTGTCGATCCCGATGCTGCTCTACGAGGCGGGCGAGGCGCTGCGCTACGACGAGCTGGCGATCCGGGCTGGCGTCCAGGGCGTGTTGAACGTGATGCGCGCCCTCGGCATGCTGCCGCCGTCGCGACGGCGGCGTCCCCTGCCCGAGCCCTTCGTCGCGCGCTCGAGCGCCTGGGTGCGTGCGCCGGAGAGCGGCATCTTCCGGGCGCTCGTGCCCCTCGGCACGCACATCGAGAGCGGACAGCGCCTGGGCGCGATCTCCGATCCGATCGGCGCCTCGGAGGTCGCCATCGTCGCCCCGAGCTCGGGGATCGTGATCGGACGCACCAACCTCCCACTGGTGCACGAGGGCGAGGCGCTCTACCACGTCGCACGCTTCGCCGACGCCGAGGAGGTGGCCGGGCACCTCGAGACCTTCCATACGCTCCACGACGAGGATGTGGGAACCATTGAGTAGCGAGGGGAGCACCGCGAGGACGGAACGCGCACGGGCCGTCGTGCTCGCGGGGACCATGTACGCCCTGCCGAACGGCAAGACGGCCCATGGACTCGTCCGCGGCAGCGAGCGCTTCGAGGTCGCGGCGGTCGTCGACCCGTCCCTCGCCGGCGTCGACGCGGGCTCCGCGCTCGACGGCGAGCACCGCGCCATCCCCGTCGTCGCGACCCTTGCCGACGCCCTCGCCGTCGAGCCCGCGCCCGAATGCTGCATCGTCGGCGTGGCGACGCACGGCGGGCGGCTCACGGACGATCTCCGCACGGACCTGGCGGCGGCAGCGAGCCACGGCCTGTGGCTCGTCAGCGGGCTCCACGAGGCCGCCGCGGACGACCCGGCGATCGCCGCGGCCGCGGCCGCCTCGGGCGTCGAGATCGTCGATCTGCGCCGCGTGCGCCCGAGCTCGGAGCTCCACCACTGGGAGGGCCGCGTGCACGAGGTGCGCGCCCCGCGCATCGCCGTCCTCGGCACCGACTGCGCCGTCGGCAAGCGCACCACCGCGCGGATGCTGGTCGAGGCGCTCGGTGCCGGGGGACTGCGCGCGGAGATGATCTACACCGGGCAGACCGGCTGGATGCAGGGGGCGCGCTACGGTTTCGTGCTCGACGCGACGCCGAACGACTTCGTGAGCGGGGAGCTCGAGCACGCCATCGTCACCTGCGACGCCGAGGCCGCGCCCGACGTCATCGTCCTCGAGGGCCAGTCCTCCTTGCGCAACCCGAGCGGGCCGTGCGGCGCCGAGCTCATCGTCTCCGGCGCCGCGCGCGGGGTGATCCTCCAGCACGCTGCGGGGCGCCGTCACTACGACGGCTTCGAGCAGCTCGGCCTCGAGATCCCCCCGGTCGACGACGAGATCGCGCTCATCGCTCACTACGGCGCGCGCACCCTCGGCGTGGCGCTGAGCGGCGCCGGCCTCAGCGAACCGGAGCTCGACGCCTATTTCACGCTGCTGCGCCGCCGGGTCGACGTGCCCGTCGCCCGCCCGCTCCTCGACGGCCTCGCGCCCCTGGTCCCGACGCTGCGTGCCCACATCGATGAGGAGCGCGCCGGCCGGTGAGCGCACAGCCCGGATATCCCATCGATTTCACACGCGCTCGCTTGTCCCTTGAATCCATGCGAGTCCATGGATGGACGAGGCCTCGCACTTCGGTGAGATATTCGGGCCAGGAGGGCGGGTACTTTCGCCAGGCCACCATGGCCTAGAGTTTGGAACAGGTATTCAGGCGTGAGCGAGTGATGAGGATCGCGACGGTGCGCGCATGGTTCGAGCCGCTCGAGCTGGCGCGCCCCTACACCATCGCCTTTCGCACGGTGAGCGACGTGCGCCTCGGCTTCGTCGCGATCGCAACCGAGTGCGGCCATGTCGGCCTCGGCTGCGCGTCGCCGGAGGCACACGTCACTGGCGAGACCCACGAGGATTGCGCGGTGGCGCTGGGCGACCTCGAGTGGCTGCGGGGACGCGACGTGCGCACGCTGCCCGCGATTCTGCGCGAGAGCGCGGCGCGGGCCCCCGGGGCGCCAGCCGCGCGCGCGGGCGTCGACATGGCGCTGCACGACCTCCTCGCCCGGCGCCTCGAGCTGCCGCTGGTGGAGATCCTCGGCCGCGCCCACGAGGGGCTCGCGACCTCGATAACCATCGGGATCATGGCGACGGACGCCGCCCTCGCCGAAGCCGACGAGTACCTCTCGCGCGGCTTCCGGGCGCTGAAGGTCAAGCTCGGCCAGTCGCTCGAGGAGGACATCGAGCGCGTCGGCGCGATACGCGAGCACGTGGGACCGGACATCGCCATCCGCGTGGACCCGAACCAGGGCTACGACGCCGACGCGGTGCGCCGCTTCTGCGCATCGACCGGCGGGCTGGATCTCGAGCTCCTCGAGCAGCCGATGGCCGCCGGCGACGTCGCCGGGATGCGCGCGTTGCCAGAGGCGATCCGCGCCACCGTCGCCGCGGACGAGAGCCTGCTCGAGCCGCGGGACGCCCTCGCCCTCGCCGCGCCGCCGGCCGCCTGCGGCGTGTTCAACGTGAAGCTGATGAAGTGCGGCGGCGTGGGCCCCGCCCTCGAGATCGCCGCGCTCGCCGAGAGCGCTGGCATCGAGATGATGTGGGGCTGCATGGACGAGAGCGTGATCAGCATCGCGGCGGCGCTGCACGCCGCCCTCGCGGCCCCGGCGACGCGCTACCTCGATCTGGACGGCAGCCTCGATCTGGCCCGCGACGTGGCCCGCGGCGGGTTCCGCCTCACCGACGGCGTCATGCGCACCCTCGATGCACCGGGGCTCGGCGCGGAGCTCATCGAGCCCTGGCCCACGCCGTCCCGGTGAGCGGCCCCGGCGACGAGCGCGTCGTCGTCGTCGACCGGGACAACGCGCCCGTGGGCGTCGCGCCGCGGGCGCGGGTGCGCGCCGAGCGGCTCACCCATCGGGCGACCTACGTCTTCGTACTCTCCTCGGAGCGCGAGGTCCTCGTGCAGCGCCGCACGATGACCAAGGACCTCTACCCGGGCTACCTCGACGCCGCAGCCGGCGGCGTCGTCGTCGACGGCGAGAGCTACGAGGAGAGCGCCGCGCGCGAGCTCGCCGAGGAGCTCGGCGTCGCCGCAGCCCTCGAGCGCCAGTTCGACTTCCTCTACGAGGACGAGTCGAACTGCTGCTGGGGGCGCGTCTACCTCTGCCGCCACGACGGCCCCTTCACCCTGCAGGTCGAGGAGGTCGAGAGCGCGGCCTTCCACCCGGTCGACGACGTGCTCGCAGGCGCGATCTCGCCGGTGACGCCTGATACCCTCGCCGCGCTCGGGCGACTGCGCGACAAGGGGGTGCTGTGATGCGGATCGGTGTGGATCTCGGCGGGACGAAGATCGAGGCCCTCGCCCTCGACGACGACGGCACCGAGATCGAGCGCCGGCGCGTGCCGACGCCGCGCGAGGACTACGCAGCGACGGTGCGCGCGATCGTCGATCTCGCGACGGGGCTCGAGCGCGACCTCGGCACGACGGCGATGGTCGGCGTCGGGATCCCCGGCGCGATCTCCCCGGCCACGGGCCTGGTGAAGAACGCCAACTCGACCTGGCTCATCGGTCAGCCCCTGGACCGCGATCTCTGCGACGCTCTCGATCGGGAGGTGCGCGTCGCGAACGACGCGAACTGCTTCGCCGTCTCCGAGGCGGTCGACGGCGCAGCGGCGGGGATGTCGGTCGTCTTCGGGGTGATCATCGGCACCGGCACCGGGGGCGGCCTGGCCATCGGTGGCCAGGTGCTCACCGGGCGCCACGCGATCGCGGGCGAGTGGGGCCACAACGCGCTGCCGTGGCGCCGCGACGACGAGCGCCCCGGCCCTGACTGCTACTGCGGGCTCACCGGCTGCGTCGAGACCTTTCTCTGCGGCCCGGCCCTCGAGCGCCAGTACGCGGCGCTCGCCGGCCGGCGCCTGAAGGCCGCGG
>CAJIAT010000164.1_pt1 | contig 10678 bp, 8 predicted proteins | sample 9199161 | NCBI WGS metagenome assembly CAJIAT01 (sample SAMEA7708281, study PRJEB35096) | sediment metagenome | biome: marine neritic benthic zone biome [ENVO:01000025]; feature: sediment [ENVO:00002007]; material: shallow marine sediment [ENVO:03000034] sea grass bed [ENVO_01000059] ... | reverse complement strand
CTTCGCCTCGACGAGGCGCTGCGCTGCCGGTGCGGGCAGGGCTACCGGGAGTCCGACGGCGGCATCGAGCCGCTGGACCCCGGTCCTGGCTGAGCGCTGCGGACGGGAGCGGGTACGATGTGTGGCATCGCCGGCTTCGTGGTCGCGCCGGCGGGCATGGCCGAGCAGGAGATGCTCGAGGTGGCCCGGGCGATGTCCGACGCGATCCCCTACCGCGGCCCCGACTCCGACGGTCAGTGGGCGGACGCCGCTGGCGGCGCGGCCCTAGGCCACCGCCGGCTCGCGATCATCGACCTGTCGCCAGCGGGGCACCAGCCGATGCGCTCGTCCTGCGGGCGGTTCGTCATCTGCTACAACGGCGAGGTCTACAACTTCCCGGAGCTGCGCACCGAGCTCGAGGCCGCCGGCAGGCGCTTCAGGGGACACTCGGATACCGAGGTCATCGTCGAGGGCTGCGCGGAGTGGGGCATCGAGGCGACCCTGCGCCGGCTCATCGGCATGTTCGTCTTCGCGCTCTGGGACTGCGAGACGCGCACGCTGCACCTCGCGCGCGACCGGCTCGGGATCAAGCCGTTGTACTACCTGCGCCAGGGCGAGCTCCTCGCTTTCGGCTCCGAGCTCAAGGTGCTGCGCGCGTGCCCTGGCTGGGAGGCCCGCCTCGAGCCGGCCTCGGCGCTCGCCTACATGCGCCTGAGCTACGTGCCGACGCCGACCTCGATCTTCAAGGACGTGCGAAAGCTCGGCCCGGGGGAGCTGCTCGTCTATCGCCACGGCGCTGCGCCTCGCATCGAGCGCTACTGGTCGATGGAGGAGGTCGCCCGCGACGGCCTCGCCGATCGCTTCACCGGCAGCGATCGGGAGGCGACCGATGCGCTCGAGTCCATTCTCACCGACGCCGTCGGGCGGCGCATGGTCGCCGACGTGCCCCTCGGTGCGTTCCTCTCGGGCGGCATCGACTCCTCGGCCGTCGTCGCGCTGATGCAGGCGCAGTCCACGCGTCCCGTGCGCAGCTTTTCCATCGGATTCCGCGAGGAGGGCTACGACGAGGCGCAGCACGCCAGGGCCGTCGCCGAGCACCTGGGCACCGAGCACACCGAGCTCTACGTCGCGCCGGAGCACGCTCGCGAGGTGATCCCGCGCCTCCCGGACATGTACGACGAGCCGTTCGCGGACTCCTCGCAGATCCCAACCTTTCTGGTCTCCGAGCTGGCGCGCACCCACGTGACCGTGTCGCTCTCGGGCGACGGCGGCGACGAGCTGTTCGCGGGCTACCGCCGTTACTTCGCGGCGGAGTCGATGACGAGCTACTACGAGCCCGTGCCGCTGTGGATGCGGCGCAGCTTCGCAACGCTCGTCACGACCTTCTCGCCAGGGTTCTGGAACACGGTCTTCGCCGCCGTGCCCTCGCGCTGGAGACCCCAGCGCGCCGGCGACAAGGTGCACAAGCTCGCCCGGATGATCAGCGAGAATCGCCAGGCGTTCTATCGTCGCCTGATCAGCCATATCTACGAGCCCGGGCCGCTGGTCCCCGGCGTCGACGAGCCGCGCGGCATACTGTGGGACGACCGCGTCGAGGAGCTCGTTCCGGAGTTCGTGGAGCGCCTCCAGTACCTCGATACGGTGACCTACCTCCCCGACGACATCCTGACGAAGGTCGATCGCGCCAGCATGGCGGTCTCGCTCGAGGCCCGCGTGCCGCTGCTCGACCATCGCGTGGTCGAGTTCGCCTGGCGGCTGCCGCTCTCGATGAAGATCCGACGGGGCAAGTCGAAGTGGATCCTGTGCGAGGTGCTCTACAGGCACGTGCCGCGCGAGCTCATCGAGAGGCCGAAGATGGGCTTCGGGGTTCCGATCGATGCGTGGCTCCGGGGACCGCTGCGCGAGTGGGCCGAGGATCTGCTCGACGCCCGGCGCATGCGCGAGGAGGGGCTGCTCGACCCGGAGCCGATCGGCCGGCTGTGGGCGGCGCATCTCTCGGGCTCGGTCAACAATGCCGACGGGCTCTGGAACGTGCTGATGTTCCAGGCCTGGCGCCGGAGATGGTGCTGAGCCGCTCGGCGCGGCAGGTGTCGCCGGCGGCACGCGAGTCTCGCTGCACGGTGCGATGAACGCCCGGGGGGCTCGAATCGAAGGTGGACTGCCGAGCGAAGGAGATGCGCGCTCTGCTTGCGACCCTGGCAACCCTGGTGACCCTGGTGACCCTGGCGAGCCCGCGGCGGATTGCGGCAACGATCGAGGGACCGCGTGATCGTTGACACGGGCGTCGGTGCCGCCTCCGCGCTCGGCTGCGCATTCGCCGTCGCGCTCGCGCTGTCGCGTCGCCTGGCGCGCCGGCCTCTGGCGGTGCTCATCGATCGCCCGAACGAGCGCTCGCTGCACTCGACGCCGACGCCGCGCAGCGGCGGCCTCGCGATCCTCGCTGCGCTGGTGACGGCGTGCGTGGTTCTCGGCGCGGCGGGCATGCGCTGGCCGGGCGCCGGGTGGCTCGCCGGCGGCGCCGCGATCGTCGTCGGAGTCTCCTTCTTCGACGATCTCTCGCACGTGAACCAGCTCGTGCGCCTCGCGCTGCACCTGCTCGCGGCCTCACTCGCCGTCGCCGGAGGGCTCGTCCCCGAGGAGATCGCGCTGCCGGGCGCCACCATCGCTCTCGGTGCAGGCGTGGGGGCGGCGTTCGCGGTGCTGCTGGTCGCCTGGCTCGTGAACGCCTACAACTTCATGGACGGCATGGACGGCTTCGCCGCCGGCATGGCGGTGCTCGGCTTCGGCGCCCTCGCCGCCCTGGGGCTGCGCGCCGGGGATCCGCAGTTCGCCACCGCCATGGCCTGCATTGCAGCTGCCGCCGGCGGGTTCCTGGTGGTGAACTTTCCGCCCGCGCGCATCTTCATGGGCGACGTCGGCTCCTCGTTGCTGGGATTCCTCGCCGGGCTCGCCCTGCTCAGCGCCGAGGCGCGCGGCATCGCGCCGCTGTGGGTGGGCGTGCTCGCCTTCTCACCCTTCCTCGTCGACGCCACGGTCACGCTGGCGCGCCGGGTGCTGCGCGGCGAGCCGTTCTGGCGCTCTCACAAGAGCCACTACTACCAGCGAGTCGTCGAGCTCGGCTGGGGCCACCGGCGCACGGTGCTCGCCGAGTATCTGCTGATGCTCGCGGCCGGGGTCTCCGCGGTGGTGGCGCCGGCGCTGGCGGCGCGCTCACAGGCCGTGCTGCTTGCGTCCTGGGCTCTCGCGTACACTATGTGCGCCGTCGCGGTGGGGCGCGCGGAGATCTCCAGGAGGGACGATGGGCCTGATACGGCTGGCTAACCGTCTGCGCAATCGCACGGCGGCTTTCGTGCACGATCTCGCGATGGTCCCCGTCGCGTGGCTCGCCGCCTACTACCTGCGTTTCGAGCTCGGCCCGGTTCCCGAGGAGTACCTGGAGGTGGCCTACGCCCAGGTCCCGCTGCTGATCTTCATCCACGGCGCGGTGTTCTGGTATCTCGGCCTGTACCGTGGGGTGTGGCGCTTTGCTTCGATGCCCGATCTCCAGCGCATCCTGCAGGCCGTCGCGCTCGGTGCCACGTTGTCCACGGTGGCGATATTCATGCTCACGCGAATGGAAGAGGTGCCGCGCTCGGTGCCGGTGATCCATGCGCTGCTCCTCACGGTGCTGCTCGGCGGGCCGCGGCTCGCGTTGCGCGTGCTGAGGGACCGCGCCCTGCAGACGGGGGCGTCGACTCGCGCGATCATCGTCGGCTCCGGAGCGGCCGGCGAGCTGCTCATCCGGGATCTGCTTCGCGACTCCTCCTACGGAATCCACGCGGTCGGCTTCGTCGACGACGACCCGGAGCAGAAGGGCCGCGAGGTGCACGGGGTCCGGGTGCTCGGCAACTGCAAGAAGATCCCCCGATTCGTCCGTGAGCTGAAGATCGATCGCGTGATCATCGCGGTGCCGTCGGCGACCTCGCAGCAGCTTCGCCGCATCGTCGACTTCTGCGAGCGCGCGGGCGTCGAGATGCGCACGCTGCCGAAGTTCCAGGACCTGGTCTCCGGGCGGGTCTCGGTCAACGAGCTGCGCGCGATCTCCATCGAGGACCTGCTCGGGCGCGAGCAGGTCAAGCTCGACTGGGACGCGATCACGCGCGGCGTCCGTGGCCGGACCGTTCTCGTCACCGGCGGGGGCGGATCGATTGGCGCCGAGCTGTGTCGCCAGCTCGCGCCGCTCGCCCCGGCCCGCCTGGTGCTCTTCGAACGGGGCGAGCACAGCCTGTACACCATCGAGCGACGGCTTCGCGAACGCTTCCCCGAGCTCGTGCTCGATACGGTCCTCGGCGACGTCTGCGACCGTCCCGCGGTCGCGCGGGTGATGCGCCACTACCGCCCGGACGTCATCTTCCACGCCGCGGCCTACAAGCACGTGCCGATGCTAGAGGGCCAGGCCCGCGAGGCCGCGCGAAACAACGTGCTCGGCACTCGCAACGTCGCCCTCGCCGCGGTCGAGAGCGAGTGCGCGAACTTCGTGCTGATCTCGACCGACAAGGCGGTGAATCCCACCAACGTCATGGGCGCGAGCAAGCGCTTCGCTGAGATCCTGTGCCAGAATCTCGACCGCCGTGCGCCGCGCACGGCGTTCATCACGGTGCGTTTCGGCAACGTGCTCGACTCGGCGGGGAGCGTGGTCCCGCTGTTTCGCGAGCAGATTGCCCAGGGCGGTCCGGTGACCGTGACCCATCAGGAGGTGCGCCGCTACTTCATGACCATCCCGGAGGCGTGCCAGCTCATCATGCAGGCGGGGGCCGTAGGCAAGGGCGGGGAGGTCTTCGTCCTCGACATGGGCGAGCCCGTGGAGATCGACTACCTCGCGCGGCAGATGATCATCCTCGCCGGCAAGGTGCCCGACGAGGAGATCGAGGTGCAATACGTCGGGCTGCGCCCAGGGGAGAAGCTCTTCGAGGAGCTCTTCCACCCCAACGAGCCGCTCTCGCAGACTCCCTACGCGAAGATCCTCCTCGCCCGCTTCCGCGAGGTGGACTGGGCGACGCTCCAGGAGGCGATGGCCGAGCTCGAGGATGCCTGCGAAGCGTTCGATCAGGAGACGATCGGCGCGGTCCTGTGCCGCCTGGTGCCCGAGTACATGAGTAGCGGCAGCGCCGCTGCTGCCGACAACGTCATCTCCCTGGACGCGGTGAAGCGATGAGCGCTGCGGTGCGCAAGGCCGTCTTCCCGGTGGCCGGGCTCGGGACGCGTTTCCTGCCAGCGACCAAGGCGACGGCCAAGGAGATGCTCCCGGTCGTCGACAAGCCGCTGATCCAGTACGCCGTCGAGGAAGCGGTCGCCGGGGGGATCACCGATCTGGTATTCGTCACCGGCCGCTCGAAGCGCTCGATCGAGGATCACTTCGACCGCTCCATCGAGCTGGAGGCCGAGCTGCAAGAGCGTGGCAAGAGTGACCTGCTCGAAGCGGTTCGCAACATTCTCCCGGACGGCGTCACCTGCGTCTTCACGCGCCAGGCCGAGCCGCTCGGCCTCGGCCACGCGGTGCTGTGCGCACGTCCGGCGGTCGGCGACGCGCCGTTCGTGGTGCTCCTGCCCGACGACCTCATCGTGAACGACGGGCCGGGCTGCGTCGCCCAGCTCTGCGACGCCTATGCGCGGACCGGTCACAGCGTGGTGGCGGTGGAGCGCATCGCCAGGGAAGACAGCACGAAGTACGGCGTCGTCGGACTCGGGAGCACGGATGCGCGCCAGCCGACGGTGACGAGCATCGTGGAGAAGCCGGCGCCCGAGGACGCGCCCTCGGACCTCGGCGTGGTCGGGCGCTACGTGCTGGCCCCGGCGGTGTTCGACGCGCTCGAGCGCACGCCGCGCGGAAGCGGCGGGGAGATCCAGCTCACCGACGCGATCGCGATGCTGGTGGACGACCAAGGCGTCGATGCGCTGCGCTTCGACGGTACGCGCTACGACTGCGGGACGAAGCTGGGATTCCTGCAGGCGAACGTCGAGCTCGCGCTGGCCCACGAGGAGCTCGGCGCCGAGTTCGGAGCGTGGCTCGCTCGCCGGGGCCGATGAGACGAGCGGGAACGTGGTGATCGCTGGGTGATGCGCGGGCAGTATCGCGGGCTACTTCGCTTGCGCACCACGGCCGCCGCCCCAGCCCTCCGCAGCGAGACGCTGCGTGTCCGGATCCCCGTGGTCGCGAAACAGCGCGCGGGCGAGCCGGTTCGCGCGGTCGCGACCTTCGCTGTCCAGCCGCTCGCGAACCAGCTCGAGGTAGTCCAGCGCGTCGTCGCGGCCCGCGGCGCCGGCGAGGCTCAGCCAGGCGAAGGCCTTCACCTGATCGCGCTCGACGCCCTCGCCATTGGCGTACATGACGCCGAGGGTGAGCTGCGAGGCGACGTCGCCCGCGCGCGCTGCGCGCTCGAACCAGCGCGCGGCCTCGGCGAGATCGGCCTCGACGCCCTCGCCCAGGGCGTACATGTAGCCGAGGTTCGTGTAGGCGAGCACCACCCCTCGATCGGCCAGCTTGCGGAACTCGACGAGCGCCGTCGCGTAGTCGCCGTCGCGGTAGGCGGCGAGCCCGGAGTCGAAATCGGCCCGCGCCCCGGGGGCGCCTGCGAGCAGGGTCGCCGCTAGGGCCACGGTCGCGATCGGCCTGGTACCGAGGACGGGCATCGGCGCACTCCGTGAAGTGGTCCACCGTGCTATCGGCCGCGGGCCGTCTAAACTGAACTCGCGCACCGAGCGAGGGTCTCAGCCAACCGATGCCAGCCGTCCAACGCCCCAGGGGCCGAGCCCCCATCCTGCCCGCCGTGGCCGCAGCAGCCGTCGCGCTGCTCGCGAGCGGCGCCGTGGGCGCCGAGCAGCCCGTGGACGATCCAGCCCTGTTCGAGTATCGCGACCGCCCCTACGGTCCGGCGGATCTCGGCCCGAAGCTCGGCAAGGCGCTCCACGAGCTCGAGCTGCGCTACCACCGGGAGCGGGCGATTCTCGTCGACGAGGCGCTGTTCCAGATTCACCTCTCCGAGGAGGCGGCGCGCACCGGCGAGCCCCGCCGCGCGGTCGCCGAGCGGCTGCTGTCGGTGCCGGAGCCGACCGAGGAGGAGGTGGCGCGCTTCTACGCCGAGAACCGCACGCGGATCGACGGCACCCTGCAGGAGGTCGCTTCGCGGATCGCACGCCACCTGCGCCAGGAGGCGCTCGCCGCACGCAAGGAGGCGCTCATCGAGCAGGTGAAGCGCGAGGGCGGGTTTGTCGCAACCCTGGAGCCGCCAGGGCCCCCGCCCATCGCCTTCGACCTCGAGGGATTCCCGATTCGCGGCCGCGCCAGCGCGCCGGTGACCGTCGTCGAGTTCGGCGACTACCAGTGCCCGCGCTGCCGGCGTGCCGCGTCGATCATGAGGGGACTGATCGAGCGCCACCCGGACCTGGTGCGCCTCGTGTACCTGGACTTCCCGATCAACCGCTCCGGCGTCTCGCGCCGGGTGGCCGAGGGCGCCGCCTGCGCGGCGCGCCAGGACGCCTACTGGGTCTATCACGACCTCGCCTTCGACCGTCAGCCGGAGCTGGACGCCGACTCGCCGCGCGCGCTCGCTAGCGATCTGGGGCTCGACATGGAGGCCTTCGATGCCTGTCTCGCCGGTTCAGGGCCGCGGGACTGGGTGCGACGCGCCGAGCGCCAGGCCCGCGCCCTCGGTGTTCAGGGCACGCCGGCGGTCTACGTGAACGGCAGGCCGCTCGCGACCCATGATCTCGCCGGAGATCTCGAGGCCTGGATCCAGGCCCTGGCCGCGCCAGAGACCTGAGTCCGCCGTCGGGTCGAACCCGGCTCGTCGACCAGCAAGCGCTGTCGGAATTCCTTACGCGGAGCTGCTCGCGGGCGTGGCCGCCGCCGCGCCGCCCGCCGTAACCCCTTGGCCGCCGGGAGTTTCGACTCGGTGGGCGCGGTTCTTGCTAGGAATCCAAAGCCCCTGGCCCGGATATTGCGCTAATTTCACGAATCCTCGCTTGTTCCTTGAATCCACACGAGTCCAGGACAGGGAGTGCTCCCGGCACTCCCACTGCATTCCCACCATCCATGGCGGTCAGTGGACGAGGTAGGACGAAGCAGGAGCCCGAGTCGAGGGCTTCTTCGGACCTTGAAAATACGGACAGTATTCCCGGCGTTCCAAAGAAGCCCTGTGAATCCAAGGCCCTGCGCGATCCCTTCGCGAATCGGTGCAATATCCGGGCTAGCACGGATATCTCACCGATTCACCGGATGATCGCGCCAGGCGCACCCCCGCGTTCACGCAGAAATCAGGAGGATTTCGACATGGCCTGCACGTCGCGCGCCCTTCTCGCTCTCGTGCTCACCGCCGCGCTGGCGCCCCTGCCTGCTGCGAGGGCGGTTCCCGTGGACGCTTTCATCGATTCCTGCCCGGCGGGCGGGCCGTGCGTCATCAAGCCGACCGGTGGGCCGGTTCCTGTGGATCACACCGGGTTCGAGCTGGAGCTCGACTGGTCCCCGGAGCACGTGGAGCTGATCGAGCCGGCCGACGACCGGGGCGAGTGGCTCCTCGATCTGATCTTCGACGTCACCTTCACGGGACCGCCGGGCGAGGATCTCGACGGCGTCGATGACATGGCCGACGTCGACCTGCTCGAGATGGGAGGCGTGGTGATCACGGACCTCAACCCCAGCTTCGACGACGTCAACCACTTCGCCCCGGAGTTCAGAGCTCGATACGAGATCTTCGGCCCCGACACGCTCGGCACGTTCTTCGTGCACGGGCTGACGCTCGACGAGAGCGACTTCGAGCCGCTCCCGGAGTTCACCGTCACGAGCATGGCGTTCGCGCGTGCGGTATTCACGGCCAGGTCCGGCGATCTCGCCGCGGGCGTGTGGGTGCCCGAGCCCGGCCCGGTGGGGCTCCTCGCGCTCGGTCTCACCGGGCTCCTCGTGGGGCGTGGCCTGTGCGGCTCCGCGTCTCGTAGCCCGGGCGCCGCGTGACGGGCGCGGCCGACTGCGGGACCCGGCGGATTGCGCCGCCGTCCGGCCGGCGCCCGACGAGCGCGTCTCAGGCGACGACGATCTTCAGCGGCTCGCCGGGGGTCGGCTGGGCGCCGCTCGGCAGGTCGTTCATGACCCGGAACCAGTCCGCGTTGTAGCGCCCGAAGGGTAGCGGGGTGGCGAGGCGCTCGACCCGGTCACCGCTCCGGGCCCGCACGACCCGCAGCACCAGGGGGCGCACGGCGGCGGCCTCGGCGCTCGAGAGGGCGCGGAAGCTGAAGGTCGTCTCCTGGTACGCATCGCGCAGTCGCGCAGTCTGGTCGCGCGGAGAGACGAGGGTCAGACGGTAGGCCGTGCGCGCGTCGCGGCGCATGGCGACGAGGCGCACGTCGACGGCGTTGCCGGCCGGTCCCTTGGCGCTCGTCCAGGCGGTGCCGGCCTCGAGCCCGTTGACCGTCAGGGGCTCCAGATCGCGCAGGCGTGCGCTCGCGCCCCACTCGCGGGCGACGTAGCCGCGCATGTCCCCGCGGCCCCGGATCTGGGCGATGTCGAAGATCACCGCTGCGCCCGAGTCGTTGCGCGCCACCACCCGGTCCGGCGCGTTCTGCACCCGGAAGCCCGCCGGCATGAGGAACTCGAAGCCGAGCCCCGGGTGGACGAAGCGCCGGCCGATCACGACGCCCTGCGCCGGGTCGTCGCCGAAGGTCATGCCGTCGATCTCCCCCAGGTACTCTGCGCGCGCGGTGCGCGGTGCCGCCGGGCGCTGCGCGGCGGCGGCGGCGGTGGCCTCGCGCACCCGGTCCACGGTGCGCGGGTGCGTCGACATCATGTTGTACTGGTCCACCGAGCCCGCCGGGAGCCCGAGCGACCGCGCCTCGACGATGCTCTGCTCGCGCAGCGTCGCGAGAAAGGTGACCATCGCCTCTGGGTCGTAGCCCGCCTTGCTCATGTAGCGCACGCCGAGCATGTCCGCCTCGAACTCCTGCTTGCGCGAGTAGCTCTGGATCGACATCGCGGCGATGCCCTGGCCGACCCGCGCGACGTTGCCGCCGTCGAGGCCGAGCACCGAGGCGCCGATGGCGCCGGCGATCACCCCGATCTGGGCCGCCTGGGCGGCGCTCAGGCGCTCGGCGGCGTGGCGCGCGTTGACGTGGCCGAGCTCGTGGGCGAGGACGCCGGCGAGCTCGGCCTCGTTGCTGCCGAGGGCGAGCAGCCCCCGGGAGACGTACACGTAGCCGCCGGGCAGGGCGAAGGCGTTGACGATCGGCGAGTTGAGCAGGGTGAAGCGGTACGGGAACTGGTACTCGGTGTGCGTCGCGAGCTGGTTTCCCACCCGCTGCACGTAGCTCTGGAGCCGGTCGCTCGGGTACTCGCCGCCGAAGGACTCGAGCATGCGCGGATGCTCGCGAGCGCCGAGGGCGACGTCGTCCTCCGGGTCGTAGAGGCCCGTGTAGCTGGTGCGGCCCGTGGCGGCGTTGGTGGTGACGCAGCCGGGCAGGGCGGCGAGCGAGGCGGCGCCGCCGGTCGCGGCGAGCAGGTGCCTGCGCGTAAAGGTCATCGCGCCTCCGCGGTCTCGGTCTCCATGCGCTCGAGCCAGATGGTCCAGCGCTCCTCGTCGAGGCTGTGCTCGACAGAGAATACCCCGGTGAAACCGTCCTCGCCCCAGGCGACTGCGAGGGTCTCCTCCATCAGGTAGCGGCGGTGCTCGGCGAG